>ERZ772766.1445-NODE-1445-length-12730-cov-8.294990_pt1 | contig 12730 bp, 8 predicted proteins | sample MGYA00511379_ERZ772766 | MGnify/ENA primary metagenome ERZ772766 (study PRJEB29015, sample SAMEA2737895) | human oral metagenome | biome: human oral; feature: human-associated habitat; material: dental | place: China | collected 2116 ...
CGGCCCCACCAAGTCGTAATCCTGTTTCAATTCACAGCCGCCCGAAGGCGGCTGCATCGGGCAACAGTATTATTTTTCAATACTTGCCCGTTTCAATTCACAGCCGCCCGAAGGCGGCTGCCGCGCAGATAATAAGGTAGTTGTTACATTAACAGTTTCAATTCACAGCCGCCCGAAGGCGGCTGCTGCCGCACATTTGCCCCCTGCTTTTGGGTAAGCGTTTCAATTCACAGCCGCCCGAAGGCGGCTGCCCGTATCCGTCCGGCCCCACCAAGTCGTAATCCTGTTTCAATTCACAGCCGCCCGAAGGCGGCTGCCTACGGCTGGCTTGGCGCCTTCCCGCAAATGCGCGTTTCAATTCACAGCCGCCCGAAGGCGGCTGCTACAGCGACGGGCGCAACTATGCCGCTTACTACGGTTTCAATTCACAGCCGCCCGAAGGCGGCTGCGTCACCTCGAAAAACACCGGGGCGAAAGGCATCGTTTCAATTCACAGCCGCCCGAAGGCGGCTGCATATGATACGCAACATTTCAAAACAAGAATTTCAAGTTTCAATTCACAGCCGCCCGAAGGCGGCTGCGTTGTGCTGGCGTTGGTCGGCGGCCATTTGGTCCTGGTTTCAATTCACAGCCGCCCGAAGGCGGCTGCAAATTCGGGGCAAAAAAACGCCCTCAAATCGGGCGTTTCAATTCACAGCCGCCCGAAGGCGGCTGCAAGCCACTTCGGCGACCTGCCGGAGTTCATCACGCGTTTCAATTCACAGCCGCCCGAAGGCGGCTGCTTAGGTTGAAGATATTGTTAACTTATCACGCCTCCGTTTCAATTCACAGCCGCCCGAAGGCGGCTGCTTGATGACCTGCTCCGGCGGGTAATCGCGCGGGTCGTTTCAATTCACAGCCGCCCGAAGGCGGCTGCCCCTGACTCCCCTTCCAGCCGGAGGGCGGCAACATGTTTCAATTCACAGCCGCCCGAAGGCGGCTGCCTTTGGGGATGCTGCAAAGCAAGGATTGCTGGCGGTTTCAATTCACAGCCGCCCGAAGGCGGCTGCATGGGTGTGGATGTCGCGCGCGGCGGCAACGACGTTTCAATTCACAGCCGCCCGAAGGCGGCTGCGCGCCTGACAAAAATAATCCAGGCGCAAGACACAGTTTCAATTCACAGCCGCCCGAAGGCGGCTGCAGCTGGGGTCGCTCGCTTACTGTGGCGGCAGACCGTTTCAATTCACAGCCGCCCGAAGGCGGCTGCCCGCTTGCCTTGCCGTTTGCCTTGCCAGTTCATGGTTTCAATTCACAGCCGCCCGAAGGCGGCTGCTCCGCCTGCCGCACCGTTGCCTGCACACAGCCGGGGTTTCAATTCACAGCCGCCCGAAGGCGGCTGCACCCTCGGCAATCCTAACTCTATGATTTTATGGAGTTTCAATTCACAGCCGCCCGAAGGCGGCTGCCTGCAAAACGACGCAGACATGGAGGCAGTGCGCGTTTCAATTCACAGCCGCCCGAAGGCGGCTGCCCGATCCGATAACGGGCGAAACTATCCGCCTAAGTTTCAATTCACAGCCGCCCGAAGGCGGCTGCACTACTCCTTGAGCAAGGTCTTAACGACGGTTTTGTTTCAATTCACAGCCGCCCGAAGGCGGCTGCCGGATCGTCCACATCGCGCTTGCTGGTGACCGGGTTTCAATTCACAGCCGCCCGAAGGCGGCTGCTCGCGCGCCTTGTCCGACGCCCGCATCACCGGCAAAGTTTCAATTCACAGCCGCCCGAAGGCGGCTGCGGCGGTTCGGGCGGTGGTAGTGGTGATGACGGCGTTTCAATTCACAGCCGCCCGAAGGCGGCTGCGGGCAAGGAGCGCGAACTGGCGCAGACACTGGCCGTTTCAATTCACAGCCGCCCGAAGGCGGCTGCCAAACCTCTCCGGCTTGGCAGGTGGCGGCTTGGGTTTCAATTCACAGCCGCCCGAAGGCGGCTGCGTGGGGCCGGCGACCAATGGTGATTACGGCCTCGCGTTTCAATTCACAGCCGCCCGAAGGCGGCTGCCCGCCGGATCGGATTATGGTGGCGCGGTATGTATTGTTTCAATTCACAGCCGCCCGAAGGCGGCTGCCGATGACCGTGCCCGCGCCCTCAGCGAATTGGAGGTTTCAATTCACAGCCGCCCGAAGGCGGCTGCTCAACCCCGCGAATTTTGACGCCAGCATCGGCGAGTTTCAATTCACAGCCGCCCGAAGGCGGCTGCTCGTCCTGCGCGACATCTCCGCGCAGCTGGTCAAGGTTTCAATTCACAGCCGCCCGAAGGCGACTGCGCGCACCGTGCGGTACATCTCGCTGACCAGGCCCTGTTTCAATTCACAGCCGCCCGAAGGCGGCTGCGGCGTGTCCGCCGCCTACAATCATGCCGAATATCGTTTCAATTCACAGCCGCCCGAAGGCGGCTGCGGGGTGGGTATCTCACCAGCGGCGAGCATGGCATTGTTTCAATTCACAGCCGCCCGAAGGCGGCTGCCGCGTCTTCGTTGTTGATGGGAGCGACTGCACCGGGTTTCAATTCACAGCCGCCCGAAGGCGGCTGCATCGGGATAAGCGCTTGCCCGCGCCGCCATAGCTGGTTTCAATTCACAGCCGCCCGAAGGCGGCTGCTGTCGGCCATCTCGCGCAAATACCCCTCGGCGTAGTTTCAATTCACAGCCGCCCGAAGGCGGCTGCCAAACCTCTCCGGCTTGGCAGGTGGCGGCTTGGGTTTCAATTCACAGCCGCCCGAAGGCGGCTGCGTGGGGCCGGCGACCAATGGTGATTACGGCCTCGCGTTTCAATTCACAGCCGCCCGAAGGCGGCTGCCCGCCGGATCGGATTATGGTGGCGCGGTATGTATTGTTTCAATTCACAGCCGCCCGAAGGCGGCTGCGATGATTTGGCAGTCTTGCGCGGCAGACTGGATGTTTCAATTCACAGCCGCCCGAAGGCGGCTGCAATTCCTTCTCTGCTTTGCTGAATACCGGCATTGGTTTCAATTCACAGCCGCCCGAAGGCGGCTGCATCGGCTGTTGGTCGTATTCGGGGCAGTAGCTGACGTTTCAATTCACAGCCGCCCGAAGGCGGCTGCCCATCCACCGGGCCACCCAAAATGAAAGACCTCACCGTTTCAATTCACAGCCGCCCGAAGGCGGCTGCGGACGGGCAAAGACTGCTCAATTAGGCCGCTGACGTTTCAATTCACAGCCGCCCGAAGGCGGCTGCGCAAATGTGATCGCTCGGCAACACCGCCGTGCCGTTTCAATTCACAGCCGCCCGAAGGCGGCTGCCTAGCCTCTTTTCCCAGCCCCATCAACGCCGGGGCGTTTCAATTCACAGCCGCCCGAAGGCGGCTGCGTAACTTGCATTTTTTCCTCACTTGTCAATTAAATGTTTCAATTCACAGCCGCCCGAAGGCGGCTGCCTATGTATCTATGGTTAGAGAGCATTTCTAATAGAGTTTCAATTCACAGCCGCCCGAAGGCGGCTGCTTGTACGATATAGGTAGAAAGGATAGGGAATACCAAGTTTCAATTCACAGCCGCCCGAAGGCGGCTGCGCGAAGGATGCCCTTATGAGCTTTGGCGATAATTTGTTTCAATTCACAGCCGCCCGAAGGCGGCTGCGCCCCTTGAGATAGACTTTTGCCGTCTGATGGGAGGTTTCAATTCACAGCCGCCCGAAGGCGGCTGCGGGATCGGGCCGCTTGACGCACCGGCAGCAAACGGTTTCAATTCACAGCCGCCCGAAGGCGGCTGCGGGGTGCGGATGACAAACATTTCCAAGATGGAGAGTTTCAATTCACAGCCGCCCGAAGGCGGCTGCTCGGGAAACTGCGGCACAGCAAATAGATAATCCCCGTTTCAATTCACAGCCGCCCGAAGGCGGCTGCGCCGCCCATCCAAACCGTCGGGCCGCCCAAAAATGTTTCAATTCACAGCCGCCCGAAGGCGGCTGCGCGGATCGTCCACGTCGCGCTTGCTGGTGACCGGGTTTCAATTCACAGCCGCCCGAAGGCGGCTGCCGGCGCGGCCTCCGCCAGCATCAACGAAAGAGCAAGTTTCAATTCACAGCCGCCCGAAGGCGGCTGCCTGCGCACATCAATATCGGCGGCATCGACCCCGCCGTTTCAATTCACAGCCGCCCGAAGGCGGCTGCCTGCGCACATCAATATCGGCGGCATCGACCCCGCCGTTTCAATTCACAGCCGCCCGAAGGCGGCTGCCTACATATGGCGAGTAATCGCGCTGCGCCTAATATGTTTCAATTCACAGCCGCCCGAAGGCGGCTGCTTTTGAGGCCGGAAAATTGTGGGTAGTTTTTTTGGTTTCAATTCACAGCCGCCCGAAGGCGGCTGCAGCTACCATTACCGATGACCTAACCGCTTTTTGGGTTTCAATTCACAGCCGCCCGAAGGCGGCTGCTAAACTGTCACCACTAACATAAGCCTCACCAACAGTTTCAATTCACAGCCGCCCGAAGGCGGCTGCGCCTCCACACGCGGCACATAGGCTGTCACTGGGTCGTTTCAATTCACAGCCGCCCGAAGGCGGCTGCGTACTGGCACAGCGCCCTCGAAGCCTACGACGACGTTTCAATTCACAGCCGCCCGAAGGCGGCTGCTCGCAGACCGCATCACATCACGCATGATTGCGCTGTTTCAATTCACAGCCGCCCGAAGGCGGCTGCATGGAGCAAATGGAAGCGATGGCGGCGGCAATCAGTTTCAATTCACAGCCGCCCGAAGGCGGCTGCGTAAGGACGGTGGCAAAGACGGCAAGGACAATGCGTTTCAATTCACAGCCGCCCGAAGGCGGCTGCTGGTCGTGGTGCGTTCGCGCGTGTGTACGGTCGGCGTTTCAATTCACAGCCGCCCGAAGGCGGCTGCGCCTCCATGCCAAACAAAAAGCGCGGCATAGCAAGTTTCAATTCACAGCCGCCCGAAGGCGGCTGCATCTGCCGCCCAACCACATCACCGGACCGCCCATGTTTCAATTCACAGCCGCCCGAAGGCGGCTGCCTGCAAAATATCAAAGGTGGAAAAGCAAAAACATGGTTTCAATTCACAGCCGCCCGAAGGCGGCTGCATCGGGTGATCGCTGTTCAGCTTGGCCGAGCGGAGTTTCAATTCACAGCCGCCCGAAGGCGGCTGCCCGCGTAGCGCCCGCAAAGCATCGAGGTACAGGCCAAGTCTCAATTCACAGCCGCCCGAAGGCGGCTGCGCGGTCTTGCGCAGACCATCCACCGCGTCGTTGCAGTTTCAATTCACAGCCGCCCGAAGGCGGCTGCGCGGTCGTATCGTCGGCCTTTACGCGTTTGCGAAAGTTTCAATTCACAGCCGCCCGAAGGCGGCTGCGCGGCTGTCGCCGCGCTCCTTGCCGAGGGTCTCGTTTCAATTCACAGCCGCCCGAAGGCGGCTGCCCGACTTTGTAACCGTCCTCTGCGATGATCGGGAAGTTTCAATTCACAGCCGCCCGAAGGCGGCTGCTTGCGGCACACCGTCCAGTCCGGCAACGGCATCAATGTTTCAATTCACAGCCGCCCGAAGGCGGCTGCGCCGTCGGCCTTGTTCGGGTCAATGGGTTTCTGGTTTCAATTCACAGCCGCCCGAAGGCGGCTGCTCATGCCCGTTCCTGTTGAGTCGTCATCATCGAGTTTCAATTCACAGCCGCCCGAAGGCGGCTGCGATTTGTGGTGGGCGTGATGTTTTCGATGTACGAAGTTTCAATTCACAGCCGCCCGAAGGCGGCTGCGCCGATGACGTCCACATGGATGGGTGCCTTGTCACGGTTTCAATTCACAGCCGCCCGAAGGCGGCTGCCGCAAGGATTACGTCCCGGTGAAAGCCTGGGGCGTTTCAATTCACAGCCGCCCGAAGGCGGCTGCGACGGTCAAGCACACGCCGCCCCTGTTGGGCAAGGTTTCAATTCACAGCCGCCCGAAGGCGGCTGCTGCAGCAGGGGACCCATCTGCGCCGACTGCTTGGTTTCAATTCACAGCCGCCCGAAGGCGGCTGCGCATTTCGCTCATCAACTGCTCGCGTTGCAGGGCGTTTCAATTCACAGCCGCCCGAAGGCGGCTGCTCGCGCAGGTCGAACTGCCGCGCTTCGCCGGGACGGTTTCAATTCACAGCCGCCCGAAGGCGGCTGCGTCTGTCCCCTGCGTGATGTGCTCAATGATGCCGGGTTTCAATTCACAGCCGCCCGAAGGCGGCTGCTCCTCAGCAGGCGTCAGCTGTACCGCAGCAGATGGTTTCAATTCACAGCCGCCCGAAGGCGGCTGCGTCCCGCTGCATGACACCTGCCACCGCGCGCTGCGAGTTTCAATTCACAGCCGCCCGAAGGCGGCTGCACACCCCCCTACCTTGGTGGATGGATGTGTTATTGTTTCAATTCACAGCCGCCCGAAGGCGGCTGCCCAGATCCGATACCCCCGACGCCGTACTGGTGGCCGTTTCAATTCACAGCCGCCCGAAGGCGGCTGCGGCGTAGCGATCGCATCACCATCGGCAACAGAGGGTTTCAATTCACAGCCGCCCGAAGGCGGCTGCCCGAGGATCGGAGCAAGCTACCAGCCGATTTTATCGTTTCAATTCACAGCCGCCCGAAGGCGGCTGCATCCCCACACCGCGCCATCGCTGTCCATCGCGATGTTTCAATTCACAGCCGCCCGAAGGCGGCTGCGGTGCAACTCTGAATCCGATGCCGAGCGAGGTCGTTTCAATTCACAGCCGCCCGAAGGCGGCTGCCCGTCCTCGATTGCACCCACGCCGTCGCCGCCGCGTTTCAATTCACAGCCGCCCGAAGGCGGCTGCTACAGTACCGGAGCCATGTGCAAACCACGGGTCAGTTTCAATTCACAGCCGCCCGAAGGCGGCTGCTGCCTTCATCCGGGCCGGTAATGACCCTGCTGGCCGTTTCAATTCACAGCCGCCCGAAGGCGGCTGCCGCAGGGCACACCAGTGTCGTACTTCATCGCCCGTTTCAATTCACAGCCGCCCGAAGGCGGCTGCGTATCCGCGCGCTGTCTTTTTTCTGCTGCGCAAAGTTTCAATTCACAGCCGCCCGAAGGCGGCTGCTTGTTAGTTCTTTCATTTTTAGCTCCGAAAAAAGTTTCAATTCACAGCCGCCCGAAGGCGGCTGCTAAACCTTTGGAATATCTTTTAATGTATTCCATTGTTTCAATTCACAGCCGCCCGAAGGCGGCTGCTCCTTACCCCGCGCTGGGGGCACGTCTATCCCCGGTTTCAATTCACAGCCGCCCGAAGGCGGCTGCGTCAATATTTGTCAATTTATAATTCTGATAATAGTTTCAATTCACAGCCGCCCGAAGGCGGCTGCTAACGATAGGCGGTTTTAATTTATCTTTTCTGACTGTGTTTCAATTCACAGCCGCCCGAAGGCGGCTGCCTAATCCATTAGATACATTTCTGCCTCTTAAAAAGTTTCAATTCACAGCCGCCCGAAGGCGGCTGCGCAGCCTGAGTGATGTGCGCGGCAATCTCACCCTGGTTTCAATTCACAGCCGCCCGAAGGCGGCTGCGCGCGGCAGACGATGCAGGCCGGGCGACCAGACGGTTTCAATTCACAGCCGCCCGAAGGCGGCTGCAGATGTATTCATTCTCAAGACATCCATACTCTGTGTTTCAATTCACAGCCGCCCGAAGGCGGCTGCCAGTTCTTCCACTGTCACACCGCTCAGGTCGTCTCTGTGTTTCAATTCACAGCCGCCCGAAGGCGGCTGCGCGAGCGCCGCCTTGAAGGCTTCGGCGTTGTCGGTGTTTCAATTCACAGCCGCCCGAAGGCGGCTGCGCGTGGGCGGTCATGGTCGCGCGAAAGATGCCGGGTTTCAATTCACAGCCGCCCGAAGGCGGCTGCTAGATGCCGACCTGGTCATCTTCAATGTCCGCACGCGGTTTCAATTCACAGCCGCCCGAAGGCGGCTGCCACAGCGGCAGTCTCGCCCAGGCAACGACGCTGGCGTTTCAATTCACAGCCGCCCGAAGGCGGCTGCCATCTCAATCTGCGGGTGGTCTTATGAGTATCGCGTTTCAATTCACAGCCGCCCGAAGGCGGCTGCGCAGCAGCCGATGCCACGATCAACATCAGTGCCAGTTTCAATTCACAGCCGCCCGAAGGCGGCTGCATAATCGGCCGAAAGGGCTACTGGACGCGCTCGCGTTTCAATTCACAGCCGCCCGAAGGCGGCTGCGCTAACTGGCTAGATTACCTACTCAATCTTACGGGTTTCAATTCACAGCCGCCCGAAGGCGGCTGCGCAGCGCATCATGGACTGGGATTTTGCCGTGACGTTTCAATTCACAGCCGCCCGAAGGCGGCTGCTCGGCGTAGCAGTAGTTGCTGCCATCGCTGCTTTGGTTTCAATTCACAGCCGCCCGAAGGCGGCTGCCAGCATCAGGCGCAGAAACCGCTGGCACTGGTGGAGTTTCAATTCACAGCCGCCCGAAGGCGGCTGCGTCTTTTGCGTTCGCCGGTGGTGCTGTTTCCGGAGGTTTCAATTCACAGCCGCCCGAAGGCGGCTGCCACGCCACCATAAATTCACATTGAGGGGCAAAAGGTTTCAATTCACAGCCGCCCGAAGGCGGCTGCTTGGGATGGTATTGACGGGCTTTTGGTGGCTGGCGTTTCAATTCACAGCCGCCCGAAGGCGGCTGCGCCATCCCCTCTTCCACGCGGCGGTTCATCTCGCGGTTTCAATTCACAGCCGCCCGAAGGCGGCTGCCGCTGTAATCGCCACATCCAGCGCCTTGTAGGTGTTTCAATTCACAGCCGCCCGAAGGCGGCTGCTCTCTGCATCAAAACCCGCGAAGAATCAGTCAAATACAACTACTTTTTCGCTAACCTGTTCCGACAGCAGAGAGTGTGGCAAGTATAGCGCCCACTTTTCGCGCCATACAAACCTATAAACAGCCCAATTGTTAAAGAACCGCTGCATTCGCTAACCTGCTTCCATTTTTATGAGAACCACCGGTTAGCGCGCTAAAGAATCAGCGTATCCTTGAACACATCCACGGCAGGCTTCGCGCCATGATGCTCCACTTTCCCCCGCCATTTGCTGCCGAGATGATAGAAACGCAGACTGTCCGTCTCGGGCTTGAAAATATCCAGCAGCCCGGTTTTTAGTTTTACCCACTGATCCGGCGCAATATCGCATTCAAATACGGAGAATTGCACCCGCACACCATAATCCTGACAAAGTTTCGCCACGCGTCGCAGCCGCGCCGGTCCTTCTGGATCTTCAAGCGAAATATCGTAAGTAATCAGCATCATCATGATTGCCTCCTTGGCATCAGCGCATCAAAAACGGCGGATATTCCGCCAAATCTCCGCGCAAATGGCGCGCCAACAGCATTGCCTGAATATAGGGCAGCAAGCCGATTTCCACCTCTTCATTCAAAAATAGATGAACGATTTTCTCCTGCTTTTTCGCCTGCAAAGACTGAAACAAGAGCTTGCGCGCATCATCTTTCAGGCTCACCGCACCGCTTGCCTCATGCACAAAATCCTGCGGCCTGATTTGCCCACGATTAATAAAGGAAAGCACCAGCCGATCCGCCCACCACGCGCGGAATTCTTCCAAAATATCCTGCGCCAGACTATCGCGGCCGGGACGATCGGCATGCAGAAAACCCACCTGCGGATCCAGCCCCACACTTTGCAGCGCACCGCTGATGTCCTTGCTCAAAATGCTGTACAAAAAAGAAAGCAGCGCATTCACCCCATCTCTTGGCGGGCGACGGTTGCGCCCGTCGAAAACAAAACCACTCTTTTCGCTCAACAAAAGACCGAACACGCCGAAATAGCGCGCCGCCGCATCGCCTTCAATACCGCGCACCACATCCAGACTATCCGCCCGCTGCAAATCCCGCAGCGCCGCATTCAGCGCACCGACAGCCGTTTGAAGCTCGGCATTCTCGCCGTGATTACGCATCTGCCGCTGCAACACCCGCTTACTCGCCTGAATCTTCGCCGCGATAATATTGCGGGCAATCGGCACCGGATTTTGCTCCGACACTCGATACTGCGTCCGTCGCAATAACACATTGCCACTCTGCCGCCCCTGCAACCGCCCCAAATAACGCCCGTTTCCCGTAAAAAAAGCCAGATTCACATTATTCTCGCCACAAAAACCCAACAAAAACGGCGACACTAGCACATTGCCGAAACAGAAAATATGCCCAATTGCGTGCACCGGCAACTGCGCCACCTTCTTGCGCTCCTGCTCCACCACCAGCGTCTCCCGCTCCTTATGCAAATAAGTGCCTTGCGTGGTGATATACAGTGTGTTTTGCAGTTTGCGCATACGAAAATCCTTGGGTTTTGACTATATTTTAGGGATTAATTAATTTTGATATTATAAACTTTGATAATTACTTTTTAGGATATTTATTAACTTATCGCATTAATAATCTTTTTATATAAGACCGCATCATTATTATCAAGTTGAATGTTTAAATATCCACTTTCAAAAGAGGGAGTTCCAATAAATACAATTTTATAAATTGCATCACTTTCAAACTCATCACTCTTTATACCTCTATATAGAGATGTTCTATACTTCCATTCTCCATACCTATTTTTAGTTTTTAAGATCCACCTAAAATAAATATTCTTGGACTTTGATATTAATTTTTCAGATGAAATTTGAACATCACCATAAAATAAATGAAGTTTTCCCGCAATACTTTTATCAATCCAACCAGAAAGCCGCTGTCTTCTTATAGTTTTCTTTATAACTCTTGTTATTTTCTCATTCTCCTCCTCATTAAAAAGTAAGGGGTTATTCTTAGTAGTAAGATTTTCTTGTAAGCTCTCAGAATTATTATTCTCCGGCATCAATAGGCGCATCATGGCTCCAAGTCTACTTATTACTTGCTTATAGCTTAACTCCTCTATATATTTTGAAATTGTTTCTGTTTTAGCATAAGGATAATTATATGAACAGCCAGCAGCGTGCTGAGATGACGGAATAGTTCTTAAATGTGGTGTTCTTTGGTGATGCACAAAGACTAAATTAGCAATGTGACATTCTGGGCAGAAAATATAATTATTATAACAAGCCGTGTTACCATTCTTTTCATAGTAATTGATTAAAACATCAATTTTTTCAACGCTATTATTTTTTCGATAGAAAAAATCTTCAAATTTTCTTACTTCAGGCATGGTTCTCTCTTAGATACTCAACCAAAAAACTGTAATTCACACATGAAATGCAAAAGCGTGACTAGCACGAAGCATACCTCTAATTACTTACTCAACACCCTCCATCTCCTCAAACAACCCCGCCATATACTCCGCACTCCTATCCCGTTTCCCCAGCAACTCCGGCTGGCAAATCTCCACCAGCGAGCAGGCTTTGCAGCATTTGCCGTAGGCGGGCGGCGGGGTTTGTCCGCTGTTTAAGAGTTCGCGGACGGCAGCGATGGTGGCGAGGGTTTTGGCGCGCAGGTCGCTTGAAAACATGACGGGGACGCGGTGGCGGGTTTGTCCATACCACAGCGCGCCTTCGTTGACGGGTTGCCCGGTCATTTCTTCCAGGCACAAGCCTTGGGCGCAAAGCTGGATTTCGTCCATCGGCTCGGGTTTGGGCTTGCCGCGTTTGTATTCCACGGGTTTCAGGCAACCTGTTTTCGTATCCACTTCCACCAAATCCAGCACGCCGCTGATGCCCAGTTTTTCCGCCGCAACGTGTACCGTCCGCTCAAAGCGCACACCCTTGCGTGTTTCCGGCTCGCCCGAATCCACCCGCTCGTGCAACGCTCGCCCCTGTGCGGTGAGCAGGTTTTCCACCCACATCTGTTCGTTGTGGATTAACGCGCACTGGCGCGGGCAGAAGGCGTAGTGTTGCAGGGCGGAAAGGGGAATCAGGTGCTCGTCCTGATTTTCCCTTTGGGTTTCGGGCATGGCTGTTTTCCTTTGTTGATGTTCTGCCAAGCGGCGCCTTTACTGGGTCGCCAAGCGGCGTCGCTACTGGGTACGCCAAGCGGCGAAAATTGCCCAGTTTTGTCGCTGCGCGATTTGCTTGCTGCCCTTTCTCGCTGACGCGAGCTGTTCCAGTCCCCAACCCCCCACGGGGGAGGGGATCTTTTCGTGCGCACTTCAAGATTGGGTGATCGTCAAGCGGCGTGATTACTGGGTTCGCGCCACAAGCGGCGTGGTCGCGCGTGCGAAGGGGTTTTACAGCAGTTCTTCCACTGTCACACCGCTCAGGTCGTCTGAATGCACGCTAATCTTGTAATCGTCAAAACCGCTTGCCGGCGTACCCGACTCGCCGTTGACGCGTTCGACTTTGACGGCGTCGAACAGTTTATGCGCAGGCTGGTTGCCCAAGGAGCTTTCGTGTTTGAAGACGATCAATTTGCGCGCCGCCATTTCGCCGCGCGCGGCAGAGCGATCGTGTTCAAACATCAGTTGCAGGGCTTGCCAGAGTTTTTCCAAGTCGTCATCGGAGAAGCCGGTTTTGGCGGCAAGGTTGGCGGAGATGAAGCCGTGCGCGCGGTAGAGGGCGTAGGGGACGATGTATTTGCGGCCCATGGTGCGTTCTTTGTCCAGGTCTTTTTCGTTGGTGACGGCCATGCGGGTGATGGAAATTTCCAGCGGCACGATGGGGTCGATGGATTGTGCAAACGCCAGTTGTACAGGGCCACGCACTTGTCCGCTGTTGACTTCGGTGGTCATCACGGCGCCGAAGGTGCGGATGT
>ERZ772766.1447-NODE-1447-length-12724-cov-39.657274_pt1 | contig 12724 bp, 12 predicted proteins | sample MGYA00511379_ERZ772766 | MGnify/ENA primary metagenome ERZ772766 (study PRJEB29015, sample SAMEA2737895) | human oral metagenome | biome: human oral; feature: human-associated habitat; material: dental | place: China | collected 2116 ...
GGGCCATGCGCAGCGCGGACAGGACGTTGCGCAGGTCCCCGGCCACCGGCTGCTGGCGGGCCAGCAGCATGACGCATAGGTCATCGATGTCGCGCTGGAGGTCGTTGATGCGCTCGTCGGCGTCGATCACCTGCTCGGCGATGACGATGTCCCCCTGGCGCAGGGACTCCGCGGCCCGCTCGATCGCGGTGGCGACCTGGTTGGCCATGGACTCGAGATCGGAGCCCAGCTGCTTGAGCTCCTGGTTGAAGATGGCGCGCATGAGGCTGCTCCTGTTTCGGGCGGGGGCCGATGACTCGTGCCGATCGATGATGCGGCTTGACGGCGCGGCTCGACGGTGCTGCCAAGGCCGCCGCCAAGGGTGATGGTTCCAAGCACAGCAGCCTTACGACACCATCGCAAGCGGCGCGCCCAGGGGCGGAACCGGCCGGGAAGCGCCCTCGGCTCTCAACTACCCTAGAAACGTGGGTCCGATCGTCACCGTTCTTCTCGTTGCCGCCGCCGCGGCTCTCGTGGGCCTGGGGGTGGTGATCGGCGTCGTGCTGTCCCGGCGCGAGCGCAGAGCGGCCACGAGCGCCGCCGACCTCGCCGGCCTGGCCGGCACCGACACGACCGTCCCCGTCCTGGCCGCGCTGCGCTCCACAGTCGTCGTCCTGGACGATGACGATGAGGTGCTGCGCGCCTCGGCAGCGGCCTACACCTTCAACATCGTGCGTGACGACGCCGTCGTCGAGCCGACCGTGGCGGTCATGGTGAACCGGGTGCGGGCTTCGGGGCAGGCTCAGGACGCCGCCGTCACCGTGTCTCGCGGCAGAGTGCCGGGTGCGGGCCAGTTCCACCTGCAGGTGCGTGTGGCCGGCATCGGCCAGGGACGCGTCCTCATCCTCATCGAGGACCAGACCGCCGCCCGCCGGGTGGAGGCCATGCGCCGCGACTTCGTCGCCAATGTCTCCCACGAGCTCAAGACCCCGGTCGGTGCGATCCAGCTGCTGGCCGAGACCGTTGAGGCGGGTGCCGACGATCCCGACTTCGTGCGCGACTACTCCGGGCGCATGCGCAAGGAGGCCCGCCGCCTGGGCGTCCTGGTCCAGGAGATCATCGAGCTCACCCGCCTTCAGGAGGGAGACGCCCTGGCCGAGCCCGAGGTCGTCGACATCGACGACGTCGTGGCCGAGGCCGTGGACCGGGTCCGTGTGGAGGCTGACGGCCGTCAGATCACCCTCGTGGCCGGGGGGACCAGGGGGCTGCAGGTGCGCGGCGACGCCGCGCTCATCACCACCGCCGTGCGCAACCTGCTGGACAACGCCATCCGCTACTCCGAGCCCCGTACCCGGGTCTCAGTGGGTGTCTCGCTGGATGCGGAGGACCCCGACATCGTGCGCATCGCCGTGGTCGACCAGGGAATCGGCATCTCCAAGGAGGAGCAGGAGCGCGTCTTCGAACGCTTCTACCGCGTGGACAAGGCCCGTTCGCGGGCCACCGGCGGTACCGGGCTGGGCCTGAGCATCGTCAAGCACGTGGCTGCCGACCACGGAGGGACCGTCGAGCTGTGGTCGGCGGTGGGGCGAGGCTCCACCTTCACCCTCGTACTGCCGCGCCTGCCGGAGGGTGAGCCGGTTGAGGACGAGCCGGCCGGAAGCGGTGCCAGCAGTGCCGGCAGTGCCGCCGGTGACGCAGCCGATGGCGCCGGTGGTAACACAGCCGATGAGCCTGCGGACGAGTCGATAAGGAGCGTGTCGTGAGCCCGGCAGCGTCCTCCACGGAGCCGGCCGCGGTGTCGGCCGCGGTGTCGGCCGGAGAACCGGACGCAGTGCCCTCCGGCCTGCCGGCCATACCGACGCCGGCATCGTCGGTCGGCCCGACTCGGATCCTCCTGGTTGAGGACGAGGAGAACTTCCGCGCCCCGCTCGCCTTCGGTCTGCGGCGCGACGGCTTCGAGGTGGTCGAGGCCGAGGACGGTCAGCGTGCCGTCGACATCTTCGAGTCCTCCCGGCGTCCCGGAGGAGTCGGCCCCATCGACCTGGTCCTGCTGGACCTCATGCTGCCGCGACTGGATGGGACCGAGGTGTGCACCCGTATCCGACGGTCATCCTCCGTCCCGGTCATCATGCTCAGTGCCAAGGACACCGAGCTGGACAAGATCGTCGGCCTGGAGATCGGTGCTGATGACTATGTCACCAAGCCCTACTCCTACCGGGAGCTCCTGGCCCGTCTCAAGGCCGTCCTGCGCCGCAGCCGAGCGGTGTCCCTCGAGCCCGAGCAGGTTCTGGTCGCCGGCCGGGTGCGGATGGACGTGGAGCGGCACGAGGTCAGGGTCAACGGCGAGCCTGTCTCCATGCCGCTGCGGGAGTTCGAGCTCCTGGAGCTCTTCCTCAGACATCCCGGCCGGGTTCTCACTCGCCGCCAGATCATCGAGCGCCTCTGGGGACCCGATTACGAGAGAGATACGAAAACCCTGGACGTTCATGTCAAACGGCTCCGGGGAAGGGTTGAGATGGATGCATCCAAACCGGTTCTCATCACCACCGTCAGAGGCCTTGGCTATCGCCTCGACAGTGGCTCGGAGCGCTGATCCCCCTTTCCGGAGCCAACGCATTCCCGAGCCGTCTTCGCTGTGACCGCTGTGAGATACGTCCCCGATCTTTTCGCGGAATGACCTGATAAACTAGAGGCCCGCAAACCAGTCTGGAGAGTCATCCTTATGACCTATGAAGTCGGTGAGACTGTCGTCTACCCGCACCACGGGGCCGCCCGGATCATTGATATCCGGCAGCGCAAGGTACGCGGTGAGGAGAAGACATACCTGCAGCTCGAGGTCGCCCAGGGTGACCTGACCATTCTGGTCCCCGCTGAAAGCGTCGAGCTCATCGGCGTGCGTGACGTCGTCGACGAGACCGGGCTGGAAAAGGTCTTCGAGGTGCTGCGAGCACCGCTGACCGAGGAGCCCACGAACTGGTCGCGTCGTTTCAAGGCCAACCAGGAGAAGATCGCCTCCGGAGATGTCATCAAGGTCGCCGAGGTCGTGCGGGACCTCTCCCGCCGCGACACGGACCGAGGTCTGTCCGCCGGTGAGAAGCGCATGCTGGCCAAGGCCCGTCAGATCCTCGTCTCCGAGCTGGCCCTAGCCCAGAAGACCCCGGAGGAGGAGGCCGAGTCCCGCCTGGACGAGGTCCTCGCCTCCTGAGCCGTTCAGGGCCCGTGCTCAGGCGGTGACGCACACGGTAGCGTCCTGCTCGTGAGCACTAGCCCTTCATCTCAATCATCCGCCCTACCCGGGTCCGCTCCGGGTAGGGCGGTCGCCGTTCTCACTGCGGCGGGCTCCGGCTCTCGTCTGGGAGCCAACGTTCCCAAGGCGCTCGTCCCGGTGGGAGGCACTAGCCTCCTGCGGCGGGCAGCGGCCGGGCTCATTGACGCCGGGGTCGTCAGCCACCTCGTCGTCACCGCTCCTGCCGACGACGTCGAGCGCTTCCGCGCAGAGCTCGCCGGACTCCTCGACGGCTCCTCGGATGGGGCACTGAACGGGACTGGGGAGACGGTGCCCACCCGGACATCAGGGGTGGGAACCACGGTCGAGGTCGTCTCCGGCTCGCCGCACTCCCGGCAGGCCTCCGTGGCCCTGGGGCTGGCGGCGGCCCTGACCGCGGTGCCGCAGGCCGAGGTCGTCATCGTCCACGACGCGGCCCGGGCTCTGACGCCGCCGGAGGTGACGCAACGGGTGGTCGCGGCCGTGCGCGCCGGACACGAGGCCGTGGTCCCGGCGCTGCCCGTCACCGACACCGTCAAGGAGGTCGAGGCCGGTGAGGCGGGGGAGCCCGAGCCCGTCGTCGGCACCCCTCAACGTGCCCGGCTCCGGGCGGTCCAGACCCCGCAGGGCTTCAGAACCGACACCCTCGTCGCAGCCCATCGTGCCGGTGCCGAGCGGGCCGGAGACGAGGCGCTCGCAGCCTCCGACGACGCCGGCCTGGTCGAGGCCTGTGGCGGTAGCGTCGTCGTCGTCGCCGGCGATGAGCGCGCCATGAAGGTGACCACGCCGATGGACCTGGCCCTGGCCGAGCTGCTCGTGAAGCAGTAGCCGGGCCAGGGGAGGCGTCCCGCCGAGGAGGATGGGGAGGGCTGACGATCAGATCTGTTTCCCTTTCGGTACCGTCACCGGCCCGGATGGATCTATCGTCTCTCCCATGAGCACGACAGTGACTGCTCCGACGACGCAGGCCGGCTCCCGCACCCGGCTCCTGTCCTGGCCCGTCATCGCCTGGGGCCTGTGGGACTGGGGGTCGGCGGCCTTCAACGCGGTCATCACCACCTTCGTCTTCACCGTCTACCTGGTCAGTGACTCCTTCGGACCCAAGGCGGACAACGAGTCGGCGCTGTCGATCGGGTTGGCGGTCGCAGGTCTGTTCATCGCCCTGCTCGCGCCGGTGACGGGGCAGCGCTCGGACAGAGGCGGGCGAACCGTCTTCTGGCTCGGGGGCTACACCGCCGTGGTGGTTGTGGTCTCGGCGCTCCTGTTCCTCGTGCGACCGGAGCCGGGCTATCTGTGGCTCGGCATCGTCCTGCTGGGGGTCGGCAACATCTTCTTCGAGCTCGCCTCGGTCAACTACAACGCCATCCTCAACCACCTGGCCTCCAAGGACCGGATCGGCGCGGTCAGCGGGCTGGGCTGGGGAATGGGCTACCTCGGCGGCATCGTCCTGCTGCTCATCCTCTACGTCGCCCTGGTGGGTCCCAGCCCTCTGATCTCCTTCCCCGCCGGAACCGGCATGGGTGTGCGTGTCGCCATGCTGGTGTCGGCGGTCTGGTTCGGCCTGTCCGCGCTCCCCGTCCTCATCAACCGCTCCCGCCGACTGGGGCGCACGGGTGCGGAGGCGAGCGACGACGAGGTCAGTGAGGGGATGGCATCCGCCGAGCCGGGCCGGGACCGAGCCGGGATGGAGGCTGAGCCCGAGGAGGCCGTCTCCCACCAGGGGGAGCACAAGGAGTCGTTGCTGACCTCCTACAAGCTGCTGTGGCGCACCTTGCTCCAGCTGCACAACTTCCAGCCGCGACTGCTGTGGTTCCTGCTGGCCGCCGCCGTCTTCAGGGACGGTCTGGCCGGGGTCTTCACCTACGGCGGCATCATCGCCCAGAACACCTTCGGCTTCTCATCGGGCGATGTCATCATCTTCGCCATCGTTGCCAACATCGTGGCCGGTATCGCCACGATTGGCGCGGGGCGGCTCGACGACCGGTTCGGTCCCCGCAACGTCATCATGGCCAGCCTCATCATCCTGGTGGTGGCCGGGCTGCTGGTGTTCTTCCTGCACACCGCCGGGACCGTGGCCTTCTGGATTCTCGGCCTGCTCCTGTCGGCCTGCGTGGGGCCGGCCCAGTCCGCCGCTCGTTCCTTCCTGGCCCGCCTCATCCCGGAGGGGCAGGAGGGAGAGATCTTCGGCCTCTACGCGACCACCGGGCGGGCGGTCTCCTTCATGGCGCCGATGATGTACGGCGTCTTCATCTACCTGGGGACGCGTGTCGTCGGCCCGGGGGCGAACTACTGGGGGATCCTCGGGATCGTCACCGTGCTGGCGACCGGGCTGCTCCTCATGCTGCGCGTGGGCGATCCTGTGTCCGACGAGGAGGCCTCGGCCGGGTAGGCGGCCCATGCCGGTGTACCGGCCGGAGCGGCTAGGGCCAGGAACGGGCGGCGTCGATCAGGAGGACATCTTGCGGGCCTCCCGCTCGGCACGCATGCGCTCGAGATCCTCAGGTGCGAGCGGTCCCTGGGTGGTGCCCGACGTGCCGTCCTGATGGTTCCAGCTCACGACGAGGCCGTCCTTGGCGCCGAAACGGGCCAGGTGGATGCCGACGACGTGCTCAAGCCTCTCGAGGTGCTCGTCGTCGGCCTCCAGGACGAGCTGGAGGACGCCGTCGTGGCATGAGATCCCGACGACCCCGGTGACCGCTCCCTCGCGGTCGAAGGTCAGGGAGCCGGTGGCGTCGTCGTTCCATACAGCGGTGATCTTGCGGCCCATGTGGCCGGCCAGCTGCTTGCCGTACCGGGCGGGACGGTCGGTGGTCACGCGGGCGATGGAGCGTCGTGAGAAGGTGGGCTGTGCTGAGGTGCTCATGCTCTTATCTTCTCGTGCGTCTTCGTCCATGACACCAGTACGCCCCGATGACATCGCGATGCACTGGGGAGAAAGCGCCGGGAAAAGGACTCGGCCCACAGCTCGGAAATCCGAGCTGCGGGCCCAAGCCTCGCGAGGCTCCACCTGCGACCCGGGGTCCCATGCACCCGAGGAGGCGGATCCTCCTTCGCCAGAACGATCGCCCCAGGCTCCCTATGACCCGGTGCCATCTCAGGAGTGCGATCTGTCGCTGGGCTCCCCAACCCTCGAGACCGTCCCTGTCCGGCGGTGTTCACTATGTAACGCCACCACCCTGTGAAGACGAGGGACAGAACCCTGGGAAAAATCTGGGAAATTCTCGGTCGGGTCGATTCGGTGACTCAAGCATTTTCCCGGACGGGACGGACGCTCATTATCGCTCAGGAGGTGGCGGAGAAACGGACGGCGGTGCCTGATGCCGTCACCATGAGCATGCCGTTGTCCGATCCCAGTGTCTCGTAGTCGATGTCGACGCCGACGACGCCCTCGGCCCCGAGCTCCTGGGCGCGCTGAACCATCTCCGCCAGGGCCGTCTCCCGGGCCTGGATGAGCTCGGTCTCATAGGTTTGGGAACGACCGCCCACAATGTTGCGGAACCCGGCCGCCATGTCCTTGAGGGCGTTGACTCCGGCGATGGTTTCGCCGCAGACAACTCGCAGGTACTGGGTCACGGGGTATCCCTCGACGATGGGGGTGGTGGTCACGAGCATGATGGAGATGACTCCGTTCTTTTGAAGTGACGATCTTGGTGCAAGCACCCTACATCGTCACGAAACCTCCCTGTGGTCTTATGGTGCGGCCAGCTTCGCTAGGCGCAGCAGGCGGCTGTAGCGCTCGCTGATCTCCTCGTGAGGGACGGGGTCTCCGTCGAGGCTCCAGGACAGCAGGTGCTCCATACTGAATCGAGCGGCGCAGCGTGAGCAGGAGACGGGCGAGCCGGGGCGACGCATCCGATCGACCTCGTGGCCCGCCGGGCACCTGCCCACCCAGCGTCCCCGTAGCCGTGGTGCCTGAGCGTCCACGAGTCGTCGGCCCGTGGCTCCCAGGCGGGTCGCCTCGGCGGCCCAGACGGCATCGTGTCCGTGCTGGGGCCCCACGCGGGCGTGGGCGATCTCGTGCAGGATCGTCTCGCGCACTTGGGCCTCGTCGTACAGGAGCATGAGGTGACGGCTGAGCGTGAGTCGACGTCGTGCATGATCCGTCTGGCCGGCCCGGCGGCGCGCACGGTCGAAGTCCAGCTCCCAGTCTCTGACGCCGGCCTCCTCCATGAGGGCGCGTGCCAGGATCAGGACGTCGGGAAGGTTCACGGCTCCACAGTATGCGCCGGTGGTCTCGTCGGGCTGATGACGGCGCCGGTGGTGCCGGCTGCGTCCCGCGGACGCCTGCCGTCCCGGTAGATGCTTCTGAAGTCCGGGTGGTGGGCGCGATGTGTCCCGCCGATATGTGACACGATGATGTCGATGTCCCATCATCCCTCCAAACGACGCTCGCGGGCTCCTCGAAGCGCCGGCGGTTCCGCCTCGTCTCAGTCCGTCCGCACCTCGCAACGTGCCCGTCCGACGGTGTCGCGCGGCACCGACCGTGCCCGGCGTGATGGCCGGAGGCATGGTTCCGATCGGGCCCAGGGGCGTCCGGGGGGCGTTGGGCGCCCCGGCCGCTTGAACTCCAGTATCAAGCGCAAGCGGCCAGGTGGGGGCGGTCGAGTCCTGGCCTTCCTGCGCAGCCCTCTCGGTGTTGTTCTCGGCGCCTTCCTCGTCACGCTTCTGGTGGGCCTCATCGCGCTGCGTGCGGTCGGTTCATCGCTCAGTGGGTTGAATGGGCTCCTGAGCCTGGGGCAGCGGGCGTCTCAGGGGGCGACGAGCTCTGCGCCGGCCCCCTTGGTGCCTGACGCGAGCGGGTTCGACGTGGCTCACATCATCGACGACGAGGTCTTCTACAACGCCGACGCGATGACGCATGAGGAGATCGCTGCCTTCATCACTCGGGTCAACTCCGGTTGCCAGCCCGGCAGTGACGGCACCGAGTGCCTGGCCTCCGCCGACTTCTCCATGCCTGCCCGTGAGGCCTCCACCTTCTGTCCCGGCGGTATCGAGGCCGCCTCCGGTCTCAGCGCGGCCGATGTCGTCTGGGCGGTTTCCCAGGCCTGCGACATCAACCCTCAGGTGCTTCTCGTCCTCATACACAAGGAGCAGGGGCTGCTCACCGCCTCCGGTCGGACGCTCAGCGCTCGTGACTACGAGGCCGCTGCCGGTTACGCCTGTCCCGATCACGGAACCTGTGACCCCCAGTGGGCCGGCTTCCCCTCCCAGCTCTACGGGGCGGCCTCTCAGTTCCAGCGCTATCGCCTCAATCCGGGGACCTACGACGTCGTGGCGCAGCGTCCGACGCGAATCGCCTACTCGCCCGATGCGCAGTGCGGCAGCGGTGAGGTGACGGTGGCGAACCAGGCGACTGCGGGCCTGTACAACTACACGCCGTTCCAACCCAACGAGGCTGCCGGAAGTGGTGGGGATCAGTGCACCTCGTGGGGTAACTGGAACTTCTACGGCTACTTCAAAGCCCTGTTTGGAAGTCCGACGTCGAAGTGACGGTTCTCGAGCCGGGCTCGCGATCGGCGTCGTTTCAAGGGATGTAAGGTATGGTGTGGTCCCATCTCGGGGAGCGTAACCATATTGTCACCAAGCGTCATCATTTAGATGCGTTATTTCCAGCCTTCTCTCAGACAGCCTCGGCAGAGTCATAGTCACCGCTGAACGGTGGCGACCGTGAGGTACTGGGGAGTACCACTGACCGGCCACCACTGAGTCTGGGCCACAGCCAAGGGAATGTGCTCGGGCGTTTCGGTGAAGGAGGACCCGCTGCCGAATGGGAACCGGTAAGCGACCTCGTTGCGAAGGGCCCGGCCCGGTAGATCAACCGGGGCGGGCCTTCGCAGTGCCTGGGCGCAGGGCCATCCGGCCCGCGCCCAGGCTTCTTCCCGAGGCTCGCCCGGAGGGCATGACATGATGCGATCATGACGCTGCCGCCGGTACTGGCAACCACCTGGGTCGTCATCGAGTACCTCATCAAGATCGCCGCGCTGGGCACGGTTCCGGAGAACCGCCGCCCGTCGTCGTCGACCGCCTGGCTGCTGCTCATCTTCCTGCTGCCCCTGGTGGGACTTCCGCTCTACCTGCTCATCGGCAGCCCGTGGGTCCACGGCACTCGTCGCCGTCAGCAGCACACCGTCAACGAGATCACCCTCGACTACACCCGCTCCATGCCCGACCTGCCCAAGGGAGCCAAGCCCTCGACCTACCTGGCCGGAGCGCTGCGCATGAACCGCAGGCTCACCGGGCTGCCCTGCGTCAGCGGTGAGGTGGTGGCGGTTCACGCCGAGCCCCGCACCACCTACGAGGCCATGGCCCGCGCTGTTGACGCCGCCACCGACCACGTCCACGTCGAGTTCTACATCATGAGCTGGGACGAGGTCACCGACGTCTTCTTCGCCTCCCTGGAGCGTGCGGTGGCCCGAGGGGTCACGGTGCGCCTCCTGCTGGACCACTTGGGCAGCCGCAAGTACCCCGGCTGGAAGCAGTTCTGCCAGCGCATGACCGACGCCGGCATCCGCTGGCGGCTCATGATGCCGCTGCTGCCGCTCAAACGGCGCTGGCGTCGCCCGGACCTGCGCAATCACCGCAAGATCCTGGTCATCGACGGGGAGAAGGCCTTCATCGGCAGCCACAACGTCATCGACCCCAGCTACCGGACTCGACGCAACGTGCGGGCCGGGCGCCGCTGGGAGGACCTGTCGGTCGAGGTCACCGGCGAGATCGTCCTGGAGGCCCAGGCCGTTTTCGCCATGGACTGGTACTTCGAGGCCGGCGAGCAGCTCGAGGCCTTCGACCTGGCGCTGGGTACTCCGCTGGAGACCCTGCCGGAGATGGCCGGGCTCCCGGGGATCCTGGTGGGGACACCGGCTCCGAGGCCGGGGCGGCCCGACGCCGTCGTCAACGCCATGCAGCTCGTCCCCTCCGGGCCCGGCTACCCAACCGAGCCGAACCTGCGGATGTTCCTGGCGCTCATCAACGGGGCCAAGCGGCGTGTGTCCATCACCAGTCCCTACTTCATCCCCGACGAGGCGCTGCTGTCCGCAATGACGTCGGCCGCCTACCGAGGGGTGGAGGTGGAGCTGTTCGTGGGCAAGGAGTCCGACCAGTTCATCGTCAGCCACGCCCAGCGCTCCTACTACTCGGCGCTCCTGGCGGCGGGGGTGCGGATCTACCTCTATCCGTCGCCAACCGTCCTGCACTCGAAGTACATGACGGTCGACGACGAGGTCGGGGTCATCGGGTCCTCCAACATGGACTTCCGCTCCTTCGCCCTCAACTACGAGGTCATGCTGCTGGCCTTCGGAGGGGACCTCGACGACCTGCTGCGCGTCAACGACGCCGACTACCGGGCCATCTGCACCGAGCTGACCCCGGAGGTGTGGGCCACCGAGCCCTGGTATAACCGTTACGTGGACAACGTCTGCCGCCTCATGTCCGCCGTGCTGTAGCGGGAGAGGATCGGGGATCTCCCGAAGAAGCGGGTCGGGAGAAATAGTGCTAATGGTCATATAATCGTGCCTGAGAAAGTCGCGACATGACGACCGGCTGTCATGAGTGGAGGTGCGGCATGGAGATACCCCAGTGGATGTGGGCCTCGTTGTTCACATGTGCCTGTGTGGCACTCGGAACGGGGGTCCGTCTGTACCGGACCAGGCACTCCTGGATGCGCAAGTACCGGGACGACCAGCCCCAGCGCTGAGCCGAGCGGATCAGCACGCCCTGACGTCGTCGGCCCCCGCACCGGGATGGTGCGGGGGCCGACTGTGTGGAACCGGAGAAAGCGCTCGTGAGATGCCTGAGATGGAGAGACGGAGAAAGCAGGCGCCGCAGTGATCGTTTCCTCTATGGCTCCAGGATAGCCGCGCCAGATATCGGTGTAATCGTCCAGGTGGGCGAACGGGCCGCTGGCTCATCTCCTCCTGAGGGAGGAGACGTCATCGTGGGGATGAGCCCGTTATAGCTCGGCGGCTTTGTTGAGGATGGTGGCTTCGTCTTGGCCTGTGTTGCCGCCGTGGTGGGGTGTCCAGGCGTTGTTGTTGCAGGTGAAGGTCAGCCAGTACTCGTCGTCGCTGGAGAGGCCTTTCTGCAGCTTGCCATTGAGCTGGAGTGTGGTGAGTCCTGCGGCTTGGCAGTCGGAGACGGCGTGGACGACGGGTGCTGCTGCCTCGGGGGTGAGGCCTTTGTTCTCGTCGGTGACCAGGCCGGTGACGGACAGCGCGCCGTTGCTGAGCTCGATGGTGCCGGTGGGGCCGGCCTTTCTGGCGGCGGCGATGACCTGCTCGAAGGAGACGGTGGTGGGGAACTGTCCGTCGGCGTTGCTGGTGGAGGTCACCTTCCAGCCGTTCATGGTGAAGGTCTTGGAGGAGTTCTTCACGCCTGGTTGGGGCAGGGTGGTGGGGGTTGTGGTGACTTCTCCGTAGTCGATTGTCGGTCCCTGATAGTCGTCGATGCTGCCGGTGAAGGTCTTTGCTTCTCCGACGGGGGTGAGTGCGCGCTTCACGTCGGTTCGGATTGCCTCGGGGTCTCGTTGACAGGAGACGTCGATGTTAATGGTGCTGCCCTTGGCGTTCCAGGACACCGAGATGATGAACTCGCCTGAGTAGTCGGGTTCCTGCTGGAGTGTCTTCTGCCGGGTTGACGCAATCAGGTCGGCGGCCGCCTCCGCGCTGGTGTTGTCCTTGAGGCGCACATCCAGTCTGGCTTCGGTTCCGCCGAGGTCGGCTGAGGCCTCAGTGGTCTTGGCGGAGATGACGTCTGGGCTGCTGGAGAGGTGCTTGGAGGCTGTGCTGGCAACGCGTCGGACTTGGAAGCCATCCGGGCCGCTGTCGGGGTACAGGTTGACATAGAGCAAGCAGCCGAAACCACCAATGATCAACACGAGTACGGCCAGCATCACCCGGACCAGCCACCACTCCAACGACCTGCCAGACAGCGCTGCTCTCCAGCCGGCAGAGGCTCTGCTGCTCGAGTCGACGGCCGGGGCTTCGTCTGACCCTGCGTCTCCTCTGTGTTCAGGTGTGGTCTCGTCGGGCATCGACTGCTCCCTTATTGGTTGATTAGACGTATTCTTCCCGATCCGTCGTGGTGGTGGGGGTGTTCGGTCCGACGGCGCAGAGGTGAAGGCGGGGTGGTGGGTCGTCTAGAGTTCGGCGGCTTTGTTGAGGATGGCGGCTTCGTCTTGGCCGGTGCTGCCGCCATGATGGGGTGTCCAGGTGCCGTTGTTGCATACGAAGGCTGTCCACGGGCCTTGCGCGTAGCGGGAGGAGGAGTCTTTCTGCGCATTGGCGGCGAGCTGGAGTGTGGTCAGTCCTGCGACTTGAACCGCCCTGGGTTTGATGGGTGCAGTGATGCGAGGTAAGGATCACTGCCATGGGACAGACGAGGTACCCTGATGAGCTGCGCGAGCGGGCCACGAGGACGGGCGTTGGAGACGCTGGCTGGCCCGGTGCGGGCCAAGGGCGCGATCCGCAGGATCGCCGACGAGCT
>ERZ772766.1457-NODE-1457-length-12678-cov-5.201537_pt1 | contig 12678 bp, 9 predicted proteins | sample MGYA00511379_ERZ772766 | MGnify/ENA primary metagenome ERZ772766 (study PRJEB29015, sample SAMEA2737895) | human oral metagenome | biome: human oral; feature: human-associated habitat; material: dental | place: China | collected 2116 ...
TCGGAGCCGCCAACCAAGTGGATTCAGGCAAAATCGCCGCCGAATGCCGCGCACAGGGAAAAGCCCACCTTATCGCCGAAGAAATCGACCGGGCGCGGTTGACAGAAATTGCTCCTTTGCAAAAAACATATCAGGCGGCGCAAGACAAAACAGAAAGACATTAAAACGCCCAATGCAGCGACTTTTAAAGTTTTGAGGACGATACCCAACCCAAGCTTTGAAACAGCCGCCGCCATATCCGCTATAATCTGCCTCTCAGCTATTTCGTTACACCCATAAAAATCATGACTATTCAGACCGATTTATTGCCCAAAATCAACAACGAAGATTACCAACGCCTCATCCTCAAACACAGCGTAGAATTCAGCGAAGGCGAAATCCGCCTGTTGAACGAAATCCTCGAAAAATTCACCTTCGACGTCGTTCAGGCGCAGGCATTGGCGCAGGCGGTGATGCAGCAGGTGCGCTTCGACCCCAACGCCTACCACATCGACAGCGACGACGAAGACACCACAGGCATCTGCCCCCACTGCATCAACCCGCCCATGCCGCCCCTGCGCGATTACCTTGTTTGGCGCGAAACACGCGGCTAAACCCCTTTCAAAAAGGTCGTCTGAAAACGGCAAACCGCTTTTCAGACGACCCCGAACCCATCGGAAAACCCATGCTGCAAACCGACAACCTGACCGCCGCCCAACCCCAGCGCATCATCACCGCCCAAAGCATCTCCTCGCAGGAAGAGTTGCTCGAGCGCGCCCTGCGCCCTAAAACGCTGGACGACTATATCGGGCAGGACAAAGCCAAAGAACAGCTCGCCATCTTTATCCAAGCCGCCAAAAAACGCGGCGAAGCCCTAGACCACACCCTGCTCTTCGGCCCGCCCGGACTGGGCAAAACCACGCTGGCGCACATCATCGCCAAAGAGCTGGGCGTCAACCTGCGCCAAACCAGCGGCCCCGTCCTCGAACGCGCCGGCGACCTTGCCGCCCTTCTGACCAACCTCGAGCCGCACGACGTATTGTTCATCGACGAAATCCACCGCCTCAGCCCCGTCGTCGAAGAAATCCTCTACCCCGCGCTCGAAGACTACCAACTCGACATCATGATAGGCGAAGGCCCTGCCGCCCGTTCCGTCAAAATCGACCTGCCGCCCTTCACCCTCGTCGGCGCGACCACCCGCGCAGGTATGCTGACCAACCCACTGCGCGACCGCTTCGGCATCGTTGCCCGCTTGGAGTTTTATCAAAATCAAGACCTTGCCACCATCGTCAGCCGTTCCGCACAATTACTGCAACTCGACATGGGCGAAGAAGGCGCAATGGAAGTCGCCAAGCGTAGCCGCGGCACACCCCGCATCGCCAACCGCCTGCTGCGCCGCGTCCGCGATTTTGCCGATGTGAAAAACAACGGCGTCATCGATGCCGCCATCGCCGATGCCGCTTTAAGTATGCTGGATGTGGACGCGCAAGGTTTGGACGTCATGGACAGAAAATTCCTCGAAGCCATCCTGCACAAATTCAGCGGCGGTCCCGTCGGTCTTGATAACGTTGCCGCCGCCATCGGCGAATCCACGGACACCATCGAGGACGTTATCGAACCCTACCTCATCCAACAAGGCTTCCTGCAACGTACCCCGCGCGGCAGAATGGCCACCGAACGCGCCTACCTGCACTTCGGCTTGAAAATGGAAAAATAAGCGTATTGAAATGAAGAAAGGTCGTCTGAAACCGGATTTTTGGTTTTCAGACGACCTTTTTGTATCCATTCGAATGGAAGACTTGAGTCAGGATAAAGGCAAGTGCTTTTCTCGTAAGCTAGTGTTTGTCCTCACCCTCTTTGGCAGTATCTTTCCCGCCGTCTTTATCTGTCTGAACCGGCGTAACCGGGAAAAACAAGATCAGCGGGTTTGCCTTAATCTGCTGCCAGAAGCTTTTGCACAAATTGCCGACGCTGCCGATTTTCGTGCCGCGCGAGCGCAGGGCGACGAAGAGGGCGAGGGTGAAGCTGACGATGAGGTTGACTAAGCCGATGGCGAGGACGCTGCAAATGCCGAGTAGGAATGTACCTAAACCGACGTTGCCGCTGACGGCGGCGTAGCCTAGGTTGGCGGATGAGAAGGCAACATGGCGGATGTCCAGCGGCAGACCGAGGAGGTGTCCGAAGTAGCCGGTCATGCCCAAGAGCATACCGAAGATGAAGTTGCCGACCAGCGAGCCGTAGTGTTTGTGAATGTAGGCGGCGAGGACGCGGCGGGGTTTGGGGCGCATGATTTTGCGCAACAAGGGATTGAAGGGCAGGCGTTGGCGCAGGTTGAGGTAGTCGGCACGGTTGTCGAAGAAGCCTGCGATGATGCCGGAACAGAACAGCCACAAGCCTGCGATGGCGGCATACCATAGGGTCGGATGATTGATGATGTCTATGGATTTGAACTGGTAGGCGGTGGTATGTGCATCGAGTATGGGCTGTTGGTGCAGATGGGCATAGCCAAACGATATGGCACACGCCAAGAGTATGGCGATGGAAACGTTGCCGAAGACGGCGACGCTTTGGGAGCGGCATACGTCGATAAGGAGCTTGGCGAGCTTGTTGTCCACCGCTTTGCCACCTTCGTTGAGATCGACCTGTTCGGCGAAGCTGGCGGCGGTCATGGCGGGCTGCTTGGTGGCGACGGTGCAGTGCAGCATATGGATGAGCATGAAGCCTATGCCGTAGTTGAGCCCTGCCAACAAGGAGGTAACGAAGGGGCTGAAGCCGAGTGTGCCGATGTGGATTTTGTGCAATGCCATCAGGGCGATGATGACGCCGCCACCCGCCGCGGAGTAGAACATTTTGAAATATTCTTTGCGGTTGCGGGTGATGTAATGCTCGCCGTGGTGGCTTTTGTTTTCGGTAATGCTGCGGGCGAGCATGCGTATGCTGCTGCGGCGCAGGTGGCGGGTACTGTATTGCTCGACCGCAGCGTAGATGAGGGAGTTCATCAGGGTAATGGTCAGGCGGTTGCGGTTGCCGGCATCGGTTTGGATGTCGGTGAGCAATTTCAGACGACCTATGGTCTGCTGGAGCCGTTCAAGCAGGTGGGCGACTTTGACGGACGAGCCTGAGCCTGCGCCCGTTCCTTTGCGACGCAGATAGTCAATTTGCTTGCTGCACTGGTCGAACATGACTTCGAGGTGGGCGGTGTCGTAAGGGGTGGTGTCGTTGCGGTAGTGTTCGACCAGTTTGGCGGTTTCGCGCTGAAGGGCGACGAAGGGCGAATCGGCTTCGAGCAGGCGCGGGGCGATGCGGATGAGGTCGGGTTCGATGGCTTCGGAGGCAATCCAAATGGCCAGCATTTCGATGGCGCGCAGACGAGCGTCAACCAACTGGCGGCAGGCGTTTTGCAGCAAGGCGGGATCGGCGCTGGTGCGGATCAGGCCGTACAGGCTCAACCATTGGCGGATGCTGAGGGTTTGCAGCCATTTGTCGTCGTTTTCGGAGTGGAAAAGGTAGAGGAACACTTCGCGCAGGTTGGCAAAGTCTTTGTAGGACGGGCTGAAGCGTTCGTATATGCGTATGCCCATCTCGCGGGTAAAGCTGTGGCGCGAGAAGATGCCGAGTTTGATCAGCGCGGGATAGATGTGGACTTGCGAGAGCCAGTGGTAGAAGCGTCCGCTGAAATTTTTTGCGAGTTCTTCGTCTTGTTTGAGCGTGGCGATAATCAGGTCGAAGCGTTCTGCCGCCTGTTTTTTGCCGTCGCGCCGCAGGAATTTGATTAAGGCGTTGAGGATAAGGACGAAATCGGTGTCGGTCAGGCTTTTGGAAAGTAAAGGATGTAGATTTTGGTGAGTAATTTTTTCCATTGCGGTATTTTTACACAAAACGGCGGGTTTGATAAGTTCGGGTAATTTATGCAACCTGCTGTAAGCACATTCGATATTTTGGAGCAATGTTTGACGATTTCAACCCTCTTTGTTTTGAAAAGGTCGTCTGAAAACCGTTTTCAGACGACCCCTTGTTTATTTCAGCAACTCTTCGGGAATTTTGCAGACGGGAATCGGATTGACTTTGTGTTGCATGGCTTTGTGCAGGCGGGTGTAGATTTCCAAGACTTCGCGCTGCCTGCCTTCAAAATCTTCAGGACGGTGCGTGCCGTAAACGCTCATCGCCCATTCGAGTTCGGGATAGCTTGCGCCCATCTGTTCTTCGTCCGTACGCTCGGTATCCCAAAGCCCGTCGGTCGGCACGGCTTTTTGGATGGACTCGGCGATGTCCAGTTCGGCGGCAATTTGATAAATCTGCGTTTTGGTCAAATCGGCAATCGGGCTGATGTCCACGCCGCCGTCGCCGTATTTGGTGAAAAAGCCCACGCCGAAATCTTCGATTTTGTTGCCCGTACCGGTAACCAGCAAACCGTTTAGCTGACCGTAATAATAAAGCGTCAGCATCCGCAGGCGGCTGCGGGCGTTGGCAAGCGCAAGCTGTTTGGCGGGGAACTCGGTTTCATCGACCTCGACATCGGCGGCAAAGGTATCGAAAGTCGGCGTCAAATCCACGCGCATCCCGCTGACGTTGGAAAACGCCTGTTCCAACCGGCGGATGTGCTCCTGCGCGCGGCTGACTTGGTCGGCTTTTTGGCGGATGGGCATTTCAAGCAGCAGAACCTTCAGCCCCGTCCGTGCCGCGATGGCAGAAACGACTGCGGAATCGATACCGCCGGAAACGCCGACGACAAATCCCTTGGCGTGTGCGGCGGCGGCATAGTTTTTCAGCCAGTCGGCAATATGGCGGATAACGGCTTGCGTCTGCATAGTCAGGCTCCTGATTTGAAAGGGGGAATCATACCCGATTTTGAGAGGCTGCGGCATATGGACCGGACAGGTCGTCTGAAAATCGGTTTCGCAGCTTTCAGACGACTTTCCCCCTGTTTTCATCAGCAATAAAATCCTGCTGAAATTTCGCACAATCTTTCCCAATTTGAAACAATTTCCTGATTTTGTTATTATTCCTTCAAACAAAGAAATAATCATCATCCATTTTGTCTCACCCGGCCCTCATTACGGCTCATTCATCTGTGCGTTTTTACTCTCTTTTTCCCTTGTTTTTCATCCGGCAGGACGGTTTAAACGCCATTCGTTTTTTGTCTGCGTTTTATAGTGGATTACCAAAAATCGGGAAAGTCTCGGACCCTGTCCAACAGACCATGTTTTATTCCTAGTTTTTGTTAATCAACCATATACAGCCTTGCGCCCGTATCCGCCTGCCTCACCATCCCAAAGGAGGTCAAGGTTTGTCTTTATTTCATTTCTTACGCAACCGCTCTTCGTTCAATCCCTTCGTCGTTTCCGTTACGCTGTCCTTCGTGCTGCTGGTCATCGGCATCGCGCTTTTGATTCCGCAGCAGGCAGAAACCGTCCTCAATGCCGCCAAAACGGGCATTTTCAAAAACTTCAGTTGGTTTTACATCTTGGCGTTTTCAGCCTTCTTCTTCTTCCTGCTCGCACTTTCGGTCAGCAGCTTCGGCAACATCAAGCTGGGCAGCAACGAAGAAGAGCCTGAATTTAGCTTTTGGTCTTGGCTCGCCATGCTGTTCGCGGCGGGTATGGGCGTCGGATTGATGTTTTTCGGTGTCGCCGAACCGCTCACCCATTATCTGTCCCCCATCACCGAAGGCGGCAGCGGCGCAAGGCAGCAGGACGCGTTGCTCCACACCCTCTTCCACTGGGGCGTACATGCCTGGTCGGTTTACGCCGCCATGGCGTTGGCGCTCGCCTATTTCGCCTTCCGCTACAAACTCCCGCTTTCCCTGCGCTCCTGCTTTTATCCGCTGTTGAAAGAGAAAATCGACGGTAAGGCAGGCGACATCATCGACATACTTGCGCTGGTCGCCACCCTGTTCGGCATCATTACCACGCTTGGTTTCGGCGCGGCGCAGTTGGGTGCGGGCTTGGCACAAATCGGCTGGATAAGCGAAAACACCTTTTCCGTACAAACCATCGTGATTTTCGCCGTCATGGGTTTGGCAGTCGCCTCCGCCGCCTCCGGCATAGGCAAAGGCGTCAAAATGTTGAGCGAGATGAACTTGACCCTTGCCTTCGTACTGATGGTTTTCGTCCTCGCCACCGGCCCGACCCTCCACCTGCTCTCCGCCTTCAACGACAACCTCGGCACTTACCTGAGCAACCTCGTACAACTCAGTTTCAAAACATACAGCTACGAACAAAACCATACCGAATGGTTCGGCGGCTGGACCATCTTATACTGGGCATGGTGGTGTTCTTGGGCGCCTTTCGTCGGACTCTTCATCGCCCGCATCTCGCGCGGACGCACCATACGCGAATTCATTTTCGGCGTTTTGGCGGTTCCCTCCCTATTCTGCGTCATCTGGTTCACCATTTTCGGCGACACCGCCATCTGGATTAACGACCACACCGCAGCAGGCGCATTGGGCGAATTGACCGGCACACCCGAAAAACTCCTCTTCCGCTTCCTCGAATACCTCCCCCTGCCGACCCTCACAGGGCTTGTCAGCCTCATGGTGATCGCCCTCTTCTTCATCACCTCCGCCGACTCCGGCATTTACGTCCTCAACAACATCGCCTCCCGCGACAAAAGCGTGGCCGCCCCGCGCTGGCAGGCAGTGATGTGGGGGCTGTTGATGTCTGCCGCTGCCATCGTCTTTTTGCGCTTCGGCGGACTGCCCACCCTGCAAACCATGACCCTCATCGTCGCCCTGCCTTTCGCCCTGCTCATGCTGATCATGTGTTTCAGCCTATGGCGCGGATTAAACGCCGACCACAAATACTTCACGACCGCCGTCACTCCCTCCAGTGTCTATTGGAGCGGCGACAATTGGCAGGACAGGCTCGAACGCATGCTGAACCAAACGCAGGAACAAGACATCCTCAAATTCCTCAAAACCACCGCCCTGCCCGCCATGCGCGAACTGAGCGAAGAGTTGTCCGACAAATACAGCCTGAGCGTCGACATCCAAACCCACTTCGACCGCGAAGAGCCCGCTGTCGAATTCACCATCCACAAAGAGTCCCTGCGCGACTTCATGTACGGCATTAAAACCATCAAGCGCGAAGTGTCCGAACAGCTTATCAAAGACGGCCACCTCCCGCACATCCGCCACAACGTCACCTACGAGCCCTACACCTACTTCTTCGACGGCCGCAGCGGCTACGACGTGCAATACATGAACCGCCGCGAACTCATCGCCGACATCCTCAAGCAGTACGAGCGTTACCTCAACCTCCTGACCGATGTCGGACAAGAACTCATGTCGCACCAGCAAACCGAATTGGCGGAATAAGTTTTGTTTGAATAAGTTGCAACCAAGGTCGTCTGAAAACCCCAAATCCGGTTTTTCAGACGACCTTCCTCTCCAAACCACCTATTTCCTCTTCTTCAACAGCCTCAACGCATTGCCCACTACAAACAGCGAGCTGAGGCTCATGCCCAATGCGGCGATCCAGGGTTTGACGTAGCCTAGTACGGCAAGTGGGACGGCGATGATGTTGTATGCGCTTGCCCAGGCGAGGTTTTGGCGGATGATTTCGCGTGTGCGGCGGGCTTGGGCAATGGTGGCGGGCAGGATGTTCAAATCGTCGTTGAGCAAGACCAGATCGGCGCCGTCGCGTGCGACATCGGCGCCTGCTGCAACGGCGGCGGATACGTCGGCTTGGGCGAGGACAGGGGCATCGTTGATGCCGTCGCCGACCATCAAAACTTTTCTGCCCTGTTTCTGCAAGTCTTCAACATAGGCGAGTTTGTCTTCGGGCGTGGCTTCGGCGCGGTAGGTGTCCAAACCGAGCTCCTGCGCGACTTGTGCGACGGCATTGGTGCGGTCGCCGCTGAGCAGGTGGGTGCGGATGCCTTGTTGTTTGAGGATGTCGAGCATGGCGGCGGCGCTGTCTTTGATTTGGTCTTCGAGTAGGAAGATTGCTTGGAAGCCGCTTTGGTTGCCGAGGAACACCATGCTGCCTGCGTATTCGATGTTGGCGGCTTGGCCAGGCAACACGCCGGCTATTCCGGCGACGAAATCGGCGCGTCCCAATGCCCAAACTTGGGTTTCGTCTTTATAAGTCATTTGCGCGCTGACTCCTTGTCCGATGCGGTTGACGCGTTGGGAAACTGTGTATTCGGGCGCATGGGCGGGGTCGTCTGAAAGCGTGTGGTTCAAGATGGCGCGGGCGATGGGGTGTTCGGATTGATGTTCCAAGGCTTGTGCGGCGGCAAGCGCTTCTGCTGTTTTCAGACGACCTAAGGGGATGATTCGGCTGACGGACAGTTGTCCTTTGGTCAGCGTGCCGGTTTTGTCGAACACGACATCGTCGATTTGCGCGAGCGTTTCGAGGCTTTGTTTGCCGCTGATTAACACGCCGTCGTCGGCAAGCGCGCCTGTGGAGGCGGCAAGCGCGGTCGGCGTGGCAAGCGAAAGTGCGCACGGGCAGGTAATAACCAGCAGCGCTACGGTAATCCACAAGGCGGTTTGCGCGTCGGCATACCATGCCCAGCCGATGAAAACGGGGATGGCAAGCAGCAGCTCGCCAAACACGAAGCTGGAAGCGTATTTCTCGGCAAGCTCGGCGGCGCGCGGTTTTTGGGCGAGCGCGCGGTCGAGCAGTTTGACGATGTGCGACAGGCGCGTGTTGTTGCCGGTGCGTTCGGTTCGGATAACAAGCGGGCTGCCCGTATTGAGCGTGCCTGCGGTAACGTTTTCAGACGACCTTTTGACGACGGGCAGGCTCTCGCCCGTCAGCATGGCTTCGTCCACTTCGCTCTCGCCGGACAACACCGTGCCGTCCACAGGAATGACTTCGCCGGGTTTGACGACGATCACGTCGCCCGCCTGAAGCTGTACAACCGCCGCTTCTTCGATTTCCTCGCTGTCGGGATAAGACGGAAGGCGGTGGCAGAACGCGGGGACGAGTTTCACCAGCCGTTCTGCCGCATCCCCCGCCCTGCGCCTTGCGATTTGTTCCATAAACCGCCCGCCCAGCAGGAAAAACAGCAACATGGCGATGGACTCGAAATACATCCCCTGCCCCGCATTGACGGCAAGGCTGTAAATGCCCGCGACAAAAGTCATCACGACGGCAATCGCAATCGGCGTATCCATGCCGACGCGGCGGTTTTTCCAATCGCGCCATGCGCCGCGGTAAAACGGCAACGCGCTGTAAAACACAACGGGCAGCACCATCAAAAAACCGCCCCAGTGCAGAATTTCTAAAAACAGCGGCTCAATGTCGCCGCCGTAAAGATAAGTCGGCACAGCAAACATCATCGTCTGCATCATGCCCAAACCCGCCACCGCCAGCCTGACGATAAACTGTTTGCGCTCTTTCTGCGCCTGCGCCTCGACTTTTTGCGCATCGTAAGGCGCGGCGGTATAACCTGTTTTGCGGATTTTCAAAAGAATGTCCGACAGCGCGATTTTGCCCTCGTCCCACACCACGCGGCAGCGGTGCGTACTGTAATTCAAATCCACGCGCACCACGCCCGCCGTCCGTAAAAGCTGCTGCTCAATCAGCCATACGCACGCCGCGCAGGTAATGCCGCCCAGCATCAACACCGCCTCGCGTTCATCCCCTTCCCCGACCTCGACAAAATCCGCCTGCACTTCGGGCAAATCGTACAATTTCAGTTGCGACAACACTTCCGGCGGCGGCAGTTCGGATTTTTCCGCGTCGGCGGTACGCTGTTTGTAATAATTGCCCAAACCTGCATCAATAATGCTCTGCGCCACCGCCTGACAACCCGCGCAGCAGGTTTCATGGTCTTCATTTTCGTAGCGGACGGTCAAATGGAGGTGTTCGGGGACTTCCAGACCGCAATGGAAACAGGTTCTTTCCGTTTGATTCATAATATGTGCCTAATGGTGTGCCGGCAGATGGTTTGCCGTTTCAAACTTGGATTTAAAATGTTTAGAAATGTAAACTTTATTAAAGTGTCGCTTTTTAGCAGATTTTTAAAAATATTTTACAAAACGTTTATTTTAAAACAATTTGCATATTTTTATTACTTTTATTTATATTTTTCAATAATATAACCGCTCATCAACAGACGAACGGTTACGTTCTGATACCGCATATCGTGCGAATTTACCGATTATTTTAATGTAAAAATGGAACTTTTTTGAAAAAACGCACTACATTTTTGTTGACCGACTCAATTTGAAGCTGCATACTATGCGCATATTCCGTACAAACAGTGCGGTAAAAAATACAAAACATTACGCTTTTACACAAAAATTTCCATTAACTACTTACTCGGGAAAACATCATGATTGACCGCCTGCTACCTATTTTTGCCGTTATCGGCATCCTGTCCAGCTTCGCCTACCTAAGCTTGGCGGCATGGATGATTTACGAAAACGTTATGAAAAAACGCCGCCTCCTTCCTTTCTAAGCGGTAAACCCTTTAAACGGCCGTTTGGAAATAAAGATAAACCCTCCCTGATTTATCTTTGTTTTCCAAACGGCCTTTATTTTTCAGACGACCTTTTGAAACACGCGGCGGCAAACAATGGATTGAAATCGAAATCCACCCCGCCTCCCTTCCCATTGAGAAACAACGGCAGTCAAAACATCTTGTTTTTATTCTGCTTCGCAGTTTTCAGACGACCTCTTGCCGCCGTTTTCCAACGCCCGTTCAATCATCGCCTCGCGCAAAGCATCCAAGCCCAGACTTTTCGTAACCGAAATATTCACGCCGACGGCGCGTCCCGAATTGTCCCGTAACACGCCCGCATCGCGCGCGCCTTCCGGCAGCAGGTCGATTTTGTTGTACACGACAAGCTGCGGCACTTCATGCGCGCCGATTTCCTCCAAAACCACATTCACATCGTCCATCTGCCGCTCGAAATCGGGATTGGACGCATCAACGACGTGCAGCAGCACATCCGCCAAAGCCGTTTCCTCCAACGTCGCCGAAAACGCTGACACCAGCTTGTGCGGCAAATCGCGGACGAAACCGACCGTATCCGTCAGAATCACGCCCGCCTCGTGCGACAGGAACAAACGCCGCGCCGTCGTATCCAGCGTGGCAAAAAGCTGGTCTTTCGCCAACACGTCCGCCTTGGTCAGACGGTTGAACAGGCTGGATTTGCCCGCGTTGGTATAACCGACGATGGCAAAGGTTTTCAGACGACCTTCCATCCGCGATTTTCGGCGCGTGGCACGTTGTTTTTTCACTTGCGCCAACTGTTTTTTCAACGCCGTGATTTTCTGCCCGATTAAGCGGCGGTCGGTTTCCAACTGCGTCTCGCCCGGCCCTTTCAAGCCGATACCGCCCTTCTGACTCTGCAAATGCCCGTAGCCGCGCACCAGCCGCCCGCTCAAATGGTTCAACTGCGCCAGCTCCACCTGCAATTTACCCTCCTGCGATTGGGCGCGTTTGGCAAAAATCGCCAAAATCAGACCCACACGGTCGAGGACGCGGCATTGCAGGATTTTTTCCAAATTGCGCTCCTGCGTCGGCGTCAATTCATGGTTGAACACCGCCAAGCCGATGTCGTGCAGCTTCACCGCCGCCGCCAGCTCTTCCGCCTTACCCGTGCCGACGAAATAAGCCGTATGCGCCTTGTCGCGCTTGGCGGTTTCCCGCAACACCAGCTCGCCGCCTGCCGCCGCGACCAATTCCGCCGCCTCGTCCAAGGTCGTCTGAAAAGTCCGCTCGCGCATTTCGTTCGCGCCCGAATAATCCGCACTCAACATCACCCCGACCAGCATCACGCGTTCGGGTTGCTCCAAAGATTTGTCGACGGGGAAAATGTTGCGTTTGGACAAGGAAAATCCTTTCTTTTTCAAAGGGCTTAAAACCCGTTTTCCATCATGATTTCGCCGGGGATGCGGTTGCGGTGCATGGCGAAGCCCAAGTCCATCAGGGCTTGGAACGTGTCTTTGACCATGGCGGGATTGCCGCAGACCATAAAGCGCGTGTCCGCTTTGGTGAACTTGAATCCCGCGTATGTTTCGAGGCTGCCGTTTTTCAGCAGCTCGGGAATGCGCTTGCCGCTCAACGCGCCTTCGGTTTCCTCGCGCGTGGTAATGGGGACGAAGCGGAATTTGTGGAAATACTCGCCAATCAGCGGATGGTCTTTCAATGCTTCAACACGTCGTCTGAAAATCAGTTCATCGGCGAAAGAAACTGAGTGCGCCAAAATCAAGCGGTCGAAACGCTGCCAGATTTCGGGCTGCTCGATGATGGAAAGAAAAGGCGCGATGCCCGAACCGGTGGAGAGCATGACCAAATCCTTGCCGTCGGGGAATCGCTCGGGCAAGAGGAAACCGGTAGCGGTTTTATCGAGCAGTATGGTGTCGCCCTCTTTCATGGCGGCAAACCGCGCGGACATGGGGCCGCCTTCGATCAAAACGGCAAAATATTCGAGCGTGTCGGCGTATTCGGCGGACACGACGGAATACGCGCGCCAGATAAAGCCTTCGCCGTCGCGAAAACCGAGCCGCGAAAACTGCCCCGCCGAGAAGCGGTAGGATTCGGGGCGGCTGATGGCAAAAGTCATCAGCTTGGGCGTATGGTGTTTAATCCACAAGACTTTTTCTTCGGTGAACTTGGCTTCGGGCGAGGCTGCCATAATGGGATTCCTTGTGTGTGCGGGATGGAAAATGGAAGGTATAGTAGATTAACTTTAAACCAGTACGGCGTTACCTCGCCTTAGCTCAAAGAGAACGATTC
>ERZ772766.1459-NODE-1459-length-12675-cov-6.361648_pt1 | contig 12675 bp, 10 predicted proteins | sample MGYA00511379_ERZ772766 | MGnify/ENA primary metagenome ERZ772766 (study PRJEB29015, sample SAMEA2737895) | human oral metagenome | biome: human oral; feature: human-associated habitat; material: dental | place: China | collected 2116 ...
ATCGTTTTTCCCACTGCCTTCCTTAGGCTTCCTCCATACTAATAGACTTGCAGGAACGCTGCAAGTGCCTCGGAAAACTTTTTGGTGTTTGCAGGAATGCTGCAAATGCCACGAAAAACTTTTTGGCGTTTGCAGAAATGCTGCAAGAGCCGCGAAAAACTTTTTGGTCTTTGCAGGAACGCTGCAAGAGCCGCGAAAAACTTTTTGGCGTTTGCAGAAATGCTGCAAATGCCGCGAAAAACTTTTTGGTGTTTGCGGGAGTCCCGCAAGTGTCTCGAAGAACTTTTTGGCGTTTGCGGGAGTCCCGCAAGTGTCTCGAGAAATTTTTTGGTGTTTGCGGGAGTCCCGCAAGTGTCTCGAGAAATTTTTTGGTGTTTGCGGGAGTCCCGCAAGTGTCACGAGAAACTTTTTGGTGTTTGCGGGAGTCCCGCAAGTGTCTCGAAGAACTTTTTGGTGTTTGCGGGAGTCCCGCAAGTGTCTCGAAGAACTTTTTGGTGTTTGCGGGAGTCCCGCAAGCATTTCCAGAAACGTTTTGGCCCTCGCGTGGCTTACGTAAAGAGTCTCTGCCGGTTTTATGCTTACATCGAACTCACGTTATAAGCGTAAAAGCATGCAGAGCTGGCACTTTTCTGCTTCTTTTGCGTGGACAGAAAACAGATGGTTTAACCGATAAACACAAGAAAGAAAATGGCAAAGATTTTAGTGGCATTCGACACGGTAAGCGAAGGCTTCGAAGCGCTTACCTCTGAACATGAAGTGATTTTCCCGCCTCGTGGGCGCGACTTTACGCAGGCCGAGATCGCCGAACGCATTGGCGATTGCGATGTGCTCTGCTCTGTTTTTGACATCCCCGTCGGCCGTGACCTGATCGACTGCGGGCATTCGCTTAAGCTGATTGCGAACTACGCCGTGGGCTACAACAACATCGACACGGCCTATGCGGCCGAGAAGGGGATCGTGGTGACGAACACGCCGCGGTCGGTGATCGAACCAACGGCCGACTTGGCGCTGGCGCTGCTGCTGAGCTGCTCGCGGCGCATCGCGGAGTGGGATCGCGCCTTTCGCCGTGATCGCGATGCGATCGAGCACGGACGCCTCTGCCGACTCGGCGTCAACCTCTACGGTAAGACGCTCGGCATCCTGGGCTATGGCAATATCGGCGCGGCGGTGGCGCGGCGTTGTCAGGCCTTCGGCATGACGGTGCTCTACAACAAACGCACCCGTTACAGCGAGGCCGAGGAGCGTGAACGGGGCATCACGTATGCGGAGAAAGACGAGGTGATCCGTCGCGCCGATGTGCTGTCGCTTCACACGCCGCTGACGCCCGAGACGCGCCACCTGATTGGCGCCCGCGAGCTGGCGATGATGAAGCCCACAGCGATCCTGATCAATACGGCGCGTGGGGCCGTGGTGGATGAGCCTGCACTGGTGGCCGCACTCAAAGAGGGGCGGATAGCCGCGGCGGGTCTCGATGTGTTCGAGCATAATGACGTGCCCTCGCCCGAGCTTTTCGAGCTGGAGAACGTCTCGCTCACGCCGCACATTGGCACGCAGACGTACGACTCGCGCGTGGAGATGGTGCATGAGCTGTGTAACAACGTCATCGGCTTCCTGCGCGGGGATCGGAAGATTGATCGCGTGAACTGATCTCTTTGGGAGAGGCAATCAAACGCCGGCTGCTTTCCGCTTGAGAAGGGGAGGGCAGCCGGCGTTGTGTTTGGCGGGGGCTACCGAAAACGGATCTCTCGGATGACGTCGGTGCCCACCCGCTCGTTGAGGGCATGGACGAGGCGGTCGCGCCACATCATCAGTTCGCTGCGCAGGACGGCGGAGTCGAGCACAACGTGCAGCGTGACGCCTCGCACGTAGACTTCGCGCGTAGCCTGCGCCACGCCCGGGCCAAGCACTTCGCGCCAGGCATGGACGAGGCGTACCTCGTCCAATCGACGACCGATCTCGGGGTTTTGAGTGAAAAACTCACGGAGAATCTCGCCAATGGATTGGGCGTTGACGCGTTTCATCGGCCGTCCTCCATGGCCGTCACCATTCCTGCGTCGACGTGGAACATGGCGTACTCCTTGCGGATAGACTCGAGGATGCTATCTAAGTATTTACGGTTGGTGTCGGTGATGAAGATCTGTCCGAATCGCTCCTCGCCAACAAGCCGGACGATGTGTTCCACGCGCGTGGCATCCAGCTTGTCGAATATATCGTCGAGCAGTAAAATCGGTAGCGTGGTGTTCTTGGCCGAGAGGAAGGAGTATTGCGCGAGCTTGAGCGCCACGAGGCACGTCTTGTTCTGTCCCTGTGAACCGAGGTGACGGATGGGCAGGCCGTCGAGCGTCATCTCCAGATCATCCTTGTGAACCCCCGTCGTGGTATAGCCTACCTCACGTCGCTCACGCTCGCGGTGGCGCGCCAGCTCCGCCTCCAAATCGACCGTCTGCAACTGCGAGATGTAGCGCAGCCCCACGGCCTCGTCGTCCCGCCCGATGGCGCGATAGTACTCGTCGAAGAAGGGGAGGAACTCCTCAATGAGGCGGGTGCGAGCATCAAAGATCAGTCGGCCATGTTGCGCGAGCTGCATCTCCAGCACCTCGTAAAGGGCGGTGTCGGTGCTCTGTTCGCGGAGCATACGGTTGCGTTGTTGCAGTGCCTTATTGTAGCGGATGAGGGCATGCATGGCAAGACCGTCATATTGCGAGAGGATCATATCCATCCACCGTCTCCGCTCGTCGCTCCCTCCGCGAATCAACTCCGCATCCGACGGCGAGATCATCACCAGCGGCAGCAGTCCGATGTGGTCCGACAGCCGCGGGTAAGGCTTTTGGTTGCGTTTGAATTGTTTGCGTTGGCCGCGTGGGAGGGCGAAAAAAATGGACTCGGTGCGGTCGCCAAAGAGATATTCACCCTGCAGCACGCAGAGATCCTCGCCTCGCCGGAGGAGTCGCTCTTCGGTGGTGTAGACGTGACTCTTGCAGAAAGAGAGGTAATAGATGGCGTCGAGCAGATTGGTCTTGCCCATACCATTATTGCCGAAGAAGCAGTTGATCTTCGGCGAGCAAACGATGTCAGCCTGCCGGATGTTCTTATAGTTCAGGACGGAGAGCTTGTTCAATATCATATATAATAGGTAGGAGGAATATGGAGGGCGCTGTGTGCGGGGGCAAAAATAAATTGGGGAGAGACCGAAGTAGGCCTTTCGGGTAAAAAATTACTTTTGCGCCTCGAATTTCAAGAAGCAAAAACGAATAGTAAACAGAAAGAAAAAAGGATCGTTATGGCGAAAAAGACAACAAACGAGGAGAAGGAAATAGAAGTAGAAGAAATCGTTTCCCGATCGGAACAGTTTATTGAAAAGCATAAGCAGAAAATCATCGCCGGGATATCGGCCATCGCCGTTGTGATCGGTCTCATTTTGGCCTACCACTACCTCTACGCCAAGCCACAAGCCGAGAAGGCTAAACTGGCCATCTTCAAGGGCGAGCAATATCTGGCCATGGACTCCTTCGCCTTGGCGCTGAACGGAAACGGTGTCGACTACGACGGTTTCGAGGCCATTATCGATCGCTTTGGTGGCACCAAGACTGGTAATCTGGCCAAGGCCTACGCCGGCATCTGCTACTACCACCTCGGAGATCCCGAAAAAGCCATCCAGCGACTCAAAGCCTACAAGGGTGACGACGCCCAAATAGCTCCCACTATCATCGGATTGATCGGCGATTGCTACGTTACCACGGGCAATACGAAGGAAGGTATCAGCTACTTCGAGAAAGCCGCGTCGAAAGCCAACAACGATCTGATTAGTCCCATCTATCTGAAGAAGGCCGGCCTCGCCTACGAGTCCCTCAAGCAATACCCCGACGCCCTGAAGGCCTACGAGACCATCCGCGACAAATACAACCAGTCGATGGAGGCAATGGACATCGATAAGTACATCACTCGCGTCAAACTCCTCTCCGAATCCAAATAAGACCCCGGAAGCATGGCAACTATCTATCACAACTTGTCGGAATACGACTTCGAGACCGTCCCCGATGCCTCCGAAATGCGCTTCGGGATCGTGGCCTCAGAGTGGAATCAGAACGTCACCGAAAAACTCTTGGAAGGCGCCTGCAACACGCTGGAGCGTCATGGCGCCAAGCAGGAAAACATTCACATCGAGCGCGTGCCTGGTAGCTTCGAGCTCACTTTCGGCGCCAAGATGATGGCCCAGTCGCAGGACGTCGACGTCGTGATCGTCATCGGTTGCGTCATTCGGGGTGATACGCCACATTTCGACTACGTCTGTTCGGGGGTGACACAGGGTGTCACTGGGCTGAACCTCGAGGGCGACATCCCCTTCATCTTCGGCATGCTTACGACCGAGAACCTCAAGCAAGCTGAAGATCGCTGTGGCGGTCGCTACGGCAACAAAGGCGATGAGGCGGCGGTGACCGCCATTAAAATGGTCGATTTCGCTCGCCGGATTTGCACGGCTCGAAAATAGATCTACCTTTGCGCCGCATTTGACAGAAAAACGGGCAGTTACCAGAGTGGCCAAATGGGGCAGACTGTAAATCTGCTGGCTTACGCCTTCGGTGGTTCGAATCCATCACTGCCCACCCCACTGGGGGAATGAAAAGTTGTCGCAATGCAACCATGCGGAAGTAGCTCAGTTGATAGAGCATTAGCCTTCCAAGCTGAGGGTCGCGGGTTTGAGCCCCGTCTTCCGCTCTTTAAGTTTAATAGATTTGGGTGGCAGAGGCTTTACAAAACGATTTTGTAGAGCCTCTGTTTTTTAGTATCCAGATCATAGCCCAACCTTCCGCCTGAGCACAGAGCAACTACTCTCAGGCCGATCCGCACGAAATACAGCCAGAGAAAATCATCAAACAACACCCCTCATGGATACTTCACTGCTCTCCTTCGCACTGCTCTGCTTTACATCGTTCTTCACGCTGACGAACCCGTTGGGCACCATGCCTGTCTTTCTGACCATGACGAACGGTCTGGACGAGCGTCAGCGCCGTGCCATCGTCCGTCGTGCCACCATCGTGGCCTTTATCACCGTGCTGGTCTTCACCTTCTCGGGCCAATTCCTCTTCAAATTCTTCGGTATTTCCACGAACGGCTTCCGCATAGTCGGTGGCGTGATCATCTTCAAAGTCGGGTTCGACATGCTCCAGGCGCGCTACACCTCGCTGCGCCTCAAAAAGGAGGAAATCAAGACCTACGCCAACGATATCTCCATCACGCCGCTGGCCATTCCCATACTCTGTGGCCCCGGTGCTATCGCCAACGCCATCGTGCTAATGCAAGACGCCCACACGCTCGAGATGAAAGGCGTGCTGATCGGCGTCATCGCCTTCATCTACCTCTTTGCTTACATCATCCTCGGCTTCTCCACCCACTTGGTACGTTTCCTGGGGGAGACCGGGAACAACGTCATGATGCGACTCATGGGCCTGATACTGATGGTCATCGCTGTGGAGTGTTTCGTGGGTGGTGCCCGGCCGATCTTGGTCGAAATCTTGCGAGAAGGCATCAGATAGCTGTGCCCAGACGCTGAGACTCCCGTTATAGATTGTTGTCGAGGCGTTTTTTCTGCGGTTACACCCTCATCCCCTGAGGGGATAGGGGCGTCATCGTGAAAAAACGCCTCGTCCCCTGAGGGGGTGAGGGTGTCATCGTGAAATAACGCCTTATCCCCTGAGGGGATAGAGGTGTCATCGTGAAAATGGCTCTCATCCCCTGAGGGGATAGGGGTGTAATCGTAAAAATGGCTCCCATCCCCTGAGGGGATAGGGGTGTCATCGTGAAATAACGCCTCATCCCCTGAGGGGATAGGGGTGTCATCGTGAAATAACGCCTCATCCCCTGAGGGGATAGGGGTGTAATCGTAAAAATGGCTCCTATCCCCTGAGGGGATAAGGGTGTAATCGTGAAAATGGCTCCCATCATGCGAGGTGATGGGGGTGTATTACTTTTGCCGCGCCTTGATTTCAAGGCACATTCATGCATCAACCCATGCGCTGGTCACGGCTCAGACCCTCCGGACGCAACTTTCCCCCACAAAAACGAAACGATGACAATGAGATTTTTCCATCGATGGCAGACGATTCTGATAGGCCTCCTTACAGCCATCACCTTCAGCGCTTCCGGGCAGAACGTGCGGCTGAGCGACGCCGCTGAGATCAGCCTCCTGACCTGTTCACCCTCCGACGAGGAGGCCTACACGCTCTATGGCCACACCGCCATTCGAGTGCGTGACCCCCACCCTGCGAGCGATTCCACACGCCCGATTGACTTCGTGTTCAACTACGGCCTTTTCGATTTCTCCAAACCCCATTTCATCTACCGCTTTGCGCGTGGTGAGACGGATTATATGCTCGGAGGAAACGAATTTGAGCAGTTCCTGGCCGCCTACCGCGCCCGCGGCAGTGAGGTCTGTGAGCAGACGCTGGCCCTCGACTCCGCCGAGCGGCAACGCCTCCTGGATGCCCTCGTGGAGAACGCCCTGCCGGAGAATCGCACGTATCGCTACAATTTCTTCTTCGACAACTGTGCCACGCGCCCGGCCGCGATGATTGAGCGCGCCGTCAACGGATCAATCGCTTATGAGGAGCGGCGCGAGGTGGAGACGTTTCGCGACCTGATCAACGGCTGCACCCGTCGCCATCCCTGGCTCACTTTCGGCTGCGACCTCGTGGTGGGCGCTCCCGCCGATCGGCCGATGCACCTGCGCGAATCGTTCTTCATCCCCGAGCGGCTGCGCGAGTCGTTCGACGGTGCATGGATCATCACGCCCGACGGGTCGAAGCGTCGCTTAGTCTCCTCCACCCGTCTGCTCTCGGAGCGTACCGCCCCGGAGATCGTGCCCGACTTTTTCACGCCGCTCGTGTGTAGCCTGCTGCTCTTCATCGTCGTGGCGCTGCTGACCCTCATCGAGGTGCGGCGCGAGGCCTCGTTCCGTTGGCTGGACTTCCTGCTCTTCTTCGTGGCAGGTCTGGCCGGCTGCGTTCTGGCCTTCTTGGCCTTCTTTTCGGTTCACCCCGCCATGTGGCCCAACGTGACGTTCCTCTGGCTCCATCCGCTCCATCTCATCGGTGCCGTCTGCATGGCCGTGAAGCGGTGTAAACGCCTGAGCTATGTGTATCATTTGCTTACATTCGCCGCGCTTTTGGCGGCAGGGGTCGGATACGTCATCGTTCCGCAGCATTTCAACGCCGCCTTTTTCCCCCTGATGCTGACCCTGCTCATGCGCTCGGGAAGATATTTGACGAGAAGAAAGAAAATCCGGTTTGAATAATCAATGAGGCGAATCCTATCCTCCCTACTCACCCTACTGGCCGTCACGCAGATTCAGGCGCAACAACAGCGCGCGCCCAAGTTGGTCATCTTCATTACGGTCGATCAGTTGCGGGGCGATTACATCGAATATTTCCAACACACCTTCGGCGAGCGCGGCTTTAAGCGCCTGTTGGCTGAGGGTGCCGTCTGCCACAATGTCCGCTTCGGCTTTTCCAACCTCAACCAAGCCTCCGCCTTCGCTACCCTCTTCACCGGCGCCTATCCGTCGGTTCATGGCATCACCGGCCTCAAGACATACAGCTTCGAGACGGCCAAAGAGGTCTCCCAACTCTACGACGCCGACTATCTCGGCAACTTCACCCGCGACAATTATTCCCCCCGCAACCTGCTGGCCGCCACGATCGGCGACGAACTGAAGATTGTCTCCGGCGGACGCAGCGAGGTCTACGCCATCGCCCCCGATGCCGAAGCCGCCATCCTCTCCGCGGGTCATGCCGCCAACGGTGCTTTCTGGATCGACAACTACAACGGCCGCTGGGCCACCACGACCTATTATAAAGGGGTACCCTGGTACGTCGAGAAGTACAACAACGGCAACGAATCCTTACCCGCCCGACTTGGGACGCGCGTCTGGCAACCCGCTCTCTCGCCCGACAAGTACGACGCCCTGCCCTGTCTCTCGGGGCCGAACACCTTCCAATACACCTTCAAGGCCAACACCGCCGACTGCTACCCCGACCTCAAGACGTCGCCCTTCGGCAATGAGGAGGTCTTCCGCCTCTTCAACCAATTCCTCGAGTACGGCGCTCTTGGCACCCGCCCCACGCCCGACTTCGTGGCGCTCACCTTTTACGCTGGCAACTACCGTGGCATTCGCTATTCCGGCAACACGCGTGAGATTCAAGACCTCTATCACCGCTTGGACAAAGAGTTAGAGCGACTCATCGATGCCGTCGAGAAGAAAGTCGGGCTGCAGCACGTGCTTTTCGTGCTCACCGGCACGGGCCACTTTACGAGCGAGGAGGTCCGCCCCGAAGGCACACGATGGGTCGGTGGCGAGTTCCACCCCAAGCGTTGCATGGCGCTGCTGAACATGTACCTCATGGCCATCTACGGGCAGAAGAATTGGGTGCGCGAGTTCTACAACAATCAAGTCTACCTCAACCGCAAAGCCATCGAGGAAGCCAAGATTGACCTAGGCGAAATACAAGCACGAGCCGCCACCTTCCTGCAGGAGTTTAGCGGCGTGGAGCGCGTTACGACTGACATGACGCTGCGCTCCGGCGTGTGGAACGAGAACGTGATTGACCTCAGTCGCGGCACCTATCGCGGCCGTCGCGGCGACCTTATGCTGGCGCTTAGCCCCGGCTGGACAGTCGTCAACGACGACAACGCGAAAGATCGCCCCAAGGTCGTCCGCAATCAGGCCGTACCCACGCCGGTCATCTTCTTCGGCAACGGTATTAAGCCGCAACACATCTATCGCGAAGTCAAGGCTGTCGAGATCGCGCCGACTGTCACGCATGTCATGCGTATCCGATCGCCCAACGCGGGCGACGCCCTTCCGATACCGGAGATCCGGTAAGCGGAAGCGCCCTCACAACTCAAAGCGAACAGTCCGCCACCCCCGAAAGGGTGACACCTTTTTTGCCACACTGTGGCACTTTTCCTCCTCCCCCCCTATACGTTTATATAAATAGTCAACACATCATACACTCATGGGATTTAATGAGATACTCACAAAGCTGTTCGGCAATAAGTCGCAGCGAGATTTGAAAGAAATAACCCCCTACGTCGACCGCGTGAAGGCCGCCTATCCGGCTATTCAGAAGCTGACCGACGACGAGCTGCGCACCAAGACGGCCGAGATCCGCCAACACATCCAGGACTACGTGGCCGAAGACAAAAAGCGCATCGCAGACCTTCGCCAAGGCATCGACGAGAAAGAGCTCGAAGAGCGCGAGGCCATCTGGGCTGAGGTCGACGAGATCGAGAAGAAGATCGCCGACCAATACGAGAAGGTACTCGATGAAGTACTGCCCGACGTCTTCGCTATCGTCAAGGATACGGCACGCCGCTTCGTTGAGAAGGAAGAGATCGCCGTCACCGCCACCGATTTCGACCGTGATCTGGCTACGCGCCACGACTTCGTCCGCATCGACGGCGACAAAGCCATCTACCAGAACCACTGGATGGCCGGTGGCAACGAAATCAAGTGGGACATGATCCACTACGACGTGCAGCTCTTCGGCGGCGTTGTGCTTCACAAAGGCAAGATCGCCGAGATGGCCACTGGCGAGGGTAAGACGCTCGTCGCCACGTTGCCAGTCTTTCTCAATGCCCTCACCGGCGAAGGTGTGCACGTGGTCACCGTCAACGACTACCTCTCCAAGCGTGACTCCGAATGGATGGGGCCGCTCTACATGTTTCACGGACTCTCCGTGGACTGTATCGACAAGTACCAGCCCAATTCCGACGAGCGCCGCAAGGCTTACCTCTCCGACATCACCTTCGGAACGAACAACGAATTCGGCTTCGACTACCTGCGCGACAACATGGCCATCAGCCCGCAAGACCTCGTGCAGCGCAAGCATAACTACGCCATCGTCGACGAGGTTGACTCCGTGCTTATCGACGATGCCCGTACGCCGCTGATCATCTCCGGCCCCGTGCCCAAGGGCGAGGAGCAACTCTTCGACGAGTATCGCTCGAAGGTGGAGACTGTGGTCAATGCGCAGAAGAATCTTTGCACCAAGCTCCTTACCGAGGCCAAGCAGAAGATGAAGAGCGACGACAAGAAGGTGCAGGAGGAAGGCTCCCTGCTCCTCTTCCGATCTTTCAAGGGGTTGCCTAAGAACAAAGCCCTCATCAAGTTCCTCAGCGAGCCGGGCATCAAGACAAGCATGCTCAAGACCGAGGAATTCTACATGCAGGACAACATGCGCAACATGCACATCGTGACCGACGAGCTCTATTTCGTGATCGACGAGAAGAACAACAGCATCGAACTTACCGACAAAGGCCTCGACCTGCTGACGGGCAACATGGAGGATCCGCAATTCTTCGTCCTGCCCGACATCGCTTCCGAGCTTTCTCAGATTAGCAACATGGCCGGCAGCGACGCTGAACGTCAAGCGAAGAAGGACGCGCTGCTCACGAACTACTCCGTCAAGAGCGAGCGTGTCCATACGATCAACCAGCTGCTGAAGGCCTACACCCTCTTCGAGAAAGACGACCAATATGTCGTGATCGACGGACAGGTGAAGATCGTCGACGAGCAGACGGGTCGTATCATGGAGGGCCGACGCTATTCCGACGGACTCCATCAAGCCATCGAGGCCAAGGAACGCGTCAAGGTGGAAGCCGCCACGCAGACCTTCGCCACGATCACGCTCCAGAACTATTTCCGCATGTACCACAAGCTCTCCGGTATGACCGGTACGGCCGAGACGGAGGCCGGCGAGCTTTGGAACATCTACAAGCTCGACGTGGTCGTGATCCCCACCAACAAGCCCGTCATTCGTAAGGACATGAACGACCGGATCTACAAGACGAAGCGCGAGAAGTACAACGCCGTCATCGACGAGATCGTCCGCACGCGCAACGCGGGCCGACCCTCGCTCGTGGGTACGACTTCGGTCGAGATCTCCGAGCTGCTCAGCCGCATGCTTAGCATCCGCAAGATCCCGCATAGCGTGCTTAACGCTAAGCTCCACCGCCGCGAGGCCGACATCGTCGCCCAAGCCGGACAGAGCGCGATGGGCATGACTACCATCACCGACCCCGACGGCACGGAGCGCACCGAAGAACGCATGCTCGGCACCGTCACCATCGCCACGAACATGGCCGGTCGAGGAACCGACATCAAGCTCTCCAGCGACGTGCGTAACGCCGGCGGATTGGCCATCATCGGCACCGAGCGCCACGAGAGTCGCCGCGTCGATCGCCAGCTCCGCGGACGTGCCGGTCGTCAGGGCGACCCCGGTTCGTCGGTCTTCTTCATCTCGCTTGAGGATAACCTTATGCGCCTCTTCGCCTCTGAGCGCGTGGCCAAAGCGATGGACATGTTCGGCCACAAAGAGGGCGATGTGCTCGAGGCCGGTATGCTCAACAAGTCCGTCGAGCGCGCCCAGAAGAAGGTGGAGGAAAACAACTTCGGCATCCGTAAGCGCCTCTTGGAATACGACGACGTGATGAACTCCCAGCGTAACGTCATCTACACCCGCCGTCGCCACGCGCTCATGGGCGAGCGCATTGGGCTGGACGTGATGAACACGCTCTACGACGCCACTGTGGCCCTCGTTGAGCAGGCGCGCGAGACGGCCGACTTCGACGGCTTCAAGCTGGAGCTCTTCCGCACCTTCGCCCTCGAGTGTCCCGTCACGGAGGACACCTTCCGCGAGGCCAAGACCGACGCCCTCACCGACCAAGTCTTCAAGGCCGTCATGGAGCAATACAAGCGCCGCACCGAGCGCATGGCACAGGTGGCCGACCCCGTCATCCGTCAGGTCTATGAGAACCAAGGCGCCATGTACGAGAATATCATGATCCCCGTGACCGATGGCAAGCGCATGTACAACGTCTCGTGCAACCTCAAGGAGGCTTACGACACCCATTCGCGCGCCATCGTCAAGGCCTTCCAAAAGGCCGTCACGCTGCTCACCATCGACGAGGCGTGGAAGGAACACCTGCGCGACATGGACGACCTCCGCCAGTCCGTTCAGAACGCCAGCTACGAAAACAAAGACCCGCTGCTGATCTACAAACTCGAGGCTTACAACCTCTTCAAGACGATGGTCGAGACGATGAACCGCAAGACGGTCGCCATCCTCATGCGTGGCCAGATCCCCGTCCAAGAGGCGCCCGACGAGGAACGTCAGGCCGCCCCTGAAGTGCGTCAGGCCGTCCCCGAGCGCCGCACCGACATGAGCCGTTATCGCACCGAGAAAGACGACGCCGATGCGGCTCCACGCAGCGCCGACTCGGAGGGCACACAGCCGCAGCCGCCCGCGGGTCCCGCGCCGCGTCAGCCGCAGGAGCCCGTCCGGGTGGAGAAGAAGGTCGGCCGTAACGATCCCTGCCCCTGCGGCAGCGGCAAGAAGTACAAGAACTGTCACGGCCGCGGACTCTGAGATCATTAATGGATAATTGACAGAAAGCGCCTTGACCCATCGCGGGTCAGGGCCTTTTCTTTTTCGGGAGACCCTGACGGCGCCTTGGTTGGGTCTGCTTTTGAAAAAGTGAAGCTGAACTCTCAGGGTTCAATGCTTCCCAGAAAAAAAGTAGCCCCAAACTCTCAGGGTTTTGCGTCACTTGAAAAAAAGTAGGGCTGGAACCTCAGGGTTCAGGGCTTCTTGAAAAAAAGTAGGGCTAAACTCTCAG
>ERZ772766.1461-NODE-1461-length-12672-cov-8.885313_pt1 | contig 12672 bp, 11 predicted proteins | sample MGYA00511379_ERZ772766 | MGnify/ENA primary metagenome ERZ772766 (study PRJEB29015, sample SAMEA2737895) | human oral metagenome | biome: human oral; feature: human-associated habitat; material: dental | place: China | collected 2116 ...
GATATCGACAAGCTATTTAGGATCTGTATGAAAAATGAAATCCATTAGCTATATATCCTCTATTTGACTGATGCCAATATCAATGAAGACGACATCAAGAATTTAGAGGAGGAATTGAAGGCATCAAAAGGGCCGGGAAATTTCCGCAACTTGCTCCTGTATTCCCCCAATGGCAACAAGGATGGGATTCAGTTGTTGCCGATCTCAGAGGTGGCCGCAAAGGACGAATTCATGAACATCAAGGCCGTCTCCCGCGACGACCGGCTCGCCGCCTGCCGCGTTCCGCCCAACCTGATCGGCATCGTCCCGACCAACAGCAGCGGCTTCGGCAGCATTACCGACGCGGCCAAGATTTTCGCGCGCAACGAGGTGCAGCCCCTGCAGGAGCGGTTTGTACAAATCAACCAATGGCTGGGTGAGGAGATTGTGCACTTCGTGCCCTACGACATCGGCGAAACGACGGACAGCAAAGCATAAAAAAAGCCCCCGCGAGGGGCTTTTCTTTTAGGTGAATTTGAACAGGTAACAGCGGACATAGCGCGGTTTGTCCGGTGTGGCCAAAGCGCTATTCACCGTAACCGAGGCGCCGATGAAGCGGGGCGCCCGGCTTTGCGGTAGGGCACGCCGCTCGCCTCGGCGGCACGCAGGACTTCGTTGAGGTTGAGCGCGAGCACTTAATTTGCAGGTTGCCGGCACCACAGGCGAGCAGTTTGTTGCAGGTGGCGCAACGTAGTTGCATTTGCAGAGTCCTTGTCGGTTGATACAATCGCCGCGTCTAGCTAGGCGGCGGCATCAGGCTGGCAGGTATCTCTGCCGGCTGGCGTCGCGGTGTCCCCACACTGCGGCGTCGCCGTCTTCCCCGACCTGTCCAATAAGCTGGGTCGGTCGGCATCCATCACTCTACGGCATCCGCCCTTTCCCTTCATCCTTCCTATTCCCGCAGCAGCGCTCTGTGGAATTTTGCTGTACCTATCGTTTTCCCATTTCCCGTCAGAAAAATCAATCAACGTTCTGCCCCCGACCTGCGCGCACAACTCCGCCCCACGCCCGCGCGCTTTTGCTAGAGGGAGTTGCATCTTTTTACCGCTTGGAAAATCTGCGCCGTTAAGAGGCGGACTGGCCGATTACCTCTCCCCAATATCTGCGCAAACCACCACAGCATTGTGGCTCCTATTTTGTCCATACACCCTAGGGATGACAGGGGGAAATTTCTAAAAGTGCATGGGGGTAGTGGGAAAAGTGCAACATCCGCAATATACCCTTTTTCTATGCCTAAGTCTATGTTTTATAAGAGATTGCCATATGGCAAAAAAGTGCAATTTTTTGCCACAAAAAGTGCAATGTTTTTTAATATCCTGTTTTTAATGCAATTATTTTTTTCGAGCTTGTGGCAAAAAAAGTGCAACATGATTGCACTTATATTGCACTTTGTAGGTTCAGGTTTTCTCTTTCTGTTTCATGATGTTAGACGTATTTTTTCGGGCATGTTGCAGATGTTGCACTTTTCCCAACACCCCCCACGACTTTTGGAGGTGGGCGCCTCGCGTGTGCACGCGCACGTACTCGTAACGTATGCTAATCGGTAGTACCGAATGTAGTGCTTTTTCTGTAAAAATTTTCCAATATTTTGATTTATATTTGTTTCTTAATAAAGATTAGTTCCCTTCACCCGCTCCACACCTACTTGTCAGCCCCTATCAGGGGCTTTCTTTTTGCCTGTAAAATCGGAATACAGCCATTTCAAATAAAAATGATACAGCATTGATTTGCTTCGCCGGGCACTCATAAGAATCGCCGCGCGATTTTTATGGGAAACCTGCGCCGTACGATTCTGTCCTGTCTCCGGCTCGCCGCTTTGTCTCTTTCCTGTTTGAAACGACTATATTCACCTGTCTTGCCGCGAGGAGAAATCTTTGAGAAAACGCGGATAATCCCTTCCTCCCGCTTGCGGGGGAAAGGTGGCCGGAAGGGGAAATCTGTCCGTATCGCCAGAGTGATGCGTTCTGCGGACGAACGCCCCACCCTAACCCTCCTCCGCAAGCCAGGTAGGGATTTCTCTTTGATTATTAATGTGTTATGCTCAACAAGGTTAGGTCAATACTTATGCCTACCGCTCAAAAGGAGTCAACATGAAAAAACCGCTACTACTGCTGCTATCCCTCTGCGCCCTGTCCGGCTGCACCTTCATCAGCGCCGTCGGGACGCAGTTCAAGAAAATGGAAGAACCGCAAGACGGCGAACGCGCCCGCATCCGCGTCGTCGGCAATTACATCGCCATGCGCGGTACGCCCGGCTCGGCCTGCATGGACTACCGCAAGAAAGGCGCGGGGACCGTGATTGGCGGCTTCATCGGCAGCACCGGCTACCGTGGCCGCAGTCTGGGCATGCCCAACCCCAACGACAGCACGAAAGGGATGTTTTCCGAGTTCTATGTCCGCGCCAACGAACCCGTCACCCTGGAAATCGCCGCTGATATTACGATAGCCAACTGTTCTTTCCCCGCCACTTTTATCCCCGAAGCGGGGCACGATTACGAGCTGCAACTGAGTTCGCAATCGTCCGGTGGCGGCTCGGTATGCTCGATCAAGGGCAGCGAGATTGCGGGCGGTGTCTCCAAACCGCTGCTGTCCCTGCGCAAGACGGGGGAGTGCCCGTAGTCTTTGTGCGACAAAAAGCCCGTCTCTTGACGGGCCCGGCGGTATCAGTTTTTGCGCGCGGCACGCTTGCGGCGGCGTTTGCGCCAGAGCGGGAAGGCAATGGCGATGGGCACGATGGCGAGGGTGATGAGGATGGTGCCGAAGACGACGGCGCTGTTTAAGCCGCTGTCGCTATCGGCGATGTAGAGGCTGCGCAGCAGGCGGGGTTCGCCGCTTGCGGTGGCAGGCGGAGTGATGAGGGCGTAGTGCTGCATCGGCCAGAAGGCGCTGATGGTTTGCCACAGGGTGATGGTGAGGCCATCAACGGTGCGGGTTTCCCGCCGTTGCCAGGCCTTGCCGAGGGCGGCGTCGATGTCGGCAAGGAGGGCGGCGTCATCTGCCGTGCTGCGGAAGGTCTGGCCGCAGTGTTTGCGTTTGCTGTCGTCGCCATGCGCGGTGATGTCGCTCACGGCATCGGCGGCGTGTTCGTATTGTTGGCGGGTGCTGTCGTCGCGGGGGCGGTCTTTTTCACCGCCAAGCGGCAGGTAGGTACAGAGGTCGGCGGTGTTTGCCGCTTGCGGCGGGGTGCAGGCGGCGAGGAGGAGGGCGAGGAGGAGGACGGTGATTTTTCGCATGGTTCAGAGGTGGTGGCGGCGCCAGGCTTTCGGGCTGGTCGGTTGCTGGTTTTTGGTTTTGCGCCAGAAGCCGCGCCGGGCGGCGCGGGCGTTTTTTTCCGCCTGCGTGTAGGCGGGCGGGGTGTCTTTGCCTTCGTAGGCGAAGGCGTAGCCGTCTTCGATCATTTGCAGGTTGATGTCGCGACCGTAGTTGAACAGGGTGCCGAGGCTGCGCTGGTAGTAGTCGGGGCCGAGGTAGCGCATGTCGAAGTTTTTGCCGAGGCGTTTGCCGAGTTCGCGTCTGGATTCTTCGCCAAAGGGGGTTTGCCCCATTTCCGGCGCGTCGATACCGGCGAGGCGGATGCGGATTTCCTGCCGGCCTTTTTGTCCGTTGCAGCGGGCAGTCACGGTGTCGCCGTCGTAGATTTTTTTCAGTTCGCAGCGGTAGGTTTTGCGGATTTCGCCGTGAAAGGGGTCATGGCGGGTGTTGCCGTTTTGCCCGTCTTTGTGCGACCAGGCGGTGAAGGCGAGCATGGCGACGCCGCTCAGGATGAGGATGATGACTTTGTCGAACGTTTTTTTGCCGCGCAGGAAGGATGTGAACAGCGCCGCAAGGCGGCGCTGTTGTTGTTTGTTCAGGCGGGCGGGTTTACGCGCCATTTTCATCCACCCGCTCGCGCAGTTCTTTGCCGGCGCGGAAGTAGGGGATGGATTTGGCCGGAACGCGGACGGATTCGCCGGTCTTCGGGTTGCGTCCGGTGCGGGCCTCGCGGTAGTGCAGGGAGAAGCTGCCGAAGCCGCGTATTTCGACACGGTCGCCTTTTTCCAGGCTCTGGCAGATTTTTTCGATGATGAGTTTGACGGTTTCTTCGACATCCTGACTGCGCAGTTGCGGGTAGCGCATGCAGAGACGGTCGATCAGTTCCGATTTGGTCATGTTCGCTCCGTTGCGTTGTTGTTATGCCCCGAAGGGGTTCGAGAAGCGCCGCAGCGTGGGCTGCGGCGGATGTGGAGACGGTTTGCCGCCGCTCGCGCGGCGGCAATGGGCGTTTTTAGTTGTCGCTGTTGTTCAGCTCTTTGAAGATGTCGCCGAGCGAGGTACCACCGTGGTTTTCTTTGCGGGTGTAGTCCTGGATGACGGCTTTTTCGTCCGCCACGTCTTTGGCGCGGATGGAGAGGTTGAGGGTCTTGTGCTTGCGATCGACATTGATGACTTTCGCCTCGATTTCGTCGCCGACGGCGAGCAGTTTGCTCAGGTCTTCGACGCGCTCGATGGCGGCTTCGCTGGCTTTGAGGATGCCGTTGACGTCGTCGCTCAGTTTGATGACGGCCTGGCGTTCATCGACTTCGCTGACGGTGCCCTTGACCACGCTGCCACGGCCATTGGCAGAGGCGAAGGCGGCGAAGGTGTCCTGACTGAGCTGTTTGACGCCGAGCGAGATACGCTCGCGTTCGGAGTCGATGGCGAGGATGACGGCTTCGACTTCCTGGCCTTTCTGGTAGTGGCGCACGGCTTCTTCGCCGTTTTCGTCCCAGGAGAGGTCGGAGAGGTGGATAAGGCCGTCGATGCCGCCTTCGAGGCCGATGAAGACGCCGAAGTCGGTGATGGACTTGATTTGTCCCTTGACGTGGTCGCCCTTATGGAATTTGCGGTCGAATTCCTGCCACGGGTTCGGTTGGCACTGCTTCATGCCGAGCGAGATGCGGCGGCGTTCCGGGTCGATTTCGAGGATCATGACGTCCACTTCCTGACCGACGGCAACGAATTTGCGCGGGTTGACGTTCTTGTTGGTCCAGTCCATTTCGGAGACGTGGACGAGGCCTTCGACGCCGTCTTCGATTTCCACGAAGGCACCGTAGTCGGCGATGTTGGTGACTTTGCCCCGGGTCTGGCTGTGAACCGGGTAACGCTGGGCGATGTCGCCCCACGGGTCGGAGCCGAGCTGTTTCAGGCCGAGGGAGACGCGGGCGCGTTCGCGGTCGAATTTGAGGACTTTGACTTCGACTTCGTCGCCGATGTTGACCACTTCAGACGGGTATTTGATGCGTTTCCACGCCATGTCGGTGATGTGCAGCAGGCCGTCCACGCCGCCGATGTCGAGGAAGGCACCGTAGTCGGTGAGGTTTTTGACGACGGCCTTGACAATGTCGCCTTCTTGCAGGTTTTTCAGCACCTCGTCGCGTTCGGCCTTGTATTCGTTTTCAAGCACGGCGCGGCGGGAGATGACGATGTTGTTGCGTTTTTGATCGAGTTTGATGATTTTGAAGTCAATTTCTTTGCCTTCGCTGAGGGCGGGGTCTTTGACCGGGCGGACATCGACCAGAGAACCGGGCAGGAATGCCTTGACGCCTTCGACATCCACGGTGAAACCGCCCTTGACGCGGCCGGAGATAACGCCGGTGATGGTTTCGCTGTCGTTGAATTTCTGTTCCAGCACTTCCCAGGTGCGGATGCGTTGCGCTTTTTCGTGCGAGATTTTGGTTTCGCCGAAACCGTCTTCCAGCGCTTCCAGGGCGACTTCGACGCTGTCGCCGACGGCGACGGTGAGGTTGCCGTTTTCATCGGTGAACTGGCTGGTGGGAACAAAGCCCTCGGATTTGAGGCCGGCGTTCAGGACGACGAAGTCTTTGTTGATTTGCACGACTTCGGCCTTGATGATGGAGCCGGGTTTGAGCTCGGCGGTTTCGATGCTTTTTTCAAAAAGCTCAGCAAATGATTCCATAGATTTCTCTGGTTGATAAAAAGTCAGGTAAAAGAAAAACGTGCGGCAATTTCCCTGGAAACTTGCTGGTGCACGTCCTGAATCGACAATCCGCCCGTGTCGATGACCACCGCATCCGAAGCTGGTTTGAGCGGGGCTACGCTGCGGGTTTGATCGCGCTCGTCACGCGCGACAATCTCTGCGTAGATGTCGCGCACATTAACACATTCCCCCTTTGCCAACAACTGCTTATGGCGCCGCTCGGCGCGGATTTCGCTTGATGCGGTCAGGAAGAATTTGAGCGGCGCGGCGGGGAAAACCACCGTGCCCATGTCGCGGCCATCGGCGATGAGCGGCGCATCGCCGGCAAAACGGCGCTGATAATCGAGCAGGGCGGCGCGCACGGCGGGATAGGCGGCGATTTTCGAGGCGGTGGCGGCGCAACGCTCGCTGCGCAACGCATCGCCGACGGGTTCGCCGTTTAACAGCACCGTGCAACCCGCTGCGTCCAGGCGGAAATCCACCTGCAAACCCGCCGCCAGCGCCGCAACGGTAGCCGCGTCCGCCTCCGCCTTGCCCGCCGCCAGCGCGCGCAGGGCGAGCAGGCGGTAGAGCGCGCCGCTGTCGAGATACGCCCAGCCCAGTTCGCGGGCGAGGTTCTGGCACAACGTGCCTTTGCCGACCCCGCTGGGGCCGTCCACGGTGATGACCTTACGCATGGCTTTCCTCAATCTGCATACCGATGATGCCCTGCGCCAGCGCGCGGAACGTCGGGAACGAGGTGGCGACGTTGGTACAATCCAGAATCTCTACCGCTGCGGCGGCGCGCAGCGCGGCGACGGCGAAGCTCATGGCGATGCGGTGATCGCCGTGGCTGTCCACCCGCCCGCCGGTGAATGCCGTCCCCGCTTTGCCGCGAATACACATGGTGTCTTCACCCGCCTCACAAGCCACCCCCAGCGCACGCAAGCCCGCGTCCATCACCGCGAGGCGGTCGCTTTCCTTGACGCGCAACTCGCGCAGCGCCGTGGCGCGCGTTTCGCCCTCGGCGCAGGCGGCGGCGATGAAAATAATCGGAAACTCGTCGATGGCGATCGGCACCAGCGCTTCATCAATGGTGATGCCGTGCAGCCGCGAGGCGCGCACGCGCAAATCGGCGACCGGCTCGCCGCCCGCCTCGCGCGCATTCTCCACCGTGATGTCGCCGCCCATCGCACGCAGAATCTCCACCACCGCCGCGCGGGTCGGGTTCATGCCGACATTTTCCAGCAGCAACGCGCCCTCGCGCGCAATCAGCGCCGCGACGAGGAAAAACGCCGCCGAGGACACATCGCCCGGCACGACCACATCGCAGGCGGTCAAGTGCTGCCCGCCCGCAATCGCCAGCGTCGCGCCGTCCCGCCGCACCTCGACGCCGAAGCCGCGCAGCATCCGCTCGCTATGGTCGCGGCTGATGCCCGTTTCCGTGATGCGCGTCGTCCCTTCCGCATACAGCCCGGCAAGCAGCAGCGCGGATTTCAACTGCGCGCTGGCGACCGGCAGGGTGTAATCGATGCCGTGCAGCGGTTTGCCGTGAATCGCGAGCGGCGCCGTGCCGCGTGCGCCGGTCACAATCGCCGCGCCCATCAGCGCCAGCGGCTCGGTCACGCGGCGCATCGGCCGCTGCATCAGCGAGGCGTCGCCGACCAGCTCGCTGTCAAACGGCTGCCCGGCCAGCAGCCCCGCCAGAAGACGCATACTGGTGCCGCTGTTGCCGACATCGAGCGGTGCGGCGGGCGCGCGCAGGCCGTGTAACCCGGTGCCATGCACCGTCACCCGGCCCTCGCCGTGATGCTCAATGGCAACGCCCATTGCCTGAAAGGCGCGCATGGTGGCGAGGCAGTCCTCGCCTTCAAGAAAACCGCTGATATGCGTGGTGCCGTCGGCGAGTGCACCGAGCATGATGGCGCGGTGGGAAATGGATTTATCGCCCGGCACGCGCACCGTGCCGGACAGCGACGGCGCAGGATGACTGCGCCAGATGATGTTCGTCATAATCTCTCCTCGCTGAAAAACAGGCATCTTACCGCAGGGGACGGCTTACCCGCGCCGGTGCGGGCAGACGAGGCAGCAGTCGCATTCGATGAAGACGCGGCTGATGCGCGCTTCGTCCGCCGCGAGACGGGCGCGCAGCCGCTCCTTCATCGCGCACAGGGCGGTAACGGACAGGGTGCCGTCCACCAGCAGGCGCAAATCGACGACGAAGGCGCTGCCCATCTTGCGCACCAGGCATTCCTGCACCGCCTGCACCGCTTCTTCCCGCCCTGCCGCCGCGATGATGCGCTGGCGCAACTCGCCGAAGCGGTCTTCATCCATGATGTCGGCCAGCGCCGGGCGGAAGATGCGCCAGGCGTTGTAGAAAATAATCGCCGCCGCCACCAGCGCCGCCCAGTCGTCCGCGCTTTCCCAGCCCTTGCCCATGACCAGCGACACGGTGATGCCGCAAAAGGCGGCGAGCGAGGTCAGCGCGTCGCTGCGGTGGTGCCAGGCTTCCGCTTCCAGCGCGCCACTCGCTGCTTCATGCCCGCGCTTGCGGAAGAGGCGGAACAGCCCCTCTTTCACCGCCACCACCGCGAGCAGCACGATAAGGGTAAACGGCGCGGGGGTTTTGTGCGGGGTGATGATGTGCACGACGCTTTTGTAGGCGATGATGCCCGCCGAGGCGAGAAGGAAGGCGACGGTGATGAAGGTGGCAAGCGATTCCGCGCGCCCGTGCCCGTAGGGATGGTTGGCATCGGGCGGGCGGTCGGCGACGCGCAGGCCGAGGTAGAGCAGCAGCGAGGAAAACACGTCGGTGGTGGATTCGATGGCGTCCGCAATCAGCGCGTAAGAATGGCCGGCAATCCCCGCCGCCCCCTTGACGAGCGCCAGCGCGGCATTGCCGAGCACGCCGAGCAGAACCAGTTTGGCGGCGGGCGCGCTCATCGCCCCGCCCCGCGAGTGGCTGTAAACATAAATTCTCCGGAAAAACGCGGCGCAGTATAGCGGGCGTGTGGGCGGCATACAGGTTTCCCGCAGGAACAAACGCTTTTTCAGAAGGTTATGGGAACGCGCCCGCATGTGTGCGGGCAGTAGCACGGCAAAACAGCAGCATAGGGAATCTGTTGCCATTCCAAGCCATTTGCGGATGAAATCCCCAATATTTGAGCGAATAGTGGCGGATTTCCGCGCCTTTGCTTCAAAAAACGGATGCCTGCGCTACAATGCGCGCTTTTTCACCGGAGCATATCTTGAATACCCAAGCAGTCCCCACCGCCCACGAAGTTTCCCCCGTTTCCACCTGGCGCAGCCGCCTGCGCGCCCTCGGCCCCGGCGTGCTGATGGCCTCCGCCGCCATCGGCGGCTCGCACCTGGTCGCCTCCACCCAGGCTGGCGCGATTTACGGCTGGCAACTGGCGCTGATTATCGTCCTGACCAACCTCTTCAAATACCCGTTTTTCAGCTTCAGCGCGCATTACACCCTCGACAGCGGCAAAAGCCTGATTGAAGGCTATGCCGAAAAAAGCCGCGCCTATCTGTGGGTGTTCCTGGTGATGTGCTTCCTTTCCTCCACCATCAGCGCGGCGGCAGTCGCCCTGCTCACGGCGGTCATCGTCCAGACGGCGCTGCCCGGCCTGCCGCTGTCGGTCAACATGTGGTCGGTGCTGCTCATCGTCTCCTGCGTGCTCATCCTCTTCATGGGGCGCTACAAGGCGCTGGATTCCCTCTCCAAGCTCATCGTCATCAGCCTGAGCATCACCACCATCATCGCGGCGGGCATCGCCGCCTCGAAAGGGATGCAGGTGCAGGCGGATTTCGTCGAGCCCTCGCCGTGGACGCTCGCCGCCCTGCCCTTCATCATCGCCCTGATGGGCTGGATGCCCGCGCCGATCGAAATTTCCGCCATCAACTCGCTCTGGCTCACCGCCAAGCAGCGGCACACCCCGGCGAATTACCGCGACGGCATGTTCGATTTCAACGTCGGCTTCATCACCAGCGCCGTGCTGGCGCTCTTTTTCCTCGCCCTCGGTGCCTATGTGCAATACGGCAGCGGTGAAGAGGTGCAGATGAAGGGCAGCGCTTATGTGCCGCAGCTCATCAATATGTACGCGGTAACAATCGGCGACTGGTCGCGCCCGCTGGTGGCCTTCATCGCCTTCGCCTGCATGTACGGCACGACGATTACCGTCATCGACGGCTACCCGCGCGCGATTGCCGAAGCGGCGCGGCTGGTGCGCGGCAAGCCGTTCTTCCGCACGCGCGAACTCTTTGCCTGGATTCTCTGGGTGTCGATAACCGCCATCGCCCTGATCCTGTGGTTCCAGGGCGCGCTCGGCGAACTGCTGCGCTTCGCGATGATTACCGCCTTCCTCGCCGCGCCGGTCTTCGCCTGGCTGAATTACGGTCTGGTGCAGCGCGACAAGAAACACCGCCTCTCACCGGCGATGAACGTGCTAGCCGTGGTCGGCCTGATTTACCTCATCGGCTTCGCCCTGCTCTTCATCCTCAACGAAACGGGCGTGCTGGCATAGGCGCAGTGCACCCGGTGCAACAGGAAAGCGGGCTTCAAGCCCGCTTTTTTTACAGCCGTTGCCGTTGTACACGAGAAAAAACCGCCTAGCGGCGTCGTTGCCGGATTTTTGCTTTTTGAGGCGTTGCCGGCAACGTCTCTACGTTTTTCTTTCTGCCGTAGTGCCGACGCGCTGTCCGAACAGCCGTCAAGCGGCGTGATTGCCGGGGCCGCGTCAAGGTACCGTTCAATTCAGGGCGGCTGTCAGCGGGGCGGGGGAGCCAGCGGCTTCGGCTTCGCTCAGGATGTGCGCGCCGCGCGGGGCGATGTGCAGGTTGTCCCAGGTCAGCGCGGGTTGATGAGCGGCGAGGAGGGCGGGGATGGCCTGCGGGTCGGGGTGGTAGGCGAGGATGATGCCGCCGCCCGCACCGCGATGCGCCCCTGCACCGCTGATTTTTGCTGCGCCGCCTGCCGTTTCGATGGCGGCGACAAGCGCGGCGGCAGGCGCAGGAACAGTGCCGATGTGCTGCAGCAGGCGGTGGTTTTCGCGCAGGGCGGGACGCGGGTCGGCACCCGTAGTGAGCGCCTCTTGCAGGGTGCTGGTGATGGTGGCGAAGGTCTGCCACAAGGCGCTATCCCGGCCATGCTGCTGGCGCACATGGGCGACGCATTCGCCGGTGCTGACGATGGGGATGCCGGAAAGTATCCAGTACCAGCCGCTGCCAAGGGTGGCGGCAAGCGGTGCCGGTGTGCCGTCACGCAGGATGTGCAGGCCGCCATAGACGGTGGCGGTGGCGTCGATGGCACTGCCTTTGCCGTGTTGCAGGCGTTCGCAGAAGCGGACGCGCTCGAAGCGCTGTCGGTCGCTCATCGGGCGGCCGAGCAGGTGTTCGTAGAGGACGAGGGTGGCAGCGATGGCGGCGGCGGAGGAACCCATGCCCGCGCCAAGCGGCAGTTCGCTGCTGCTGCTGAGGCGGCCGGGCACGGGCAGGCGGCTGCCCGCGCTGAAACCGGGCAGCGGCAGGTGGCGCAGCAGGGTGGCGAGGCTGTAGATGACGAGGTCGTCCGGGCGGCGCAGGATGTTTTGCACGGCGCGCTCGCCCCGGTCGTATTGTTCGAAGCGGCGGTCGAGTTCGTCTTTCAGGCGGTGCAGCGCGGCGGTACGGTAGTGTTTGCCGGCGGAGATGCCGGCGAGGGCGGTGCGGATGGTGCGGCTGCGGTGGATGGGGGCGAAGCCGATGGTGGTGTAGCGCGTGATAGCGCAGACGATGGCGGGCGCGCCATAGACGACGGCGTGTTCGCCGCTGAGGATGATTTTGCCGGGGGCGCGGGCGCGGGTGAGTGTGTCGTCGTAGTCGTTCATGGGCGTTGGGTTATGTCCCGGGGTGTTGTGGTTTGCGCCGCTGTTTGACGCAATCCTGGAGATATTGGTGTATTAAGGCCTCAGTGGTGGTATGCAACTCTTCTGCCAGGGTCTGGAAGTAGGCGGCGCTGTCTGCGTCGAGCGGGATAACAACGGCTTGTTTGAGCTGCGAGGCGTAGGGATTGCGGCGCGCCCGGCTGAAATCGTATTCGTCTTTCATGGTCTTTGCTCCCAATATTGTCGCTGTTCGTGTTTTGTTGCCTGCGGGCAGAGATGATGCGGATTTTGCTGCCTCGTGTGCAGTGAACGACGATCAAAAGCCGCTGCCGTTTGCTTAACCCGAGCAAGACAAAGCGGTCTTCGTCAAGGCTATGTTCCGGGTCGGCAATCAGTAGCGCGAAGTCATCCAAGAATACGCCGGCAGCTTCATCGAATGATACGTCGTGTTTTGCCAAGTTGCTTGCGGCCTTGTCCATGTGCCACTCGAAGCGGATTGTCATAGGCGGGCTGTTCGTAAATGCCAGTATCGTGAAAGAGGCTTTTTGTTAATGGGTTGACGCGCACCAAGCGAGCCTTCTCAGACGCTTGCCGGGCCGTCGTAGTAGCGGCGGTGGTTCTTGATGGCGGCGAGGCGGTAGGGCGCGGGGTTGTCGTGCGGCATTTCCACGTCGCTGGCGCCGTCCGGGGCGTGCCAGTAGTCGAGGTAGGTGGGGTAGTCGATTTCGCGGCGCGCGGCGAGCAGGGCGCGGTGCGCGTCGCGGCAGCGGTGCTTGCGGTAGTCGGCGCTGATGGTGGCGGCGAGGTATTCGCCGGTGCAGCCGGAGCCGTA
>ERZ772766.1462-NODE-1462-length-12668-cov-3.524776_pt1 | contig 12668 bp, 5 predicted proteins | sample MGYA00511379_ERZ772766 | MGnify/ENA primary metagenome ERZ772766 (study PRJEB29015, sample SAMEA2737895) | human oral metagenome | biome: human oral; feature: human-associated habitat; material: dental | place: China | collected 2116 ...
AGAATGATCGATACAAAAATAAGGATATTGTGTCCGATGTACAAAAACAGCTAAAACCAAAAGAAGAAAATATAGAGTCAGAGTATTTTAATCAGGAAGAAGAACAGGATATAACGGATAAAGAAAACGGTACCGCCATTAATTCTGATATACAAAGAGAAGAAGAAATTCTTTTAATTCAGGATGAAAGAGAAATATCTTATGAAGAAGCCGAAAAGATCTATGAGTTGCAAATAGAAAGAGAAAAGGGTTTCAGTACAGAAAATATATTAAATCAAAATACTGACTATAGTAACAAAGAAAGTGAAAGACAAGTTAATTTATCTGAAGAAGAAAATAAAAATGCATCAGAGCTTAGAGCTAAAAATGAGATTATATCTGCTTTGACTTTTAAAGAGGAAAAGGAAGCCGGAGGGTATCAGTATAACTCTCAAAATGAAGAATTTATTTTGCTTAAAAAGACTGTAGATGGAGGAAACTTAAAAGCACCGGAGCATATAACAAACAGCATAGACGGGAAAACCGGGTATGAAGCAGAACTTGTCTTAGATATGAAAAACCGAGAATTAAAGCAGCTTTTAAGGTATAACGGATATTTATTAAATACTAATGTAGCAATATCTTATGATAGCTACAAAAAGATGCTTCAAAATCTTCCCTATTTACTTGATGATAACCACAGAAATGTACTTCTTACAGGCTATATTAATGAAGCGATACAGAAAGCAAGAGTACAAGAAAATACAATAAAGCCGATTTTTAAAGAAGGTATGCAGGTAAGATATCAAGGAAAGGAATACCTGATTTCAGAAATAAAGGATTATGGAAACTATAAGACAATAAAATTGGATGATAATGAAGGGTATCTTACCGGCTTTATTACAGGAAGTGAGATTCTGACATTTAGAAATGAAAATGAACTTGACTTTGAGATACTTTCCACAGAAGAAAAATCACCGGAGAAAAGTGTATATAAAGAAGTTTTACCTGTCTTAAATAAAGAAGCTTTAAGTGAAGTACCAAAGCAAGAAGAATCCTATAAAAAAGAAGAGAATAAGAAAAACAATCTACCCGTCAATTATAGGATAACAAGAGAAGATGAAGTCTTAGCACCGTCAGAGCGATTAAAAAATAATATAGAAGCAATAAGGGTACTAAAGCAGCTTGATGAAGAAAACAGATATACCGGAAAAGAAGAGCAGGATATTTTAAGTAAGTATGTAGGTTGGGGAGGGCTTTCAGATGTTTTTGATGAAGAGCGGGGTGGACAGTGGCAGGAAGCAAGGATGTTCTTAAAAGAAAACCTATCACTATCAGAGTATGAAGCTGCCAAAGAGAGTACGCTTACCGCTTTTTATACACCTAAGGTAGTAATAGATGCTATTTATCATACTTTATCCGATATGGGATTTGAGAGTGGAAATATCTTAGAGCCAAGTATGGGAACGGGAAGATTTATCGGAAATCTTCCTTTGTCAATGCAAAACTCAAAGTTTTACGGTATAGAACTTGACAGTACTAGCGGACAGATTGCTAAAAAGCTTTATCCTGATGCAAATATTCAGGTAAAAGGCTTTGAAGAAACTGCTTTTTCAAATAATCTTTTTGACATAGCTATAGGAAATGTACCCTTTGGAGAGTATAGGGTATCCGATCGTGAGTATGAAAAAAACAACTTTCTTATTCACGATTATTTTTTTGCTAAAACACTGGATAAGGTGCGTAGCAAAGGAATAATTGCTTTTATAACTTCATCAGGCACAATGGATAAAAGAAATGAGGATATAAGAAGATATATCAGTGAGCGGGCAGAGTTTCTGGGAGCAATAAGACTGCCGAATAATATATTTAAGGGTGAAGCCGGTACAGAGGTTACAAGTGATATTATTTTCTTAAAGAAAAGGGACAGGCTGTTAAAGATAGATGAGGACTGGGTTAAGCTTGATAAGGACAGGCAGGGACTAAGCTATAATAAATACTTTGTAGATAATCCTGAAATGGTACTTGGTAGTATGCAGGAAGTAACGGGCAGGTTCGGCACTACTCTTGCCTGCATTGCAGATGAAAGTAAACCGATAAAAGAGCAGCTTGAAGCTGCAATTAAAAATATCAAAGGCACTTATGAAAAAGCGAAGTTAAACGAAGAACTTGAAATGGAAACACTTCCGGCTGATGATAATGTTAAAAATTATTCCTATGCAGTGATTGAAGATAAGGTGTACTTTAGAGAAAACTCAATTATGCAAAGGGTACTTCTAAATAAGGCTGATGAGGAGAAGATAGGGGCATATCTTGAAATAGAAAAAGCGTTAAGAGGAGTAATTACCTATCAAAAGGAAGATTATCCGGAAGGAGAAATAAAAGCCTTACAGGGGAGATTAAATAAGCTTTATGATGATTTTTCTAATAAATATGGACTAATTAATTCAAGGGCAAATAAAAGACTACTCCAGGAGGATGCCAACTACTCTCTAGTGTCAACCTTGGAAAACCTTAATAAAGAGGGTAACTTTATCGGCAAGTCGGATATTTTTACAAAAAGAACCATTAAAAAAGCGGAATTAATAGAACATACGGATAACTTAACCGAAGCACTGATCCTTTCCATATCTCAAAAGGGAAATGTCAACCTTGAGTATATGGAGGAGCTTACAGGAAATATAAGAAAAGAGCTGATAGAAGGACTAAAAGGAGAGATATTCCTAAATCTTGACAGTTTTGAGCCAAGTGATATCACTCCTTTTTCATCAGCTTTAGATTTGGGAGATTTTTCAAGAAATTATGTCAGTGCAGATGAATATTTATCAGGTAATATCAGAGAGAAAATAGAAGTAGTAGACGCATATATAAAAAATATAGATTATGAAATTAAAAGGAATGAGGAAGAGTTAGATAAGCCTCATGAATTACAATCGGGATTAGAAGCAGGAAGATCCAATCAGGAAGAATTATCACATAAATCGGAAATAACAGAGAAGATTTCAGTATTAAAACAGGAATTATCCGCTCTTAATTATCAGAAAAAAAGACTGGAAGAAGTAATGCCGAAAACTCTTGAAGCAAGTGATATAACTGTCAAGATGGGTTCTACATGGATACCTGAAAAAGACTATAAGAGCTTTATGTTTAATCTGTTAAAGACCTCCGCATCAAACAGATGGGATATAGATATTAAATATACTGATTTTACGGGAGAGTATAGAGTAGAGGGAAAAAGCACGGATAAAAATAACGATCTGGCTAATTTCACCTATGGAACAAGCAGAGTGAGTGCATATAAGCTTATAGAGGATAGTCTAAATCTTAGAGATACTAAAGTATATGACCAAGTCATTGATTCTGATGGAAGAAAAACATCAGTTCTAAATCAAAAAGAGACCATGCTTGCAAGGAGCAAACAGGAAATCATCAAAGAAGAATTTAAAAATTGGATCTTTGAGGATGTGGACAGAAGAAACAGACTGGTGAAAAAATATAATGAAAGATTTAATTCCATTCGATTAAGGGAGTATGACGGAAGCCATTTGCCCTTTGACGGGATAAATCCTGAAATTAAGCTTAGACCTCATCAAAAAGATGCAATAGCAAGGGGACTTTTTGGAGGAAATACATTACTTGCACATGAAGTAGGGGCGGGTAAGACCTTTGAGATGATAGGAATTGCGATGGAGTCTAAAAGGCTTGGAATGAGTTCAAAAGCCATGTTTGTAGTTCCAAATCATATAGTAGAACAGTTCGGGCGTGAGTTTAACGAGCTTTATCCGGCAGCCAATATACTTTGTGCTACGGAAAAGGATTTTACACCGAACAAGCGGAAAAGATTTTGCAGTAGGATTGCAACAGGAGACTATGATGCGGTGATTATAGGTCATAGTCAATTTGAGAAAATCCCGATTTCAAAGGAAAGACAGGAGTATGAAATTAAAAGTCAGATCGATGAGATCGTGGAATTTATTGGAGAGTATAAAAGAGACAGGGATCAAAGATTTAGTGTAAAGCAGCTTGAAAAGACAAAGAAAAGTCTGGAGGCAAAATTAAAGAAACTTAATGATGATTATAAAAAAGATGATGTGGTAACCTTTGAGGAACTTGGAATTGATAAGCTTTTTGTGGATGAAGCCCATTCATATAAAAATCGTGCGAAACGTTGTCGCACAAGGTAGACTGATAAATCTACCGAAAACGACCGACAGAAATCACTTATTAATAAGAATGAACTGTCAGAACTTAAATCTCAAAATCAAGGGAGAATTACCCTTGCCACACAGAATCAACGCTGACGATGGTATATCAAAACCGTAGGCGGTGTGCGAGATAATACTTCACTATGCGAGGTGGTTGTACCCACCCACGTATAAAGCGTGAAGAAGTCGTAACTTGATGTCCTAAGTCCTTATGGATATGGAATAAATAGTGCGGTCTTCCGAAGACTATGGCTATACGAAGGGAAAGCTATGCAGCATCGTAAGAGTTGACGGCGTCCGAAAGGGCGAAATATTAGGAAAGAATAGTATGCTGGTTTTTCATGCTATTCCCATAGAAATGAAATGTTCTATGGAATACACGGTAACTGTGATTCAAAGTGTATTTGTTCCTACGGTGTAAGGTAGCAGCCTAAAGTCTTCAAGTGGTTAAATTCACAAAAGGATAGAGATTTAGGAACGTTTGAGAGCCTGTGCTGGAGCTGTACAAAGCGATGAAGGCACAGGAAGTCAGCAGTCCCATAGTAGTCAGAGATTGGGAGAGCCAATTACAAGGGCTGAAATACCTAAGGCGAAGGGGACTAGTCAGACTAATTTACAAATTTCACAAAGAAAGAGAATTTAAACTCCCTGAAATAAGGGTGATGAACTGCGAGGTGATAGCCTTGTGCATTTGAACGTCAGATTTTCAACAGAAACAGAAATGAAACAGACTTTGGATTTTCTCTATGATAAATCAAAAGAGGGAATCACATTTACAGGTCTTATAGAAGCAATGGTTCATGAAGTAACTATTGTTACTGCTATTCACAACATAAAGTCAAACAAAGGTAGTAAAACGGCTGGAGTTGACCAGGTGAAGATGGACAAATATCTGCAAATGCCAAAAGAAGAACTCGTTGCACTGATAAGAGATAATTTCAAAGATTATAAGCCAAAGCCGGCAAGAAGAGTATACATCCCTAAGAAGAATGGAAAACAGCGCCCACTGGGTATTCCAACAGTTTTGGATAGAATTATACAGGAATGTGTGAGGATTATTATAGAGCCTATTTGTGAAGCACGATTTTATCCGCATAGTTATGGCTTTCGCCCATATCGGGTACAGAAACATGCCATACGTGACATTATTAATGTGATAAATGCTTCTACTTTTTCTAAAGACCAGCCTGTATGGGCAGTTGAGGGAGATATAAAGGGCTGTTTTGATAATATCGACCACAGAATAATGTTAAAGAAAATATGGCGAATTGGAATCCATGATAAAAGGGTACTCAAACTAATACAGGAAATGCTAAAGGCTGGGTATATTGAAAGTGGCTTAATTCACGATTCGGATGTAGGAACAATGCAAGGTGGGATTCTTTCCCCTTTATTGTCAAATGTATATCTGAATGATTTTGATTGGTTTGTAGGTAGGATGTATATGGAGCCACATAGACAGTGTAAGCATAAATGCAATGATACACGTAGATTAAAGTGGTCGGGCGTAACACCAAAGTATAATTTCAGATTTGCTGATGATTGGGTAACGCTCACATCAACAGAACGGGAAGCCTACAGATTGAAAAAGCTATTAGCAAAATACTTTTGGAACAAAATGAAGTTGGAATTATCACAGGAAAAGACCTTTGTAACAGACCTTAGAACCGAAGGAATACATTTCTTGGGTTTTGTGGTCAAAGCAGAGAGAAAACGTAAAACTCCCAATCCGAGGACATGGTCAGATAATCTGGTAGGTAAACCGTTTCCAGATATGGAAAGGTTAAAATCCAAAATACAGACGATTGCTGATGAAGTACGAAAGATAGGAGAAGTAACGGAAAGAAATCTGCAAGCGGCACAAATACAACGTGTGAATTCAATGATTGTTGGAGTTGCACAATACTTGCAACCTTCTATTTGTTCCCATGCATTCCATGCCATTGACAGAAGAACGAATAATACAGCATTGGCGGTATGGAAAAGAAGATTCCCCAAGCACTACAACAAGTATCAGATTCCGTTGGAAAACCTTTGCAATCTACCACACAGGCATGAGGGATATAAAAGCAAGACATTTGCTGTCCCAATAGAAGGGGAATGGTTTGGAATTACTATGGCTTTTATAACGCATAGTAAATACGAAAGTAAACCATTTGACCAGCGTATGACGCCATACACAGAAGAAGGAAGACGGATTTACAGTTATTATCGAAGCAAAAGTAAATCGCTTCCATGTGACAGGCCATCTGTAAATACTGCAAGGGATATTCAACTATCGGTTTATGCTAAAACAATATTTAATTTTGAGTACTTTATGAATCGAGAGTATGCATACAACAGGGATATAGGGAAGTGTAAGTGTTGTAAGAAACCGCTATTTTTAGACAACAAGAAGTTTTGTTATCACATAAACAAGGGGCTACCGCCTGATAAAGTAAATAAAGTGCAAAATCTTATATGGCTATGCAATGACTGTTATCGAATGGTCAACAATGGCCCAATACCGCTAAATACAGACGATAAAGTTGTTAAAAAGGTATTAAAGTACAGACAAAAGTGAAATTTGTAAGCACAACATGTACCGTGAGGGCATGACGTGCTGAACCCCGATGAAGGGTAGTAAGTTAGTTTGATGGCGCGCTGGGTGCGATGAAAGTCGCATGCCCAGCGGTGAGCGGGGGAAAAGGTGGAGATAACTTCAAAACCTTACCTATCGCTATTGTACCTGTTTTCAAAAATGAGAAATGTTTCAGGAATCAGTGCAACGGACTCACAAAAGTCAAGTGATATGCTTATGAAATGCAGATATATGGATGAGATAACAGGTGGCAAGGGAGTTGTTTTTGCAACAGGGACGCCTGTCAGTAACAGTATGGCTGAGCTATACACCATGCAAAGGTATCTTCAGTATGACGAACTTAAAAAAATGCACCTTCAGCACTTTGACTCTTGGACATCCATATTTGGAGAAACAGTTACGGCAATAGAACTTAATCCCGAAGGAAACGGATATAGAAGTAAGACAAGATTTTCAAAGTTTTATAATCTCCCGGAACTGATGAACATGGTTAAGCAGTTCATGGATATAAAAACGGCGGATGTATTAAATCTTCCCGTTCCAAATGCACACTATGAAACCATAAAGACAAAGCCTACCGAGGAGCAAAAGCAAATACTTGAAACTTTTTCAGAAAGAGCGGATAAGGTTCGAGCAAAACAGGTGGATTCCTCTGTCGATAATATGCTGCTTATTACTAATGACGGAAAGAAGATGGCACTTGATCAGAGGCTTATAAACCCTCTGCTTCCTGATGATGAGAACAGCAAGGTAAATACTTGTGTAAAAAATATCTTCTGTATATGGGATAAATATACAGATAAAAAGTCGGCACAGCTTGTCTTTTGTGATATGTCTACACCCTCAAGCGAGTTTAATATTTATGATGATATTAGGAACAAACTCATTACGATGGGAATTCCAAAAGAAGAAATTGAATTTATCCATAATGCAAATAACAACAGGGAAAAGGATTCTATCTTTGATAAGGTAAGGAAAGGAGAAATTCGTGTGCTTTTAGGTTCCACACAAAAGATGGGAGCAGGAACCAATGCACAAGATAAACTCATTGCCATTCATGATCTTGATGTTCCATGGAGACCTGCGGATCTTTCTCAAAGAGCCGGAAGAATCGTAAGACAGGGAAATGAAAATAAAGATGTTTATATCTTCAGATATGTAACTGAAAATACCTTTGATGCTTATCTTTTCCAAACACTTGAAAATAAACAAAAGTATATTTCACAGATAATGACAAGTAAAACACCGGTAAGAGTTGCAGAAGATGTGGATGAGGCTACATTAAATTATGCTGAAATAAAGGCACTTGCGACAGGTAATCCTTTAATTCGTGAGAAGATGGATCTTGATGTGGAGGTATCTAAGTTAAAAATGCTTGAGTCAAACTTCAAATCAAACCTGTATAAACTTGAGGATAAGGTGGTAAAGGTTTATCCTAAAGAAATAGAGAACTTAAAAAGTAGAATTGAGAATTTACAAAAAGATATAAAAGCAGTAGAGCCATATAGAGAAGAAAATACAGATAAGGAAGTATACATTCAGCCAAGTTTGGAGAATGTAGGGGAGAATTCAATAGAAACAGAGAAAAAGTCGGATAAAGAAGCAGTATCAAAATTTACCTCTCTTATTCTTGATGGGAAAAAATATACGGATAAAAGACAAGCCGGAGAATTTTTGATAAGCAAGATAAAAAGTATAAAAAAGACGGATGATTTTAAGTCGGAAGAAGTAAAAATCGGAGAGTACAGAAACTTTGATTTATTTGCATACTATGACAGCTTTTCCAATCAGTATAAATTTAATCTAAAAGGCGAAGAGAATCATTATGGTGAATTTGGAGCGGACGGTATAGGAAATATAACGAGAATGGATAATGTCCTTGATAAAATGCCTGAGAGGCTGGAGCAAACTTTAGGTAAGCTTAGTGATACTGAAAGTCAACTTGAAACCGCAAAACTTGAAATTCAGAAGAAATTTCCTCAGGCACAGCTTCTAAAAGAAAAGACACTAAGACTTGCCAAGGTAAATAATCTACTGGATATGGGGCAAAAAGAAGCAGTAACAGAAGGGAAAAATCCATTACTTGAAGAGGTAAAAGAAGAATTGATTCATTTCTTAAATAAGGAGTATGAGGAAACCCATAGTATAGAGGATTTTGATACTTTGTTTCCTGATTTAAGCGATATAAGGCTTGCTTATACAACTACGCCTGATGAAGAGCATGAAATACAGACAATCCTTGATTTAATTGATTATAAAATGAATACCTATGTTGATAATACTTTAGTGAACAGCTTTCAGTACACCTATGATCCTCTTGATGCAAGTGATAGAAGTGAGCTTGTGCAGATAAAGGCAAGTATAGGTTTTTGGGATTTTAATGAGCTTATCTATGTGGATGAAGAAAAGTTAAAAGAGGTACTGGGGCTTGAAATCGATGATGATGGTAATTTTTATGATCCGTTAGAAAAAGATACGGACTTGGACGGTGTAGCGGACAGGTACGATGCAGACTTTAGAGACAGCAAGGTACAAAGTATCGGAGATCTTAATAAAAAAGATAGAAACTCTGTAGTAGATAAATTAAACGTGTATAAGGAACAAATCAGTCAAACAGGTGCAAAGGAAAATCAATTAGAATACTTTGAGGAGGCAAGGTAGGATTCAGATAAAAAATATCTTACTGAAATATTGAAGAGAGTATCTTTTATGGGTACTCTTTTCTCAATCTTTAATAGAAAAATAAAGTGTAAAGACAGAATGGAGGAATTTATGAGCTTAAAAAAAGGGGATATTATTAAAACGGCACTGGGAGAACATACAACGGTATTAGATGTAAATAAAAATCAGGCAGTATTATTTTCAGGAGAACAATTTGTTATAGCATCAGGAATTAAAGAAAATAAAGAAAACGGTAAAATTGAGTGGCTAAACGGAAGATATGCAAATGATTTAAAAAGCATTTCAAATATGCAAAACAACAGCTTTGAAAGTATGAAAGAAACTTTATCATTCCTGGCAGAATACAATCATAGTGATTTTATTAAGGGAATAATATCACTGGAAACAGATATAAATAATGAAGACATACTGGATAATGCCTATGACAACTATATGAATGACTCTTATATGGGGTTGATTGATGAAAGATTTATGGACTTTATTGATGAAGACCTAAAAACAGCGAAAGATATAAAGCAGGAAGAGATAGAAAAAGATACAGGTATTCAGGAAAAAAGCAAAGAAGAAATAAGTGAAAACGAGCAATACCAAACACAGGAAAGCACACTAAAAGAAAATACAAGTCTGAAAGATAATAATGATCAAGAAAAGCAGTATATAAAAGGTAATCTTACCGGAGATGTTGAAATAAAAGATCTAAGGTCAAATGATGGACAGGATTTCAGAGTGGCAAGTTTTTCTATTGCTCAAAATGACGGAATGGGGAATGTAAAGTTTATGAATTGTTTTGCCTATAATGAACAGGTTCAAGCAGTGAAGGACTTTAGAAAAGGAGATTTTGTTTCGCTTTCAGGAAAAGAAAAGCTTAGTATCGGAAAAAATGGAAAGCAATATATAAACTTTAAGGTATATTCCGCCAAGCTGTTAAAAGCCAGAGGACAATCTCAAGATACAAAAGAGAAGCCTTCAACACTTAAAAAACTAAACGATTATAAGGGAAAAACGGATGGCAGATCAAAAGAACAAGGGAATATGAAAAGTGAAAAGTTTGTAGAACGATAAAAGTGTGGGGATTAGCAGCCTGGTAAGCTGCTTTCCCCTGTCTTTTTTTGATTCTCTTTTAAACTTAAAATAAGGGTTTGCTAAAAAAGGAGAGGGGCGTTATAGTATAAGAAAAATAGGATTATTTAGTAGAAAGGATGAACCAAATAATATACAAATATTTGGGCTGTGTGAATCAAAGTCTGTAAATTCCAACTTTCGGAGGAGCTTGTGAAAATTTCTCTGTAAATAATGTTAAAAAAGGTCTTCTATGATAAAATATTTTATCATAAGGAGACCTTTTATTATGGCAAGAGAAAAGAAACCGGTACACAGAGTACAAATGACAGAAGGAAAGCGTAACATCATTCACCAACTCTTGGAAGAATACGATATTCAATCAGCAGAAGACATTCAAGACGCTCTAAAAGATCTTCTCGGTGGAACGATCAAAGAGATGATGGAAGCAGAGATGGATGAACATCTTGGATACGAAAAATCAGATCGTTATAATAGCGATGATTATCGCAATGGTTATAAACGAAAAAGAGTAAACAGTCGTTATGGTTCTATGGAGATAGAAGTTCCTCAAGACAGAAAATCAACCTTTGAACCTCAAGTAGTAAAGAAACGTCAAAAAGATATTTCCGACATTGATCAAAAGATTATTTCTATGTATGCAAAAGGTATGACAACTCGTCAGATCTCAGAAACGATCGAAGATATTTACGGTTTTGAAACATCAGAAGGTTTTATATCTGATGTTACAGATAAGCTTTTACCACAGATCGAAGACTGGCAGAATCGACCTTTGGATGAGATCTATCCGATTCTCTATATAGATGCGATCCACTACTCAGTTCGTGACAACGGTATCATACGAAAGCTAGCTGCTTATATCATTCTTGGTATCAATACAGAAGGAAAGAAAGAGATCCTTACGATTCAAGTAGGCGATAATGAAAGTTCTAAATACTGGCTTTCAGTATTAAATGAACTGAAGAACCGAGGTGTAAAGGATATCCTCATTCTGTGTGCAGATGGACTGACAGGCATAAAAGAAGCGATCTCTGCGGCTTTTCCGAAAACAGAATATCAAAGGTGTATAGTACATCAGGTAAGAAACACACTCAAATATGTACCGGACAAGGATAGAAAGACTTTTGCAACAGACCTGAAAACTATTTATCAAGCTTCGGATGAAGAGAAAGCACATCAGGCTTTAGACCGTGCTACAGAGAAATGGACATCAAAATATCCAAATTCCATGAAACGCTGGTACGATAACTGGGACGCTATCACCCCTATTTTCAAGTTTTCTGTGGATGTAAGAAAGGTTATTTATACCACCAACGCCATAGAAAGCCTAAATTCCACATACAGAAAGTTAAATCGCCAAAGAAGCGTATTTCCAAGCGATACAGCCCTGCTAAAAGCCTTGTATCTGGCGACATTTGAAGCCACTAAGAAGTGGACAACTACCATACGAAACTGGGGACAGATATATGGAGAATTGAGCATCATGTATGCAGGGCGTCTTCCCGAGTAACAAAAAATCGACCACAAGTCAAGGATAAAATAAACATCGGTCTTTGACCGATGCCCTTGACATGGGTCTGATTTTTTGATAATTATATTCATAAGGACGAATGCCAAATGATGGCATTCGCCTTAAAATAATACTTATCACAGAAGTCCGAAAGTTGGAATTTACAGACTTTGATTCACACAGCCAAAAAATCTGCATATGCTTGTATAGACTCATTAATATTATTAGCCCTAATGAATTCTAATTTTACTTTAGCATATTCAGATGGTTTTCTTTCTGTATCACTATATAACTTTAATATTACAACATAATCCTCTTTTTTGTAATTGAATAAAAAACTATCGATAACCCACTCTTTCTTCTCCATACTACTTAATAACTTAGGTAAATTTTTAAATCTAATTTCATCCATATAATCACCTCATACTAATTTATATACTTTCCAATCTTTACTCTGTTATCTGCTGGTTTCAGTGCGTCTTCTAGTATAGCCCAATACAAGGCATATCCATATCTACTGATGCATTTTAACGATAGGTAGGAGTCATCGTCAAAAATTATTCCCTCTACAAATTAATACGCAAACAATCGGCGTCAGGACAGAGAAAAAAACAGCTTACCATCTATTGAT
>ERZ772766.1468-NODE-1468-length-12623-cov-19.866327_pt1 | contig 12623 bp, 10 predicted proteins | sample MGYA00511379_ERZ772766 | MGnify/ENA primary metagenome ERZ772766 (study PRJEB29015, sample SAMEA2737895) | human oral metagenome | biome: human oral; feature: human-associated habitat; material: dental | place: China | collected 2116 ...
CGAAATCAACCCAGAAATCAACGAAGCACTTGTCGTTGAATTCTACAACAAAATGCTTTAATTTTAAGATATATCTTACGAAAAGCCTACAACAGTGGGCTTTTTGTTTTGTCTTAAAACGTTGATTTCCGGGTTTGCTTAGAGATTTGCTAGATTGATTTCATGGCCGCTTCAAAGAATGAGACGGCTTTTTTTGCATTCTCTTTTGAGAGGTATGTATCCATAGTCATGGGTAAGGTGAATTCACCTAGAAATGGATGTTTAAGAAGCATTTCCATTAGCTGATAAATGTGTTTGGAGTTGAGTCATGCCGGAGTGGTTTGTAAGAATCTAGTGAGAAATCCAGCTGTCATCTGACAAAAAGTTCATGACATTTTAAAAAAGAGCAATTAAAAATGAGGAACATCTGAGAAAAAAAGTTTGGCAAGTCGCTAATAGGCTATCATTCAGATAGGTTTTTTTATTATCATAAATTCATCAAGTATAAATGCATATGGAGAAAGGTTTTTATGAAATTTAGGAAACGGCATTACAGAGCACAAGTTGATACTAGGGATTGCGGTGTTGCAGCTCTGGCTATGGTTTTTGGTTATTATGGATCGTATTTTTCCTTGGCTACACTACGAGAAAAGGCAAAAACGACTAATGATGGCACAACTGCTTTAGGTTTGGTAAAAGTTGCTGAGGGCTTAAATTTTGAGACAAGGGCTTTTAAAGCTGATATGGGAATCTTTGATCTGGAAGATGTATCTTATCCTTTCATCGTTCATGTAGTTAAGGAAGGTAAGCTCCTGCATTATTATGTTGTGACGGGACAAGATAAACACACGATTCATATTGCAGACCCAGATCCTCAAGTTAAGATGACAAAGATTTCGCGAGAGCGTTTCGAACAGGAGTGGACAGGAATTACCATTTTCCTGGCTCCTAGTCCGGCCTATAAGCCTAGTCAGGAAAAGAAAAATGGGCTTTTAGATTTCATTCCCTTATTGATTAAACAGAAGGGATTGATTACTAATATTGTGCTTGCAACTTTGCTGGTAACAGTGATTAATATTGTTGGATCTTACTACCTTCAGTCGATTATTGATACTTATGTGCCTGATCATATGAAAACGACGCTGGGTATGATTTCTATCGGCTTGATTATTGTCTATATTTTGCAGCAATTCTTGTCTTATGCCCAAGAATATTTGCTTTTGGTTTTAGGGCAACGCCTATCAATTGATGTGATCTTATCCTATATCAAGCACGTTTTTCAGCTACCTATGTCATTTTTTGCGACAAGGCGGACAGGAGAAATAGTCTCTCGTTTTACAGACGCCAATCGGATTATTGATGCCTTGGCCAGTACAATCTTGTCTATTTTCTTGGATGTGTCGATTGTATCGATCATTGCGATTGTTCTTTTTTCACAAAATAGCAGTCTTTTCTTTTTGACCTTGCTAGGAATCCCAGTTTACGCCCTCATTATTTTTCTTTTTATGAAACCTTTTGAAAAGATGAATCATGAGACGATGGAAGCAAACAGTCTGTTGTCGTCTTCCATTATTGAAGATATCAATGGGATTGAGACCATCAAGTCTTTGACTAGTGAAAAGCAACGTTATCAGAAGATTGACAAGGAATTTGTGACTTATCTGAAAAAGTCTTTTGCTTACGGGCGTTCTGAGAGTCTACAAAAAGTCTTGAAAGCAGCTGCTCGCTTGATCTTAAACGTTTTGATTTTATGGCTAGGAGCTACACTTGTCATGGATCAAAAGATCAGTCTGGGACAGCTCATCACCTATAATACGCTCCTAGTCTACTTTACTAATCCTTTAGAAAATATTATCAATCTGCAAACGAAGTTACAGTCTGCACGAGTGGCCAATGAGCGCCTCAATGAGGTTTATTTGGTGAAGTCTGAATTTGAAGAAGAGAAGCTTATTAAAGACTTGAGCCACTTTCAGGCTGACATCGATTTTCGTGGAGTCAGTTATAAGTATGGCTATGGGGCCAATGTATTGTCAGAAATTGACTTGCATATTCCTGCTGGAAGTAAGACCAGCTTTGTTGGTGTATCCGGTTCAGGAAAAACAACCTTGGCCAAGATGATGGTGCATTTTTACGGTCCGAATCAAGGGGATATTTGTCTGGGAGGTGTCAATCTCAATCAGCTGGATAAGCAGGCACTGCGCCAATATATCAACTATCTTCCCCAGCAACCTTATGTTTTTAATGGGACTATTTTGGAAAATTTACTCTTAGGCGCGCGTGAAGGCACGACCCAAGAAGATATTCTGCGCGCGGTAGAGTTGGCGGAAATTAGGTCGGATATTGAGCGGATGCCTCTCAATTATCAGACAGAGCTATCAGCAGATGGAGCAGGGATTTCAGGTGGTCAACGCCAGCGTATTGCTCTAGCAAGGGCGCTCTTGACAGATGCGCCAGTGCTTATCTTAGATGAAGCAACAAGCAGTCTGGATATTCTAACAGAGAAGCGGATCATTGATAATTTGATGGAGCTCGATAAGACAATTATCTTTATTGCGCATCGTTTGACTATTGCGGAACGTTCGGAGCAGGTGGTCGTTTTGGATCAAGGTAGGATTGTCGAGAGTGGAAGTCATAAGGAGCTGATCGAAAGAGAAGGCTTTTACCACCATTTGGTCAATAGTTAGGGAGAAAATATGAATGAACAATTTTTAGAAAGTGCAGAGTTTTATCAGAAACGTTATCATAATTTTGCTAGTTGTTTAATTGTGCCAAGTCTTATTTTACTAGTATTTCTAGTTGGTTTTTCCATGCTGGCTAAAAAGGAAATTACGATTTCTAGCCGTGCTTCTGTAGAAGCTAGCCGAGTGCTAGCTCAGATTCAGTCGACTAGTAACCAGCCTATCATTGCGAATCATTTGGCAGAAAATAAGGAGATCAAAAAAGGAGACCTGCTAATCCAGTATGCAATAGAAGGAGAGGGGGCTCAGGAACAGAAATTTTCCGGCCAGCTTGACTTACTCAAAGACCAAAAAGAAAAATTAGAGATTTTGCGTTCCAGTTTAGAAAGTGGGCGCAATCAATTCTCTGAGCCAGATAGTTATGGCTACGAACAAAGCTTTAAAGACTACCAGAATCAAGTAGCGAGTATGACTAGTTCTGTGAATCAGCAAAATGCTACGATTGCTTCACAAAATGCAGCAGCCAGTCAGTCTCAGGCGGAACTTGGCGGTGTTATCAGTGATGTGGATAGCAAACTAAATGACCATCGAAACTTAAAAAATGCCATTCAAAGTGGGGTAGGTATAGATGCATCGCACCCTCTTCACTCCTTGTATCAGTCCTATCGTGATCAGTTGAGTCTGGCAGAGGATAAGACTACAGCTCAAAGTCAGATTGTAGCTCAATTAGATGGGCAAATCTCTCAATTAGAAGCAACAGCTGCGACTTATCGTGTCCAATATGCTGGTGCTGGCGCCCAACAAGCCTATGCTAGCAATTTATCTAGTCAGTTGGCTTCACTGAAAGCTCAGTATCTGGTCAAGGTAGGACAAGAATTGACCACTCTGACTCAGCAAATCTTGGAAGCAGAGAGCAATCTTAAACTTCAAGAAATAGTCTCTAAGCGAGGTCAGATTTTAGCTGAAATGGATGGCTTGCTCCACTTAAATCCAGAAGTACAAGGATCTACTCTAGTGGCAGAAGGAACTGCTTTGGCTCAGATTTATCCTAAAATCACCAGTGAACGAAAAATCAAAATTGTCACATATGTCTCTTCCAAGGATGTATCTACTATTAAAAATGGAGACAAGGTGCGCTTTATCACAGCTGATGATGCTAACAAACAAATGATTTTGACATCTCAAATTTCCAGTATTGACGCTAATGCTACTCAAACCAAACAGGGAAATTTCTTTAAAGTGGAATGCGAAATGGCTGTTAGTAAAGATCAAGCTAAGAAGCTCCGCTATGGCTTGGAGGGTAAATTTGTCATGGTAACTGGGGAAAAGACTTATTTTAGCTATTATATGGACAAGTTTTTTAATCTTGGTTGAGGGTAGCAGTTTAGATTATGATAAAAGATGGGCGAAAAGCCCTTTTTTGTGCTTAGCTGGATGTTTTACAGTAATATAAAAAAGCCCTCCGAAATAAGGGAGGTGCTAAATGATAGGGTTAATTTGGGTAGATATAGGAAACCGTGCCCTGAGCGATGGTTGGGTCAAACCAGCCACGGAAATTAGCGATATAGCGCTGTCCAGCGTAGTTGGATTCCTGAATTTGGATACGCTTATGTGAATCAACATGCGTGACGACGCCGACATGACCGTATCCACCGTCAGTCCAGCAGGCAATAGCTCCGACCTGAGGTGTGGATCCTACACGGAATCCTGCTCGGCGAGCACTGGCTGCCCAGTCTCCACCATTTCCCCACCAGTTTCCTGCCCAAGGGGCGAGAGCCTTGGCGCCCCATGTACATTCGCCAATAGGGTAGGTGTTACTTGGGTCGCTTGTATGGTTAAGAGGCTTTCTCACAGCTACTGTTGGGCGTGTCACTTGAAAATTAGAGGCCATGACCCCAGTTACTTTCCCGCCAGATTGTCGATAGACATGGACATGATAGAGACCGTCACCGATATGATTGTTGGCGTTGAAATCTAACGAATAGCGCCCATTACCAAGAGAATTAGCTGTATACCAGCGGAGGTCGTCTTGGCCATTAATATCTGACCAGATGGGGAAGAGGATATGGCCGTCACCGAAACTATTTTGTAAGATAACTTGATAGGTCGATTGGCCTTTATGAACCACTTGCAGACTCGGAGTTAGTGGTTGGGGTGCTGGCTGAGGAAGATTGACATTTTCAGCGACATAGCCAACTCGGCTACCGTCTTCATAGGTAATGTAGACGTGATTGATATAGTTGCCGTAAATCTGCTGGTGATTTCGGATGTCGAATTGAACAGAGAAGCTACCGTTGCCTGTTTGTGAAGCCTCGTACCATTTAAGATTACTTTGATTAGCAGTGCTCCAAATAGGCACCTGTACACTTTTAATTCTCTTGGAATAAAGACTTTCTTGGACCCTTACGGTATAGGTTCCATTTTCCTTATTAATGTTGGTAATACTGATGAGTGGCTTGCTGTCTCTGACAGGCTCTGCCGGTACTCTAGCAGCTGAAGCTTGCAGAGGTTTGTTATTGCTTGGCTTTGTCTGAGGGGGTGTCGCCTTCGGTTGAGCTACCTTTTGAGGAGGAAGAGATTTGTTTCGCTCTTCGACTTTTTGATAGGAGTTCCGAGGATTTTCAACTCTATTGGTTGCAGGAGCCGGAGCTGGAGAAGGTGCTGGGTTAGTTGGTTTTGGCTCAGCAGGAGCTTGAGGTGTAGCATTGTTAGACGAAGTGCTGTTTTGCTGTTCAGGGACAGTTTTTTCGGCTGATTGAACCGGCTTGTTTAGAAAGATCGATTTACTACTCAAGTGATATTTAACACCATTCACATTGAGATAAGTCTCGATGAGAAATTTGCCCTGGCCCTTGTGCTGAGACAAGTCAATCCTGGTCGTGCCTTGACCAGCTGAATACCAGACAATATCGTCTTGGCCTCCCTCCTCAGACCAGACGGCATGTTGGATGGGATAAGCTTCTTGCGCAGCGGTCGGTTGGTACTGGACAATCGCCGTTTGTCCGTCGAGTTGAACGGAAACTTCGCTGGTCATAGCCGTCAGATGGGATGGGCTAAACTGTTCATTCGCTGCAGCTAATGGAGCAGATAGTGAGGTCAACAAGGTTGCTGAAAGCAGTAAGAAATTTTTGTATTTTTTCATACATCTCCTTTACAATATTTTTTTTGGAAAACTCCACTTATATTATTCGGGAAATTTATTGGAAAAATCAAAGTTTAGAAATTATCAAGCTTCTTCTAGCATATTTCTTTCGTTTCAAATAGCATAAAACGAACGATTGTGATATAATTTAGATGAATAATTCGTAAAAATTGCATTAATTTTTACGTGATGTGTTAGCTTGGTGCATAAGCACCTATGATATTGGATATTGAGGTATCTTAGCTATGAAGCTTTTAGTTGTTGGTTCAGGCGGTCGTGAGCATGCGATTGCCAAGAAATTGTTGGAGTCTCAGGGTGTGGAGCAGGTGTTTGTCGCTCCTGGAAATGATGGAATGACCTTGGATGGATTGAATTTAGTAAACATTGGAATTTCCGAACATTCCAAACTAATTGAATTTGCCAAGGAGAATGATATTGCTTGGTCTTTTATCGGTCCGGATGATGCGCTGGCAGCTGGGATTGTAGATGATTTTAACCAAGCTGGGCTCAAGGCTTTTGGTCCATCTCGTTTAGCAGCGGAGCTGGAGTGGTCCAAGGATTTTGCCAAGGAAATCATGGTTAAGTACGGTGTTCCGACAGCAGCCTATGGCACATTTTCCGACTTTGAGGAAGCCAAAACTTATATCGAAAAGCAGGGAGCGCCTATCGTGGTCAAGGCGGACGGCCTAGCTCTGGGTAAGGGTGTAGTCGTAGCGGAGAACGTGGAGCAGGCGGTCGAAGCAGCTCACGATATGCTCTTGGATAATAAATTTGGCGACAGCGGTGCGCGCGTGGTTATTGAAGAGTTCCTGGACGGCGAGGAGTTCTCCCTCTTTGCCTTTGTCAATGGGGACAAGTTTTACATCATGCCGACAGCACAAGATCACAAGAGGGCCTATGATGGGGACAAGGGGCCCAATACAGGCGGTATGGGAGCCTATGCGCCAGTGCCTCACCTGCCACAAAGCGTGGTGGACCAGTCAGTTGAGACCATTATCAAGCCCGTTCTCAAAGGCATGATAGCTGAGGGACGACCTTATCTTGGCGTGCTCTACGCTGGGCTGATTCTGACAGCAGCTGGCCCTAAGGTCATCGAGTTTAATGCCCGATTTGGCGACCCAGAGACCCAGATTATCCTGCCGCGTTTGACATCTGACTTTGCACAGAATATCACGGACATTTTGGACAAGAAAGAGCCTGCTATCACTTGGTTGGATGAAGGCGTGACACTTGGCGTGGTTGTCGCCTCAGAGGGCTACCCGCTGGACTATGAGAAAGGCGTTGAGTTGCCAGCCAAAACAGACGGTGACATCATCACCTACTATGCTGGGGCTAAGTTTGCGGAAAATAGCAGAGCACTGCTGTCGAATGGTGGACGAGTGTACATGCTGGTCACCACAGCAGATACCGTCTCAGCTGCGCAAGAAAAAATCTACGACCAACTAAAAAAACAAGACACAACAGGTCTCTTTTACCGAACGGACATCGGAAGCAAGGCTTTGTAAATCAAATCTGTGAAACTTTTAGCCGTAAGACTTAAAAATAGACTTCAGGTGTTTGAAAAATGAAAAATAGATTGCTATTTTTAGAAGGTTCAAGCTTGACCTCACGAGAAACTTTGACAGTTTTGTTGAAAGAAGGCTATAAAATTGATGTATTATCTCCCGGAAGATTTTCCATTGCACACTTCAGTCGTCTAACCCATAGAGTTTCGATAGTTGATGTGAATCGTTTTCCTGTAGATTATCTGAGACAGGTTAGTCAGTTGCTTCATAAAACCAATTACAAGGCCATTTTGCCAACACATGAAGAAGGCTGGTTATTGGCAAATGGGAAACAATTTTTGCCTCAATCGCTACCAATCGCCCTTGCTAATAAAGAGCAGTTTGAAAAGTTAGCTGGAAAGATTGCTTTTGCTGAAACTGCGGATTTATTAGGACTTCCCACACCTAAGTGGGAGTACGTGAAAGATGCAGACTCTATACTGTTAGACTATCCTTATTGGCTGAAAGCAGATTATGGTACTGCCGGTCGCTCGGTTTATAAGATTTCAAGTAAGAAAGATTTGGCTGAAGTGGCGAGCAAATTAACAGCGAGTGATGAGGAATGGATGGTTCAGCAAGACATAGTTGGAGACTATGGTCAGGTTCAAGCAGTGTTTGATCATGGAGAATTACTCGCAGTGCATTCTAGCGTAAAAGTAGGTTCTGGCGCGGGTGGTTCGGCTGCGGCAAGATTAAGCATAGAATCTAAAAGAACGAGAGAGCATGTCGAAAAATTAGGACAATATATACAATGGCATGGTTGCCTAACCCTAGATTTTATACGTAGGGGAGACCAATTTTACTATATAGAGTGTAACCCTAGAATGGTAGAGCCTGCTAATGCCTATAAAGCAGGAGTTAATTTTCCAAAAATCATGATAGAACTAGCAAGTCACAGCTACGCTAAATCTGAGGTCATTCTTGGTCAAGCAGGTGTTGAGACGCATAGTCTGATGGCTTTGATTATTGGAACAGCTGAGAAGACGAAAAGTAGAAGAAAAATATTGCAGACAATAAAGTACTGGCTTTTAAGACGTGATAGTGAAGAAGTGTTGACACCTGTCTGGAAGGATTTGCCGAGCATTATACCTCTTGTGACAATTATACTTCGTTTATTGCTAAAACCTAAGAGCGTTGAAAATCTGGTTAATCAGACTGTTAAACATTATAGTGTTGAATTAGCCACTGTAAAAAATATTGAGCAAAAGAATTAGTTTATTCAGAGGAGAAAATATGAAACCAATTATTTCCATCATCATGGGCTCCAAATCCGACTGGGCTACCATGCAAAAAACAGCTGAAGTTTTAGACCGCTTCGGCGTATCCTACGAAAAGAAAGTTGTCTCTGCCCACCGCACGCCTGACCTCATGTTTCAGCATGCCGAAGAAGCCCGCAGTCGCGGCATTAAGGTTATCATCGCAGGTGCTGGTGGTGCCGCGCATTTGCCAGGAATGGTCGCAGCAAAAACCACTCTGCCTGTCATTGGTGTACCAGTCAAATCACGTGCTCTCAGCGGTCTGGACTCGCTTTATTCGATCGTTCAGATGCCAGGCGGTGTGCCAGTAGCAACTATGGCCATTGGGGAAGCAGGAGCAACAAATGCGGCTCTCTTTGCCCTCCGTCTCCTATCAGTAGAGGATCCGGCTATTGCGACAGCTTTGGCAGATTTTGCTGAAGAACAAGGAAAAATCGCTGAGGAGTCTAGTAATGAGCTCATCTAAAACAATCGGAATCATCGGTGGCGGTCAGCTGGGTCAGATGATGGCCATTTCTGCTATCTACATGGGGCACAAGGTCATCGCGCTGGATCCTGCTGCGGATTGCCCAGCCTCTCGTGTGGCGGAAATCATCGTGGCGCCTTATAATGATGTGGACGCCCTCCGTCAGTTGGCGGAACGTTGCGATGTCCTGACCTATGAGTTTGAAAATGTCGATGCGGACGGTTTGGATGCCGTTATCAAGGATGGTCAGCTCCCTCAAGGAACGAATCTGCTCCGCATTTCTCAAAATCGGATCTTTGAAAAGGACTTTCTCGCAAACAAGGCCCAAGTCACCGTGGCACCCTACAAGGTCGTGACTTCTAGCCAAGATTTGGAAGATATCGACCTGTCGAAAAACTATGTCCTCAAGACTGCAACAGGTGGCTATGATGGACATGGGCAAAAGGTCATTCGCTCAGAAGCAGACTTGGAAGAAGCCTATGCGTTAGCCGATTCAACAGACTGTGTCTTGGAAGAATTTGTCAACTTTGACCTTGAAATTTCTGTCATCGTGTCTGGTAATGGCAAGGACGTGACGGTTTTCCCAGTTCAGGAAAATATCCATCGCAACAACATTCTTTCAAAAACCATTGTGCCTGCTCGTATTTCTGAAAGTCTAGCTGAGAAAGCCAAAGCCATGGCGGTGCGAATCGCAGAACAGCTCAAGCTGTCTGGGACCCTCTGCGTGGAAATGTTTGCGACGGCTGATGATATCATCGTCAATGAGATTGCCCCACGCCCACACAACTCTGGGCACTACTCTATCGAAGCCTGCGACTTCTCCCAATTTGACACCCATATCTTGGGTGTTCTCGGAGCACCATTGCCAGCTATCCACCTGCATGCGCCAGCCGTTATGCTCAATGTTCTCGGTCAGCATGTCGAGGCCGCTGAAAAATATGTCACAGAAAATCCAAGCGCCCACCTCCACCTGTATGGTAAAATAGAAGCGAAGCACAACCGCAAAATGGGACATGTGACCTTGTTTAGTGGTGCGCCGGATAGCGTGGTTGAGTTTGGGGAGTAAGACAGGACCCCAGTTATAAGGTCCGTCGTTTTACCCCTGCAAAGTTGACTAGGCTTGTCGCAGACGAAATATCGGCAAGAGAAACCAGTCAACTACTGCTAGAAGGGATTGATTTTTAAAATGATGGAAGAATTCGATGATGTATTTGAAGATGATATTACTACTCTGACATTTACTTATGCGGATGATGTAGTCATCCCAGAAATTCCGGATGCAGAAGGCATTCATATTGTAGAGATAACAAATAATCAGCTAGTTATAGAGCATACGCGCGATGATGATGAGGTCTATGATTATATAAAGAGTTTTGGATTAACAAGTCGCCCTATAAAACTTTCGATTGAATTTTGTGTTTACGAAGATCCTGAGGAAGAAAATTTTTAGAATTTAATGGAGAAAATCTATGATTCAAATCATCGTCAGTGCTTTTGTGGAAAAGGATAAGACTGGAGCAGTCGTCGAAGTCTTGTATGCTAGTAGCAATCACGAAAAGGTGAAAGCCAAGTATGAAGAGCTAGTTGCTCAATACCCTGAAAACTATTTAGCAATTTATGATTTACCGACGGATACGAACTTGAATACACTGGATCACTACCCGTCTGTATGGATTGGGAAAGAGGAGTTTGAGGAGTAGGGAGAATGTTATGATAAAGAAGAATTTTTTAATATTTATTAGTTTGTTAGTAGTTTTTAATATATCTCTATCTTCTCTTGAGGTGCAAGGAGAGACAGTAAACGACTCATCAAAGCTAATACCTACGAAAAGAAAAAAGAAGGCCTTTAAAAAAACCAAAGATAAGAAATATGTAGATGATAAAGTGGTTAATGACTTTATTGTAAAGTATAATAAAAATTCTAGTTCAAAATTTAAAGATATTAAAGAAGGAAACATTAGAACTAAGTATTTTGCAATAAGTAATGGCTATTATTTTGAGTTGTTGAATGCGGCAGATACAAATAAAATATCTATAACTATAAATACTACACAGGAAACTAGAAGTTTAGGTGTATTGGGAATGAAACAAGTATTTCATGATAGCGCAAAGATTATTGATAGCTCTTTGAATGATGAAGAAATTAATAAGTTTTTTGATACATTAGTTTCTGGCAAATTAGTAACTAATCAAAAATTTGGAAAGATGCTAATTGACTTTATACCGGATACTGATAATTCAAGTGGGAGGATTGACATTAACGCTCAGTAAACATTTATTAATGAGTATAATTGCATGTTACATAAGAATTAATTTTTAATCAACTACTTTATATAATTATCATAAAGAAAGGAAAATAAAACATGATTGAAAGATATAGCCGCCCCGAAATGGCGAACATTTGGACTGAGGAAAATAAGTACAAGGCTTGGCTGGAGGTAGAGATTCTGGCTGACGAGGCCTGGGCTGAGCTGGGTGAGATTCCCAAGGAAGATGTGGCCTTGATTCGTGAAAAGGCAGGCTTTGACATTGACCGCATCTTGGAGATTGAGCAGGAGACGCGCCATGATGTGGTGGCTTTCACGCGTGCGGTTTCTGAGACGCTGGGTGAGGAGCGCAAGTGGGTGCACTATGGCTTGACCTCGACCGACGTGGTGGATACGGCCTACGGCTACCTCTACAAGCAGGCCAATGACATCATTCGTGAGGATCTGCGTAGATTCATTGACATCATTGCAGAGCGGGCGCGGGAGCACAAGTTCACCATCATGATGGGTCGTACCCACGGGGTGCATGCAGAGCCGACGACTTTCGGACTTAAGCTCGCGACTTGGTACAGCGAAATGAAGCGCAATATCGAGCGTTTCGAGCTTGCGGCTGCGGGTGTGGAAGCTGGAAAAATCTCTGGTGCGGTTGGGAACTTTGCCAACATTCCGCCATTTGTGGAAAGTTATGTCTGTGAGAAATTAGGCATCCGTCCGCAGGAGATTTCGACTCAAGTCCTGCCACGTGATCTCCATGCTGAATACTTCTCTGCTTTGGCCTTGATTGCGACGTCTATCGAGCGCATGGCAACTGAAATCCGTGGTCTGCAAAAGTCTGAGCAGCGCGAAGTGGAAGAGTTCTTTGCCAAGGGTCAAAAGGGTTCTTCAGCTATGCCTCACAAACGTAATCCAATCGGCTCTGAAAATATGACTGGTCTGGCGCGTGTCATTCGTGGTCACATGGTGACGGCCTTTGAAAATGTCTCTCTCTGGCATGAGCGCGACATTTCCCACTCATCAGCTGAGCGGATTATCGCTCCGGACACGACCATTCTCATTGACTACATGCTCAACCGCTTCGGAAATATCGTCAAGAACTTGACCGTCTTCCCAGAAAATATGATCCGCAATATGAACTCTACATTTGGCCTTATCTTCAGCCAGCGGGCTATGTTGACCTTGATTGAAAAAGGCATGACGCGGGAGCAAGCTTATGACTTGGTGCAGCCAAAGACTGCTCAGTCTTGGGACAATCAAGTGGACTTCAAGCCTCTGCTCGAAGCGGATCCAGAAG
>ERZ772766.1474-NODE-1474-length-12599-cov-8.698661_pt1 | contig 12599 bp, 9 predicted proteins | sample MGYA00511379_ERZ772766 | MGnify/ENA primary metagenome ERZ772766 (study PRJEB29015, sample SAMEA2737895) | human oral metagenome | biome: human oral; feature: human-associated habitat; material: dental | place: China | collected 2116 ...
TGGACTTCATCGATCGCCTTGCCGAGCGGGGCGACCTCCTCATCTCGACGGAGCACCTCACTCCAGGGGTCTTCACCCACACCCGCACGGTGGACCTACGTGCTACGCTCCAGCCCCTACGCCACCTCACCATCACGCTCTCGGGCAATCACACCCGTACCGACCGCACCGAGGTACAATATATGTATGCTGGTAGCCCCCGACTCTACGGCGGGGACTTCACGATGACGACCATCGGGCTCAAGGGCTTCTTCGCCCCTCTCCGCTCCGAGGAGGGCTACCTCTCCGAGACCTTCGCCGAGATGCTCCGCCTGAGAGAGCCTATCGCTCGCAGGCAAGAGGAGGCAGGTAGCCTCGCCACAGGACTCACCATCGACCGCAATGCTTCTGCCGTCCTTATCCCCGCCTTCCGCGCAGCCTATATGCACGGCTCGGGGAAGGGGCGCAAGGGGCTGAGCGCCCTACCCGACCTCCTCGGCATGCTCCCGAACTGGTCGGTGAGCTACACGGGGCTCTCCGAGCTGCCCTTCCTCAAGCGCCACTTCCGGAGTGTGACCCTACGCCACACCTACCGCGCCACGTACACCGTCGGGGGCTTCTCTTCGCTGGCAGGCTGGCAGGGGAGCGATCCCGATGCCATCGGCCTCCTGAGTGAGACAACTGCGGGAGGAGGAGAAGCGATGAGCGGCGCGCGCCTCAGCTACGCCTATGATATCCCGTCGGTAGCACTGCAGGAGAACTTCTTCCCCCTCATCGGGCTTGACCTGACGTGGCTCAATGGCCTCGGGACGAGTGCGCAGTGGCGCCAAAGCCGTGGTGCCGTCCTGCACCTCGGGGCGCGTAGCCTCATCGAAGCCCTCTCACGTGAGCTAAGCCTTGGCCTCACCTACAAGATCGACGACCTCACGAGCCTCATCAGCCCCACCACCACGCGCCGCAAGAAGCGCCGTACGAGTAAGGAGCCTGCGACGACCTCCGCCCACGGGCTCACCCTCCGAGGCGAATATGCACACCGCCGCACGCTCACCCTTCTGCGCCGTCTCGAGGAAGGCTACACCCAAGCTACCGCAGGGATCATCGACCGACGCCTGCGCCTCAGCGCCGAATATGAGCTGAGCCGACAGCTCGGTCTCGAGGCGTACTACGAGTACAGCCGCAATGTACCACTCGTCAGCGCCTACTCCTTCCCCATCTCCACCAGCAGCTACGGTCTCTCCCTGCGCATCACGCTCGACAACTAACCGCCCCCGCAAGGATCGACATACCAAGCCCGCACGAAGCATGCTCCTCGGCATCTTCGTGCGGGCCTTTCATATTCACGAAGCCCCCCTACTCCAGACGAAGCTACACGGACCTCTACGGGGGAGGGATTGCAACCTATATAGGTCGACGAGTCAACCAATATTAGGTTGTTGCCCCGCGTAGGGATAAAAGTTGCGGATGAGTGGTAGATAAGTTTGGGCTACGTACGTGGATCTAATATCTACGTACGTGGATATTTGGATTTACGTGCCTGGTCTTTAAGACTACGTACATAGATAAGGGAAAACCACTACGGGAAGGCGCTTTTTTCTTCACGAGAAGGATACTTTTCCTTCCGCTGAATAAGAGGAATACTCGCGATAAGGCGAAGGGCTTGTGTATCTCTTCGGAGAGGTATATCGTGGAGCTGGGCAGGCGATACCTTAGCACTCTACTATGGAGAGAGTTTGCGCAATCAATGATTGGGGCACTCTATATAGCGAAGAGATTAGCTACTTTTGTGGGCGTAATCACACTCCCTCCTTGAGAAAATCATGACCTCTGACACCACCCCGCTCAGCCCCCTGCGCAAGGGGATCGCTGGCGCACAGTACCTATTCGTTGCCTTCGGAGCCACAGTCCTCGTACCTATCCTCGTCGGGCTCGATCCGTCGACCGCCCTCTTCTCAGCTGGTATCGGCACCCTCCTCTTCCACCTCGTGACCAAGGGCAAGGTACCCATCTTCCTCGGCAGTAGCTTCGCCTTCATCGCACCGATCATCAAAGCCACAGAGCTCTACGGACTCAGCGGCGCGCTCTTCGGCTGTATCGGGGTGAGTGCCGTGTACTTCGTGATGTCGCTCCTGATCCGTCTCTTCGGCCTGCGCTTCATCTCCCGTCTCTTCCCTCCGGTCGTCATCGGCCCCATCATCATGCTCATCGGGCTCTCCCTCTCGGACTCCGCCGTGAAGATGGCGGCGACGAACTGGCCTCTGGCGGTCATCTCGCTCGCTACGGCGATCATCGTCACGCTCTACGGCCGAGGGATCACGAAGCTCATCCCCATCTTCCTCGGTATCGTCGTGGGCTATATCGCTGACCTCATCTTCTTCGAGGTCGATCTAAGGCCCATCGCCGAGGCCTCTTGGCTCAGCCTACCTAAGATCACGCTCCCCGAGAACTTCTCCTTTGCCCCCATCCTCTTTATGATCCCCGTGGCCATCGCCCCCGTCATCGAGCATATCGGTGACGTGTATGTGGTGAATAACGTGGCAGGGAAGAACTTCGTCAAGGACCCCGGCCTGCACCGCACGATGCTCGGCGACGGTATCGCCTGCCTCTTCGCCTCACTCGTCGGAGGCCCTCCTGTGACGACCTACTCTGAGGTCACGGGCGCCATGTCACTGACGAAGGTCACCGACCCGCTGGTCTTCCGTATCGCAGCCGTCACGGGTGTGCTCTTCTCCCTCATCGGGAAGGTCAGCGCCCTCCTGCGCAGTATCGACCAGGCTATCCTCGGTGGGATCATGCTCTTGCTCTTCGGCACGATCGCTGGCGCAGGGATCTCAAGCCTCCTGCATAGCCGTGTGAATCTCGCCTCGTCGCGCAACGTGGTCATCATCTCCGTCACCCTCACCACGGGTATCGGGGGTGCCGCACTCTCCTTCGGCAACTTCTCCCTCTCGGGTATCGGGCTCTCGGCTGTCATCGCCGTCCTGCTGAACCTCCTACTCCCCGAGCGCAAGGAGGATCGCGAAGAGCCTACTACGAAGCACTAACTTAACTCTCACAATAATCCATCCATGCGACAGCTTTATCGTATCGCGCTTGTACTCCTCCTGACTACCCTCGGAGCACAAGCACAAAACATTCAGCTCCACTACGACTTCGGGCGCCAGCTCTACAGCAAGGACCAGCCAGAGCGCCCCAAGCTCACCACGACCGTGGAGCTCTTCCGCCCCGATAGCTGGGGGAATACCTTCTTCTTCGTCGATATGAACTATCAGCGCGAGGGCATCACCTCGGCCTACTGGGAGATCTCTCGTGAGTTCAGCCTCGGCAAGCTCCCTCTGGCCCTGCATATCGAGTATGACGGCGGGCTGAGCAATCAGTTCTCCTACAAGAATGCCTACCTCGCAGGTCTGACCTACGCGTGGAACCAAGCAGACTATCAGGCAGGCTTCACCTTCACGCCGATGTATAAGTATCTGGCACGTCAGGATAGACCCCACTCCTTCCAGCTGACGAGTACGTGGTACCTGCACATGGCGGGTGGTAAGCTCTCCTTCCTGGGCTTCGCTGACCTCTGGGGCGACCGTCATCTCGTCACGGGCAAGAACAACATCATCTTCATCACCGAGCCGCAGCTGTGGGTGAACCTGAATAAGTTCGAGGGCATCAACCCCAAGTTCAATCTCAGCATCGGTACCGAATGGGAGATCAGCAGCAACTTCGCTGTACTGGACAAGACCGTCGTGAACCCCACGCTGGCCATCAAGTGGACCTTCTAAGCCCCCGCACACTCTAATGCAAGCACTCTATCGTCTTGTGGGCTTTGACCCCACGAAGTACAAGCTCCGCACCGAGCTCCTGGCAGGCCTGACGACCTTCCTCACGATGAGCTATATCCTCGCAGTCAACCCCGACATCCTCAGCACTACGGGCATGGACAAGGGCGCCGTCTTCACCGCTACCGCTCTGGCATCGGCCGTCGGTACGCTCCTCATCGCCTTCTTAGCTAAGCTGCCCTTCGCCCAGGCTCCCAGCATGGGTATCAATGCCTTCTTCGCCTTCACCCTCGTCATGGGCATGGGCTACAGCTGGCAGGCTGGTCTGGCAGCCGTCTTCGTCGAAGGGGTCATCTTCATCCTGCTCACCGCCTTCAACATCCGTGAGCAGATCGTCCGCTGTATCCCGAAGAACCTCCGCTTCGCTATCTCGGCAGGTATCGGCTTCTTCATCGCCTTCATCGGGCTGAAGAATGCTGGGGTCATCGTAGCCAACGAAGCTACCTTCGTAGCCCTCGGCCCCTTCACCCCTACAGCGATCCTCGCCGTCATCGGTATCATCCTCAGCGGTGTCCTGATGACGCTGCGTGTACGCGGTGCGCTCTTCTACAGCATCGTCCTCTGCACGATCATCGGTATCCCTCTCGGCGTGACACAGATCCCCGATAGCTTCATCCCCGTCTCTCTACCCCGCTCGCTGGCACCTACGTTCCTGCAGTTCGACTTCAAGGCACTGCTCAACATGGATATGGCTCTCACAATCTTCGCTCTGGTCTTCATGGATATCTTCAACACCGTGGGTACACTCATCGGTGCTGCCGCTAAGACTGAGATGATGGACAGTGAAGGCAACGTGAAGAATATCAAGCAGGCGATGATGGCTGACGCTTTGGCCACCTCCTTCGGTGCCGTCTGCGGCACGTCGACCGTGACGACCTTCGTAGAGAGTGGTGCGGGTATCGCCGAGGGCGGCCGCACGGGTATGACCGCACTGTCTACGGCTGTGCTCTTCATCCTCGCACTCTTCCTCTCGCCTCTCTTCCTACTCATCCCCTCCGCTGCGACGACGGGTGCTCTTGTGCTGGTAGGTGTGCTGATGCTGAGCTCTATCCAGGATATCGACCTCATGGATATCTCCGAGGCACTGCCCAGCTTCATCACCGTACTGACGATGGTGCTGACCTACAATATCGCCGAAGGGATGGCCCTTGGGCTCATCTCCTACACGCTGGTCAAGCTCCTCAGCGGCCAGTGGCGCCAGGTCTCCATCACCCTCTACATCGTCTCGACACTCCTCATCCTGCGCTACATCCTCGCTATATAATAATAGTAGAGCGCACTCCGAGTGCCCACAACGAAGAAGGCCCCTCCCTCACGACTGCAACTGGCGTGAGGGAGGGGTCTTCGTATTATCTCTGCGAGGATACAAGCCCCCTTTTACAAAAGCGTTGTATCTTTGCGTTATTAAATAAATCATTGTTCGTAGAGCCTATACGGCTCTTCCCAAGCATATGACGCTCGCTGAGATCCACGCTACACGCTACATCCGCGCCTCGATACTTACGCTCCTCCTCTGTCTCACTCTTGCTCCCCTCGGGATGCAAGCCCAGCGCCTCTTCACTGTCGTCATCGACGCCGGTCACGGGGGGAAGGACTCTGGCACTGTAGGGAATGGTGGCAAGGAAAAGGATATCACCCTCGCAGTAGCCAAGCTCGTCGGCAGCAAGATCCAAGCAGCGCACCCCGAGGTACGTGTACTCTACACCCGAAGCACCGACGTCTTCGTCGGCCTGCAGGCCCGTGCAGACTTTGCGAATAAACAGAAAGCCTCCCTCATGCTCAGCATCCACGTCAACAGCGCACCGTCGAAGGACGTCCACGGTACGGAGACCTATGTGCTGGGGATCGCGAAGTTCGCCAACAACCTCAGCGTGGCGATGCGCGAGAACAAGGCGATGCTCCTGGAGAGCAACTATAAGACGACTTACAAGGGCTTCGACCCGACGTCGACGGAGAGCTATATCATGTTTGACCTCATGCAAGATGCTTACTTCAACAAGAGCATCGAGCTGGCGAACAAGATCCAGCGCCAATACCGCTCCGCTGGACGCTACAGCCGTGGCGTCCGTCAGGACATCCTTTGGGTACTGAGCCAGTCAGCTATGCCCAGCATCCTCACCGAGATCGGCTTCCTCTCGAATGCCAACGAAGCCGCCTTCATGCTCAGCGAAGCAGGCCAGCAGTCACTCGCCTCGGCCATCGCCGCAGGCTTCAGCTCCTACTACCGCAGCTATCGTGGCAAGAGCACGAAGACCCAGGACAGCAAGGAGGCCGACAGCACCGAGACGAAGAAGGAAGAGACCGCTACTGTTAGCGACGAGACCGCCGAAGAGCCTACCGCAGACAAGGACACCAGTCCCCGCGCAGAGGTCGAGCGTGCGATGAACAAGAGTCGTGAGCGTAGCAAGGACAAGGAGAAGACCAAGAAGGAGAGCGAGGCGAAGGCCTCCGACTCGGGGATCACGTACCGCGTCCAGTTCCTCTCCAGCCCCGATAAGATCGACATAAAAGATGCGCGCTTCCGCAAGCTCCCCACCGCAGTAGAGCGTGTGAAGGTCGGGCGTGCGTACATCTATCTACTCGCTCCCACGAGCTCGAAGGCCGAAGCACAGAAGCAGCTTCGTGCCCTCCCCCGCACTTACCGCGATGCCTACATCGCACGCTACCAAGGCAAGACACGCCTCTAAGCCCCCCTATCACAGAGCATATAGAAATAAGATACATATGAAGATAAAGAAAGAGGTACAGATCGGCCTGCTGGCCATCATCGCCGTTGCCCTCGGCTACATCGGGGTCAACTTCCTCAAGGGTATTGAAGTCTTTAAGAAGACCTCGACTTACTATGCCCACTTCGACAACCTCAGCGGCATCTCCGCAGCAGCTCCTGTCGAAGCCAGCGGATTCAAGGTGGGCAACGTGCGCTCCGTAGCCTTCGACTACAGCCGTGGCTATGGCGCTACGCTGGAGCTGGCGCTCGATGACGATATGCGCATCCCCGTAGGGAGTCAGCTGAAGATCAAGTCGAATCCCCTGGGGAGCGCTGAGCTTGTGCTCGTCATCAATCCACAGAGCCAGACCTACCTCAGTGAGGGGGACACCATCGCCAGCCAAGACGCAGGCGACGGACTCCTATCCTCCGTCTCTGAGAAGATCCTCCCCGCTATCGCAGGGATGATGCCCACGATCACCAACACGCTGGAGCGCCTGAATGCCCTGCTCAACGACAAGAGCATCGACAGCATGCTCTACGGGCTGAGTGCCTCTACACAGCAGCTGCACGGCATGATGGCTGGGCTGAACCGCACGAGCCGCAGCCTTGGCCCCGTCCTCGACAACGTCGGGCACATGAGCTCCAACCTTGCGAACTTCTCCGGTCAGCTCTCCTCGATGCGCCTTGACTCGCTGATGCTCAGCCTTCAGGAGACGACGGCTCAGCTTCAGATGGTATCCCAGCAGCTCCGTGGCAAGGACAATACCGCAGGTCTTCTCCTCAACGATCCCTCGCTCTACAACCGCCTCGACAGCCTCGTAGGCAGTGCAGACCGTCTCATGCGTGACCTGCAGGAGAACCCCAAGCGCTACGTGCACTTCTCCATCTTCTAAGCCCACACGACCGACACGATCACCATGGAGCGTCTACTCATCACCGGAGCCTCTGGCTTCATCGGCAGCCACCTCGTCCGCCAAGCCCTCGAAGCGGGCTACGAGGTATGGGCCGCTGTACGTAAGGACAGTGACAAGACCCGCCTTGAGAAGCAAGGAGTCAAGCTGCTGGAAGTCGACTACTATGATGAGGAACAGCTCTTCGGCGCACTCGACTCGGTCCGTCCCTTAGAGGAAGGCGGCCCCCAGTGGGACTACGTCATCCACAATGCGGGCATCACGAAGACCGCCCGCCTGGAGGAGTTCACAGAGGTCAATGCCGAGCATACGCGCCGACTGCTCCACGCACTCAGCCGTCTCTCGGAGCCCCCCAAGCGCTTCGTCCTGATGAGTAGCCTCAGTAGCTACGGCAACGTAGCTGGCCCCGACGAAGCCCTACATGCCGAGCTCCCTCAGAAGCCCAACACCCGCTACGGCCGTAGTAAGTGCCTCGCGGAGCACTACACCGAGCAGTCGGGTATCCCCTTCACGATCCTCCTCCCCACAGGTGTCTATGGCCCAGGAGACAAGGATTACCTCATCGCCCTACAGAGCATCGCCCGTGGCATCAATGCGATGTCTGGCCTGCGTAAGCAATATCTGACCTTCGTCTATGGCGGGGATGTTGCCCGTGCCGCCCTCTTTGTATTGCGCGATGAGCGTGCCCGCGGCCAGCGCTATATCGTAGCCGACGGCGACACCTATACCGACCGAGAGTTCGGTCATCTGGCCCAGCGTCTGCTGGGTCACAAGCACGTATTCCATATACGCATCCCCCTGCCACTGGTGCGTCTCACCTGCCTCTTCGGTTCGCTGCGAGCAGCCATCACGGGGCAGACGACGCCTCTCAATCGGGACAAGTACCCGATCCTCGCACAGCGCAACTGGCGCTGCGATCCCTCACCACTCTTCGCTCTGGGCTTCACCCCAAGCAAGAACCTTGAGGAAGGGCTTCGCGAGACCATCGCCGACGGGCGCTCCCGCGGTCTCCTCCCTTAGTCACCGTCCCCGCATAGCCTGCTCCTCTCAAGAGCTGGCAAACATTGCTCACTTTTTAATTGTGGGAATGGGGGCTTTTGTGTATCTTTGCGCAGATTTTTACGCATAGTTTAAGAGTCACCCATGCATACCGACCAGTACAAGATCAATCTACGGAGTCTCCCGGAGGGCGATCACGAGTACACCTGGCTCCTCGAGGACAGCTACTTCGAGCGCCTATCGGAGGGTAGCGTACACGGCGGTGAGGTCGATGTCGACCTACGTCTGCGCCGTACGGGAGACGTCTTTAGCTTGGACCTCTACTATGAGGGCTATGTAGTGGTCGACTGTGATCGCTGCCTTGACCCAGTAGATATAGATGTAGAGTCCGAGCGCGAGCTTATAGTCAAGTTCGGCAGTGAAGCCCTTGAGGAGAAGGACGAGATCCTCGTCGTCTCTGAGCAAGATGGGGTGCTCGACTTGGAGTGGGTCCTCTATGAGGATATCATCCTGAGCCTTCCCCTACAGCGAATGCATCTCGAGGGCGAGTGCAATGAGGAGATGATGTCGGCCTATGCCCGCGTCTCTACCGATGAAGTGCGCGACGAAGCCGAAGGCCCCGCCCCCACCCTCGATGATGAGGGGATTGACGAGCGCTGGGCTGCACTCAAGGCTCTCAAGCGAGATTAGTAATTAAAACAAAATAAGATTTATGGCACATCCTAAAAGAAGACAGTCCAAGACCCGTACCGCTAAGCGCCGTACTCATGATAAGGCAGCTATGCCTACTCTCGCAAAGTGCGCTAACTGCGGTGCATGGCACATCTACCACACGGTATGTGGTGAGTGCGGTTACTACCGCGGTAAGCTCGCCATCGAGCAGGCTTAGTAGCTCCACTTAGCCAATACAAAGAAAGCCCCAAGGTATCCCCTTTGGGGCTTTTTTTGTAACTTCGTGAGCGACAAACTAAGGCGATTGAATTTAATCTACATCAGTATATCCAACTACCTATGAGTATCATCAATGCAGCTATCACGGCTGTCGGAGGGTATCTCCCTGAAGATAAGATAACCAATGCCGACCTCGAGAAGATGGTCGACACCAACAACGAGTGGATCATGACCCGTGTCGGGATCCGCGAGCGTCGTATCCTCAAGGACCCCACGAAGGGAGCTTCCTTCCTCGGCATCGAAGCCGTCAAGGATCTCTTCTCCCGCAACAACATCGACCCCGCCACCATCGACGGGATCATCGTGACTACGAATACGGCTGACTACCACTTCCCCACGACGGCTTCTATCGTAGCCTTCGAGACGGGCTGTGTCAACGCCTTTACCTTCGACATGCAGGCTGCTTGCCCTGGCTTCATCTACGCTCTCGAAGCTGGTGCTAACTACATCCGCTCGGGCCGCTATAAGCGCATCATCGTGCTTGCCACTGAGAAGATGACCGCCATCACCGACTACACCGACCGCGCTACGTGCCCTCTCTTCGGCGACGGCGCTGCTTGCGTACTCCTCGAGCCTACTGAGGAGAACGAAGGTGTACTCGACTCTTACTTCCGCACGGATGGTACGGGCCGCACCAACCTCATCATGAAGTCTGGTGGCTCGGCTAGCCCTGCCTCCCACGAGACGGTTGATCGCCGTGAGCACTACGTCTACCAGGAGGGTGCTGCCGTCTTCAAGCAGGCTGTCAAGGGCATGTCCTCCAGCTGCCGCACCATCATGGAGCGCAACGGGCTCAGCTATGACGACATCGCTTGGGTAGTCCCCCACCAGGCTAACCTTCGCATCATCGACGCTGTAGCGCGTGAGATGCAGGTACCTATGGATCGTGTGATGATCAACATCGAGTACCGAGGCAACACCAGCTCGGCTACGATCCCCCTCTGCATCTGGGAATTCGAGAAGCAGCTCAAGAAGGGTGACAACCTCATCCTCACGTCCTTCGGCGCAGGCTTCACCTGGGGTGCAGTCTACGTCAAGTGGGCTTACGATCCCAAGAACTAATCTCCCCATACGACAGACCTTGCCTGCCACTCTTCCCTTCGCTGGGAGAGGACGGGCAAGGTCTTTTATTCCTATCCCTCCACACTCCGGACGATGGAAGACAAGCAAGAAGTCACGCACCGCTCAGGCTTCGTCAATATCGTGGGCAACCCCAACGTGGGGAAGTCCACCCTGATGAACCTCCTGGTCGGCGAGCGCGTATCGATCATCACCTCCAAGGCCCAGACGACGCGTCACCGCATCATGGGCATCGTCAATACCCCCGAGCTGCAGATCGTCTACAGCGACACCCCTGGAGTACTGCGCCCGAACTACAAGCTCCAGGAGAGCATGCTCGAGTTCTCCGAGTCGGCTCTCGGTGATGCTGACGTCCTACTCTACGTCACCGACACGGTCGAGACGGCCGATAAGAATGAGTTCTTCCTCGAGCGCGTCCGTGGGGTCAAGTGCCCCGTACTCCTCCTTATTAATAAGGTAGACCTCACGACCCAGGATAAGCTCGTCGAGCTCGTGGAGCGCTGGCACAAGGAGCTTCCTCAGGCGGAGATCATCCCCATCTCTGCGCTCAACAACTTCAATGTCCAGCCCTTGAAGAAGCGCATCGAGAGCCTCATCCCGCCCTCTCCTCCCTACTTCGAGAAGGATGCACTGACCGACCGACCCGCGCGCTTCTTCGTCACCGAGATCATCCGCGAGAAGGTCCTCCTCTACTATAAGAAGGAGATCCCCTACTCCGTCGAAGTCGTCGTCGAATCCTTCAAGGAAGAGGACGAGCGCATCCACATCCAGGCCCTCATCGTCGTCGAGCGCGACAGCCAGAAGGGCATCATCATCGGCCACCGCGGTGTCGCCATCAAGAAGGTCGGCACGATGGCACGTCGCGACATGGAGCGATTCTTCGAGAAGAAGATCTTCCTCGAGCTCTTTGTCAAGGTAGAGAAGGACTGGCGCAATCGCGACAAGATCCTCCGCGCCTACGGCTACCGCCTCGACTAAGAGCGGTAAGCCTCACCCACCAATCACAGCATCAGATATGAGTCATTTAGTAGCAATAGTAGGGCGCCCCAACGTAGGGAAGTCCACCCTCTTCAATCGCTTGACGCAGACCCGTGGGGCCATCGTCAGCGAAGAGGCAGGTACGACCCGTGACCGCCAGTACGGCAAGGTATCATGGCTCGACCGCGAGTTCTCCATCGTCGACACCGGCGGTTGGGTAGTAGGTAGCGAAGATATCTTCGAAGGCGAGATCAACAAGCAAGTGGAGATCGCCATGGAGGAAGCCGATGTCATCCTCTTCGTCGTCGACGTCGAGAGCGGCATCACCGACCTCGATGATGAGGTCGCAGCCAAGCTCCGACGCACGAAGAAGCCCGTCCTCCTCGTAGCGAACAAGGCGGACAACTTTGCCCAGCACTACGAGGCGGCGGAGTTCTACAGCTTCGGCCTCGGTGATCCTATGCCTATCTCCGCTGTCAGCGGTAGCGGTACGGGCGATCTCCTCGATGCCATCACGAAGAACCTCCCCGAAGGCGAATACGTCGACGAGACCCTTGATGCTCCACGTATCGCTATCGTCGGCCGACCCAACGCGGGTAAGTCTTCGCTCGTCAATGCCTTCATCGGTGAGGAGCGCAACATCGTCACCAACGTAGCAGGCACCACGCGCGACTCGATCTACACGCACTACACGAAGTTCGGCATGAACTTCTACCTCGTCGATACCGCTGGTATCCGCAAGCGTGGCAAGGTCAATGAAGATCTCGAGTACTACTCGGTCATTCGCTCCATCCGCGCTATTGAGAACTCCGACGTCTGTATCCTCATGCTCGACGCCACCCGCGGTATCGAGAGCCAGGACCTCAACATCTTCTCGCTCATCCAGAAGAATAGCAAGGGGCTCATCGTCTGCGTGAATAAGTGGGATCTCGTCGAGGACAAGAGCAATGCCGTCATCAAGACCTTCGAGAACGCTATCCGAGAGCGACTCGCCCCCTTCACCGACTTCCCCATCATCTTCATCTCGGCTCTGACGAAGCAGCGTATCTTCAAGGTCCTCGAGGAAGTCCAGCAGGTCTACGAGCGTCGCAGCAAGCGCATCCCCACCTCGAAGCTCAACGAGGTCATGCTCCCCATCATCGAGGCCACGCCTCCTCCTGC
>ERZ772766.1483-NODE-1483-length-12559-cov-8.122121_pt1 | contig 12559 bp, 9 predicted proteins | sample MGYA00511379_ERZ772766 | MGnify/ENA primary metagenome ERZ772766 (study PRJEB29015, sample SAMEA2737895) | human oral metagenome | biome: human oral; feature: human-associated habitat; material: dental | place: China | collected 2116 ...
TACAGGACGTGCGTGACGCCCAGGGCATCCAGGGACGAGAGGATAGCGCTGGCGGAATCGACGGAGGGCATGCGCTCAGCCTACCGGGAGCCCGCCCTCAGATGCTCAGCCATGCCTTCGAGGCGCATGCCCCAGCGGGAGACGAGGTCGCCGTCGACCGGAGTGCGGTCGATGAGGTCCTGGTCCGGCTCGAGGCGCCCCACAGGCAGGAGGCCACGCTCGGGAATCAGGGGCTGGGTCACGTCGCCCACCAGCAGCGAGGCGGTGGCCAGTCCCGCGGCCCGGGGCACACCGGGCACGGCGGCAGCCGCGGCGACGCCGACCGACAGGCCGACAGACGTCTCGAGGGCGGAGGACACGACCACGCCGAGGCCGCTCTTGCGGGCGACCTTCAGGGCAGCACGCACGCCTCCGAGGGGCGCGACCTTGATGATGACCACGTCAGCGGCCTCCTTGCGGGCCACCGCCAGAGGGTCCTCAGCGCGGCGGATCGACTCGTCGGCGGCGATCGGCACGTCCACGGATCGGCGCACCTGCGCCAGTTCATCCACCGTCAGGCAGGGCTGCTCCACGTATTCGATGGGGACAACGCCGGCGGCCGCAGCCATTGCAGGGATGGCCTCGCGAGCCTGATCGACCTCCCACGCGCCGTTGGCATCGAGGCGGATCATCGCCTGCCCGCCCACGGTCTCACGCAGGGCGTCGGCGACGGCGGCGATGCGCGCGCAGTCTCGCCCAACGCTGACGCCGGGCTCAGCGACCTTGATCTTCGCAGTCGCGCAGCCGCCCGAGGCCTTCACGCGCTCGTAGGCTTCCTCAGGCGAAATGACGGGGATCGTGACGTTGACGGGCACGAACTTGCGCCGAGGCACCGGCGGGAAACGGCGAGCGGATTCAAGGGCTGCGGCCAGCCAGCGCGAGGACTCCAGATCGCCGTAGTTCCAGAAGGGCGCGGCCTCTCCCCAACCAGCGTGTCCGTGCAGGAGGAGCCCCTCGCGGCAAGTCACGCCACGGAAACGCGTCGTCATCGCTATCTTGTACACAAGGATGTCGTCGACGCCTTCGAGGGCGTAACGCGTTTGATGACTGAGCGTGCGCATCGGAATGCGCATGAGCGTCGGTTGCTGCGCTGCGTTCACAAGAACACTCCTTACTTCCCGGTAATATTATCACGCAACCTCGCACTATCAACAACTCCTACACACATCACCTCGTAATCCATTGCGCAGTAAGTGCGACAAAGTGACAGACTCTCTAGATCGATTGGACACGTGGTATGTAGGCGCGTCTCACAGGACACAGCTACGACTGTCAAGAAGGCTCATAGAACGGTTACTGCGCAGTAGACTTTGTTTCGTTTGGTTAGCTTGCGCACCCCATAGCCCCACATGAGCTTGTCGGCCCAGACTCGTCGGTAACGCCACCCCCCTCTCGAGCACGCGCACCCCGACGCCTGCCACCGCCTCGTCGATTAGAATCCGACACATGAGCGCTCTCCCCTTCGTCTCCGACACCTTCGACCCGACCCGCTGGCGCGAGGTCGAGGGTTTCGATTTTGCCGACATCACCTACCACCGCGGCATCTCGCGCGGCCCCGAGGTGGACGGCCGCCCCAAGGGCGCCGACATGCCGGTCGTGCGCATCGCCTTTGACCGCCCCGACATCCGCAATGCCTTCCGCCCTGGGACGGTCGACGAGCTGTACCGCGCGCTCGACCACGCGCGCCAGACCTCCTCGGTCGCGGCCGTCATCCTGACGGGCAACGGTCCCTCGGAGCGAGACGGCGGATACTCCTTCTGCTCGGGCGGCGACCAGAGGGTGCGAGGCCGCGACGGCTACCGTTACGAGGTCGAGGGGGCGGACCCCGAGGCCGCCACCGCCCAGCGCCGCGAGCAGATCGACCCCGCGCGCGCCGGACGCCTCCATATCCTCGAGGTTCAGCGCCTGATCCGCACGATGCCGAAGGTCGTCATCGCGGCCGTCCCCGGATGGGCGGCAGGCGGCGGCCACTCCCTCAACGTGGTCGCGGACCTGTCGGTGGCGTCCATCGAGCACGCGGCCTTCATGCAGACCGACGCGAACGTCGGATCCTTCGACGCTGGCTACGGCTCGGCGCTCCTGGCCCGACAGGCCGGCGACAAGCGTGCGCGCGAAATCTTCTTCCTCGCCGAGCGCTACGACGCTCAGAACGCCGAGCGTTGGGGCGTCATCAACCGCGCCGTCCCGCACGCCCAGCTCGAGGAGACCGCCCTGGAGTGGGCCTCAACCATCGCGACGAAGTCCCCCCAGGCCATCCGCATGCTGAAGTTCGCCTTCAACCTGGCCGACGACGGCCTGGCCGGCCAGCAGGTCTTCGCCGGGGAGGCCACGCGCATGGCCTATATGACGGCCGAGGCCCAAGAGGGGCGCGACGCCTTCCTCGAGCACCGCGCCCCCCGCTGGGAGGACTACCCCTACTACTACTGAGGCATCGCCCATCGGCAGCTGCTCATCGGGCAGCCTTGCTCGTCGGCAGCCCCGATACGGAGCCCGGGGATCTCGCCGATCCTGGGGCTCCGCCCGTCTCACGTGAGGTAGACGCGCGCCTCCCATGGCTCCAGGACTGTCGGTACTCCCCGGTCCTCCTCGGACAGGTCGCGGTTGGCCAGGAGGAGACCCCCGCTCACCCCGCGCATCGCATCACCGAGGGAGGCGGGCTGGGAGGAGAGGTTGACGAGGACCGTTGCCACGGCCTCGCCGAGGGTGCGGCGATAGGCGAAGATCGCGGGCGAGGGAGTGTCGATACGCTCGAACGCACCGGCCGCGATGACGGGCAGGCCGTGGCGGATGTCCGCGAGCGCGCGGTAGTAGGCATGCACGGAGGAAGGGTCGTCGACCTGGGAGGCGGCGTTGATCTCGCGATAGTTCGGGGTGACGCCGATCCACGGGGTGCCCTCCGTGAAGCCCGCGTTCTCGCTTGCGTCCCACTGGACGGGGGTGCGCGCGTTGTCGCGGCCGGTGAAGGCCAGCCCCTTCAGGACGGCCTCGGGGCTCTCCCCCGACTCCACCGCCTCACGGTAGTAGCGCAGCGCCTCGACATCCCGATAGTCCTCGATGCCACCGAAGACGCCGTTGGTCATGCCGAGCTCCTCTCCCTGGTACACGTAGGGCGTGCCGCGCAGCATGTGCAGGGCGGTAGCCAGGGCGGTGGCCGACTCGTAGCGCCACTCCTCGTCACCGAAGCGGCTGACGGCGCGCGGCTGGTCATGATTATCCAGGTAGAGGCTGTTCCACCCGACCTCGCCCTGGGCCTCCTGCCAGGCGCTCAAACAGTCGGCGAGCTCGCCGGGCCGCAGCGGGCGCGGATGGAACTTCCCCGCTTCGAGGCCGAGGTCGACGTGGTCGAACTGGAACACCATGTCGAGCTCGCGCCGCGCCGGGTCCGTGAAGAGCAGGACGTTGTCGCGGCGCACGCCGGGGCACTCGCCGACCGTCATGGTGCCGCTGCGGTCCTCGAAGACCTCGCGGCGCATCTGCGCGAGATATTCGTGCAGGTGGGGACCCTGCGAGAAGTGCGGGAAGCCCTCGCCCCACGCGCGCCCGGGGTAGACGATCCCGTCGGGCAGGCCCGGGTTCTTCGAGATCAGGTTGATGACGTCCATGCGGAAGCCGTCGACGCCGCGGTCGAGCCACCAGTTCATCATCTCGTAGACGGCCGCGCGAACCTGCGGGTTGTCCCAGTTCAGGTCGGGTTGCTTCTTGTGGAACAGATGCAGGTAATACTGTCCCGTGGCCTCGTCCCACGCCCAAGCCGAGCCGGAGAAGAAGGACCCCCAGTTGTTGGGCTCAGCTCCGGCCTCGCCGCCCACGCACCCGGGGCGAGGATCGCGCCAGATGTACCAGTCACGCTTCGGGTTATCCCGCGAGGAACGCGACTCGACGAACCACGGGTTCTCGTCGGAGGAGTGGTTGACGACCAGGTCCATGACGAGGCGCATGCCCCGCTCGTGGACACCCTCCAGCAGGCGGTCGAAGTCCGACAGGGTGCCGAACATCGGGTCGATGTCGTAGTAGTCGGCGATGTCGTAGCCGTTGTCGGCCTGCGGGGAGGCGTAGATCGGCGAAAGCCACAGGACGTCCACGCCGAGGGCCTGCAGGTAGTCGAGCTTGGAACGGATCCCCTCGAGGTCACCGAAGCCGTCGCCGTTGGAATCCTTGAAGGAGCGCGGGTAGATCTGGTAGACGACCGCGCCCTTCCACCACTCGTCGGCCCCCAGGCCGTTGCCGTGGGGGTGTAGCGCATCGTTACAGAAGAACATGGAGCACCTGCCATACGTTGAGGTCGGGCACGTCGGCCCGCTGCCATTAGGAGCAGACTACCGTGTCTGACTTGCCTCGCCCCACCGTATGCCGCGGCGTGGGTCAAAGCCGCCTCCAATCAAAAGCCGTCCAGCACAGCCCCTCCAGCGGCACTTCCGCGACAAAACTCGCCCAACACGGCGCAAAAACGCCGATTTCCCACCCGCAAAGGCGATAACGGTTTCAATCCCACACAGACACAAGCAAGCAAAGGCGACCGCGGTTTCAGGCCACCGGTCCACCTGGCCAACAGGGCCTGGCTGCGGCACCCGTGGGGCCACAAACACCCGCCACGGACATGACAAAGTGGGCCGGAACCTCTCGGTTCCGGCCCGCCCTCGATGCTCAGTGGCGATCAGCAGCGCACGGCGCGCGTCAGTAGTGCACGACCACCGTGTCGCCCATGTCGGTCCAGTCGTAGATGAACTTCGCGGCATCGACGGGCATGTTCACGCAGCCGTGGGAGCCGCCGTAGCCGCTCCAACCGAAGGAGGAGCGCCAGGGGGCACCGTGCATGGCGTAGGAGCCGGTGAAGTAGGTGACCCACGGGACGCCTTCGGTCTCATACTTGGAGCCGTCGGCGTTTTCACCGCGCATGGTCTGCACGTCGTACTTGAGGTAGACGTGGAAGGTGCCGGTGACGGTCGGCGTGTCGGGGGCACCGGGGACCATATAGAAGGGGCCGCCGGCGACCTTGCCGCCGACATAGGCGGTGACGGAGGCATCGGTGAGGTTGATGTCGACCCACTTTTCGCCCTCGGCGGCCTGGTAGACCAGGTTTTCGGTGCCTTCGGCGACATGCTTGGTCTCAGAGCCGGGCTCGACGTCGTCGTAGTGGAACAGGCCCTCGTAGGCCTTGCCGTCGGTCATGGCGGCGACGACGTCCTTGGTGATCTGTTCGGTGTTGTTGGTCTTGAGGCCCTTCTTGCCTTCGCGGGCAACGGTCAGGACGTTGCCTTCGGAGTCGACGTTGTCGACGCGGTTTTCGGGCTTGACGTCGGTCTTGGCGGCCAGGGCGTTGACCCAGTCGGCGACCTTGACGATGCTGATCGAGGGCGTGTCGAGGCTGCCGTCGGCCTTGGTGAGGAATTCGACCCACTGGACCTTGTCGGAGCGCTTGGCGGTGAAGGTGTCGATGCCGTCGGAGATTTCGATACTCGTCTGGAGGAGGGCGTTGGCCTTCTCGGCGGCGGCTTCGGCGTTCTCGGTGGTGATGGAGGGTTCCATCTCGCGCACACTCACGTCCTGGGTGACGGAGGTGAGGGTGGCCCCCGCCTGCTTGACGGCGGAGGCGACGTCCTCGGTGGACACGCCGTTTCCTTTTTGCGCGGGCGTGAAGGTGAAGGATTCGCCGTCCTCGGCAACAATGACCGCAGCGTCCTTCACGTCCGAGGTGAGCATCGAGTTCGCGGCCGCGGCGAGCTTCTTGACGGACTCTTCGCTGACGGTGACGACGGGCTCGACGTCGCGCTCGGAGAAGAGGGCGCTGACGAACGCGGGAAAGGACGTTGAGCCCTTCATGGCGGCGTCGGCAGTCTCGTCGGCCTGGACCGTGATACCTGCTTCGTTAAGCGAGGCCTCGGTGGTCTTGCCTTCGACGGTGAGCGTGACGGTAGCGGCGTCGGCGCGCTCGTTGACGGCGGCGATCACCTGGTCGCGAGTCATGCCAGCGACGGACGTACCGGCGACGGACGTACCCGGCAGGGCACGTCCGGAGTAGTTGGCCGCATACACGATGCCGGCGCAGACGACAATGAGGACGAGGGCGCTCACGACGCCAATCGCCCATCTGGTTCTCAAGGAAAGTTTTTTGAGCATCGTGTCCTATCGTATAACCTCATGCATGCCCACGTGGAGATTCCATTGAATTTTCAGCTGCGTTATCTGCCACAAGGAATTGGGCGCATTTTAGCCATTTCGACCGACAAACGTGATTATTGCCGCGAGGCCCCTCACCACCTGCGAGAACGCAAGAGCTTATCCTGGTTGCATATGCGTTCGCCGTCGACTTTGGGAGGCTCATCATGACTGCGCCGCGACTTCTTGTTGTGCCCGGAGGCACCGCTATTGGTGCGGTCGCTCTGACGAATGCATCGATTCATAAGCTCGTGGAACTCTACGAGGAGCGCCAGGCAGACCCGAATCATCCGGCGCCGCACACGGTCGTCGTCTTGCGCGCACCTGAGGATGTGCCCCCGGCAACCCTTCGCGGCTCTGCGGCGCCCCCCGAGGAGGCTTTCCCGGCGGACCGCTACCCCGGCCTCGCCGAGCGCATGAACCACGATCCGCATTTCTTCGACGGCATCGACCTGGTCGTCCCGACGTCGGGGTCAAGCGCGGGCTCCCCGCGCCTCGTTGGCCTGTCGATCGAGGCACTCGTGGCCTCGGCGAAAGCGACCGAGCTTGCCCTGGATGGCCCGGGCCGTTGGATCTTAGCGATGCCCGCGCACCACATCGCTGGCGCGATGATCCTGCTGCGCGCAGCGGTCGCGGAGACGAATCCGCAGATCGTCGACATCTCCGAAGGCTTCGACCCCCGTGCACTCCTGCCCGCGATTCAGGGCGCCACGCAGGACGACATGCCCGGCTACCTGTCGCTCGTGCCAACCCAGCTCGCCCAGTGCCTCGAGGCTGGCGAGGAGGTCGTGGGGCCGATGCGCTCGCTGACGGCGATCCTCGTGGGCGGGGCGGCGACCAACCAGCAGCTGCTCGCACGCGCGACCGAGGCTGGCCTGAAGGTGCACCTCACCTACGGCATGACGGAAACTGCGGGCGGCTGCGTCTACGACGGCAAGCCCCTGCCGGGCTCGTCGGTGCGCGCGGTGGATTGGGACGGGCGTACGCGCCTGGCGATCCACGGCCCGACGCTCATGACCCGCTACTTGGACGCGGAGAGCCCTTTCTTCGACGAGGGTGGCCACCGTTGGCTGCTCACCGGAGACCTGGGCATTATCCGGGCTTCCGGGACGGTGGAGGTGCGCGGCCGCGCGGATGACGTGATCGTCTCGGGCGGCCTGTCGATCGCACCGGGGCCGGTGCGCCGCGCGGTGCGCTCGTTCGAGGGCGTGGCGGACGCGTGGATCATGGCGACGCCGGACGAGAAGTGGGGGCACGTGGTGACTGCGCTGGTGGTTCCGGAGCAGGTGCCGGCGGATTCGCTAGAGATGGCTGAGCTTGGTTCCGCGGTCCGCGAGCACACGGCGGCTCGTATTGGTCGCGCGCAGGCTCCCCGCCGGGTTGTGGCGGTCGAGGCCCTCCCCTACCTGGGGTTCGACAAGGTCGACCGCGCTGCCGCAGCGCAGGCCGCCGCCGAGGCCACGGGCACTGAACGGGAGTGGGTGCGCTAACCCGCTGCCCGGGCGAGCGCTCGCTCCAACTACACTGGTGGGCATGGCTTCCGTTTCGAACTGGATTGAAGGCGCTCGCCTGCGCACCCTCCCTGCCGCCGCCGCACCTGTGATCGTGGGGTCGGCGGCCGCGCACTACCTGGGGGGCTTCAGCACGCTGCGCGCGTCCCTGGCGCTCCTGGTGGCGCTGGCGCTGCAGGTGGGGGTCAATTATGCGAATGATTATTCGGATGGCATTCGCGGGACGGATGATAATCGCAAGGGGCCTGCGCGCCTGACGGGCGGGGGCCTCGCCAAGCCGAAGACTGTCCTGGCGGCGGCGCTGGGTTCGTTCGCGCTGGCCGGGGTCGCGGGCCTGGCGCTGGTTGCGATTTCTGGTACCTGGTGGCTGATCGCTGCGGGCGTCGCGGCCGTGGTCGCGGCGTGGTTCTATACGGGCGGCAAGCACCCCTACGCCTATATGGGCATCGGCCTGTCGGAGCTCATGGTGTTCGTGTTCTTTGGCCTGCTGGCGTGCGTGGGCACGACGTGGACCCAGGTGCAGTCGGCCCCGTGGTGGCTGTGGATGAGCGCGTCGGCCCTGGGCCTGCTGTCGGTGGCCCTGCTGATGGCCAATAACATTCGAGATATTCCGACGGACCGTGAGTCGGGCAAGATGACGGCGACGGTGCGCCTGGGGGACCGGACGTCGCGCTGGGTGTTTGCGGCGTGCGCGTGGCTTCCGGTCATGATGATCGCGGTGCTCGGCGCGGGGGTTGGCTTGCATCCGCTGGCGACGTGCGCGCTGGGCGTGGGCGCGGGCGCGTGGGCGGTCGGCGTGAGCCTGCCGGTCCTCACCGGCGCCTCGGGTCGCGACCTCATCACGGTGCTGCGCAACACCGGTTTTTTCACGCTGTCGTGGAGTATTCTCGCGGCGATCGCTCTCGTGATTGCGTAGGTTTTCATCGACGAGGCCGGGGCTCCACCCGCTCACGAGGCCTCGCCGGGCGACGAAATACGACCGCCTGTCAGGTAGGATGACCTACAGCACTACTCACCGTTTACGCGGAGGCCACGATGAGCAATGATTCCTACACGGCGGGCGCGCATGCCCCGATGGGCGCGGTTGCCCCGGGTTCGGTGGTGAAGCCGTGAACTGGTTGAGCGTTCTTCAATGGGACCCCACCCCCCTTCGGGACTATTCCTCCAAGTGCACCTCCATGCAGCAGCAGTTGCAGACCGCTGCTGATGACCTCGTCGCCGACCTCAATAGCCTGACCGGCACTGGACGGACCGTAACGGCTGCCCAGGATAAGCTCCGTGAGCGCATCAAAGCGATCGAAGACCTGGTCAATTACTTGATCGGTGCGAGTGAAATCGCTTCAGAAGCTGTGCAAGGCATCAGCAAGATTAAGGCTGATGTCGAAGACGTCAAGCAGTTAGCGGATTCGTACAGCATCCACATTGATACGAGCGGAGTTGCTTCTTTCCTTCGTTCTGTCGCTGACGAAATCATCGATTTCCTGAAGGATCCCCTTAACCGCACGAAGCTCCTGGCGCGAATCACTCAGCGTATCGCCGCAATTATTGCCGAGGCCGACGCTCTTGCCCTCGAGCTAGCGACGATGATCAGAGCCCTCGATAAGGGAACTTTCGACAACGGCGTGCATTACACCGCTACGGGTTCAAGTCGCCCGACGCTACCTCCGAAGAGTGCTTCTCCTGAGCAAGTAGCAACCTGGTGGAATGCCTTGTCCGAGAAGGACAAGCAGTGGATGATCGAGCAGCATCCGGACGTCATCGGCAACCTCGAGGGCGTCGACTACACGTCGCGCAATCAGGCGAACCGCATCATGCTTCCGCGCCTTCAGAAGCAGGCAGAGGATGAACTCCAGCAGTTCTACGATACTTACGGCACGTCCATCCCCGTGACGCCTGAGAATGCCGGGTTACTCGCTGAAGAGAAACGCCTGAAAGACCGCGTGACAGCGCTCGATAACATCGACGCAACCCTCAAGAACGAGTCCGACGGTGTTCCCCGCTACCTGATGCAGCTTGACCCGAGCGGGCCAAATATACTCGCGGCCGTCTCACAGAATAACCCCGACGACTCTCAGCACATCGGCGTCATCGTGCCCGGCATGACGACGAGCGTCGCAGGGAACGGCGAAGGCGGCTCCATCCTCGATTACGACGGTCACGCCACAGTCATGCGACAAGCGGCGCAAGCGGCCGCAAAGCCCGGAGAAAAGGTCGCGATGGTCGAGTTCTTCGGATACGACGCCCCAGGCAGTCTCGTCGGAGCATCAAACACCTGGATGGCTAACAACGGCGCACCGAAGCTAGCACGCTTCTTGAACGGCATCGATGCTGTGCGCGAGCACGGTGCTGGCGATGCCCACATCACCGTCGCCAGCCACTCCTATGGATCGACCACGGCGGGCATCGCCGCGACACTCGTGGGAGACGGCGTCATCGACGATCTTGTCCAGTTTGGCTCGCCCGGATCAGGCGTCCAGGACGTGGGCGAGTTCCACGTCCCTGAGGGACACCTCTATGTGAGCGCTGCTCCCTACCTTCACGATGCGGTGCAGGGCGTCGGACCGGATGATTGGTTCGGGAAGAACCCCGACACGATGGATGGCTACAAGCACCTCTCAGGGGACGTCGGTCCCGCTCCGAGCTCCTATCGACCGTGGGATCAACACAGCGGCTACTTCCAGAAGGACACCCAGGCGAACCAGGATATCGCCAGCGTCATTGGAGGGAATCCGCCCTCATGAGGAAGTTCTTCACCGCCCTTCTCACACTTTTTTCAGTTATCACATGCGCCGCATGCGCACCATTTCTTGGAGGATCCATGACCCCGAGCGCCCCCCCGGTGAAATCCGTCGAGGCATTCCAGCACGACCTCGAGCCCACCATCATCACGGCACGTAATGAGCTCGTCACCGCCGAGAACTTCATGGCATACAAGGACAACTACTTCATTGCTGCCTACATGGATGACGGAAAGAACGTATATTCTTTCCACTCGCGCATGTTCTTCTTTACCGAGCTGGACACCGACCTGATTCGCGACACCTACAGCGCTCGCCTCCTCCCCCTCGGATTTGAGCTCTCCGAAAAGCGCTGGACCTCCAACGGAGTTGATATCGTCCAATTCCTGTGGACCCACGAGGAGTACCACGCCGTGGTCTCGGCGACGACGCGACTGGGCGAGCAAACCTCCACCTACTACTACACGGTAGGCAACCCCTCAGATGGATCCAACGGTGATCCCAAACAGCTGATCGACCAGCCCGGACGCATCCCCGACTGGTTCGACCCCAACCTCCCACCGGCAGGACAAGGATGACGCCACAAGCAACCGCACGCCGAGGAGCACGACCACTCGCACTCCGCGCGCGCATGTACCGCGGGTGAGAAAGTAGCTCAGCGCCCGCGGCGGTACAGGTATTCGTGCAGCCAGTCGCCCGCGATGCCGGTCACTGCGGCGACGACGCAGACGAGGGCGACAGCCCGGAATGCGTCCGAGGCGAGCCACGGCGTGAACACGCCGATGCCGATCGCGGCGCTGCCCTGCATGGCGAGGTCGTTCATGGCGACGGCGCGCCCATTCTGTCCGGGGGCGACGGTCGCGAACACGGTGTCGTAGATGGGTGTGAACAGGGCGCCGAAGCCCGCGTAAATGAGGCACATCGCGGCGGTGATGACCCACGTTCCCATGCTCATGCACAGCACGAGGAGGGCGGTGCCCGTCAGGATGAAGCCGATGCACGCGCGCACGGTGCGGCCGCGTCCGATGCGGGACATGACGGCGCCCGACGTCATGGCGGTGGTCAGGGCGACGCAGTAGGCGGGCAGGAGGCGCACGGACACCTGGGCAGGCGTGAGCCCGTAGTAGGCGGCGCCGATGCCGTTCATGAGGGGCGCGACCGTGAAGTTCATGCAGTAGACGATCAGGATGAGGCTGATCGAGCGCGCCCACGGCACGTTCGTGAAGAAGGAGCGCGTGATGAAGGGGGCGCGCGCACGCCCAATGTAGCGCCAGAAGAGGACGCCGCCGAGGACGAGGCCGGCGATGAGCCACCAGCGCGGGTTCGCTGCAGCCAGAGTGAGCAGGAGCGCCAGGGAGGAGAAGATCGCGAGGCCAACGACGTCGACGCGTCCGGCGCGGGCGCGCGCGGGGACTCGGCGCCCCATGATGGGCAGGCACGCAAGGCCGGCTAGCGGGATGAGGAGGAGGAGCGCCCAGTTGATGTCGGCGAGCATGCCGCCCGAGAGCATACCGATCGCGGTGCCGCCCTGGAAGGCCGCGCACATGAGGCCCACGTAGAGGCCCCGTTTCTTCGGGTCGCGGATGGCGGTCGCCAGGATCATGTACGCGGAGGCGGCCGCCTGGTATCCGAAGGTTTGGAGGGCGCGGGCGACGATGACGCCGACCAGGGACGAGGAGAAGGCAAAGCCGAGCAGCGACCCGGCCACGATGAGCGCGATGCCCACGTCGACGATGCGTCGCAGCGGGATGAAGTCGCCGAGGGTCCCGTAGAGGAAGCAGGCGACGCCGAGGACGATGCCGGGAATCGCGGTGATCAGGCCGGAGGCGTCCCCCGCGCCGATGTCGTGGGCGACGCGCAGGTAGACGAGGTTGAAGCCCTGGAGAGAGACGGTGCCGAGGGCGTAGATGCCGAGGAGCGGGAGGAGGACGCGCGCCGGACCGTCCGCGTATTCGCCGTCCGTGGCGACGGTGCGCATGTTGAGCGCGGGGGCCGAGGCCGCCCCTCGGATCACCTGTGAGGGGACTGTGGTGACGCGGCAGGTGGGACCTGCCGCTCACGAGGAGATGAAGAAGCGGAGCGTGCGCACGGCGATTAGTTCACCACAAATCAACC
>ERZ772766.1487-NODE-1487-length-12541-cov-5.380746_pt1 | contig 12541 bp, 10 predicted proteins | sample MGYA00511379_ERZ772766 | MGnify/ENA primary metagenome ERZ772766 (study PRJEB29015, sample SAMEA2737895) | human oral metagenome | biome: human oral; feature: human-associated habitat; material: dental | place: China | collected 2116 ...
GGGGCGCGCCCACGGAGTGGGCGCAGGGGACCCAGGTGCGGCCCTCGTTGATGAGGTCCATGGCAGCGGCGCCCATGCGGGTCATAATGCGCATGTTGACCACCACGTAGGGCGAGTCGGTGATCTCAATGCCCAGCTGGGAGATGGGGCCGCCCAGGGGGCCCATGGAGAAGGGGATCACGTACATCGTGCGGCCCTTGTAGGTGCCGTCGAACTTCTCGTGGAGGATCTTCTTCATCTCGGCCGGGTCGTACCAGTTGTTGGTGGGGCCGGCGTCCTCCTCCTTCTGCGAGCAGATGAAGGTGCGGGACTCCACGCGGGCGACGTCGCTGGGTAGCGAGCGCGCGAGGAAGGAGTTGGGGCGCTTGTCCGGGTTGAGGCGGGTGAACATGCCCGACTCGACCATCTCGCTGGTCAGCCGGTCCCACTCGGCGTCGGAGCCGTCGCAGAAGTAGACGTTCTCGGGCTTGCCGAGCTCGGCGAGGCGGACGGCGAAGGCGACGACGTCCTCTGGGGCGTTGGCCGGTGCGGCAGCGCGGACGTCCTGCTCAGACACAGTCATGTGTGGTCCCTTCCTGGGGGTGCTTGACTCTCGTACGGTCGGGTCAATCCTCTCCCATCTGCCAGGTCGGCGCAGGTTCTTAGGTCCTAAGGACCGGTCTTCGGCTACCCGAAACCCGGTGTTTTCCCCCACACCCGCCCAGGCAGGCGCCCGGGAGCGTCCAGCGGTGCTGCGGCACCGGGGCGCAGGCGCGAGGGCAGACGGGTACGGCAGGCGCCGGGAACGCCCCCTTGAGGATCCGCCATGAGAGAAGGCCGAGGCGCGAGTCGGCGGGAACGACTTGCCAGGCTCGTGGCCCGTCTCCGTAGACTCGTGCCCATGAGCACCCCCTCACACGCACGCCGCCTCGGCGCCGCCCTGCTTGTCCCCCTGACCCTGCTGCTGTCCGCCTGCGGAGCGCAGATCAGCTTCACCATCCACGACAACGACACCGTCGACTCCACCATACTGGTGTGGGACGAGACGGGCACGGCCCAGATCAAGGAGAACTGCAACGAGAAGTCCATGACGAAGACGTTTGGCAAGCCCTCAGGGGTCACCCCCACCTACACGGTGACCGACCACAACGGCTCCCCGGCCTGCGAGATAAAGGCCCTCAACGCGCCCATCAGCGACAAGAGCGGGGGCAAGAGCGCCATTACCCACGCGGACGGTAAGTACACCTTCGTCATGGATATGAGCGACAATAAGAACTCCAGCGCGAGCACGTTCGACGTGGAGGTGAGGGTCACCTTCCCCGGTGAGGTCACCGAGGTCTCCGGCAACGGGACCAAGGAGGGCAACACCGCCGTGTGGAAGGCCGCGAACAAGGAGACCAGTGAGCTCAGGGCCGTGGGCGCGGACAAGGGCGGCTCGGCCGTGCTGTGGATCGTCCTGGGCGTCGTCGGTGCCCTGGTCGTCGTCGGCGTCATCGTGACCGTCATCGTGGTCTCCCGCAAGAAGAAGCAGCAGCCCGGGGCACCTGTCTACGCCCAGCCCGGCCAGGGTGGCTACCCCCAGCCAGGTCAGCCCGGCGGCTACGCCCAGCCCGGCCAGGGTGGCTATGCCCAGCCAGGTCAGCCCGGATACCCCCAGCCCGGCCAGCCCCAGCCAGGTCAGGGTGGCTACCCCCAGAGCGGTGGCTACCCCCAGCCCCCGGCCCAGTACTGACCGGTACCCAGTCAGCTGCGTACCTGAGGGAGCCCCGGGAAGCACGTCCCGGGGCTCCCTCTTTTTTACCGCTCCCGAGGCTCCCCCTTTTGCCGCGCTCTTCCGTAGACTCCCGTCCATGAGTACCCCCTCACGGTCGCGGCGCCTGGGCGTCGCCCTGCTTACCCCCCTGGTCCTGCTGCTGTCCGCCTGCGGGGCGCAGATCGGCTTCACCATCCACGACGACGACACCTTCGAGCTCACCATGCTGGTGTGGGACGACACGGGATCGGGCACCCTGACCAAGGACACGTGCACCGAGTCGGCAATGGGCGGTTCGTCCGGCTTCCCCTCGGGGACCAAGCCCACCTACACCTTCACCGACCACAACGGCGCCCCGGCCTGCGAGATAAAGACGACCAGGGCGCCTATCAGCTCGGACAACAAGGACCTCACCATTACCCACGCGGACGGCAGGTACACGTTCCTCATGTCCCACAGCGCCATCGAGAACATGAAGAAGGACCCGCAGACCGCCGCCGCCCTGAACCTGTTCCCCGTGGAGCTGAGGGTCACCTTCCCCGGTGAGGTCACCGAGGTCTCCGGCAACGGGACCAAGGAGGGCAATACCGCCGTGTGGAGCAAGATGGCCGAGGAGACCGGCGACCTCAAGGCCGTGGGCCTGGACGGCAAGCCCACGGCCCCGGCCGACAAGGACGGCTCCTCCGCGGCCGGGAGCTCCTCGACCAGCTCCACCAGCTCCGGGAGCTCCTCCACGCTGTGGATCGTCCTGGGCGTTGTCGGCGCCCTGGTGGCGGTCGGCGTGATCGTGGCCGTCGTCGTGGCCTCCCGCAGGAGGAGCAAGAGGCAGGCGGCGGCCCAGGCGGCCTACCCCTCGAGCTACGCCCCCCAGCAGGGCTACCCCCAGCCTGCGGCTCAGGGCGACTACCAGCAACCTGATCAGTCCGCCTACCAGCCTCCGCAGTACTAAAGCCCGGCACTGAAGCCCGGCGCGCGAGCCGCTGCCAGCGCACAGGGCGGGCCCGCACCTGCTGGTCACCCACCCCCACGTGCAGCGAGCCGCTGCCGGCGCGCGGGGCGGGCGCTGGCGCAGGAGGCGTGGTGGCGTACGAGCCGCTACCGGTGATAGGGGCGGGACCCGGGTGTCCTGGGCCCCGCCCCCGTCTTCGTAGACTTCTGCCATGACTACCCTCCACCTGCGCCGCCTCGGCCTCGCCCTGGCCCTGCCCGGCGTCCTCCTGCTGTCTGCCTGCGGCGTGCGCGCGGACTTCACGATCCACGACAACGACACCGTTGACTACGGCATGACGCTCTGGGACGACACGGGCTCGGGCGCCCTGACCAAGGACGAGTGCACCAAGAAGCTCGCGGGCACGGGCACCGTGCCCGAGGGGACCAAGGCGACCTACACCTTCACCGAGTACGAGGGCTTCCCCGCCTGCGAGATCAAGGTGTCCGGCGACTCACTGGCCAACTTCGCCTCCACCGGCAAGTCCGGCTCCATCACCCACGCGGACGGCAGCTACACCCTGACCATCCCCAAGGACGTCCTGAGCAGGGAGGCGGACATCGCCCCGGAGGCAGGGATCGAGGGCCTGGAGATGACCATCTCCGCCACCTTCCCGGGCAAGGTCACCGAGGTCTCCGGCAACGGCACCAAGGACGGCAACACGGCCACGTGGAAGAACGTCCTGGACGAGCCCGAGGACCTGTGGGCGGTCGCCGTGGAGGCCTCCGACACCACCATCCTGTCGGGCGCCTCCGGGCGTCTGCTCGTGGGCGGCCTCCTGGTACTGGTCGTGGCCGCGGTCGGGTTCGTGGTTGTCCGCAGGAGGAAGGTGCTGGCCGCCCAGGCGGTCGCGGCCAGGACCGGCACCGCCCAGGGGGGCGATGACGCCCCGGGCACGTCCTCCTCCGCCCAGGACGACGCCCCCCAGGACCAGGACGGATCCCGGCACGGGTCCCCGGCGTAGCCCCGACCGGGCAGGCGGCCTCCCGCACGCGCCCAGGAGACCGCCGGACACCGGATCCGGCGAGGCTGCCGGGGCCCAGATCCGGCAGGGCGCCGGCACCGGGCCGGGCCGCGCCCCGCCGTCCGCGTCCTGCCGCGCTGGCAGGGCTCAGCCCATGAGGCTGCGCCGCACGATGGTGGCCTCCCGCCCGGGGCCCACGCCAATGGCCGAGACGTGGCAGCAGGCCAGCTCCTCGATACGCAGGACGTAGGCCCGGGCCGCCGGGGGCAGGTCCTCGAAGCGGCGCACCCCGGTAATGTCCTCGTCCCAGCCCTCCAGCTCCTCGTAGACGGGCACCGCGTGGTGGAAGTCGCTCTGGGTCAGGGGCATCTCGGTGGTGCGCGTGCCGTCGACGTCGTAGGCCACGCACACGGGCACGGTCCTGTGGCCGGTCAGGACGTCGAGCTTGGTCATGACCAGGTCGGTGAGCCCGTTGACGCGGGCGGCGTAGCGGGTCACCACGGCGTCGTGCCAGCCGCAGCGGCGCGGGCGGCCGGTGGTCACCCCGTACTCGCCGCCCTCGGCACGCAGGCGCTCGCCCTCGGCCCCGGTCAGCTCGGTGGGGAAGGGCCCCTCCCCCACCCGCGTGGTGTAGGCCTTGACCACGCCCACCACGCGGTCAATGCGGGTGGGCCCTACGCCGGTGCCGGTGCAGGCCCCGCCCGCGGTGGGGTTGGAGGAGGTCACGAAGGGGTAGGTGCCGTGGTCGATGTCGAGCATGGTGGCCTGGCCGGCCTCGAACAGGACGGTCTGGCCGGCGTCCAGGGCCCGGTTGAGCACGAGGCTGCAGTCCACGACCATGGGGCGTACCCGCTCGGCGTAGGCCAGGAGCTCGTCGGCCACGGCCTGGGGGTCAATGGGACGGCGGTCGAAGACCTTCTCCAGCAGGCCGTTCTTCTGCTCCAGGGCGCTGCGGACCTTCTGGCGCAGGATAGAGGGGTCGAAGAGGTCCTGGATGCGGATGCCCACGCGGTTCATCTTGTCCGCGTAGGTGGGGCCGATCCCCCGGCCGGTGGTGCCCAGCTGGCGCTCGCCGAGGTAGCGCTCGGTGGCGCGGTCCAGGACGCGGTTGTAGGAGGGGATAATGTGGGCGTCGGCGCTGACGCGCAGCCCTGAGACGTCCTTGCCGCGGCTCTCGATCTCGGCGATCTCGGCGAAGAGGACCTCCAGGTCCACCACGACGCCGTTGCCGATAATCGAGGTGACCCCGGGGGTGAGCACGCCCGCGGGCAGCAGGTGGAAGGCGAACTTCTCCCCGTCGATGACCACGGTGTGGCCGGCGTTGTTGCCGCCGTTGAACTTGACGACGTAGTCGACGTCCTGACCGAGCTGGTCAGTCGCCTTGCCCTTTCCCTCGTCCCCCCACTGGGTCCCAACGACGACAACGGCTGGCATGGATGCTCCCTGGTCTCATGTGCGGCGTGCCGGTGGGCAGGCCGTCCTCGAGCCTACCGGAGAGCGGGGCGGGAGGGGCGGCGCGCAGGCCCTAGGCCCGGGCGGCGCGCTCCCGGAGGCGGCTCATGGTCCCGCGCTGGAGGAGGGCGATGAGGTAGGCCTGGAAGGCCACCCCCAGCAGCACCGTGAACCAGGCCAGCGCCGCCCAGGAGCCGGGCACGAGCCAGGCCAGCAGGAGGGGCGCGGCCAGGACGCCCAGGCTCGCCGCCGTCAGGCCCAGGGCGCCCACCGCCAGGCGGGCGGCGTTGGCCAGGTGGCGGCCCAGGGGCGCGTCGAAGAAGGCCGTGAGGGGCACCAGCCACACGAGCACGGCCACCAGGAGGAGCACGCCGACCAGGACCAGCCCGGACAGCACCCCCTGCCCGGCCCGCCCCAGGACCAGGCGCTCCCACAGAGCCAGGGCGAGCAGGCCCGCCGTCGGCACCCACCAGCCCAGGGAGCGTCCCAGCTCGGCACGGAAAGTGCGCCACCAGGAGGCCGCGACGCCGCCGTCCTGGCCTCGGGCCATGTCCCCGGTCACGCGGGCGCAGGCCGTCAGGGAGGCTCCGGCGGTCAGTACCGGCAGGCAGGCCGTGAGTGTCAGCAGGTTGACGACCACCAGGTCGGCGGCGGCGGACCAGGCCTGGTAGAAGGCCGAGTCGGGGCGGATGAAGGAGGCCACGGCGTTCCTTGTCGGTGGGGCGGGCGGTGACACCGGGGCGCTCAGCCCTTGACGGCGCCAGCCGCCACCCCCTCGATAATGTACTTCTGGCACGCCAGGTAGAAGGCCACGATCGGGATGACCGCCAGCACCAGCATGGCCATCTGCGCGCCGGTGTCCTTGTCCCCGTTGGATCCGATGAGCATCTGGATGACAATGGGGATGGTCTTGTAGCGGTCGTCGCGGCCAATGACCAGGTTGGGCAGGAGGTAGTCGTTCCACACCCACATGGCGTTGAGGATGGCCACGGTCACGGCGGTGGGCTTGAGCAGGGGCATGACCACCCGGAAGTAGGTCTGGAGCGGGGAGCAGCCGTCAATGTAGGCGGCCTCCTCGATCTCCAGGGGGATGGACCTGATGAACCCTGCGAACAGGAAGACGCTCAGTCCCCCGCCAAAGCCCAGGTAGAGGATGATCATGCCCCAGGGTGTGGCCAGCCCGAGCATGTCGGCCACCTTGGAGGTGGGGAACATGACCATCTGGAAGGGGGCGATCATGGAGAAGGCGAAGGCGTAGTAGATCGCGGACGTCAACCAGTTCCTGATGCGCGTAATGTAGTAGGCGGTCATGGCGGTCAGCAGCACAATGACGGACACGGACCCCACCGTGATGAACACGGACCAGCCGATGGCACGTAGGAACCCAGAGAGCCGCAGGCCGGTGACATAGTTCTGCAGGCCCGCGAAGGTGTCCCCGAGAGGGATTCCAAAGGGGTCGTCGGAGATGTAGAAGCGACCCTTGAAGGAGTTAACGAGGATAAAGACCAGGGGGACGATCCAGACCAGTGTCAGCAGGGTCAGGACAATGACGGCGGCGTCTCGTCCGGCACTGTACCGGGGAGGACGGTCGTGGACGAGCGTGCTGGTAGAGACGGTCTGGGTGGGGGCGCTCATCAGGCGTCAACCTCCTTGGAACGGGTGGCGCGCAGCTGGATGAGCGCCATGACGGCCACAATGACGAAGAAGATGACCGCCTCCGCCTGGGCCACTCCGGCCTGGTTCGTCTTGACGTACATGGTGTCGACGATGTTGAGGGCGACCATACGGGTCCTCCCCAGCGGGTTCCCGTCGGTCAGGGCGAGGTTCTGGTCGTACATCTTGAAGGTGCTGGTCAGCGTGAGGAAGAGGCAGATGGTAATGGAGGGCATGATCATCGGCAGGGTGACATTGCGCAGGGTCTGCCAGGAGGAGGCGCCGTCGATCTGGGCGGCCTCTATGAGCTCGGGCGGCACGTTCTGGAGGCCTGCGATGTAGATGATCATCATGTAGCCCATGAGCTGCCAGTTCACCAGCATGACCAGGCCCGCCAGGCCCAGGCGCCAGTCGTTGGTGATGGTCTGGCCCCAGTACTTGAGGACGGCGTTGAGCATGGCCTGCCAGGTGTAGCCCAGGACCAGGCCGCCAATGAGGTTGGGCATGAAGAAGACGGCCCGGAAGAAGTTGGTGCCGCGCAGCCTGCGGGTGAGCATGTAGGCCAGGGCGAAGGCCCCCAGGTTCACCGTGATAATGGAGATCGCGGAGACCAGGGCGGTGAAGCCGAGCGCGGGGATGAAGCCCGAGCCCGGGTCCAGGGCCTTGAGGTAGTTGTCGCCGCCGACCCACTTCGCGTTCGTCAGCGCCTTGAACTTGGTGAACGACAGGTAGAGCCCCATAAAGAAGGGGACGACGAATGCGACGAGAAATGCCAGGAGAGTTGGTCCTGCGAATATCGGGAAGTAGTACTTCAGTGCCTTGGTCATGGGTGCCTCGTGGTGGGGCCGGCGCCTCGGTGCGCCAGCGGGTCGGAGCGGGGGGGGAGGTGTGGTGGTGGGCGGCGGTGCCCGGCCGGCCTTGGCCGGACACCGCCGCCTGGAGCTAGGCCGGTGCGCGGCTCAGGAGGCGGCCGCCTTGTCGGTCTTCCACTGGCTGGTGAAGAAGTCCTTGACCGCGCTCCACTCCTCCTTCCCGGAGGCGTACTGGGCCAGGTGCTGGCCGAGCTGCTTCTTGAAGTCCTGGCTGGGGAAGGTCTGGAAGGCCCAGGTGACCGGGTAGAGGTCGCTGTTGCCCATGTAGGTGACGACCTCCTTGCCCAGCGGGTCGCTGGGGGCCAGGTCGGCGTAGGCCTTGTAGGGCGCGATAATGCTGAGCTTCTCGGAGGCGAGCTTGGCCCCCTCGGGGTCCGTGAAGAGCCAGGTGAGGAAGTCCCGCGTGGCCTTCTGGTTGGCCTCCGTGGCCTGGGAGTTGACGGTGAGGTAGTTCTCCGTGCCGATGGCGATACCGGCCTTCTCCTCGCCCTTGACGCCAATGTAGATGGGCAGGAAGTGGATGTCCTCCTCCTTGACGGAGTTGCCGTCCACCTTGGCGATCTGCGACCAGGCCCAGTTGCCGTTCTGGATCATGGCGGCCTTGCCCAGGGCGAACTCGCTCATGGAGTCGGTCACCTGCTTGGCGGTGGCCTCGGTGGGGCTGACGGTGGAGTTGGCCAGGTAGAGGTCGAAGATCTGCTTGTAGTTGTCCGAGTAGGTCAGCTTGATCTCCTTGAGGTCGTCGACCTTGTCGTCACGGTACTCGTAGAAGACCGGGTAGTTGGCCAGGTGGGTCTGCCAGCGCCAGTCCTCCCCGGGGGCCAGGGACGTGGAGGCGAAGACGCCGTCGATGCCGAGGTCGGCCTTCTTGGCCTGCATGTCCTCGACGACCTCCTTGAGCTTGTCGAAGCCCTTGATCTGGTCGACGGAGGTGGCCTTGGCACCCTCCATGCCGAAGTACTTCTTGAGGATGGCGGCGTTGTAGATGATGCCGTAGCCCTCGATGGCCAGCGGGACGCCGACGACGTGACCGTCGCCCTTCAGGGCCAGGGAGGCGTCGGTCAGGGCCTTGGCGACGTCCGTGTCGGACAGGTCGGAGGCGTAGTCCGACCAGTTGGAGTAGCCTACGGGGCCGTTGAGGTTGAACAGGGTGGGTGGGTCGGACTTGGCGACCTCAGAGGTGAGGGTCGCCTCATAGGTTCCGGCTGCGGCGGTCACCACCTTGACCTCGACGCCGGTCTTCTCCTTGTAGGTGGAGGCGATCGACTTGAAGGCCTCGTCCGCCTCGGGCTTGAAGTTGAGGAAGTAGATGCTGCCCTTGGCGTCGTCCGAGCCGGAGCCGGAATCGGAGCTCGAGCAGGCGGCGAGGGTGGCGGCGATGGCGAGGGCAGCGGAGCCGCTAAGCACTGAGCGGCGGGAGACGAGTCGCATGTAGTCCTCCTTTGGACAGGGACGGTGAGGCGGACCAGGTGGTTCGCAGGGGGTGTAGTGGCGCCGGGTGCGGCTGCGTGCCGGGCGGGCACCGGCGGCGCGCCCGGCAGCAGGCGAATCGTCTCACACCGGGAGGCCGTTTCCTGCAAGATCTGCAAGATTGCACAAAAAACGATCATTAGTTGGCGTGATGCCAGGTATTCAACGTTGTCGTTACTGAAACGTGAGACGGACGTAACAAGTTCGTCGCGCGAGGACGCGATCAGCTCGCTCACAAACACGTCATGAGCGCGCATACATCGCGGACGCGGTACCGCCTGAGACGCGGACCCCGTCCCAGCCGGCTCGGCACCCCGTCGCCCAGGACGAGCCTGAGTCCCGCTCGGGTCCCGCCAGGGACTTAAGTCCCGTCAGGGATGCGGACCCTCACCAGGCACGTCCTCAACCAGCAGATGAGGTGCAGGCCTCGGCGTTATAGTGCTCGCATTACCCGGTCTCGGCGTGCGCGGCGCTGCTCAGGCTCAGCAATCGGCCCGACCCGGCCAGACAGGACACCAGTATGAATGACGAAGCGACAGAGGACCAGGCGGATGACCTCTTGTGGACTAAGCGGGCGTCGGCACTGAAGCGCGCGTTCTGGTGGTCCGGTCTGACGCTGCTGTCCGCTGCCCCATTGTCGTTCCTGGACAGAGACGAGGTCCTTAGTTTCTTTGCGGTCTTCCCTGTTCCGCTTAACGCATTAGAGACAGGTCCAGGTCATGAGGGCCCTACATCTCCGCTGCAGGTTCTCGAGGAGAAACGTCTCATGGTCACGCTCATGGTCGGACTCGTCCTTTGGGGCGTCTGCGCAGTGCTCAGCTTTGCCGTCTTCGTGTCCAGGGACGCCACAACGCTGGTGAGGCCCTCGGCAGAGACTATCCTGAGGCGCGCAGCCGTCAGCACCGTGTCATCCGTCCTTACCGTCATTACGCTCCTAGACATCATTGTGTGCCATCTATTTATTTATAGTCGAAATTAAACAAAACGGTATTCTGGGGCGGTTTCTTCGGGGTCTCTGGCTGACGTTTGCGGAGCATCTCGTATAGGATTACCTCGTGTGGGCTGACGTGACGAACGGGGAACGGGGCGTCCTCGTCAGGTGGCGAACCCGCCCTCTAGCGGGCCGTCCTCAGCCCGGGACCAGTCACCACCGACCACACCCTCGACCACGACCCCGCCCCCCAGGCACGCCACCACGCACCGGCCCTGCTTAACTCCGGCCATAATCGGTGACCTGGCCGGGGTGGCGCCCGGCAGCCGCCCGTCGCCACCAGCCGTGGCCCGGACTAGGGGTTCCCTGCCCCGCACCTGGGGTGCTATGGCACCGTCAGCCCGCCTCGTCCCGAACCTGGGGTTCTATGCACGGCCACGGCGGGGTTTGGCGCCTGGTTCTGTCGCAATCTGAGGATCAGAGCCGACCCCACCCCGTCCTCACCTTTGTGCACCCAATGTCCACGCAGATCAGGAGCCCGGGCCCCGGCGCGGCAGAGAGTGCCCACCGCTCTGATCCTCAGATTGCGACACGCACACGGACCGGATCAGCAGACAGGCGGAAGATCATCCAGGAGACCGCATAGAGCCACCCGAATCCGCGCCACGAGAGACCAGGAACCCCCACCCCCCGCAAATCAACCTCGCCCCGCTCGCGCCATACGTCAAGACGCAGCCGTGGTCCCGTGCAGGTTAATGCCGGTAAGGCACAGCAGTGCGACGAGGCAGGCTGAGATGACGAGTACGGTCGACACCGCGGTGACTATCAGCTGCCTGTCGACGCTCCCTACAGGGTACGGTGGGGTCGTGCTCTCGTGACGACGGCGCAGGAGGACGTCGAGGACGGCGCAGAGGATCCAGCACAGGATCCCCAGCGAGACCGATATGAGAACACGTTCCAGGACTATCACCTCCACGGCGGCATCAGAACCGAGTGCCTGCACGGGGAAGAGCGTGAAGAGATGATGCACTGCACGTTGGCAGAGCAGTGACACCGGGGCTGGGAGCAGCAGCATCAGCCCAGCCCACCAGAGAGTGCGCTTGAGCACGGAGGCACGTTCACCCCAGTAGCCCAGAAAGGCGTCCACAGGTACTGCGGCAGCTGGGCCAGAGCCTGCCTCAAGTTGGGGCGCAGAACCATATTCCATGCTTTCATGAGGGCTCTCACAGAACACCGTCGCCTGTGCTTCAGATACTCTGTCGGCCATTCTCGACCTGATCCACCTCCAGCTGCGAAGCGGGTGCCACAGTATGTCCGCCAGGCTCACCCACACAACACCTAACACCCAGAGCAATAAGAGCGCGAGCAAGGTCCAGACATTCATTATGGACCCATTACCCCATTCCTTCCACGCAACATACAGCGACTGCGGGAACGGGCCACCGCGAGCGTCTCCCTCCCTCACGAGTTCGTAGATATAAGCCGCCAGGGGGTGAGAAAACCCAATAAATAACCTGGACTCCCACCGATCCAGCCTCAGTCTTCTGCCGAATATGCGCACCACGGCTCCTCCCATGACGCTCGGGAGAAACTGCATGATGACCAAGAACGCAGCGACAGCCAGGTTTAAGGTGCCATAGAACAGCTGCGCAACACGGTTATGATACTCTCCGGCCAGATAGATAACTGACACTACTATGGTGAAGCACAGGGCCAGCCCGCGTCCCCGGTCGTCATTATCTCTCACAGGATCACCATCCAAAGTTTCCTCGACATGATTCACAACCCGATAGCGAGTCAAGTACCAGAGCCCACAGCCGGGCCCTGACCCCCGTCCGCGCCATATCTCAGGACGTGACTGAGACCCCGTGCAAGCTAATGCCGATCAGGCACAGCAGTGCGACAAGACAGGCTGAGATGACGAGTACGGTTGACACTGCGGTGACTGCTACTTGTCTGTCGGTGCTTGCTGCAGGGTACGGTGGGGTCGTGCTCTCGTGACGACGGCGCAGGAGGACGTCGAAGACAGCACTGAGGATCCAGCACAGGATCCCCAGCAAGATCGACATGAGGATACGTTCCATGACGAGCACCTCCGCATCAGGACTATCCAACCTGAACACTGCACGTCGGTAGAGCAGTGACACAGGGGCTGGGAGCAGCAGTATCAGACCGACCCACCAGAGAGTGCGCTTGATCAGGGAAGCACGTTCACCCCAGTAGCCTACAAAGGTGCCTGCAGGTGCCACGGCAGACAAATCGTGATTCTCTTTGACAGGAACCACGAAACCATATTGCAAGGCGTTCTGATGGCTCTCACGATACGCTGACATCTGCGACCTATATGGTAAACTGTTTATCCACGAGTCGATCCGGTGCCACGTATGGCTGGAATTAAACAAGATCGGTGTGTGGTGGTGTGACTGGGAGGTGCTCGAGGTCGTAGTCGAAGGTGCGGTTGGTGATGTAGGTGGTGAAG
>ERZ772766.1489-NODE-1489-length-12531-cov-4.409907_pt1 | contig 12531 bp, 8 predicted proteins | sample MGYA00511379_ERZ772766 | MGnify/ENA primary metagenome ERZ772766 (study PRJEB29015, sample SAMEA2737895) | human oral metagenome | biome: human oral; feature: human-associated habitat; material: dental | place: China | collected 2116 ...
GCGTGGACATTGGGTGCACAAAGGTGGGAGCGGGGTGGGGTCGGTTCTGATCCTCAGATTGCGACAGAACCGTCCGTCCACTGCCGTCGAGGCCGTGCATAGCCCCCTATTCTAGGGCCGCCTCTGCGCTCCTGCCTGAACCTAGGTACCCGCGCGAGCGTGTAGGGTGGGTAGTGGTGATCTGCCACTCACTCAGGGACAAGCAAGTGAGGTGTCCGCGCGATTGCGTGGGGGCGGGAGAACCGGATAGTCCTCCCGCCCCACACGTGACAGGTCCTCATCGGTCCCGCCTGTTCCAGGGGCCGTGGTGGCATCCTTATAGGAGGCAGATGGCAGTAGGAGAGGCGAGACAGCTGGCTACTGGTCTGCTGGCCTGAGGAGAATGGGGGCGGTCACCGCTTCGCGGCCCGGTATCCCGCGGCCTCTGCGTCCGACGCGTAGGCGAAGCACTCCTCGGCCTTGGTGACGTTGTAGGACTGCTGTCCTGGCCTGTGGTAGATCATACTGTCCCGGTTCCCCTTAATGGGGTGCGAGCTGGGGCAGGTGTAGGTGCCCGAGTAGATGCTGACCCACCGACCGCTCCCGTTGAAGCGGTACCGGTTCCCGCCGGTGTACACCCACCCGGTGGACATGACCCCACTGCTGCCGAAGTAGTACCAGGACCCTCCGATCTGAGCCCAGCCGGTAGCCATGACCCCGCTAGTGCCGAAGTAGTACCAGGCTCCCCCGATCTGGGCCCAGTCGGTAAGCATGGAACCATTGGCGTTGAAGTAGTACCAGGCGCCTCCCTGGGGCAGCCAGGTGCTGCTGAGCATAGCACCTGAATCGTTAAGGTAGAGCCAGTTCCCGCCTGAGGGGACCCACTTGCTGCGCTGCATGACGCCGTCGGTACCGAAGTAGTACCAGGCTTCCCCGATCTGGGACCACCCTGTGGTCATGGATCCGTTTGCGTTAAAGTGGTACCACCATCCTCTCACCTGCATCCAGCCCGTGGACATGACTCCTTCGCTGCTGAAGTAGTACCAGGTGCCTCCGAGCTGCGCCCATCCAGTGGTCGCGGCTCCGCTGGGACCGAAGTAGTACCAGGACCCTCCCTGTGAGACCCACGTGCTGGTGGCCATGGTTCCGTTTGCGTTAAAGTAGTACGATGCTCCATCGACCCGGATCTGGCCCGTGGCCATGAAGCCGTTTGCGTCAACGTAGTACCAGTAACCTCCCTGGGGGATCCACTTGTTGGTGGCCACCGTCCCTGAATCGGTCAGGTAGAGCCAGTTCCCGTCCGAGGAGATCCACTTGCTGTGCTGCATGACGCCGTCGGTACCGAAATAGTAGGAGATTCCTCCGATACGCGCCCAGCCCGTGACCATGGAGCCGTCGACGTTGAGGTAGTACCGTGCCTCTCCCAGGAAGAGCCATCCGGTCTTTTTCACGCCCTGGTCATAGTAGTACCAGACCCCGCCTTCAGCGTGCCATCCCTGAAGAGCGGGGGCGACAGGCGGATCCGGGGGGACGGAAGGTGCGTCCGTCGGTCCGGCCTGAGGGCTCGGGGCGGCCGATGCCTCAACCCCGGGGCTGGGCGTCTGCCCGACGTCGGGGTCGTCGGCCGTGGCGGCGGGAACCGCGGCCCACATGAATGACATTGCCGCGAGCGTCCCGACCGCGGATCGGTAGAGGTGGCTCATGGAATTCCTTTCTGGAGTATTGTGTGCCCGTGTTCTACCGCTGCGCCTGACAAGGAGGACCGCGGAGATCCACTTGCCTGCTGGCGGCGTCGGGCGCATGACTGCCGGTAGTGCCTACGAGGCTGGCGCGCAGTACGACTGACCCCAAGGCCACCGAGCCGAGATGCCTGCGCAGGTCAGGGCAGGCGTGTTGGCGGCCTTTTTATATCGATAAAGTAACGTCGCTGCGTGGAGGCCTCGCATGTCGCCCTATCGTATCTCCTGATCGTGTCTGAGGCCACTGACCAAACCGTCAGCTCGTGGCCGCAGGGCGCCGTCTCCTGGGGTGGTGGCTCCCGCACGGTTCCCGCCGGTGGGGGAGGCCCGATGGCGCCGTCTGTGGGTACGCCGCGCCGCGGCAGGATAGTCTCTGCATGCTTGCGGTGCTCCTTGTCCACCGAGCTGACCTGGACGGGGAAGCCAGACGGTCCCTGCGCGCTTGCGGTGCCCTCGCCGTGGCCCTGCCTGCTGTCCGGGTGCGGGGAGGGGCCCGTCGGGCGGGTGCCTGGAGTCCGCGCTGGGCGTGGCCTGAACGACTGCGTTGTCTCAGGCGGGCACCCGGGGTGCGGGTTCGCGGCCTGACCGGGTTTCACGTGGAACAGGTCCGTGGGTGGCGTGTGGGGTGCGGGCGGCGGGTCTGTAGAGCGGCGGTCCGTTGGTGACGGGGGCGGGCGGTGTCCGAGGCAGGCGGGTTCGTAGGATGGTGGTGCGTGCGTAGGCGGCGGGCTCGAGTGACGTGTGGGGGTGGGGGTCGGGTCGGTGCTGTGGCGGTAGGGACTGGGCAGTGGTGCCGCGCCCGTGGGCATGAGGGGCTGGTGCCTTGGAGGTGGTCACGTCCCGGGCCTCCGTGCCGCGCGGATCGCCGGTGGCGAAGGATGCCAGCAGCGGGCCTGCGTCCCGGGCCTCCGTGCTGCGCCCGTGGATATGAAGGGTCGGCCCGGGCGCTATATGCTGTGAGCACGACAGGGGAGCGCGTACGCGCTGAGAGTGCGGGAGCCGCGAGGCGCCGTCGGGACCTGGGGCTAGTGCCCGCCGTCCCGGGCGTCCGGGCCGACGCAGACCCTCGAACCTGCTCCGGCTAGTACCGGCGAAGGAAGTCGAGACTTCTCCCTGGGCGCGCGCGTGCCCAGGCCCTCCGAGACACCACGGAGGTACACCCATGGCTGTTCCCACGGCCCCCACCCTTTCCCGCCGCACCCTCCTGGGCGGCTCCCTGGCCGGAGTGCTGGCCCTGACGCTGGCGGCCTGCTCCGGCAAGGGCGACGACGCCGGTCCCGCCGCCTCAGGGGCGTCCGGCACCGGCTCCCAGACCGTCACCGTCGTCACCCACGACTCCTTCCAGGTACCCGAGGACCTGGTGGCCGCCTTTGAGAAGGACACCGGCTACCACCTCCAGACCGTGGCCTCCGGTGACAGCGGCGAGCTGGTCAACAAGCTCATCCTGACCAAGGACGCCCCCCTGGGCGACGCCGTCTTCGGCGTGGACAACACCTTCGCCAGCCGCGTCCTGGACGAGGGCGTCATCGACACCTCCGTGTCCGTGACCCTGCCCACCGGCGCCGACCAGTACGTGGTGGGCGCCACCCCGGCCCTGGTGCCCATTGACTTCGGCGAGGTGAGCGTCAATATCGACACCACCTACTTCGCCTCCAAGGGCCTGGCCGCCCCCACCACCTTCGAGGACCTGGTCAAGCCCGACTACAAGGACCTCTTCGTGGCCATTAACCCCTCCACCTCCTCCCCGGGCCTGGCCTTCCTGCTGGCCACCATCGGCCACTTCGGCACCGCCCAGTCCGGGGGCTTCGCCGACTACTGGAGGCAGCTGGTGGCCAACGGCACCAGGATCGACTCGGGCTGGACCCAGGCCTACGAGACGGACTTCTCCGGCGGCGGCAACCAGGGGGCCTACCCGATCGTGGTGTCCTACTCCTCCTCCCCCGCGGCCACGGTCAGCCCCGACGGCCAGAGCTCCACCACCGCCTCGCTGCCGGCCACCGCCTTCCGCCAGGTGGAGTACGCCGGGGTGCTGACCGGGGCCGCCAACCCCGCGGGCGCCAAGGCCTTCATTGAGTGGATGCTCACCAAGGACGTCCAGGAGTCCATCCCGCAGAACATGTACATGTACCCGGTCAGCCCCGACGCCTCCCTGGGCGACGCCCTGACCAGGTTCGGCACCCTGTCCACCACGCCGGTCTCGGTGCCCGCCGCCGACATCGCCGCCAACCGCGAGTCCTGGCTGGCCACCTGGTCCGAGGCCGTCGGCCAGTGAGGGGACGCGCCCCGGCGCCCGGCGGCGCGCGCGCTACCGCCCCGGCGTCGGGCCCGCGCACCGGCTGGGGCGAGCGCGCCGGCTGGGCCCTGGCGGTGGCGGCCCCCCTGGTCTTCCTGGGGATCTTCTTCGCCTGGCCGGTGGCCACCCTGGTGGGCCGGGGCCTGGCGCCCGAGGGGAGCCCGGACCTGTCAGGCTTCGCCGAGGTCCTCACCCGCCCGCGGACCTGGAGGGTTGTGCGCCAGACCCTGACCCAGGCCACCCTGGCCACGGTGGTCTGCGTGGTCCTGGGCGTGCCCGGGGCCCTGGTGCTCTACCGGCGTCGCTTCCCCGGGCGCGACCTGCTGCGGACCCTGGTCCTGGTGCCCTTCGTGCTGCCCAGCGTCGTGGTGGGCGTGGCCTTCCACGCCCTGGTCACCAAGGGCGGGCCGCTGGGGGGCTGGGGGCTGGACGGGTCCCTGACCGCCGTCGTCGCCGCCCTGGTCTTCTTCAACTACGGGCTGGTGGTACGCACGGTGGGCACCATGTGGTGCCGCCTGGACCCGCGCGCCGAGGAGGCCGCCCGGGCCCTGGGCGCCTCGCCGTGGCGGGCGTGGCGCACCGTCACCCTGCCCAGCCTCGTGCCCGCCATCGCCTCGGCCGCCTCCCTGACCTTCCTGTTCTGCGCCACCGCCTACGGGGTGGTCCTGGTCCTGGGCGGCACCGGGGTGGGCACCATTGAGACCGAGATCTACACCCTGACCGCCCAGTACCTTCAGCTGCGGGACGCGGCCGTGCTCAGCGTCCTCCAGCTCGCGGTCATCGCGGCCTGCCTGGGGGCCACCGAGCGTGCCCGGCGCGCCAGCCAGGCGCGGCTGGCCCTGCGCGTGGACGTGCCCGCCACCCGCCTGCGTCCGGGCGACGTCCCCGCCCTGGTCCTGACCCTGGCGGTGGTGGCCGTCCTCCTGGTGGGGCCGGTGGCCACCCTGGTGACCAGGTCCCTGCGCCGGGGCGGGCAGTGGACCCTGGCGAACTACACCGACCTGTCCACCACCGGCGGGCGCAACGCCCTGACGGTCACCGTCTGGCAGGCCGCTGGGAGCTCCCTGCGCGTGGCCGTGGTGGCTGCCGCCATCTCCCTGGGGGTCGGGGTGGCGTTGAGCCTGGTCATCTCCCGCTCCCCGCGCTCGGCCTGGCTGCGTCGGGGGCTGGCGGTGCTCGACGCCGTCGTCATGCTGCCCCTGGGGGTCTCGGCGGTGACCGTGGGCTTCGGCTTCCTCATCACCCTGGCCCGCCCGCCGCTGGCCCTGACCCGCTCCTGGTGGATCCTGCCCCTGGCCCAGGCGGTGGTGGCCGTCCCCCTGGTGGTACGCACCCTGCTGCCAGCCCTGCGTGCCATTGACCCCCGCCAGCGCGAGGTCGCCGCCGCCCTGGGGGCCGGGCCGGGGCGCGTGCTGGCCACCGTGGACGGCCCCCACCTGGTGCGCGCCGGGGGCCTGGCCGCGGGCTTCGCCCTGGCCACCAGCCTGGGGGAGTTCGGGGCGACGTCGTTCCTCGCCCGCCCCGCCGAGCCCACCCTCCCCGTGGTCCTCTACCGGCTCATCGGCAGGCCCGGCGCCCAGAACCAGGGCATGGGCCTGGCTGCCGGGGTCGTCCTGGCGGGCGGGACCGCCGTCCTCATGCTTATCTGCGAGTGGCTCCAGACCGCGGGCCACGGGAAGGAGGCTCCGTGGATGACCTGACTGGTGCTGGTCTGGTGGGTGCGGATGCTGCGGATGGTGCGGTTGGTGGTGCTCTGGCTGGCCCGGGGGCGGGTGCGGATGGTTCGGCTGGTGCGGGGGCGCCGCGTCCGGCTGGTGCGGGGGTGGCCGGGGTGGCTAGCGCGCCCGCTGGTGCTCCGACCAGCCCGGGGGTGGGTGCACCTGGTGCGGGGGCGCCGCACCCGGCTGGTCCGGTGGGTGCACCTGGCCCGAGACGGCCACCGGCGTCGGGCACACCCCCGACGGGTCTGAGCCTGACCGGGCTGCGCGTGACCTACCCGGCGCCCCGCCCCGCCCCGCCGGTGGCCGCCGTGGACGGGGTGGACCTGGAGGTCGGCGTCGGCGAGGTGGTGGCGCTGCTGGGGGCCAGCGGCTCGGGCAAGTCCTCCCTCCTGCGTGCTGTGGCCGGGCTGGAACCGGTGAGCGGGGGGGACGTCGCCTGGGCGGGGCGCTCGGTGGTGCGCACACCCGTGCACCGGCGCGGCTTCGGCCTCATGTTCCAGGACGGCCAGCTCTTCCCCTTCCGGGACGTGGCCGGGAACGTGGCCTACGGTCTGACGGGGATGACGCGGCCTGAGCGGGACCGACGTGTGGCGCAGGTCCTTGATCTCGTCGGCCTGGGCGGGTACGGGAGGCGGGCGGTGACGACCCTGTCGGGTGGCCAGGCCCAGCGGGTGGCCCTCGCCCGGGCCCTGGCCCCCCGGCCCCGCCTCCTGCTCCTGGACGAGCCGCTCTCCGCCCTGGACCGCGCCCTGCGTGAGCAGCTGAGCCTGGACCTGCGGACCATCCTGCGCGAGCAGGGCATGACCGCCCTCTACGTCACCCACGACCAGGACGAGGCCATGACCGTGGCCGACCGCGTAGGCGTCATGGCCGCCGGGCGGCTGGCGCGCCTGGACGTCCCCGAGCAGCTCTGGGGCGACCCCGGCAGCCGGCAGGTCGCCGAGTTCCTCGGGTACTCCCCGGTCCTGGGCGCCGACGACGTCGCCTGCCTGGGGTGGGAGGGCGCGCTCGCGGCTGGTGGCGCCCCGAACGGCGGCCTCCCGGACGGTGGCTCCCCAGCACTGGCCCTGGCACCCGGCGCGCTGAGCGTGGTGGGTAATGGTGACTCGGTGGGTGGGGCGTTCTCAGCCACCGGGGCGCCGCCAATGAGTAGTGTGCTGGTAGGTGGGGCCGCGTCGGGCGGGATGCCCTCGGTGGGCGGGGCCCTGGGTGCGCGTGGAGGGGCGTCTGCGGTGCCTGGGCCCGGGCAGGTGCGGGCCCTCACGGCCACAGCGCGGGTGACAGGTCTGCGTGCCCGTCGTGGTGAGCGCTGGGCCGAGGTCCAGCTCCTGGGCGCCGGTGGTCCTGTGGGTGCCGCGGCCGCCCTGATCCCGGACGGCGTCGTCGTGGGGCACGGGCAGGAGGTCAGGGTCCGGCTGGATCCGTCCCGCACGGCCGGTGTTCGCGACAGTAACCGGTGATTGGGGTGGCAGCCGGTAATGGGGTGGTGGTTGGCGTTCGCGACGGCGGCCGGTGACTGTGTCCGGGATGGTTGCGTGCTGTCGGCCCCGCCCCTGGATGCTGCGCCAGCAGGTGGGCGGCAGCTGCGTGAGCTGGCGGAGGCCTCGCCCCTGGATGGTGCGCGGCGTCGAGGGGCCTCTGGTGGTGACACGATGGGCTGATTCGAGGTGGACGCGCCTTCGTGCGCGTGAACGCCGTTTCATGCATGTGAACGCCGTCCTGGGCGGCGTTCGCATGCCTAGGAGCGCGTTCATTAAGACTAAAGCGCGTTCAAGGGCGTGGGAAGGTGTTCGTCGAGGCTAAAGCGCGTTCAAGGGAACGGGAGCGCGTTCACCTGAGCTGGTGCATCCAGGTACTAGTTCTTGCATATCTCATCAGTTTCTGTACCGGCCCCCTGCCGGACCCCGTGATATCCGCATGATTCCGTAGGCCCCGGGCGCCTCCTGCAAGAACTAGTGCGGTCTTGGGGGTCGTGCTGTGTGGCCGGTCCCGTTCTCACGACGAACAAGTACCGTTCTCACGAGCAACAAGTACCGTTCTCACGAGCAACAAGTACCGTTCTCGCGAGGAATAAGTACCGTTCTCGCGGCGAATAAGTACCGTTCTCACGGTGGGGGTTGGGTGGGGCTGGTGCGGACCGGTGGGCCTGCCGCGGTCGGCTGGCGACGGCCTCCAGGGGGCAACCAGTCGGTGTGGGTTGGTGAGCGCGACCCTGGTTCTGGTGCGTGCTGGTACGGGGCGCCCGGCTGGTGCGGGCCACGAGGGCGCGGCTGGCGCGGGCCGGTGGGACCATCGGCCCGGGAGCCTGGGGCCCACCCGTGTTACCGGATGAGCCCGGCGGTATCGGGATACCATGCGGGGGATGGCTGACCTTCCCTCCGTGACTAGTGACCGCTTAGGGGCCTGGGCCCGGCGCCGTGGCCCCGGCTTCTCCTTTGACGGCAACGGGGGCCTCGACGTCCCCGGGCACCGCTTCCTCGCCTTCGTCTACCGGGGCTACGGGCTGGTGCTACGAGCCCGGTTCTCCGCCGAGATGACCCCGACGCGCCGTGCCGAGGCCGTCGCCCTGTGCACCCGCCTCCTCCAGGAGCCCACCTGCCCCGCACTCGCGGTCTACGACGACCCCGAGGCCCCGCCAGCACCCGACCAGGACCCCTCTGCCGACCTGCCCCGCCGTGTCATTGTCAACGCGCAGGTCGTCACCACCGTCGGTGAGGGCATGAACGACCCCCAGCTCGCCACCGTCATGGACGACGCCGTGGCCGCCCTCGGTGCCGCCGTCGCCGCCCTGCTCCAGACCCTTGACGAGCTCGTCCCTGACATGGAGGAGGACTGACGTGCCCTGGTGGAACACGCCCCCCGAGGTCGCAGCGCCCCCGGTGACCCTGGAGCGGGTCTGCGCGGCCCTGCGGCGCCTGGGCCTGGACCCGGTCGTGCGGGATAGCCGCACTCAGGTCGTTCTCTACCGCTACCCCTGCACCCTGCGCCTCCTGAGCCCGGGCCCGGCGGCCCCGGACCAGTCGGCCCCACCGGCCCCGGGGCCGGTCTCGACCCAGGCGGAGAAGGCTGCCCTAGACCGGCCTGACGCCGGCTCGGCAGAGGCCCTTCAGCGACCCGTCCCGGCGGACCAGGCGACCTCGGGTCAGGCGGTCCCGGACCAGGCGGTTGCCGTACCGGCCCCGGCCCCGCAGGCACCAGCGCCGGCCCCGAACCGGCTGACCGGTGCCCTTGTGCCGGAGCCCGCCCAGGTGAGGCTGCTCATGGAGTCGCGCTACACCGTCGGCCTGACGCAGGAGGCAGCTGCCCGCCTGGCCGCCCACCTCCTGGAGAAGAACTCCGGCCGGGTCTCGCCCACCCTGCTCACGGCCCCCGGGCTGGCCGGCGCCGACGTGGTCGGGCGGGCCTGGTGCACCGTCACCGCGGGCATGAGCGACCCCCAGCTGCGCACGACGCTGCGGGTGTGGTGCGAGAGCACCCTGCACGCCCTGGACGAGCTCAGTGAGAGCCAGGGGCTCCCGCTGCCCCCCGACCCGACCGAGCCGCCCAGCCCGGGCCCCACCGACCCGGCCCCCACGGCCCCGACCGTCTGAAGGCAGGACCATGGCAACCTTCCAGGTGGATCTGCGCGGGATGGTGGACCTCCTCGCCCGCAACCTCTACTCCGGGCCCCGCGTCTACGTGCGTGAGCTCCTCCAGAACGCCGTCGACGCCATTGCCGCGCGCGCCCACGACGAGCCCGACTGCCCTCGCCGCGTCACCCTCACCCTCGACGGGCCCCGTCTGACCTGCCATGACACCGGTATCGGCCTGGACGAGGAGGAGATGAGGACCTTCCTGTCCACCATTGGCGCCTCCTCCAAGCGTGACGAGCTGGGCCTGGAGCGCGTGGGCTACCTGGGGCAGTTCGGCATCGGGCTGCTGTCCTGCTTCATGGTCAGCGAGGAGATCACGGTGGCCTCCCGCTCCGCCCGCACCCCTGACGCCCCCACGGTCGGCTGGCGGGGCAGCACGGACGGCACCTACGCCGTCCTGCCCCCGGGTGAGGACGTCCCCGCCCTGGACGCCCCCGGCACCACCGTGGTCCTCAACGCCCGCCCCGGGGAGTCCTGGGTGGAGCCGGGCACGGTGCGTGCGCTGGTGGACGAGTTCGGCTCCCTGCTGCCCGTGCGCATCGAGGTACGCAGCCCGGGCGCCACCACCTACCACGGCCGCGAGCCCGCGCCCTGGGAGATGAGCCGTCACGAGGCCCGCGAGTGGTGCCGCACCCACCTGGGCGTGACGCCCTTCGACCTGGTGGACCTGGACGTGCCCGCCGCGGGCCTGAGGGGCCTGGCCGTCATTATGCCCACGGCCTCACCCACCCAGCAGGCCCACCACACCGTCAGCGTCAAGCGGATGCTGGTCTCCCGCTCGGCGCAGAAACTCACCCCCGAGTGGGCCTACTTCGCCCGGGTCGTGGCCGACGCCCGCCACCTGCGCCTGACGGCGTCCCGGGAGACCCTGGTGGACGACGAGCTCCTGGGGGCCACCCGCGAGGCGATCGGCACCGCCGTGCGCGACTGGCTGGAGCGGCTGCGGCACACCGCCCCCACCCGCATGGAGGAGTTCGTCCGCTCCCACGCCGTCGGGCTGTGCGCGGTGGCCGTCCACGACCCCATGATGCTCGACCTCGTGGCCCACCACGTGCCCCTGGAGACGACCGAGGGCCCGCGCAGCCTCACCGCCCTGGCCGACCTGGTCCGCCTCGGGCGCCAGGTGCGCTACACCCGCACCGTGGACCAGTACCGGGCCCTGGCCGACGTCGCCTCCGCCCAGGGGATCGTGCTGGTCGACGCCGGGCACTCCTACGAGGAGGAGCTCCTCCAGGCGGTGCGCACCCACCCCGAGGTCCTGGGGGGCGTGGTCTTCGACCTGGTGGACCCCGGTGAGCTCCTCGACGTCCTGGAGCCGTGCACCCCGGCGGAGGAGGCGCAGGCCGCCGACCTGCTGCTGGTGGCCGCCCGCGCCCTGGGCTCCCAGGGCTGCCAGGTGGTCCTACGGCGCTTCGCCCCCGCCGCCCTGCCCGCCCTCTACCTGCCCGACCCGGACCTGGCCGGCCAGCAGGTCGCCAGGAGCGGGGCCGAGGCGGCCCGGACCGTGGGCAGTGTCTGGTCCGACCTGCTGGGCGTGGCCGACCCCTTCGCCACCTCCTCCCCGCCGCGCCTGGTGCTCAACCGCTCCAACCCGCTGGTGGCCAGGCTCGTGACCTCCGTGGACGAGGTCGTCCTCACCCAGGTCCTGCGCGGGCTCTACGTGCAGAGCCTGCTGTCGGGCCACCAGGTGCTCGGCCCTACCGAGCGCGCCTGGGCGGCCCAGACCCTCCACACCCTCCTGGAACGCGCCGTCGGCCCGGGCGGCCGGGGCGACGAGCAGGAGCCGCCTCCTGCCGCTGCCTGCTGAACAGTGCGTCCCCCGACGCCGTCCCACCTGCTGGTACGCAGTCGGGCCCCACCCTCTACCACCTTCCCCTACCCGGCGTCGTGCCAAAGGAGAGCGTCCATGACCACTCGCGAGGACATCTGGGACCGCCTGGACCAGGCCCACGCCCTGCCCTACGGCCCGGCCCGCTCCGCCCTGGTGGCCGAGGCGGTGACCTGGGCGGACGCCATCGAGGACGAGGAGGCCGCGGTGGTCACCCGCCTGGAGCTCATCCACGCCTACCAGTGGGGGCGGGAGCACTGGAAGGGGGTGGCCCCCTTCGTGTGGTGCCTGGCCCGGCAGGCCGAGCGCCCCGACCTCTTCCACCACAACCGCCTGTACCATCTCATGTGGAACTACAAGTGGGTCGTGACCGCGGCGGCCGCCAACCCCCGGGTGAGCCTGGAGCAGGTGCGCCTCCTGGAGGACGGCATGGAGTCCTTCTTCCGCTCCCAGGGGGCCTCCATGCACACGGTCCACGGGCAGCGCTACTACGTCGCCGTGGACCTGGGCCTGCCCGATGAGGCGCGCGCCGAGCTCGCCGCCTGGCGCGCCACCCCCCGCGACGAGAACTCCGACTGCGTGGCCTGCGACCCCGAGCGCCAGGTGGGTGCCGCCCGCCGCGCCGAGGACTGGGAGCTGGCCGTGGCCACCGCGGTGCCCGTGCTGCGCGAGGACGTGGGCTGCGGGGAGCAGCCCGCCGGTATGCAGAACCTCGTGCTCCTGCCGCTGCTGGCCTCCGGGCGCCCCCGGGCCGCCTGGGAGGCCCACCTGCGCTCCTACCGCAAGCACCGCGTCAACCCCCGCTACACCGCCCCCATGGGGCGCCACCTGGAGTACCTGGCCCTGTCCGGGCACCTGGTCCGCGGCCTGGAGATCCTGCGCCGCCACGCCTCCTGGACGGCCGACGCCGACGAGGCCGACAGCCTCCAGGTCCTCCTGATCGGCATCGCCCTGGTCCTGCGGGAGGCGGAGCGGGCGGGCCTGGGGCAGGAGCCCCTGGGGGTGGACCTGCCGTCCCACGCCGTGTGGGGCCCGGAGGCGGGGGTCGACGCCGAGGCCACCGTGAGCCGGGCCCGCCAGCAGATCCTGGCCTGGGTGCGCAGCCTGACGGCGGCCTACGACGCCCGTAACGGCAACCCCGTGCTGGGCCGGGACCTGGAGCGGACCCTGGCCCGTGAGCCCTTCGCCGTGGCCGACTTCACCAGGATCCTGGAGCTCATTAGCCCCTCCGAGCCCCTGCCCGAGGCCGCACCCGTCTCCGACCTGCCCGAGGCCGGTGCCGGTCCTAACGCTGGTTCCGGCAGCTCTGCCAGTCCCGACGCCAATGCCAAGGCTGACG
>ERZ772766.1493-NODE-1493-length-12519-cov-6.465501_pt1 | contig 12519 bp, 10 predicted proteins | sample MGYA00511379_ERZ772766 | MGnify/ENA primary metagenome ERZ772766 (study PRJEB29015, sample SAMEA2737895) | human oral metagenome | biome: human oral; feature: human-associated habitat; material: dental | place: China | collected 2116 ...
CACTGCGGCGCCGGTGGGCAGCGGGACCCACAACCTCGGTGTGCTGGGCGCCTGCCTGGTCGTCGGCGCCATCGGGTGGCTGTGGGTGTTCGGACTGGGAGTGGCTGTCTTCGGGATGAGCGCCCTCACGGTGTCCGCGCCGCTGCTGGGCGTGGTCGGCGCCGCCCTGGGAGCCTACACGCTCGTGGCCGTGTCGCTGGGGTTCCTCATAGGGCAGGCCGGCCTGGGCGAGAACGCGGCGAACGCCATCGCCAATATCGGGGGCATGGCGTTGTCCTTCCTGGGCGGGACCTGGGTGCCCATCGAATGGCTGCCCGACGCCGTCGCCCGGGCCGCCAGGTTCACACCCGGGTACTGGGTGGACCAGGCGCTCTCCGGGGCCTACGCCGCCACCTCGACGTCCGCGGAAGCGCTCCTCCCCCTGCTGGCCGACTGCGGGATCTGCGCCCTCTTCGCCTTGGCGATCCTCTCAGTCGCCATGGGCGTGCGGCGCACGCGGGCGCGCGCGTCGCTATGAGGCGGGGGCGGGGGGGATCGCTTCGAGGCTTGACGGGCTCTGCGTTCGAGTCGTCGTCCTGCACCCGCGTGACCGCAGCGAGAGGCACAGCGCGTGAAACAGACCGTGGAACACTGAAGTTGTCGGCCCAGGCAGTGTACAGGCACGCCATCAGACGCTTGCGGAAACGGCCCGTGCCTCATTCCCGCGCACCAAGGCGGTGCGACCACTCCCACACGTCAGCTCTTCTTCCCGGGCAGGCAGTTCACTTCCAGGGCGATCATGATCCGCACCGCGTCCTACGCTTCACACACGGCAACGCATAGCACGTTGTGGGTACGACGACACTGGAGCGCATTATTCCGCAAGCGTTCCTTCATATTCGAGGATTCAAACTCGACGAAGGCCGCTCACATCAATCCCCTCTTACGACGCGGATCTTCTTTAAGTATGGAGCGTATCCGGTTTCTTGTCATCGCCAGAGAAGGAAGACGCGAATCTACGGCTCTCAACACTGCGAGCATATCATTAAGGCGGCGCAAGACCTCCACATCAAGCAAACTATCATGGTGCGCGACGCGGTTACGCAGCTTCCTCACGCGCTCCAGTTGCTTTCCCAGCTTCTTGCGACCACTGTCAGACGGGTCAGCATGCGGGAAAGAACGACACAAGCTCACTTTCCACAGCTGCGCACACCGCTGTGGCGCTTGTGGATCGCGCGGATGAATCAAGCTCACCCATGTTCCGAACATTAATTGAGACACAACATCATCATGCGTAATCTGCACACGATATCGGGAATGACCTTTGGGGCGCCTCCCCGCTTCCTTTCGCGCACAGTTCTGAGCATACTCCAGGCTATTCTTCGTCACCAACTGATAAAGCAGCGGAGCCGCCCCTTTACGCAGCGCCCAGTCTGCACCATACCCAGAACCCTGCCGACTATTCCAAATTCGCAACTCACGATTCATCGCATTACGCACACTGACCTCGACGAACGCCACAGTTGAGTGTAAAGCACCAGCAAGATCGTTGGCCCACAAGTACAGGTCACACGCGCGCCCATGATCCCCACCAACCGCATCGAGGTAAGGGGCCAACCTCGCCGTCCCCGCTAGGGCCGAAATCACACTTCCATGACTCATAGATCCATGCTAGCATGCTAAGTGACAGCGTCGGGCTCGGATCGGCGCACTTTACCTCAGGGACCTCCGCTCTTACGGCGGAGGTCCCTTGGTTTACTGGCTTTTCAGAGTTGGGTGTGGGTGAGTGGGATATGGAGGGTTTCCACCTGATCGTAGTCGAGCGGTCCGACACGGGGATGGTCCTGGAGATCGAGTCGTGCGACCCGGTTGCCGGGTGTCCTGGGTGCGGGGTGATCGCACAAGGGCACGGGCGGGTGGTCGTGGAGGTGATCGACGCACCCTGGGCAGGGGCGCCGGTGCGGATCCGGTGGTGTGAACCGCCGGATGCGCCTGGAGAACACCTGCGAAACGGTGACCTTCACCGAGCAGAACCGGGCGGTGCGCGCCCCGCGCACGCTGCTGGGCGCCCGGGCGATCCCCGTCAGCTGCGCTTCGAAGGAGCCACCATCGCCGACCTGGCCCGCCAGCTGTGCAGCACGTGGAACACCCTGTGGTCCCACATCCAACCCGTGCTCACCGCAGCTGTTGATGGCCCGTCCCGTTTCGCAGGCGTGCGGGTGCTAGGGGTGGATGAGCACGGGTGGCACCACCAGGGGCGGCGCCGACGCGGCCCACGCGAACTCACCAGCATCATGGAACATGACCTGGGGAGGGGACCGTCCCACGACCAGGTTGTTGACCTGGTGCCAGGCCGGTGACGCGGCCTACCGCGACTGGCTGGCCGAACGCGACGAGCAGTTCCGCTCCGGTGTCCAGATCGCGACACTGGACCCGTTCCAGGGATACAAGAACGCCATCGATGATCAACTCCAGGATGCCACCAGCGTCCCAGGCTCCTTCCATGTCATCGAGCCCGCCGACGACGCGCTCGATGAGGTACGCCGCCACGTCCAGCAAGAAACCCTGGGCCACCGCGTGCGCAAGGGTGAGCCGCGATCGGCGCGAGGCGCGCCGGGATCGAGCGCTGGGCCACCGCGTGCGCAAGGGTGAGCCCCTGTACCAGATCCGCAATATTATGCGCGCCTCGCGCAATAGGCCCACCCCTCGTCAACAAGAACGACTCCACGCGGCCTTCGCAGCCGATGAGGCGCACATCAGTGTCGAAGCCGCCTACCAGCTCACCCAACTCTAAAGAGCCCTCGAAACCGTCGGTCTCGCACACCACCTACATCGTTAAATACGAAGAACCGGCGAACTGCAGACCAGTTCGAGGAAAGGCACCTGAAATCAGCCCATACGCCACGCAGATCCACGCCCTCACAGAACCGAAGCTGACGGATCAATGAGCCAGACCGCAATCCTATCGAGCTGGGCGCGGATCTCCTCGAAAGGCTTGTCCAGGTCGAGCGTCATGGCGCTGATGCGGTTGCCGCTCATCCGGTAGGTGGCGCCCGGCTGGACGTCCTCGTCAGTGGCGGCGTAGAGGAGCATGCCCGCGACCTCGGCGCTCTCCCCCGCGTGCTCCAGATCGATTTGCTTGTTCTTCACGTAGGCGAAGATCTGGTACAGGTTCCCCGAATGCACGCTTCGTTTGCCGAAGTTATCCTGCATTGTGCGCTCGTAGTACTTCGCGTCGATGATCAGCACGCGGTTGCCAGCACTCAGCGTCACGTCGCTGCGCATGGCAGGCAGGCCCTCCGAGAAGCCGTCGTCCAGCGCCCAGTCGATGAGGGATGCGCTGGCGCGGAGCCGAGGGTGTTCCTTGCGGTAGTACTCGAGGATGAACTTCTCGTACAGGCGGCACATGCGCTGCTCGTCGAAGAAGTCCATCACGCGCGTCGTGCCATCACTCTGGGTTTGCAGCAGCCCCTTGAACACCAGCCAGCACACGGCCATGAGCATGCGGTACGTGCGGTTGTTGCGGTCGAAGCGCATGTTCCAGTCGACCGTGTGCAGGTCAATCTCACCCACGTCGGCGAAGAAGATCATCAGCTTCTTCAGGCCCTTCTTGCGCGCCTTCGAGATGTCTCCGCGCATGAGCAGTGCGACCGTCGCTTTGATGATGCGGTTCATCGTCGTGTCGACCGAGAATTCGTCGTAGGAGCACACCATCTGGCGACGCAAGAGAGCCTGGGACTTCACGGACTCGGTGATCTCCGCCTTCCCGCGCAGGGAGGATCGGGCCTCGGTCCGGCCCACGTACTCTTGCCCGAGGCCTCGTTTGAGCTGCAGGGAGACGCCCCGTTCCAAGATGGCGGCGCACAGCTCCGCGGCATTGTCGAAGTCCTCGGTGGCCACGGCGCGGTAGCCCCGCTCGGTCAGCACCGAGAAGGCGTAGGCGAGCATGTGGTAGAGGTTTCGGACGCGGATCACCGCAGCGCCCCGCGCAACTTCCGCGCCCACTCCTCGACCTTGGCAGGCTCGTCGAACCAGTACTCCCTGAGCATCGGGATGAGCTCGTACTCCACGATCGAGGAGAGCGCCGTAGCGTCGCACGTGTCGGCGTCCATGTCGCAGAAGTAGCTGTGGCCGATATAGAAGCCCTCGCCGAGGGATTCGTCAGCGGCAATGGCCTGGTTGAGGCGCTCGACCGCGCGCACGAGCGCGTCGAAGCCCGGGTTGTCGAGCGAGGCGCGGTATTCGCCGAAGCCTTCCGAGTCGAAGGCGGGGCGCAGTTCAACGAAGGCGAAGCGGCGCCGCAGCGCGTAGTCGAGCATCGCGAGGCTGCGGTCCGCGGTGTTCATCATGCCGACGATGTAGACGTTGGAGGGCACGTGGAAGAGTTCGCGGGAGTAGAGGAGCTGCAGCTTGCTCCCCCGCTTATCGCTTTCGATGAGCATGAAGAGCTCGCCGAAGATCTTGGAGAGGTTGCCGCGGTTGATCTCGTCGATGATGAAGAAGTAGTCGTTGTCCTCGTCCTCTGACGCCTTCTTGCAAAAGGAGTAGAAGGCGCCCTTGGCCAGCTCGAAGCCCGCGGTGCTGGGCCTGTAGCCCTCGATGAAGTCCTCATAGGAGTAGCTCTGGTGGAACTGCACCATCATGACGCGCGAGGCGTCCTTGACGCCCATCATCGAGTAGGCGAGGCGCTTGGCGGCGTAGGTTTTGCCCACGCCGGGCGCGCCCTGCAGGATGATGTTCTTCTTGGCGCGCAGCACTCCCACGATCGCGTCGTATTGTGCCTCGTCCATGTAGACCTCGTCGAGGAAGTCCTCCTTCTCGTAGTGGGGGTAGGAGACCGCGGATTCCTCGGTACCCGAGGCCTCCTCCTCGGCGTCCTCGAAGAATGCCTCGACTGTGGCCACGAACTCCGGGTAGTCGGTGACCTCGGTGAGCGTCTTCATGGCGAGGGGCTTGTCGAGACTCCAGTGTCCCGCGTGGGTCCACGTGACCTCTCGGACGTGCGGGTAGTGCCCGCCGTCCGGGTCGTAAACGTAGTCGCCCGCGACAATGCCGCGCCCGAGGATCTCGGAGCGCCCCTTCTTCACGAAGATAACGTCGCCGGGTTTGATCTCGTTGGCGAACTGCCAGACGGCGCGGGCCGAGTTCGTCTGGGAAGTGTTGTCGTCGCGGGTCTCGAGCAGGCGTTGACGCATGTCCTCCTTGGAGGCGTAAGCGTTCAGGTCACCGAGCTCGCCCCAGGCAAGGCCCATGACTCCGCGCTCGTAGAAATCCTCCCACATGGCCGCCCCCTCGCCGGGTGCGTAGAGCCAGGAGCGCGTGGTTTCGACGTCCGCGTCGCCGAGGGCTGCCGCCCGCGCGGCTTTCTCTTTCTCTCTTTCTACTACCTTGCGCTGTTGATTGACCTGCTCGGACATTTTCCACGCATAGCCGCACAGCTCTGGAAATGTCTTGTACCCGTCGTTGCCCGACCCCATGGCCTCCTGCAGGTATTCCCCAAGCCCAAGGTACTCGGAAGCCGTTGGGAGGGATCCAATCGCTTTCAAGAAACCTCTGAATGACGCTGGCAACGCTCCTTGCATCGTTAGGAAGTCACGGATCGTCGCATCGAGGCTCAAGTATGAAAACGGGCGAGCCCAGTACAGCCCAGTTGTTATCTTCCAAGTCATACCAAGCCGACGAATGGCGTCGTAGCCTGATACCACCACTTCCTTCTTGCTCTTTATCGGATCGTCTGCATATGCAAGGGCGTTCTCAAAGAGGTTCCACAGCATAAGGATCGTGTCCTCATTTTGACGACTCCCCTTTAATGTCGCGTGGAAGATTAGCTGTCGATTAGCCATCACCGGAACACCGACAAAATCCTCTGGCACAGGTGAAGCTAGATCGAAAGCGATAGACATTCCATTTAGGATGTTCCTTCGTGTCTCCAGCCCTTGGCGACCCCTGTTAAAGAGCGTCAAAACTGTAAAGGGATCAGTGTCGTCGCTCTTACCTGCGGAGCTAAGATTAGGCCTCCGATCACCAAGGTCTGCATACACACCCCGCAGCGTCGCGATGAGGGCCTGCCTGTCATCCTTGAAGGCGAGCAGTTTGTCTGCAAACTCCATGTAGAAGCTCGTCCATGAGTACTGGCTATCCGTGGTCATGGGCACACCCTAGCACCACGGCAAACGCGCACGAGGCCTAATCGCTAGCCCGGGATTCTCACCGAAAACCTGCGGGCCGCAGCCGCGATGGCCCGAGGCAGTGGTCGGGCCGCGCTCTCGCGCCACCCTGCGACGGCCTCGTCACAACTCACGCCCCTTAGTCAAGGTCCGCCAACACGCCCATGTCGCTGGCAGCGTGACGCAAGCGCTTATCGCGCGTCCACAGCGACACCCCGGGGGTGACGATGGCACTCGCTAAGAGCGTCGCATCGACAGCGCTGAGCCCCCTGCCCCACAGACGCCGCTCCTCGACGAGATGACGCACCCCCTGGTCATCAACGTTGCGAACAATCATCAAGCGCTCTAATGCTTTCAGGAGGATCGACCGGTCTTTCAGGTTGCCCAACGCCAGCTCAGTGATGACGCTCTGGTGCACGCACACCTGATCGCGTTCGAGCAGGTCGACCAGGACTGGCTCAGTTGCGCGCAGGTGGTCGATCCACACGTTCGTGTCAACGAGGACTCTCATGCGCGCGCCCGGCTCCGCGGCGCAGCCTCCGCTCCCGGATCACTGCCGCCGAGCGCAGCGAGCTGACGGCCGCTCTCGATACGGACGAGGAGTTCCACCGCGTCTCGGATCAAAACGGACCGCTCTCTGATCCCAGTGAGCTCCTCGGCGCGGGCGAGCAGGTCATCATCGAGTGTCACAGTCGTTCTCATGCTTACCTCCATCACTAGCATAACATCACCAGCACCATCATTTGATTCACACTGTGATGCGACTCCGCTCCGCGAGCCCCACTCCCAACAGGAAAGCCGGGCCACGCCCTCGCGCGACCCGGCCACTGCCTCTTTCAGGAGTTGGACTCTGGTACCACGAGCCACTCGCTCGCTTTCTGGCAGACCATCCGCAACTGCGGGTGCTCTCGCACGATCTGGCGCTGCCGCTCCGCCGACAGTCCAAGCTCGTGCAAAACGTTGAGGATCACGACCGCGGTCGTGGCCCCGACAATAGCATCCAACTCATTGATGGAATGGTTAGGTGTCCTGCCCTCGTGTGCGAGGTCGTTACGGGCACGCGCTGTCCGTTTCGCCCAATGATCGACGTCTGGCACGAGCTGCTTGATCGCACCTTGATCGGGCCGAGCGGCTAGGGCGAGAAGCCGGTCCCGAAGCGTCGGAGCGTTTCTGATCGCCGCCTTGAACCTGCCACGGTGCTCTTCGGGCACCTGGTCGAGCATGGCGTTAGGGATCGCCTTGAACTCTGCCTCGGGGATTGGTTTCTCATCGATGTCAAGGCCTCGGTGCAGCGCTTCGGCAGCACCTGCTGCCATCAGAAGATTGTTCTCAACAAAACGCGCCGGCGCGTAGCGCAGCCCCAGGATCATGTTGGTCGCTGCCTGCAATCGACCGTGCGCCTCGCACCAGCGCTGCATGACCTCCTCGAACGGGAGCTCCCTACAGGTGAAGAACACCCGATCAGGGTCAACACCCTTCTCGTCGTGCTTGCCGGGTGCTACGGGAGAGTAGAGCACGTTGGCGCACCGACGTGGCAGAGGCAGGCCATTCGGCAGGACCGTCTCGGTTCCGGCAACCTCCAGCTGGAGCCAGATCACGCCAGCGGCACGGTGCGTTGCCAGCGCGATCAGATCCTGCATCAGGCTCGCCGCATCCAGCCCAGCTCTCAGGGTGAACGGCTCGGCCCGGCGGATGCGGATGGAGGCAGTGTCTCGCATACGCCCGACTGTTCTGCCCTTGCGCCGGTCGAAAAATGGCAGGGTGTGAGTGTGCACAAGGCTATACTCCGTGCCATCAACTGTTACTGTCTCCGCATTGATTGGCTTTACTGAGACCGTCCCGGTCCCATCGAGCTTACCATCACGAGAGCCGAAGGAGCCCGAGAAGACAGACGATGCAGCCCAAAGCGTCAAGTCTTCGACTGAGACCTCAGCCGCCGCGAAGATTGCATCATCTTCTCCGCCGAGGTGCGCGCCGATGACCGCTATCGTCGCACTCACGGTCTGCAGATCGGGGCTCTCCACCCACGCGAACATGGTCCGTTCGCTCCTGGTGGGAACACAGCCTAGGAGTGTGACCTCACGCTGCTCGGCCACCCCGTGAATAACGTCCCACGTCCTGGTGCCCTCGAGTTCATCCATAACTCCGGGGGCGAGAGTCGAAAAAAATCGGTCCTCGAATGCACCGATCAGCGAGAGCGAGGATCTCCCTTCGCCGTCATACCGCAAGATGCCTGGGATCCGCTTGCCAGACTCGTTCGGCAGCCACCATAGGCCAGCCAATTCGACGACCTCATCGAGATTCAGAGGATTGTTGGTCATCGCTCTCCCATGACGACTACTCAGACATTGAACCTAAATTCGACTTCGCAGCCACGACCCAAGACGCACTTCCATAGCCTTCGCTCAGAACGCTACAGGGCCGCTGTGCGTGAACTCCGGAGCCGCTCGATGTGCGACTGAATCTCCTCCTCAGAGGAGTAGCGAGCCTTGATCGCTGACCACCAGCGGCTCTCATCGACGGACCTCCTACCGAACTGGCCATCGCTTATACGACTCCTGGTCACGATCAGTCCGTGACGCGCTCGTGAGAGCATCACCAGCAGTACTCGCCGTTCCTCGTCCAGCGCGTCACCGCAACTGTTCCGCCTCCCCGGCAAATGCCCCTCCTCAAGGCCAATCACGAGCGTCCAGTCGAACTGCTGCCCCTTGCCGGTGTGAGCGTTGAGCAGGTGCACTCCTGGACCGACCACCTGCTTAGGATCGGTTTGCCTGATGGACCGGATGGCGGCTCGGGCAGTGGTAGCCCCGCTCTGCCCGAGGGCTTTGAACGCGTCGTCGATGAGTTCTCTTGCGTCGATATCCGCAGGATCGAGGGCGTCAAGGACAGCAAGCCTCGCATCACTGACCGTGGCATCCCTCGGAAGCCCAGAGACCGTCGCCTGGATCAGAGCCACGGTCGCTGGGTCTTCAATGGCGAGGTCCCACCTGCGCACTGGAACGTCCACCTGTTCGTCGAAGGCGTGGTCAATGCGTTTCCTTCGCCATCCCGCTCTGGCAATGATCCCGATGGAGGCTTCGGGCGCCGCATCGTGGATCGACGTGGCCAACCGCACCGCGAGCGCTGCCTCGGCTGCCTGGTCCTGGAGAACTAGCGCGGCCGAACAACCCCCGTCAGGCCACTTTTCCGGCTTCGCGGAAACGAGACCTGACCCCGGGTCGACCTGCTCGCTAATCGAGTTGACTGTCTCAAGGACCATCGGCGACGAGCGGTAGGACTCGCGCAGCATGATCGGGTCGCCGCAGGTACGCCTGACCTCCGCCTGAACCTCGGCAGGCTCAGCACCTGCCCACGAGTAGATGCCCTGATGCGGGTCGCCAGCGAAGGTGCGCCGATCAGTGCAACTGAGGATCGAAATGTCAAACTGTTGCAGTGAGAGATCCTGGAACTCGTCGACCAGAACAGCTCCGAAATGCTGCTGATAGAGCCTTGCAACCGCCGGAATACGGAGAAGTCGCTGCGCGTGCCGGAGGAGGTCATCGTAGTGCAACTGGTTCGCCTCCTGGCGCGACCGCTCGACCTTCGCTGCCAGGCGGGCTGACTGACTCCGTTGCCTCTGATCGATCGCCTCAAGTACCTCAGCATCGGAGAGTGGCTTCCTCTTAATCTCAGCGAGGAGCCGCTCTGCGTCGTACATCGCACGACCGCCTCCAGCAGCTTCCATCGCGCGACGCATGGTACTGGTCTTCGGCATCCCCAGATCGTCCATACGTAGGCCAATGGTCCTACCATGCGCGAGAACAACCTGAGCGGCGAAGCCATGAAAGTTACGCACGACGACCTGTCGGCGCGCTTGCGTCTGCCCTAGCACCGAGCGCAGACGCTCCTCAAGGTTCGCGCGGGCACGTTTGGTGAAGGTGAGGGCGAGCACTCTCTGGTTCGACTTCAGCAAGTCAATCTGGTGAGCGGCCCTGTGCGCAAGCACCTCGGTCTTCCCACACCCCGGCGGTGCGACGATCAACAGGTGGTCCTTCTCCGAGGTCGCAGCAGCGTGCTGTTCCTCGCTAAGCACGAACGTACTCACTGCCGACTCAGCTCGTCGAGCTTGCGAACAAGTCTGGCGACGCTACCGATTCTCTCAGCAGCGCGTGCGTCCAATACTTCCGCGATACAGGTCGCCGCTTCGACCTTCCCTTTCTTGCGACAGAACTTCGCCACCTGGTGCTCGGAAACATCATCGAGCGAATCAACTTCGGATGCTTCAAGGATCCCCTGCTTTCGACAGAACCCACCGTCGATGAGCGCCTGCGCCGCGACCGGTCCGCCAAGAGCGCGCGTGTATTCGTCTTCGAGATCGATGTGAGAGATGAAAACCTGCTTGTCGACAACATCCCCCGGCTTACTCTTAAACGCGCCCACCCACTTGCCACTCTCCGCCTTATCCACAAGACCGAGCAAGGTCGGCCCGAATCCGCGAGGGCCCAGGAGGGGGAAGACGTTCGTGAACTTGTCAGCTCCGTCCAGCTCGATGACCACTGCACCAATCCGGTCGAGGTCGATGCCGAGTTTCGTGGCGACTGCCTCAACGATCACTCGGTCAGCATCGCCTTCCACGAGGACGACGAACCTTGCTGTCAGCGCTTCGAGCAGGCGCGGCGACCACCAGTGAGCCCGCACTTTCTCGATATTTGTCAGCCTTTCGTCGCCAATCTGCCGACATTTTCCGTGCCGGTCTACAGCGATTACCTCCGAGGGTTCGAACCGGTGGAGGACGTATGGTGAGTGAGTGACGATGATCTTCTGATTACCGTCACCGCTCAGTAAGTCTGCGACCGTCCGCTGGCTGGTCGGATGTAGGTGGAGTTCCGGCTCATCGATCGCGAGAACGTTCGCAGTCCCCTCAGCCAGATCAAAGAGTGTCATCGACATGAGTTGACGAACACCGTCAGACTGCTCCATCAGCGAGACCTGGTCGTCACCCCGGTTAAGGAAAATCGTCACGTCTTGGAGAACGTCGGTGGACGGGTCTGTGACACTGCGAACCGCGAAGTCATGCTTCGCAATTGCACGCGGCATCGCGCGGCTGAGGTGGGCAGCCACCTTGTCAAGGAGTTCCCCGACCGACTCGTTACCAGCCAGCTCCTCGTTGAACTGCTCCAGGATGGTCCTCAGCTTGTCCTCGTTGGTACCGAGGTCGGCGGCGGCCAGCAAGGTCCGGACCGGACTGTGCGCACCCTCGATCATCGACGAGCCCCGCGTCGCCTTGAGGAAGCGCCACCCGAAGGCCTCAAGCTGCTCTCGGCTCAGCGCTCGCTGGTGGCCGCTCTCCGGGAACCACCGACGTACCGTTACGGCCTCGTCGTCCTCTGGGTCTACCTCCACCCTCATCTGGACCCAGAGGTACTCGCTGACCTGATCATTGGCGATGGTGATCTCATCGGGGAAAACCCGCCTGTTCTCGTCCGTGAAGTCCGTCCACATGGCATTGACGACGAGCGGCTGGTTGGAATCCCTCAGGTCCCCAGAGGTCAATGTCTGGTACAATCCAGCGGTACTTGACCCCAAGAGCAAGTTGAGCATTCGGAGGATCGACGACTTGCCGACGTCGTTTGCGCCGACGATCACAGCATGTCGGCGCAGCTCAAGACTCAGGTCCTGAATCCGGCTGTGATTGGTAATGCTCACTCGCGATAATCGCATGACTACTCATCCTCTCGTGCTCAGGAGCGACGATGGGCCCCAAAGAATGATCTCCCCAATCCAATAGATCGCCAAGCGCGGCGGGAAGTACCGAGGGGCACACAGAAAATGACGCCGTTAGGCTTGGGTGCCCACCCGCGGACAAACTCATTTTCATAGGCAAACAAAGCCGCATGACTGACAGCCACAATCCGACTCTACTTCTTCCCCCCAGCCGCAAGCCCCGACCGGAACTCCACCACGTCCCCGTCCTGCATGACGTAGTCCTTACCCTCCATGCGGACCCGGCCGTGGGCGCGCGCCTCGGCGATGGAGCCCAGGGAGACCAGGTCCTCGTAGGAGACGATCTCGGCCTTGATGAAGCCCTTCTCGAAGTCCGTGTGGATGACGCCGGCGGCCTTGGGGGCGGTGTCGCCCTTGTGGATGGTCCAGGCGCGCGACTCCTTCTCGCCGGCCGTGAGGAAGGTCTGCAGGCCCAGGGTGTCGAAGCCGACGCGGGCCAACTGGTCCAGGCCCGACTCGTCCTGGCCTGACTCGGCCAGCATCTCGCGGGCGTCCGCCTCGTCGAGTTCGACCAGCTCCGCCTCGAACTGCGCGTCCAGGAAGACCGCCTCCGCGGGGGCCACCAGGGCGCGCAGCTCGTCCTTGCGGGCCTCGTCCTCCATGCCGTCGG
>ERZ772766.1495-NODE-1495-length-12501-cov-2.185361_pt1 | contig 12501 bp, 9 predicted proteins | sample MGYA00511379_ERZ772766 | MGnify/ENA primary metagenome ERZ772766 (study PRJEB29015, sample SAMEA2737895) | human oral metagenome | biome: human oral; feature: human-associated habitat; material: dental | place: China | collected 2116 ...
CCCGCCCGCTCGGCCTCCGCCGCTACGAGCTCCTCGACGCCGACGTTCTCATAAGATTCGGCAAGCTCCTCGATGTTTACTTGCGCATAGGACTGGGTTTGCTCGTTGAGACCGTCGTTTTCGCCGTCTAGATCGGCATCGTCGACGGCGTGAGCCTCGCGTCCGCGGGCATCGCCCGCGTCGCCTTCCCCGGCTTCAGCGGCGCTCCCGAATTCGCCTGCGTCGTCAGCTTCGACGTCGGCCTGCACGGCCTCCTTTTGGTCCTCACGTTTGGAAGCTCCGTGGGGATCGTCGCCCAGACTCGATGCGTCCTCCCTCAGATCCGTTTCGTCGTCGGCTTCCAAATTCGATTCGTCGCCAACTTCCAGATCCGATTCGTCGCCGGCTTCCAGATCCGATTCCCCGCGAACGGCCTCGGCTTCGCCAAAGCCCGCTGGGGCGTCGGCGTCGGAGCGGTAGCGTGAGTCATCGGTTTCAGGCGGAACGTGTGATTCGGCGGCACCGTCCGATTCAGCCGAAACGTACGATTCAACGGCGCCGTCCGCGACTGCGGCGTCCTTCGGACCGTTCCCAGTTTCCTCGGAGACGGCCGAAAAGCCCTCGTCGCCTTTAAGGCCGACGGCGAAGCCCGCCTCGGCAACGGCCTCGCCTTCGACGGCATCAGCGGCGCCTTCTTCGGATCGAGCGACGTCCGCATCCTCAGACTCGAAAGCGTCAGCGGCGCCTTCTTCGAATCCGGCGACGTCCGCATCTTCAGGCTCGAAGGCGTCGGCGGCGCCCGACTCGCTCACTGCGGCTTCGACGTCGCCGTCCGCGACGTCTGCTTCGCTCTCGCCGACGGCCGAGACTTCAGCAAGCTCGGCGACGCTTTCCGCAGCGCCCTCGGAGCGCTCGGCCTCCGGCGCATCGGCTGCGACGTCGTCGGCCTTTTCGGCGGCGTCGCGGCTGGCCCCGTCATCGTCCGCGGGGCGTTCGTACGCCTCGGCGCCACCCCCGGCTTGCTGGCTTCTCATGGCCGAGACGTCGAACGCGGGCCCTTCGCCCACTCCGTGCTCGCCGGGAAGAAAACCCTGGTAGCGCTCCATCTTCCGCAACAGTCCCTGCGGATCGAAGGTCTTTTCCGAGGCCGAGGCGCGCGGCGAGGAGACTCCCGCGAGGAACTGCTCGGCGGCGCGGCCGATTTCGTCCACGGTGGGGACTCGCATTTCCGGCTTGGGCGCCGTGACGTATCCGCGCACGGAGCCGTTGGCGTCGTAGTCTTTTTCGAGCTTGTCGATGAACTGGGCCAGCTCCTCGTTGCCCTCGATGGCCGAAGAGTAGGCTTCGACCTCTTCGGCTGCGGCCTGTTCCAGATCGCCCAAAGGGAAGTAGAGCCCGCTGAGCGAGGACGTCAGCCCGAGGGCTCCGGCGGCCCCGGTGAAATAACGATCGCCGGCCAGATAGACGGGCACGCGAACGGCGACATTGGTATGCGAGATGCCCAGCTTCGCCGTATGGAACTCGACATAGTCGGCGAAACTGGCGGTGAACCAGAAGTCCGCCTCAAACACCTGGTCCTCGCGCTTGTCGGCCGTGCGCACGACCATGTCGGCCGGCCTCGTGTGAGGAGTGGCCGAAGGGACGGCCGTGAAGGAGAAGGTCGACTTCACACCGAACCTCTCAATGATGTCGATCATGTCCGCCAGCAGCGCGTCCCACTGAAAATCGGGCTCGGCGCCGTGCAAATGCAGGAAGGGCTGGCCCTCGACGTCGCTCGCATGCGAAAGGACGATTCCGCTGCGGCGCATGTCGACAAGCCGACCGTCCTTGTAGTTCATAAGCGGCCGCTGAGATCGATAGTCGATGAGCGGATCGGAGTTGAACAATGCGGCGGCCCCGCCGTCAAGCGGACTGAGCGACAGAGATATCAGCTGGCCGACCGCGCCGGCGTCCACGGCCGGATCCACTAGATTGAGAACCAAACGCTCGACGCGCTCGGGCCCCTCAGCCTCTGGAAACGATACGAAGTGCCCCATGTGTCTCCTCTCCTCGCCCTCTACTTTGCCATAAGCTTCCCCGCCGCTTCGACTTGCCGAATGGGCCTTTCTACAGGCCGTGTTATTCGCGACACGCCGGCGTTCAACGGTTTCGACGTGGTAATACTACCCATCGTTTTTCGACCGCATAAGGGCGTGCTGATTAGCTTCGACGGCCCCCGTGGCCGATAATTGTGTGGTCGATTTTCCCCGTTTCAGGATTGTCCATGGGTGAGTTATCCGCGCGTTCGCGCGCAATCGCCGACGAGCAAGGCTTTGTCGAGACGGCGTATGCCGCACTCGACCGCCAACGCGAGGCCTATTCCGAACGTCTGCGCGAGGTTCGAGCGCAACAGGGCCACGAAAGCGCGGGCGCCCTCTCCGAGCGCGACTCCTTCGCGACCCATTACGAGGACAATCTCATACGTTTGCGCAACGTCGAGAATCGCCTGGTCATGGGGCGCCTCGACTTCACAGACGGCGAAACCGAGCACATCGGGCGCATCGGTCTCAAGGACGAAGACCAGGAGATCATTCTCCTCGACTGGCGAACCCCGCAGGCCGAGCCCTTTTACAGGGCCACCGCGGCCGAGCCCGGCGACGTCGTTCGCCGCAGGCACATTCAGACGCGGATGCGCGACGTCGTCGGCGTGGAGGACGAATTGCTGGACGCCGAAGCCTCCGACGGGCTGAGCGACCTCAACCTCACCGGGGAAGGCGCCCTGATGGCGGCGATGGCGACGGCCCGCGACGGAAAGATGAGCGACATCGTCGCTACGATCCAAGCCGAGCAGGATCGAATCATTCGGGCCGATTCGAACGGAATACTCGTCGTTCAAGGAGGGCCTGGGACCGGCAAGACGGCCGTCGCGCTCCACCGCGCAGCCTACCTTCTTTACACCCAACGCGAGCGGCTTTCTCGTTCGGGCGTTCTCATCGTGGGCCTCTCCCCCGTGTTCTTACGGTACATCGACCAAGTCCTTCCGAGCCTGGGCGAGTCCGACATCGTTTCGACGACCGTGACCGGGCTGCTTCCGGGGGTCGAGGCGACGGGGGCCGACACCGCGCAAGCCGCGCGTATCAAAGGCTCGCCGGTCTGGCGGACCATCGCCGCGAACGCCGTGCGAAACGTCCTCGAACGCCCGCTCGATCGCCCTGTCTCCTTCACAATCGACTCGAGCCCCGTGACCCTCACGCCCTCGCAGGTTGAGGCTGCGCAGCAGCGCGCTCGGCGCGGGGGGCGGCCCCACAACGAGGCCCGTGAAACGTACGCGAGGATCCTCGTCGAAGAGCTCGCAAACCAGGTGGCCGCGCACAAAGAAATGGCGCTGGAAGACGCCGGCTGGATAGTCGACGAGGTTGTGTCTTCGCGTGAGGCTCGGCGCGAAATCAACCTCCGATGGCTGCCTTCCTCTCCCGTTCAGCTGCTCGAGCGGCTTTACGCGCGCCCGCGCCTGCTCGCTATGTGCGCCCCCGAGCTTTCGCCCGAGGAGATCGAGGCGGTTAGCCGGCCGAAAGGCAGCCCGATCACGGCCGCCGACATCCCCATCCTCGACGAGCTCGCCGAATGCCTCGGCCCTTTCCGCACCGACTTCGAGAAGCGCCAACGAGCCGCTGCGCAGGCGCGCGACGCCGAGCTTTCCGAGTACGTCAAGGAAACGATGAGTTCGATGAACCTCGGCGGCGGCATCGTCAACCTCGAACAGCTGACCGAGCGCGCGGCCGGTTCGGGGCCTCAGTCGAGCCTTGCGGACCGCGCCTCCGCGGATCGAACATGGACCTACGGGCATATCGTGGTCGACGAGGCGCAGGAGCTTTCTCCAATGCAGTGGGAGATGCTCGCCCGCCGGTGTCCGACGAGGTCGATGACGGTCGTCGGCGACCTCGACCAGCGTCCGGACGGCTCGCCCTCAGGCGGCTGGACGAGCATCCTCGGACGGCTCGGATCGAGCGCTCGGATCGAGAACCTCACGGTCTCCTACAGAACTCCTGCGACGATCCTCCGCTCCGCCGGGCGAACCCTCGCTGCGGCGGGCGTTTCCGTGCTGCCCGTCGAGGCCGCCCGCGACCTTCCCGACTGCCTCGCCTTCACTGCGATCGAGGCGGACGGGCGAGAGGGCGCCGTCGTCCGATCGGTCAAGGAGCGCCGCGCTTGGTTGGACGAAGAGTATGGTCCGGGCGAGGGAACGCTGGCGGTCATCGTCCCCTCCGATTTGCGCGAAGGCATTGCGGAGGCGCTGGCCGGGGACCCCGGGCTCGCAGAGTACGTGAAGGCCGACTCCGCCGGCCTGGCGCGCATAGGCGCCTTGTCCGCAATAGAGGCCAAGGGTTTGGAGTACGACGCCGTCGTGCTGGTCGAGCCCTCGTGCGTGCTGGCCGAAGGCCCCGGCAATCTTTATGTTGCGATGACCCGCCCCACCCGCCGCCTCGACGTTCTCTATTCGGGCGAGCTTCCCGCCGGCATGGCCTGACGTCGCACAGGCCGACGCCGGTCAAACCGACGCCGCGCCTCCCGCCCGGAGAGCCCGCCTCTTTCTGAGGCGATCGGCTCAAGCTGCAGTCGGCCCGAATTGCGGACAATCCTCATTTTCGATCCGATCTGCTGTACGGTTTGTCTTCGGCACACATTTCATCGCAAGGAAGGCAAGATGCCACGAGTCCTCCTCCTAGAATCCCCGCACGCGTCTGCGGACTCGGTTTTCGCCAAGTACGGCATAGAGGTTCGCCGCGTTTCCGGCGCGCTCCAAGGCAACGAGCTGATTGAGGCGCTCAGCGACGTCGACATGGTGGGCATCCGCTCAAAGACCAACCTCACCCGCAGGGTGCTCGATGCGAGCCCCCATCTGACTGCCATCGGCGCCTTCTGCATCGGAACGAACCAGATCGACGTCTCCGCCGCCAACGAAGCAGGCATCGCCGTATTCAACGCGCCGTACGCCAACACGCGTTCCGTCGTCGAGCTCGCCATAGCCGAGGCCATCGCCCTCACGCGCCATCTGACGGACAAGAACAACGCCCTTCAATCCGGCGTGTGGGAGAAAACCGCCTCCGGCGCGCACGAGGTTAGGGGAAAGACCCTCGGAATCGTCGGCTACGGCTCCATCGGCACCCAACTTGGCATCATCGCGGAGGCGCTCGGCATGTCCGTGCTCTTCTACGACGTCGCCGAAAGGCTGGCGATCGGCAACGCCGTGCGCATGCGCAGCCTGAGCCAGCTCCTCGAACGGGCGGACATCGTCTCGATCCACATCGACGGGCGTGCGTCGAATGCCGGATTTTTCGGGCGGGACCGAGTCATGGCTATGAAGGAGGGCGCGATTCTCATCAATCTTTCGCGCGGCTCCGTCGTCGACCTGGAGGCCGTGCGGGAGCGGCTGACGGACGGAAGCCTCAGCGGCGCCGGGATCGACGTGTTCCCTCGCGAGCCCAATGCAAACGGCGACCCTTTTTCCTGCTCGCTCGCGGGCCTCGACAACGTCATTCTCACGCCTCACATCGGGGGTTCGACGATCGAGGCGCAGGAGTCCATCGGCTCTTTCGTGGCCGAAAAGCTCGTCTCTTACTGGCGGAAGGGCCTGACCGGCCTCTCCGTGAACATGCCCGAGGTCGACGCCTCCCCCGCCCCCTCGGCGCGGCATCGCGTGACGTGGATCCACTCGAACACTCCGGGCGCGCTCGCCCACGTCAACAGCATTTTCGCCGCGGCCGACGCCAACATCGATGCACAAACGCTCGTCACATCAGGCGAAATCGGATACATGGTCACCGACCTTGCGTCCGAGCTGCCTGAATCGGCGCTGACCGAGCTCTCCGAGCTGGATCAGAGCATCCGGCTGCGGGTGCTGCACAGAGACTGACGCGCTGCACAGAGACCGACGCGTCCGTGCAACCGGCGCATTTTCAACGGAGATTCGTCAATTCTTCCGGTTCGGCACTGAGACCCTGCAATGCGACGGAGGCGGGCTAAGGCGCGGCAAAACCGACTGCGCAGCCCGTCGCCTCGGAGCCGGCAAGCCGCCCCGGGACGACGCCAGGAACCTTTTTGGCGCGCTGGCACGGCAAGCCGCGGGTCGGCTCGCGGACTCAAAGGCGGCAACACTACACTTGGCGTTGAAACTTCACGCATGTTGTGCCGTTGGAAAGGACCCCCGCGCACCATGGAATCTGAGCGCCTCCATTACGCGCCCGGCGTCCCGGCGGAAATAGAGCCGCCCGCGTATACGCTTGACGCGCTTTTGGCACGATCGGCCACCGTCTTCCCGAATTCCGTGGCCGTCGATTTTCTTGGGCGGACAATCTCCTATGCGGAACTTGCCCATCAGACACGGAAGGCCGCTCAGGCCTTGAACCGACTAGGGGTGGGCCGCGGCGACGTCGTCTCGCTCGTCATGCCCAACTGCCCGCAGCACGTCGTCGCATTTTTCGCCGTTCTCTCGCTCGGCGCGACGGTGGCCGAGCACAATCCGCTTGCGCCTCCAAAAGAGTTGCGTGAACAGATGACGCGGCGAGGCTCGCGCGCTGCAATCGTGTGGGAGCAAACCCTCGAGGCGCTGGCCGCCGAAGGGCCTCTCAGCGGCCCCGTTTTCCTGTCGGTCGACCTCTCGCGCGAACTTCCCCACCTTTCACGCCTTCTTCTCAAGCTGCCGCTCGCTTCGGCGCAAAAACAGCGTTCGAAGCTCCGGGGAGCCGTGCCTGCGGGCGTGGCCTCCTTCGACGACCTCGTCAGAAAGGCGCGGGCGCGCCGCGATCCGAGCCCAGCGGCGATTGACGACGTCGCCGTCCTCATTCACACCGGCGGCACGACGGGCAAGCCTAAAGCAGTCATGCTCACCCACCGGAACATCGCTTCGAACGTCGAGCAGACAAAAGCCTGGGTTCCTATTTTCACCGGGGGCGACGAGGTGCTCTGCTGCGTTCTCCCCTTTTTCCACGCTTTTGGAATGATGGCGACGATGCTGGGCGTCAAGCTGGGCGCCGCCCTCGTCTTGCTGCCGAAATTCGATCCGCACGCGCTTCTTGCCGCCAATCGCCGCCGAGGCATCACGCTGCTTCCCGGCGTCGCCCCCATGTTCGCCCGCATTCTGGACGCCGCAGCCGAACGCGGCGAGGACCTGAGCGGCGTCGGCTTCGCCTTTTCGGGCGCCATGGCGCTCGACGGCGAATTGGCTGCCCGGTGGGAAAACGCCACGGGAGGCTTCATCATCGAGGGGTATGGGATGACGGAGGCCAGCCCGATCATCGCCGGCTCACCCGTTTCCTCGGCTCGCCGCCCCTCGACGCTCGGGCTGCCTTTCCCCTCCACTGAGGTACGCATAGCCGCCCCGGACGACGCGCCCGCCCCGGCGAATGGACGCACCGGCGAAATTTTGGTCCGCGGCCCTCAGATCTTCGTCGGCTACCACAACGATCCCGAGGAGACGGCCCAGGCCTTCACCGAAGACGGCTGGCTCCGCACGGGCGACTTGGGATACTGGGACGACGGCTTCCTCGTGATGGCGGACAGGGCAAAGGAGCTCATCATCAACGGCGGTTTCAACGTCTATCCGTCGCAGGTCGAAGAGGCGATCAAGGGGATGCCGGGAGTGCGCGACGTCGCCGTCGTCGGAATGCCCGAAGATTCGCGGGATTCGCGCGGAGAATCCGTTGTCGCCGCCCTTGTGCTCGAGCCTGGGGCGGCCGTCGACCTCGACGCCGTCAGGCGCTGGACGCAGGACAAGCTTTCCCATTACGCGATGCCGCGGTCGATAGCCGTTGTGGCGGACCTGCCCCGCTCGCAGCTCGGCAAGGTCCTGCGGCGAAGCGTCCGTGAACAATTGCAAGGCTTCGAGCTGAAGGCCGGCCAGTGGCGAGCAAAGGCCTCGGAGCTCACAGAGGCGACCGGCGAGGCGTTCGAGGCTTTCGTCTCCCGGCTCCAGGAGCAGTACTCGGTGACTCGCGAGCAGCTGAGCGACTGGCTCGCGTCCAAGGGCGAGAGCCTGGAAGGGCTGCGCTCCCGATTTGCCGAGCGCGCCCCTTCGCCGGAGTCCATCCGCGCCTGGTTCGCCGAGAATTTCAGCATTGAAGGCCTGAAGGCGTGGCTCTCGTCTAGATCCCAGCAGAACTCCAACCCTCCGGACAAGGCCAATCGCATCGGACCCGACGCGGGCGGCCAGCCGGCGTAGCCGAGGCCAGCCGACGCAACAGGGGCCAGCCGGCGTGTCCGAGATCAGCCGGCGACCGGCGTCGCCAATCATGCCCGCAAGTTCTTCCGTGGCAGGTTCTTCTGAGTCAGGTTGCAGGTTCTTCTGGGGCAGGCGTTCGTCGAACGGTCGCCTTCAGGTCGGATAGCGTTTCTCGAACCATGTGACTGCCTTGCGCAGGCACGGCCATTCGAGCACTGCTCGGGGCGTGTCGATCACGGCCTCCGCCTCCAGCTGCTCGTCCGTCACCGAGTACTCGTCCATCACGTCCCAGATGCAGTGTTCGAGGTCGAGGAGCGGAGCCGCCAGCCAAGCGCGCTCGAACGTCCCAGCGGGCGTGTCTCACAGGGAGAAGTAGGCGCCGATGCTGCTCGCGAGCAGACCGGCCTCGGTCGACTGGCTGCGGGCCAGCTGCGCGAACGCCCTCACCTCGGGGCCGCCATGGGATTGAAGGCTTTGCCGTCTTGGCGATCGTGGGTGGGCAGATCGAAGGTGATCAGCTGGTCGCCCCGCGATGCAACTACGTCGGCGCACTGCGCCAGGACGGGATCACGCTTGTTCGAGAGCTGGCCGTGCACGCCGATGACGGCCCGCCCACCGGGCTTTCCCCACCTCAAGGCAGGAATTCCGTCAAGGACGAACTCTTCCGGCTGTCTGCCCATGGTTTTCCTCTCCTTCATGCACGAGTGCCCGGAAGGCTGCGCTTCCTCCAACGGCGCATGCGGCGGTTCCTCACTCTGCCTTCCAGTCCGGTTCACCGCATCCGTCCAGTCCAGTTCACCATATCCGCATGCATCGAAACGGCGGAGGAGCGCATTGCCCTGCTCCGTCGGCTCGGAGTCTCATGCCAGGGTTTGTCGAATACGCGACTGCGTCCCGGTCGCGACGACCTCGGCCGTCGCGCCGTTGACGAGAGGCATGAACGGGGCGACGTGGCCGCATTCGACGTCGGCAACGATCGGCACGCCCAGGCCGCCCAAAGCGTCGATGACGGCGTCGTACTGGTTCATGTCCGCGCAATCCGGGGCATTCGTCCGTCCAACGAGAACGGCGGCCGCAGATTCAAAAAAGCCCGCCAGGCGCATCCCGTGGAGCGTTCTGCACACCTCGTACGCGTCCGCGTTGGCCGCTTCGACGTATACGATGAGCGGATCCCCGGTGGAGCGGGCGAGTTCGGACGCCCTGCCGAACGGCGTTCCGGCCAGGTTTCCCAGAGTCTCGATGCATCCGCCGATGAGCCTGCCCCGCGCGCGCACGTCTCCCGCGCCGTCGAGCCGCACCCAGTAGGCTTCCTCCGTAAGCTCGAACTCAGCGGCCTCGGGAAACGTCTCGTACAGAACATAACCTTCGCGGTACTTGTCGGGAGCGTCCTGGGTGAACGAGGCTCCTTGGGGAAGCGAGACGACGTCCATCCAGCCGACGAGGCCTTCAGGCACCGCGAACGGCGTGTCAAGGAGGTTGTTTCCGTGCACGGTGGCGACGCCGGCATTCAAAGTGAGCGGCAAAAGAAGGGTTGAAATGTCTGAATAACCGATGACCCACGTCGGCTCGGCCTCGGCCAGGGCCTGCCAATCGAGACAGGGTATGAGATCAATGGCCAGCTCACCGCCCCACGGCGGAATGACGGCACGAATCTCCGGATCGAGAAGGAAATCCTGCAATTCCCGCGCACGTTCCCGGGCGGGCGCGGACGTGGCTCCGTTTCCGTCCATGCACTCGCCGATAAGAACCTCAAATCCTCGGGAGCGCACGATTTCCACGGCAAACTCCAGCCTGGGCTTCAAGGCGGGAGGCACACCGCCCGACGGCGACGTGACGGCCACTGTGTCGCCAGGGTCGAGGGGCCTGGGGAAACGCAGCTTCATTTGAGGGACTCCGGCGGATTCTCGCGCAGTTCGCGGATTGCATTCTCGAAATCGTCCAACGAATCGTAGTTCGAATAGACCGACGCAAAACGCAAGTACGCGATTGTGTCGAGCTCACGCAGCGGCTCGAGGATAGCCAGGCCGATCTCGTGCGCCTCTATCTGCGAAGCCCCGTTGGCGCGGATCCGCTCCTCGACCAGCTGGGCGAGCCTCGCCAGGTCGTCTTCGCTTACGGGGCGGCCCTGGCAGGCCTTTCCCACCCCGCTAATGATCTTCTCTCTGGAGAAAGGCTCATATGCGCCCGACCGCTTGATCACCTGAAGGCTCGCCGTTTCGATCGTCGTGAATCGCCGATTGCACCGAGGGCACTGACGGCGCCGCCTGATGGCCTGGCCGTCATCGCTGGCGCGCGAGTCGATCACGCGAGACTCTGGATGTCGGCAGAAAGGGCAGCGCATTCTTCAACATTAATCGCGCGCGCGTCAGTGCGGCAAACATTCGTGCCTAATAGCCGCCAAATCTGTCTATCGACGGTCCCCGGACCGAGGCTTCCCCTCCCCCGGTCCGGGGACTAGCTCATCGGTAATGGGGCAACACAAGCTTCTGTCCGGGTTTCACGTCGCGCGAACCCAAAGAGTTCAACTGTGCGATATCCGTGACTGCCTTCGGCGTGCTGGGGGCTCCGTCGATTCGGGCGGCGATCGCCCACAGCGTGTCCCCCGATTGAACGACAACCGTTTGCCGTTCGGCGGGAAGCAAAAGACTTCCCACGACGAGGCCCATGACGACCACGGCCGTGCAGGCGAGAGCGGCGAAGGCGGCTCGAAGCGCTCGAACTCCAAACGCCCCGGAAGCCACGGACTCGTCGGCTGCCGGCGTCGTCTTCGGGTACACGCACCTTGGGCGCGGCGATATGCGGGAACTGCGTCTGTCGCGAAGCGGGACGAGGCGGCCTGCCGGCTGCGCTTTCCCATCGTCGGATTTGCCATCGTCGGGCGTGTCCGCGGTGGGAACTGCCCGAAGGCGCGGAGCCGGGAACTCCTGCTTCGACCGTTCGCCGTCGTACAAAGTGCGATCGGCGCGATTGTCCCGCGTATTCTCGCAGCGTCGCCGAGCGTCCGGACCGACGGCTTGCAACCGCCGAGCGTCTTTCCCGCGCTGAGTCGCCGGCTTCCGTTTGCCGTCTGCCGGAATCCGCAGAACGCTCATAACTTTACCTCGAACTTTCGTTCATCGAACATCTGTTTATAGACGATAGCGAATCGTCGAACACTTGTCCAGTCTTGTCGCCCCGCCGCTTTCTCTGAACAAATGTTTGCCTTTTCGTATCGTTGCCGGTAGGCTGATGACATAAGTCAATCGCGCCCCTCCGACACTTTTTTGGGGCTTTCACCGGAGGTGATGATGGTCAGACGCCGAACAGCCCTGACTGAACGTCAGAAGGAAGTGCTCAACGCCCTTCGCTCGGAGCTGCTCAAGAACCGATACGCTCCGACCATTCGCGAAATCGCCGACCGCTGCGGCTTTTCATCGACGTCGTCGGTCAAGTACCAGCTCGACGCTCTCGAAGACAAGGGGTACATCGTGCGCGACCCCAGGCGTCCGCGCACGATTCTCTTGACCGAGCTGGGCTTGGAGAACACCCACCGCAGGCTTTACGCCGATTACACGAGCGCCGGCGTTCCGAGGGGTGCGGCGGCAGAGGAGCCGAAGACGTCCGCGGAGGACTTCCACGTCGACCCCTCGGTCAACGTCCCGGTTGTCGGGCGCATCGCGGCGGGATCGCCGATATTGGCCGACCAGGTGGTCGAGGAGGTTCTCCCCTTGCCTCGGTCGCTCACCGGCGACGGTGAATTGTTCATGCTCAAAGTCGTGGGCGATTCCATGGTCGAGGCGGCCATTTGCGACGGCGACTGGGTCGTCATCCGCCGGCAGCCCGTGGCCGAGAACGGGGAGATAGTCGCGGCCATGATCGAGGGGGAGGCGACGGTCAAAGTCCTCCAGCGCAAAGACGGCCACACTCTTTTGCTTCCGCGCAACAGCGAGTACAGGCCGATTCCCGCCGACGACGCCGAGGTTCTCGGGCGTGTCGTCACGGTGCTGCGCTCGCTCTGACTCTCCGCCAGTCTCGCTTCCCGTGAACTTGACGCGACGGCTTCGGCGCAGCGACTCGGAGCCGCGGCTTCCGGCCCCTTGCCGGTCATTGAGCACCCGTCCTTCACTGGACCGAAAATCGAGCGGGGCGCGTTCGACGCAACGGCCGGCACGTTCAACTTGGGATGCGGCCCGCGCCCGATCCCGGCATGCGAAAAGCGCGGGCCCTATACGGACCCGCGCTTCAGATCTGAGATCAGACGCAATTTCGAACGCTCATATGCGTCACAGAACGCTCACACCGGGTAGGCGTCGCAGGCGTTTGGCGCGGACGCCTCGGAACGCTCA
>ERZ772766.1498-NODE-1498-length-12485-cov-5.783749_pt1 | contig 12485 bp, 16 predicted proteins | sample MGYA00511379_ERZ772766 | MGnify/ENA primary metagenome ERZ772766 (study PRJEB29015, sample SAMEA2737895) | human oral metagenome | biome: human oral; feature: human-associated habitat; material: dental | place: China | collected 2116 ...
ATAGTTTAGGATTGATGTTAAGGCTGCACCATAGCCAATCCTGTTGTTTGCGTACGTTTCTAAGACTACGTAACGATTTGTAACTATCTGAAGGGATAAATAGTGAGTAGCCTGCTTGTAGGGATACATATTGCTGTATCTTATGGGTATAAACTAAATCGCCTTCTACACCTAAGTGGCGAGTTTTGTTGTCTTCGCTACCAAGTATTTTACCCGCAGAGCGGAAATAGTGTCCAGTAGCGGAGAGGCTTCCCTTATCGGAGGTCTTGAGGTTAAGGTTCAAGTAAGGGTTCAAAAGACCTACACTTGGGCTATAGCTTACGTAGAAGTGATCCATGAAGCCATAGAACTTATGGTTGGTACCAGAGAAAGGATTGAAAGCCTTGTCTTTGTTAGAGCTGCTATTGGTATCATTCCCACTAAGGTAGTCAAGACCGAGGGTAGCAGAGAAGGCAGGAGTAAATTGGTAACCTACTAGAGCAGCCAATAGGAATGCTTCTTTGTCCTTACCTGCTGCATTCTTACCAGTTTGTAGGTATCCTTCAGCACCATAGCGTAGCGCATCGGACTTACCGCGGTAGTGGAAACCGATAGTTTGCATGTTGTAATCATTATCATCAACAAGGTCGTTGCGCTGTCCGAGGTTAGCTACTAGGACAGACACACCTTGAGTAGGGGTGATGTTGTAATGGGCATGCACTGCTTCTAAGTGTTGGTAAGGCTGACCTCCTGGGGCGAAGAACTGTCCTTTAGGGTTATTGACGTTTCCTTTGACATTGGAAGCATTTCCGTCCAAATAGTTTTGGTTAAAGGCAAAGAAAGAACGAAGGGAGAGTTTGTCGTTTTTCCAGTTGATGTTGATAGCGTCGTGTGCACGTCCAGCAGGGTGCCAATCAAGAGAACCGAAGATACGGTCTTCGTCAAGAACAATCATCTGTCGGCCTATCTTGGCATTGATATCTTTGTAGATAGGTAAGGCAGCGTAGGCCTCAAAGATAGAGAGTCCTCCAGTACGGTCATTGAGTTGTACTTGAGGCGCTTGTCCCCAGATGTTGACATTCTGGAAAGAGAGGAAAAGCTGCAATTGGTCACCATGACGATAGTCAAAGTTGATTCGCGTACGGTTATTGACCAAGATGGCAGGTTTTTCTCCCTCTTGTAGAGGTACATAAGCACCGTTTCGGTATTCGAAGCGAGGGCGGAGCTGGGCAGAGAGCGTAAAGGTGTTCTCTGGAGTTTCTTCCTCTTGAGCTTGTACTACAGAGGGAAGTGCTGCCAAGAATAAGGCAGATAAGATAACTTTCTTCATGTGTTTTTATTTATTATTATACAGTTGTTAGTGTTCAGGGCTCAGTTGTTAGTCACTAGTTGCAAATCACTTTTTAGAGAGCGTAAAATCAAGCATTTTAAGCGGTGCTTGCTCTGGATCATTGCTATTCTCCTTGAAGGCGATTTGCTCAGAGGAGACATACCCTTTCGCAGTTGCCTGTAGCAGGTAGTTCTGTTTCACGTCTAGGACGACCGTATAAGTACCATATTGGTCACAAGAGTAGGTGTTTTCCTGACCTGTGGTGAGATTCTTTAGCAAGATAATCGCCTCTGGGATAATCGTATGTGTCTTGGCATCAATCACAGTGCCTGACACCTTATAGGTCTGTTGCAGGGATACGCTCAGTAGCGGCTGCGTTGTTTTGTTGGGCAACACAACGGTTGCATGGCAGGCAAGGCTGCATAAAAACAAGGCTATTATATAGCTGATAGATGAATTTTTCATAACATGTAATTTATTATTATTTCGGTCAAAAGTACAAAAAAATTAGAAAAGATAGAGATGAAATATGTCAATTGTGTTTTGTTTAACAATTAACACCTTTAAATACAAATAAAACATAAATACTTAACACAGTTTTTTATTGTATAAATTATTACTTCTCGTAGGGTGAATGCTTGACTTTGGGTTCAAAAATGTTGTACTTTTGCAACGTAAAACAAACAAAAAGAAATAATGTCAAACATCATGAATCAAGAAGAAATTCTCGGATTGCTTACTGAAAAATTTCCCCAAGTAAGCCCTGCACATCTCACTCCCTTGGCCACTTCCTTAGCGGCACAGAACCCCGATAGTCATCAGGGGCAGGCACTGGTAGCCAAGCTAACATTGGAGCAGATTAAGGACTTTGTCCCTCAGGAAGCACTCAACACAGAAGCCTTTGCCCATCTAGCATCAGCGGCACTGACGCCCTCTTTGGAACAACTCATACAGGAGCGCGTAGCGCGAGAGGTAGAGACCCTTGAGCAGCGCCTAAGCAAGTTCGAAACTACGCAGCGCCAACAGCAGCGTTACAGTCAGCTACAGGAGGTGCTCAGTGGCTGTGAAGACCAGGGGTTCCGCCAGCAGAGCCTTAGGGACTTTAAGCGAATGCAGTTTGCCTCGGCAGATGATTTCGCTCAGTATTTACAACAAAAACAACAAGATGTACAACAAACCAACCAGCTGTTGGCCAATCGCAATCTTTCTTTACAACACCCTCCTCATTATGCTAAGGATCCCCAACAAGCAGGCGTGTCCTCCTCCGTGGCTACTTTTATCCAATTACAACAAGGAGAAAGTATAGCCTTTAAGGGAAAAGAAGTCTAACAGATAGTGACAAGTGACAAGTGACAAGTGACAAGTGACAAATGACAAGTGACAAATGACAAGTGACAAATGACAAGTGACTAATGACAAATGACAAGTGACAAATGATAAGTGACAAATGATAAGTGACAAATGATAAATGACTAATAATAATGACAAATCATTAACAATTAACAATTAATAATTAACAATTAAAAATATGATTCATATCACACCAGCGGTTCCGACATCGGGACTCTTTATGCACACTTTGGCCGACCTCACAGGCGGCGTAACTATAGCTTCTAATTTCTTGGGTGGGGCTTACCTATATGCAGGGACACCCATAGGCAAGGGAAGCGACGGCTGTTATGAGGTGGAGAAAATCGCCTATACGCTCTATGTAACCCCTACGGCGTCCAAGGAGTTGAAGGTGGCCAAGGGGCACCACTTTTTGGCAGGAGACTATATAGCGGCAGATATAGCTGATGGACAGCGGATTGCTGCTGTTAATAAGGAACATGCCGAGTATGATACCCTGACCTTGGAACAGGCCTTTGCAGTGGATATTCCTAAGGATACGCCCCTTTTTGCCAGCGAAGGTCATAACAAAATCCCTAAGGTAGCACCCGTGGCCTTGATTGCCCATACGACACTTGTCCCTCGCGAAGGCGACCTATACTGCGCCGCTTGGCTTATAGGGGTAGTCAAGGAAGAGCGTTCCCAACCCATAGCCAAAACACTCAGAGAACAACTCAAGCTGATAAGCTTTATTTAGTGACTAGTGACAAGAGGCTAATGACAAGAGACTCAAAACTTAAAACTCAAAACTTATATGATAAATTCTTCTCTTATGGTGGGTCTTAATCAGGCCGACTTGCAAGCTGTTGTAAATAGTTACAACCTCGAACAGTATTATTATCCTACTTTGTTTCCTCTTAGGGAAACCTCAACGCTCTCTTGGCGTATGCTGGAGGCACAATCGGGTCTTAGGGTAGCGGCCGATATAGTGGCACGTGGGGCATCGGTGCCTGCCAAGGTGCGTAAGAACTTGGCCAAGCTCCAAGGGGATATTCCTAAGCTCTCCATAGCACGGGAGAAAAATGAGGACGAGCTTACCGAATATGACTTGATGGTAGCCATGTCGGCTCAAAACCCCGATATGCTCTCCTTGGTGCAGTTCTGGGCAGATGATACCAAATACTGCTGGCATGGAATCGCCGCCCGTGCTGAATGGATTGCCTTGCGACAAATCTCCTTAGGGAAATTTTCCTTGGATCAAGAAAACAACTTTTCTGTTGTCAGCCAATATGAGATGGACTACCAAATTCCTAAGGAACAGAAGATAGGGGTAGAGGCCTCTTACAACGGTACAGCAGGTAAGCCCCTAACCAAGGACTTACCTAGGGCGATACGCTTGGGACAACAAAAGCATGGGGTGAGCTATAAGTATGCTTTTATGAATGTGGATACCTTCCTCAAATTGGCCTCCCAAGAGGAAGTAGGCAAGCGCTGTCTGCCCTATGCCGTAGGGGCGTCCCCTGCCGATGCACCTGACCTTAGTACAGTCAATGCTTATTTGGCTAAGCATGCCGAAACCTATCGTGGGCTACAGATCATCGTGATAGACCAAGAAATCACTTTGCAGGCGGCCTCTGGAGAACACAAGACCCAGAATCCTTTTGAAGATGATGTAATTCTCTTCTCCGAGAGTAAGGTCTTGGGCAACACCTATTGGAAAACGCCTATAGATATGAAGATGCCTTCCTCCAATGCGCTCAGGGCACTTCATGGGCATACCCTCATTAAGAAGTATTCCCAAGAATCACCCGTGAAGGAAATCACCGAAGGGGTTGCTAACCTCTTTCCAGCGTGGAACTTGGCTGCACGCTCTCTGCTTATGCAGGTAAATAATACGACTTGGAATAAAAACTAATATAATGACAAGTGACTAACGACTAGTGACAAGTGACTAACAACTAATCACTAACAACTAACAACTAATGACTAATGACTAATCTAGAATACTTGACCCTGAGCCTATCTCCTATGGGGATAGAGCCACAGACCATAGAGTTGCTCCTGAAGAAGGGGCAACTCTCCCCCGCGGAGGACTTGGAGATAGTGCGCTGTGATAGGGCGATCTATCGTTATTTTTCGCTTATACTTGCCTCTACCTCTCACAAACGTACCGAAGGGGCTTTCTCACAGAGCTGGGACTTGCAGGCCATAGAGGCTTACTACACTGCCCTATGCTACGAACTGGGAGAGAAAAATGTGCTCTTCCCTTCCCACGCGCCCAAACTAAGAAGTAGAGCAGAAATATGGTAACATGAAGTATCCCCATTATCTTTTTGTGATGACTACAACAGCCTCGCAGCGGCGTGCTGATGGTACTTGGACGGAGACGACCATGGTGCCTGTGCTTCTTTGTCGCTGTAGAGAGGAGGTCAATAGCAAGGGGCAGGAAGTACCCTTGGCCAATAGCCTCTATCACCATGTCCAAAAGGGCAATGCTTCGTTTCACCGATTTGCCTCGGTTATCTACTTTCCCCAAGGGGTAGCGCGTCTGCCCGTGGGTGCACAAATACTTGTGAGCGATGACCCCGAAGGCAAAGAGGTGCGACTTATGGGCAGTGTCCAAAAGTGCGACATCGGACAATTCCATTCCCGATTGTGGGTGTGATAAACAAAGACTTAATACATAACTGAATATGCTAACCTTTGATGTAGAAACCCATTTGTATCAGCTACTTACCCAATATGATATCAAAAACCGTTTGGGACTTACCGGAGATATCTACTTAGGTAATGATCGTCCACAGGATTCCTATAAGGAAGATATTGTCCTGCAATGCCTTGAGTGTCAGTTTTCCAAGGATAGGGAACCGACCGTACAGGAGCGAGCCACTACGGGTGTGGCGCAAATCCTCGTCTATGTGCCCGATGTATACGTGTATAAGGGTGTACAGGGTACCCAGTATATCTCGGCTCGGTATCGCCTGCGGTTTATCGCCTCGGAGGTCATCACAGCCATTCGTGCCTCTTGGCAAGGCGCCAAGCCGCACCTGATGATCCTCAAGCAAAGCCTTACTCCACTACCCGAAATACACCAACATGTAGCGACAATTGTAGTGGGAATTTAAGAGAGAATAAGTAAAAAGTAAAAAGTAAAAAATGAATACTTTCAAAGAAAAATATCTCCCGTATGCCATGGAGAGTGAGCGAAAGACGGGAATTTCAGCGATTTTTATACTCGCTCAAGCAGCCTTGGAAACAGGTTGGGGGAAGTATGCTCCTGGCAATATGTTTTTTGGCATAAAGGCCTCTGCTACCACACCTGCTGAGAAACGGCAACTCTTAAGAACCCAAGAGGTACTGTCGGCAGTGCCTCAGATAGAGGATTTCCCTGAAATTATAAGTGTGAGAAAAGCTGCCAATGGCCAGTACTACTGCCAGGTACGCGATTGGTTCCGCAAGTATAACAGCCCAGAAGAGTCCTTTACCGACCATGCTCGCCTGCTAAGTCAGCACCCTCGCTACCAAAAGGCAATGCGCTACAAGAGCGACCCATATCGCTTGGCTGAGGAGATTGCCGCCGCAGGCTATGCCACTGATCCCAAGTATGCCTACAAACTCAAAATAATCATTGACCAACTCTCTTAACCTCTTATTTATGAGACTTATATGTTTTTTTGCCTTGCTTCTGCTCTTTGCAGCTTGCAAGACCACACACCCAGATACCCAAAGCACTACACAAGTTCAGCAGCACGATAGCCTTGTCCAATATAGTCAAGAGAGGCGAACCCAAACGCTTACCCTTGACCAATGGCAAGAGGTGGAATGGGAAATGGACACAGGCAGCATAACACCCCCTACCGATACGCTCTCGCCCTTTCCTGCTCTTGCTACCTTTACGGAGGTTAAGCAGGATAAAGCACACAAGGTGGTCATGCGCGCCCCTCATCTCTCTCTAAAAATCAAGCGAGTGACCCAACAGCAAGCCCAAGGGCAACAGCAAATCCAGCAGGTGCATCAGCAGCAACACCAAAAGCTACACCAGCACCATTTTCAACAGCAGGAACAAGAGACTCCCAAACAGCTTTGGTGGAAACTCTTTTGGGTGGTACTTGCAGTAGTGATGGCGACAATGATAGCCAAGCGTGAAAAGTAAAGCCAGCGAATACTTGGGGCTGGGTATGTGGATGAAAAGTGAGTTGTCATTTGTCATTATTTCACTATCTTTGCCCCTATAACCATAAGCATTGGATAATCTTATTCGTTGCTTTGCTATCATATTGAATATGAAATATTTATTATTATTTGTACCCTTTTTAGGCTGGTCTCAGGCAGTGGATTTGAGTCTTGACTTGAAGCCTAAACAAGCCTATAGGCTTATGGTAGTTGCGGAGGTATCGTCCAAGCAGCGGGTGGACAACTTGGACGTAGAGGCCAAGGCGGTCAGTACCACACGCCTGAGCTTTACTCCTGGCAAGGAAGACAAGCAGATCTATCCTGTAACCTTGCGCTATGAAGAGGCTACTTTGCAAATGGAAACCCAAGTACAAGGTAAGAACATGCCCTTGGAGAAAATTCCAGAATATACCAACGAGGCAGCTAAGGAACTTTGCAATCAGCCATTCAAAGGGGAGCTAAGCGTAAAGGGGAAGTTTGTAAAATTAGACCCTGTAAAACCGCTTATGGAACGCGCTATGAAGCAGTTGGAGAAAAAGCATGCCAAGGAAAACCCCTTGACTCCCTTCGAGCGCCAACAGGTACAAGCACAATTGGAAGCGGCTTTTGCCGAGACTACACTACAGTCCAACCTCTCCAATGTGCTCTCTGTCTTGCCTCGCCAAAGGGTAGCGGTAGGAGAGCAGTGGGAGATTACCTCTTTCCTTTCCAAGGAGATGAATGTAAATGTAAAAACCCAATATACCTTACAGGAGGTAACCCCTGAGCATATCTATATCCGTGGAAAAGCAGTGATGGCTACCAATCACGAGAAGGTAATCCTCCAGCAAGGGCAGTATGTGTTCTTTACCATGAATGGTCAAACCGACATAGAGATATGGCTTGACCCTGCCACCAAATGGATCAAAAAAGCCACTGCCAAGCAAACCCTCTCTGGAGAAACTGAAGTAGAGGGTGATCTCTCTCACCAAAAAGGAAAGGTAATTCCCTTTGAGAGCCAGTCAAGTATAGAAGTGAAGAGTGAAAAGTGAAAAGAGAAATTCACTTTCTTTTAACGCGCTAATCAAGAAAAAAATAATAATTTAGCGTCTTGAAACGATATGTAAGAAAATTACAAAATTATGAGTGTTGATATCAGTCAAATCAATGAAAAAATAGAGCGCGAAAGTGTATTTGTAGAAACCCTTACGGCAGAGATGTCCAAGGTCATCATAGGCCAACGCCATATGGTGGATGCCTTGCTCATTGGTCTCTTAGGTCAGGGGCATATTCTTTTGGAAGGGGTACCAGGGTTGGCTAAAACCCTCTCTATCAATACCCTTGCCAAGGCGGTACATGGTTCTTTCAGCCGTATACAATTCACCCCCGATTTGCTTCCTGCCGATGTGATCGGTACGATGACCTACAATATTAAACAGAACGAATTTGCGATCAAGAAGGGGCCTGTTTTTGCCAATTTTGTCTTGGCCGACGAAATTAACCGTGCACCTGCTAAAGTGCAATCAGCCTTGCTCGAAGCCATGCAGGAGAAGCAAGTAACTATAGGAGATACGACTTTTTCTCTAGACAAGCCTTTCCTTGTGATGGCCACTCAGAACCCTGTGGAGCAGGAAGGTACTTACCCTCTTCCTGAGGCTCAAGTGGATAGGTTTATGCTCAAGGTGGTCATAGACTATCCTAAGCTACAAGAAGAACAGCAGATCATGCACAACAACCTCAAGGGTACACAACCTTCAGTGAATCAGGTGGTAAGCTTGGATCAGATCCTACACGCCCAGCAGGTGGCCTATGAGGTATATATGGACGAGAAGATAGAGAAGTATATCCTTGATATTATCTTCGCTACCCGTTATCCTGAAAAATACCAGTTGGCTGAACTTAGTCCGCTGATACAGTTTGGCGCTTCGCCTCGTGGTAGTATCAGCTTGGCAGTAGCGGCCAAGTGTCATGCCTTCATACACCATCGTGGGTATGTGATTCCAGAGGATGTACGTTCGGTAATCTTTGATGTACTACGTCACCGTATCGGAATTACCTATGAGGCGGAAGCTGAAAACATCACCTCTGTAGAAATTATCAATAAGATAATCAATACAGTGGAAGTACCATAATAGTGACTAGTGACAAGTGACAAGTGACTAATCCTATTGTCACTTGTCACTAGTCATTAGTCACTAGTCATTGGTCATTTGTCATTGCTTCCACGAGTTGGTATATATTGGTAAGGGGATCTTGGTCAGCATAGGCGCGTTTTTCCTGTAGGGAGTATAGTTTCTTAGCGCGCGCGATGGCTTTTGCCCGTATAGCTCGTTCGTCCTCTTCCAATCGGTTGTAGAGCAGCTTATAGAAATCCGCTTTCTTTCCTTCCTCTGGATCTATCTGTAGTGTCTCATTCAGGGCAGAGGCATAATCCTCTTGAGGATCTCCATAGTGCAGCCATACCCATAAGTCAAAGCTATCATTGCTATAGACAAGCTTGTACCCCAGAGCATTTGCTTTTTTGGCAGCAGCTTCTAGATTATTTGCCTCGGAGGGAGCCGCATCACACACACACCAGACTTCATCAAAGTCATAGTGCATTTCCTTGGCTACCTCCTGAGCATAGAGCACCGTTTGCAAAGGCGTGCGCTGCTCACCGCTTAGGCCTACCACCACCAGAGAGGTAAGGGGGAAATGCTTAAAATAGTAGGTTTCTGCCTGCTCTTGACATACCACTAAAATAGTTTTATGCAGGGTTCTTTTCTCCGTATATTCATAAGTATCCTTCACCAATTCCCATGCGGGGGTAATAGCAGGGGAGACGGTTTGTCGGGTATATCGGGAGGCTTTGATAGCCTTGGTTTGTTTGGGGTTTGTTTTTCTTCTTTTAGCCATGGTTTAATTTTCAAAAAGTTCATTAAAATCACCTACTATAGGAGTAGCTCCATACTTGCCATGCAAGTAATCACGCTCATAGGTATCACCCTTAACCCCAGCTATTTCAGCCAAGGCATATAAGTGGCTACTACCTTCTTTGTCTTTCTCTACAAAAGAAATCTGGTCGCGCCTTAGCAGGTTGTCCAAAAGTAGTTGGGTATTGTTGGTAGTCAAGACAAATTGGCTTTGCTCATTGGCTGAGCTGTTGAACAAGGCTACGAGTTTTTTAGCCAGTAGAGGGTGTAGCAGAGCGTCAAATTGGTCTATAATGAGGATTTTCTTTTCATAGAAAGCATCATATAGGTAGGCAGCGTACTCAAAAAGGCGTTGGGTACCTTCGGATTCGAATTCCTCAAAGGCGAAGAGAGAAAGCGGAATCTTGTCCTCATCTACCCCGCCGCGCAATTTCTTAGCCGAAAGCAATACGGAGCGCTTCTTAGGGGCTTCCATGTTTTCAGAAGGTTCGTTGTTGAGTTCCAAAAAGCCCAATTTCTCCACTGAAGTATCGCCACGCTTGAGCACCTCCAGCATAAAAGACTTCTTCTGAGGGATACGCAAGGCCTCTCTCGCATAAGCGGCCATAGTAGCATCGCCCAAACCGCTGAGAATCTTGATCTGATTGAAGCCCTCTATGATACTCTTTGAGATTTTGGCAAAAGGAAAGGAGGCCAACATCTTAAGGAAAAGGCTTGTAGGGAATAGGAACTCCTTACTGCCGTCCTCCTGTTGTGCTAACCCCATGTATATGTCACCTTCCTTGAAGAAGTTTTCATTCAGATAGCTTATCCCCTTCTGTTCGCGAATAAAGTAGCAAGTTTCTTTTTTGCCCTTCCTCTCATAGAGCCATTCGGAGCATATAGCCTTGTCGCTTGCTTGGAAGCCATAGCGATATTTGTTCTCATCTATCCAAAAAATCATTTGGAAGAAGGAAGGCTGTTCCATGGTGTCGGCGCTGAGCCTAAAGCTATTGATGCGCTCTAGTACCTTTTCATCCTTGACCGATTGGGAGATGATTTTTAGAAAGACAGACAAGGCTTTTATCAAGTTGCTCTTTCCGCTGGCATTAGCACCATAGAGTACTTTTGATTTTAGAAACGATTCTTTCAGGTGAGCAAAAGTATTTGTACCCTCTAAAGCCTTATCTTTTTTAGAGGGTAGTTTGGCCTTCGTCAGGCTTAGTGTTTGTATTTCCTTGAAAGAACGGAAGTTACCAAAGCTAAAGTCTTGTATAATCATTTTATCTTAAAAATTGTGGATTTTTCGCAAAGATAGAAAAAAAAAGGAATATAAAAAGATATTTAAGGGACTTTAACGCTATGGTGATTAGTGGTTAGTGGTTGGTATCAATCACTTTCTGTTCTTCACTTTTGACTGAAAGATGGAGTTTCATCAGGGAGGCATTTAGTTCAAAGCCCAAAAGGAGAATGGTAGCGTTGAGCCATATATATAATAGGAAGATCAGCAGCGCCCCTATGGAACCATAGAGTTGGTTGTATTGAGCAAAGTTTTCTATATAGATTCCAAAACCATAGGTCGTAAGAATAAAAAGCACTAAGGTAAGGAAAGAACCTGCAGAGAAAAAGCGCATACCTTTCTGGGGCGAACCAAAATGGAAGAGAATAGAAACCGAGAGATAAGTGATGAAAATAAAGAATATTTTCTTGACCAAAGGGAAGAAATATGGATTGCCCTCAAAGAACTCAAAGATACGCATTCCCTTGATGTACTCAAAGGCAAGCCAAAAGATTACCGAAAAAAGTATCAGTACCACCAGTAGCATGGCCACCCCCATGGAGATAAAGTATTGCCTTACTACTCCACGGGTATTCACCACGTGATAGGAGTACTCAAAGCCTCCAAAAACGGCATTGATTCCGTTGGTAGTGAGAAAGATAGAAAGTATAAAAACGGTAGAGAGCAAGCCTGCACGCTTCTTGCCTGCGATGTCCATGAAGATGTCTTCAAAAAAATGATGCGTGCCAGGAGGGAGTAGATTGTCTAAGAATGCCCAAAAATCCTGTTGGAAGTCATTGATAGGAATATAAGGAATTAGGTTCAAGACCACCAAGAGGAAGGGGAAAATCGCTACAAAGAAGCTGTAGGAAATAGCACTTGCTCTATAGGTAAGCGCCCCCCTTACAATCCCAATGGTATAGAGTTCCAAAAGGTCATATAAGGAAAATTGTTGTCCCTTGCCCAGTGGGATACGCTTTAGCAAAGCAACTAGCTTGTTCAGTAAGGGAACACGGTCAATGAGCTTCTTTGTAGTGGAGTTCATCATATTATAAATGGTTTAGTATAGATACACGAAAGCCCTTACAGAGGAGTGGCCCCTGTAAGAGTAGTCTTTTGTAATAGGGATATTTTAGGCAGCTTGTTCTTGTTTTTGCTGTTTTTTAGCTGCACGACTTTCCTTAAAGCGCTCAATAGCAGCCCCAAATACCCAATAAGGTACTACATAGGAAAGCAAGAAAATCATAAGCCAAAATCCCATAGTAGCAATACCTAAAAAGGCCAAAAAGCCTAAATATTCTTGAAAAGTAAAATCTACTTGCATGTTGTTGTTTTTTTCTTGTGCAAAGTTACAATGTTTTTTTGAGATAAAAAAATTAATTTGACAATTTATTAATCCTTAGAAGAGAACCAATGAAGTATTTTCTTTACAAAAAAAACTCCTTATAAGCTACAACTTATAAGGAGTTCTGGGTGGAGTATGGGGCTCGAACCCACGACCTTCGGAACCACAATCCGACGCTCT
>ERZ772766.1501-NODE-1501-length-12478-cov-6.985752_pt1 | contig 12478 bp, 10 predicted proteins | sample MGYA00511379_ERZ772766 | MGnify/ENA primary metagenome ERZ772766 (study PRJEB29015, sample SAMEA2737895) | human oral metagenome | biome: human oral; feature: human-associated habitat; material: dental | place: China | collected 2116 ...
GGCACCTGCGAGGACTACTTCCCCAACCAGGTCGACGACCCCACCCTGGTCTGAGAGCCAAGGACAGTCGGTGGGGGCGGCAGCCCACATCCAGAACGCCGCCCCCACCGCCCCCGGCCCAGTTGCGCAGCAGCCGTCAGGGCTCCCGTGGCAGCGGCGAGCCCCGGCAGACCGAGCAGAGATCGGCAAGGGTGCTGATCCGCCACGTGTGCCGGGTGAGAACCCAGGAACAATCGCTATGTCTTCGTCCCCCGAATCCTCGAGCACAGACTACGTCATGAACAAGAAGCTTGGCGCCATCGCCATGCTTCTCGCCTCCACCGGCATGGGCCTCGTGGGCACCATCAGCCGCATCGCCACCAACGGGCTCGCCGAGGCCCACAAGCCCGCCATCGGCTCCTTCCTGGCCTTCGGACGCATGTTCGTCGCCCTGATCGGCTTCATCGTCATCGTGCTGGCAAGCCGGAAGGTCGCCCTGCTCCGCAGGACCCGACTCAGTTTCGCGGTGGTCATGGGCGGGGTGAGCATCGGCCTGTCCCTGGGCTGCTACATCACCTCGACACTGATGACCTCCCTGGTCAACGCCGTCTTCCTCATCTACACCGGGCCCATGTTCTGCACCATCCTGGCCCGCATCTTCCGCAAGGAGAAGATCGGCTTCCTCGGAGGCCTCTTCCTCTCCCTGGTCTTCATCGGTATGCTGATGACCATCGGCGTCATCGACATCAAGGACGGAGGCCTCGTTTTCGGACTCGACCTGTCAGCTTCGACCCCGGAGTTCCCGCGCAAGAGCCTGGGAGACCTGTTCGGCCTCCTGTCCGGGATCTTCTACGGCCTGGCCATGTTCTTCTACGGATACCGCAAGGACGTGGATTCAGCGGTTCGCGGCGTGTGGAACTTCATCTGGGCATCCTCCGCCGCGCTGGTGATGTCCTTCATCATGCGCCCCTGGCAGGGCGTTGCATCCTTCACGGTCTCCAACTGGATCGGAGCCTTCGCTCTGTTCATCGTCTGCGGTCTGTTCGCGCTGGGCTTCCTGATCGTCGCCGGGCGCAACCTGCCCGCCGTGGAGTACTCCACAATCTCCTACTGGGAGTGCGCGGTCGTCATTGTGCTGGGCATCCTGGTGTGGCACGAGTCGCTCAGCGTGGTCGGGATCGTCGGAGGACTGCTCGTCGTCGGGGGCGGTATGGCGCCGATCTTCCTGGACGCCGCGAGGAAGCGATCGCGTTCGTCATCGACCGGCTGAGGATAGGACGCCTGCCTGCGGTTGTCTTGTTCTGCATCCGCAGGCAGGCGCTCTGCCAACTTCATAAGTAATTACAAAACCTCACACTCACATCTGGAGCAGAAGGCAATGAACACTGCCCTCCGTGGAAGCGAAATCGACCATCATAAGGACCCTGAGCGAGCCCAGGCGCTGAGACGTGCCGCCACGGCAAGTTTTATCGGGAACTTCATCGAGTGGTTCGACTACGCCTCCTACGGATATCTCGCGGGTGTGATCGGCAGAGTGTTCTTCCCAGAGTCCGACAAGCAGGTTCAGCTCATGCTGTCCTTCGCCGTGTTCGCGACATCCTTCATCCTGCGTCCCATCGGCGCCGTGGTATGGGGTACATGGGGCGATCGTCGCGGGCGCCGGTGGGCGCTGTCGTGGTCGATCCTCATCATGTCGGGCTCGACCTGCTTCATTGGTTTTCTGCCCACCTACGCCATGATCGGCATATGGAGTGCCCTGGGCCTGCTCGTTCTGCGTATGGTCCAGGGCTTCTCAGCCTCCGGCGAGTACGCCGGCGCGGGAACCTTCCTGGCCGAGTACGCGCCGCCGGCGCGGCGCGGCATCTACACGTGCCTCGTCCCGGCCTCCACCGCCTGCGGCCTGCTCGCCGGCTCGCTGATGGTCTCGGGCATGTACTTCGGCCTAGGAGGCGAGGACTCACCTGACATGACCCAGTGGGGCTGGCGCATCCCCTTCATTCTGGCGGGTCCGCTGGGCCTGATCGGCCGCTACATCCGGGTGCACCTCGAGGACTCCCCCGCCTACCAGGCCATGCGTGCGGAGATGCCCCAGGAGCCGAGGTCGACGGGATGGGCCGAGCCTCTGCTTCTCCTGCTGCGGTACCACTGGCGCGAGACGCTCATCACCTTCGGCGTCTCCTGCCTCAATGCCGTGGCCTTCTACATGCTGCTGAGCTACATGCCCACGTACGTCACCGAGGAGCTCGGGTTCTCCTCAAACACCGCGACCCTGGCGACCTCCGTCATGCTCGTGGTCTACATTGCCGCGATCTTCCTCATGGGCCACCTGTCCGACTCCTTCGGGAGACGGCGCATGCTCATCGCCGCATGTATCGCCTTCATTGTGCTGTCTATTCCGCTGTTCATCATGATGACCAAGGCCGGCGGGCGCCTTGAGATCGTGATCCTGTGCCAGATCGTCTTCGCACTCATCCTCACCGCCAATGACGGGACCCTGGCTACCTTCCTGGCCGAGTCCTTCCCCACCAACGTCCGCTACTCGGGATTCGCCCTCTCCTTCAACAGCGCCAACGCGCTCCTCGGCGGCACGACGCCCTTCATCGTGACATGGCTCATCAGGGTCACCGGGTCGTCCCTCGTCCCGGCGGTCTACCTCACCGTGGTCTCGCTGATCGCCATGATGGCGATCCTCGCCTCACGAGTCATCCACGGCTCGGAGCTGACCGAGAACCCTCAGCTCGAGACATCAGGCTGAGGGGCGCCGTCGACGCGACTTCCGGACATGACGAGCGCGCCGGGCAGGGCAGGGCGTCCTACAGTTTGCTATGGTCCAGTGCTATGGCTGCACCCCTGCCTGCCGTTCCTCAGCCGCCTCGTCCAACTCGGGGCGGTGTCCGTCCGACTGTACGCGGAGAAGGACGGCGGCAGGCGATTATCGAGGCGGCCGCCGTGATCATCCGCGAGAAGGGCCCATCCGCGGTCAGCCACCGTGCCGTTGCCAGGCGCGCCGGGTGCTCGTTGTCGGCGACGACCTACTACTTCAAGGGGCTTGACGACCTGCTCTACCAGGCGGGCCTGGTCAATATCGCCATATGGGCCTCACGCGCCGAGCGCGTAGCGGACAAGGTCGAGTCCCTGGAGCAGCTTCCCTCGCTGTCCGGACGGCTGGATCTCGTGCTTCAGGCCACGCTTCCGCCGGAGGGCCCGTACCTCGGGCACTACATTCAGCTCATCTCCGCGGGCACCGTCGCACCTGTCGAGCAGGCCTACCGCCGGGGCCGGCAGCGCCTCAACACGGCTGTCGGCCGGCTGCTGGACCGATTAGGAGCCGTGATCGAACCGGACCTGGTGATAGCGGTCGTCGACGGTGCGGCAGTGACGGCCCTGAGCGAGGGGCGCGACGTGCACGCCACCGCCGCCGACCTTCTTGGGAAGATCACCGGGTTCTGGAAGCAGCCCGACCAGTAGCACGGCCCGGTCTCGCCTCACCACAGGACTGTGGGATCGAGCTCCACCCGGACCGCTTCCTCCCGGCGGGCCGAGCGCTCGCGCTGACGCACCCGCAGCATGGCGGCCAGCTCGTGACCACGGTCGACCTGCGTCCTGATCAGGGCCCGCACAGTGGCATCGCTGGCATCGCTCCCCGACGCCGATGCCGGCGGTCGCTCCGAACCCGGGCCGGGCGGTACCGGCGCCGGGCCCAGGGTCTCGAAGCCCGCAGACTCCGCCTGGGCGAGCAGCGCCTCCACCCCGTCGCGCGGCCCGTCCAGGCGCGCCGCGCGCCAGGCGGGCGGCAGGTGCAGGTCGGCCCGCTCAAGCAGGTCCTCACGGGCGTGGCCCGCATGGTCCCACCGCACCAGCGCCTGGGCCACCGACGGATCCGGGCCGCCCAGGAGAATCACCCGTGCGTCCGCGCGAGCCAGGACCACCGCGTTGGTCCACCGGCGCAGCGCCTCCGCACCAGCGCCGAGCTCGGGGCGGGAGGACAGGCTCCCGCCGTCGAGGAGCAGCACGGCGCGGTACCCGCCGTCGGCGACCGGCTCAGCGCCCGGCGTGGCCACCACCAGGCGGGGCGATGCGTCCACAGACCCGATGACGCCGTGGGACTCGCGGGCGCCCGAGACGACCACCGGCGTGCCGGGGAAGGCGCGTCCCAGCTCCTCGCCGGTGCGGGTGGAGCCCGACCCGCGCATGCGCAGCCGGTCGTCCCCGCACGCGGGACAGGCCCACCCGGCCAGTCCTCGCGCGCACCAGCGGCAGGCGACCGACCCGGCCCTCGCCATGGCCAGCGGGCCCCCGCAGCGGGGGCAGCGGCCGACCTGCCCGCAACGCCGGCAGGCCACCACCGGGGCGTAACCGGTCCGTGAGACCTGGACGAGGACGGGGCCGCCAGTCAGGGCGTCGCGCACCGCGCGGTGCGCGACCGAGGGGATTCGGGTCATCCCGGAGGCGCCCTCGGCCTCCAGCTGAATCGCGCTCGGGGCCTGCACGCGTGCCACGGCGGCGCGCCTCAGCGGCCGGGCGGCGCTCAGGTCCTCCGCCCAGCCCCGTTCCACATAGCTCTGGGCCTCGACGCTGCGCGAGTAGCCGGCCACGAGCAGTCCGGCGCTCTCCAGGCCGGAGCGCAGCGCCAGGACGGTGCGGGCGTGAGCATACGGAGCATGGCGCTCGTCGAGCCGGTTGTCGCCGTCGTCCCAGATCACCACCAGGCCCAGGTCGTGCACCGGCGCGAAGACGGCGCCGCGGGTGCCCACCACGACGCGCGCATACCCGAGGAGCACGCGCAGGAACGCCCGGTATCGGCGCGCGGGCCCGCCCTCCGCGGTGAGGATGACGACCGGCTCGTCGCGCGCGGCGCCCGGCTCCACATTCAGCTCGGCGCTCAGCGCCGCCGCGACAGTCTCCGCGTGAGCCGCCGTCGCGGCCACGACCAGAACCCCCCGGTGCGATGCCAGGGCGGCCCTGGCCGCATCAGCGAGCAGCGAGGTCCACTCCCGCACCAGGCCCACCCGGCCGGGCAAGGCGGTCCACACGGCGCGAGGCGCCCCGCCGTCGGCGAGCGCGGCCAGGAACCCTCCCCCGCCATAGGCGTCCCAGCCTGCCGCCGACGGCGCCCGCCACGGCCGCAGCGGCGCTGCCGTGCGACCGCGCTCGGCGCGCTCGGTGGAGGCGTGGCGCGGCGGCACGGCGAGCCGCACGACGTCCGACCGCACCCCGGCGCTGCGCGTGGCGACCGCCTCGACCAGCGCCCGGGTCGCCCCGGTGAGCACCGGCAGGTCGGAGACGACCCGACGGAGGGGCGCCAGCTTCCCGGGATGGGTCGTGGTCGCGCCGCGCTCCCAGACCCAGGCCCGCATGTCCTGGCCGCCGAAGCGGACGGTCACGCTCGTGCCCACGGCGGCGGCCGCATCGAGGTCGGGCGGGACCAGGTAGTCGAAGAGCCGGTCCAGGTGCGGCAGCGGGGAGTCCAGCAGCACCCGGGCCACGGGCTCGGCGACGCCCCGGCCGTCCACAGGGTGCTCCGAGGGCGCCGGGGCCGCCAGCAGCGTGCCCTGGGCGGGCTGTCCCCCACGGCCCGCCCGGCTCATCCCAGCGCCCGACACGAGTGGGGCGGACTCACAGCGCGGCTCGCAGGGCCTCGACGCGGCCGGTCTCCTCCCAGGAGAAGCCGTTGCGCCCGAAGTGCCCGTAGGCGCTGGTGGCGCGGTAGATGGGGCGGAGCAGGTCGAGGTCCCGCACGATCGCGGCCGGACGCAGGTCGAAGACCTTCTCGACGGCGGCGGCGACCCGTGCGACGGGAACCGTCTCAGTGCCGAAGGTCTCGACGTACAGGCCCACGGGGCGGGCCGAGCCGATGGCGTAGGCGACCTGGATCTCGCAGCGCTGCGCGAGGCCCGCCGCCACGACGTTCTTGGCGACCCAGCGCATGGCGTAGGAGGCGGAGCGATCGACCTTGGAGGGGTCCTTGCCGGAGAAGGCGCCTCCCCCGTGGCGGGCCATGCCGCCGTAGGTGTCCACAATGATCTTGCGCCCGGTCAGGCCCGCGTCCCCGGCGGGGCCGCCGATGACGAACTGCCCCGAGGGATTGACCAGGACCTCGGCGTCGGCGGTCGCCAGCCGGAGGCCCTTGGCCTCCTCCGCCTCGAGCACGGGACGGACCACCTCGGTGGTGATGGCGTCGGTCAGCCAGGCGCGGGTGCGGTCCGGATCGTGCTGGGTGGAGACCACCACGCCCGCCAGGCTCACCGCGCGATCGCCGTCGTAGCCGACGGTGACCTGAGTCTTGCCGTCTGGGCGCAGGCCCTCCACCACGCCCCGCTTGCGCACGGCCGTCAGGCGTTCGGCCAGGCGGTGGGCCAGGTGGATCGGCAGCGGCATGAGCTCGGCCGTGTCCGTGCAGGCGTAGCCGAACATGAGGCCCTGGTCCCCCGCCCCCTGGAAGTCGAGAGGGTCGAGCCCCCCGGCGCCCCCGGTTCCATCGCTGCGCACCTCGAGGGCCTTGTCCACACCCGCCGCGATGTCCGGGGACTGCTGGCCGATCGAGATCGACACGCCGCAGGAGGCGCCGTCGAAGCAGACCTCGGAGGAGGTGTATCCGATCGACGCGATCTCCGAGCGCACGATCTCGGGGATCTCGACGTACGCGTCGGTGGTGACCTCACCGGCGACGTGAACCAGCCCCGTGGTCACCATCGTCTCAACAGCCACGTGGGCAACCGGGTCCTGGGCGAGGATGGCGTCAAGGATCGAGTCCGAGATGCGGTCGCAGACCTTGTCGGGGTGCCCCTCGGTGACGGACTCCGAGGTGAACAGGCGAAGAGAGCTCGATGACATGTGGCGTCCTTGTGAGGTCGGTGGGTGCGGGTCTCGGATCGGATGCGGCAGCAGGCCGGCTCAGGCGTCCCACCAAGGACGCAGAGGGTACCAGTGCCCGTCCCGGTCGGGCCCCGGGCGTACCGCGAGGAGCTGATGGATCTGGATGTTGTTGCGCTCGAAGTTCCAGCGCGCGCCCGCCATGTACAGGCCCCACAGGAGCGAGGTCTGCGAGCCGGCGCTCTCGACGGCGGCGCCCCAGTGCTCCTGCAGGTTGCGGCACCAGTGCTCCAGGGTCAGGGCGTAGTGCTGGCGGAGGTTCTCCTCGTGGACCACCTCGAAGCCCGCGTCGTGCAGGCGGCCCATGACCAGGCCCGGCGCGGCGAGCTCGCCGTCGGGGAAGACATAGCGTCCGATGAAGGCCCCGGCGCGGTTCGGCTGGGTGGAGTCCCGGCGCGTGATCTGGTGGTTGAGGAGCCTGCCGCCGGGCCGCAGGAGGGAGAACATGGTCGAGAAGTACTCGTCGTAGTGGCGGACGCCGACGTGCTCCATCATGCCCAGGGAGCAGATGGCGTCGAAGCCGCGCTCGGGCACCTGCCGGTAGTCCATGACGCGGGCCTCGGCGAGATCGGACAGGCCCTCCCGGGCGATCCAGTCGTTGGCCCAGCGTGCCTGCGGCTCGGAGAGCGTGACCCCGATGGCCCGGATGCCGCGCCGCGCCGCCGCGACCAGCACGGAGCCCCAGCCGCAGCCGATGTCGAGCAGGCGCCCGCCGGGGGCGAGGCCGAGCTTGTCGAGGACGAGACGGATCTTGTTGGCCTGGGCGTCCTCGAGGGAGTCGCCCGGGTCGGTGAACAGGGCGCAGGTGTAGGTCATCAGCGGGCCGAGGACCATCGAGTAGAAGCGGTTCGACCGGTCGTAGTGGGAGGTGACGGCGCCCTTGTCGCCCTCCTGGGTGTGGGAGCGCGTGCCCGACAGCGCGCGGCGCCACGCCGGCGGGGTCTCGACCTCCGGGATCTCGGGCCGGTGGATGCCGCTCCTGCCGAGCGCGATGAGGATGCGGCCCAGGCTGCCGGCCGAGGGGCGCCTCACGCGCGCCTTGAGCTGTTCGAGGCGGTCGAAGGCCTTGTAGGGGTTGCCGGGCTTGACCCCGCGCATGGCGACCTTGCCCATGATGTAGGCGCGGGCGAGGCCGAGCTCGCCGGGGGCCGTGACCATGTAACTGAAGGCGTGCGGGGAGACGACGTGCAGCTCAAGACCGCTGCTTCGCGGGCCGACGGCGGAGCCGTCGTAGGCGGTGATGCGCACGGGCAGCGGCGGGGTCGTCACCGCCCTGACCATGTCGGCCACGGTCATGTCGGCTGTGGTGCAGGTGCTCGCTCCGGTCCTCTTCATGCAGATCACTCAGATCACTTCCGTGCGCGGCCCCACGACGGCGAGGCCCTGCGCTGTCTCGCTCCCCATAGTAGGCACGCGCACCGACACGTCTGAAGGGCGAGCGCCGTGCCTGTGCGTGATTCCGCAGACGTTTTCCGGCGTGCTCAGGAGCGGCCGGGCAGCCTGCGGGCGACCAGGTCGACGAGCGCGCGGGCGACATCGGTCTTGGAGCCCTCGGCCCTGGCGACCTCACGGCCCTGGTCATCGAGGACGACGACGGCGTTGGGCACGTCTCCGAAGCCGGTGCGCTCCCCCACGGCGTTGACGGCGAGAAGGCCCGCGCCCTTGCGTCGAGCCTTGGCGGCGCCGTGGGCGAGCACGTCGCCCTCGGCGTCGCCGGTCTCCGCGGCGAAGCCCACCACGAGCGTCCGCCCGCCGTCGTCGCGAGGCGGGTCGGCGACGAGCTCGGCGAGGATGTCGGGATTCTCAATGAGCTCGATGCTCAGCCGGGCCGCGCCCTCAGCCCCGTCGTCGCGCAGGCCGCGAGCCTCGACCCGCTTCTTGATCTTGGATGCCGACGCCGCGGCGGGGCGGTAGTCGGCGACGGCGGCCGCCATCACCACGGCATCGGCGTCCCGAGCGGCCCGTCGGACGGCGTCGCGCAGCTCCATGGCGGTGCCGACGGGCACCACCTCGACCCCGCCCGGCAGCACCGCGAGAACGTCGTCGGCCACATTGGCAGCCACCAGGGTCGCACGCGCACCGCGCTCGACGGCGGCGCGGGCCACGGCGGCGCCCTGGCGCCCCGAGGAGCGGTTGCCCAGGTAGCGCACCGGGTCGATCGGCTCCCGGGTGCCGCCGGCGGAGACGACGACGTGCCTGCCCGACAGATCCGACCGCAAGGTCTCCTGCCCGGCCCCGGGCGCCGTCTGCCGCCCGGCGAGCACCGCCAGCGCCTCGGAGACGATGCGCTCCGGTTCGGGCAGCCGGCCCGCCCCCGCGTCGGCGCCGGTCAGGCGCCCGCAGTCCGGGTCGATGACGCTCAGCCCGCGACGGCGCAGCGTGGCCACGTTCTCCCGGGTCGCCGGGTTGGCCCACATCTGGGTGTGCATGGCGGGGGCGAGGACCACGGGGGCCGTCGTCGTCAGGATCGTCGCGGTCAGCATGTCATCGGCGCGACCGGCCGCGACCCGGGCCAGCAGGTCCGCCGAGGCGGGGGCCACCACGACCAGGTCGGCCCACTCCCCCACCGCGACGTGCTCGACGGCGGCGGGATCCTCGAACAGGCCGCTGCTCACCGGGCGCCCGGTGACCGCGGCGAGCGCAGGGGCACCGATGAAGCGCAGCGCGGCCTGCGTGGCGAGGGTGCGGACCTCGTGCCCGGCCTCCCGCAGGAGACGGATGACGAAGGGCGTCTTGTAGGCGGCGATGGAGCCGGACACGCCGACGACGACGCGCCACGGGCCGGTCGGAGCGGTTCCTGGTGCGGTCACGGCCGGCTCCTCGCCGGCGGGCCGGGGTGCGCGGGCACGTCGTCCGGGCTCCGGCGACAGCGGCTCAGAACTGGATCTCGTCGAGGTTCGTGGCGGACGGCGCGTCCTCGCCCTCCGCGGCGGGCCTGGAGGCGTCGAGCTGGATGTCGGAGAACATGTCCTCCTCCGCGGCGCGCCGCGCCTTCTCGACCTCGGCGCGCCGGGTGCGGGCCTCATCGCCCGGGATGACCCGGAGCTTGTCCTCGGCCACCTCGCGCAGGGCGATGCTCAGCGGCTTCTCGTCGGGCTCGGCCTCCACCAGGGGGCCGAAGTAGTCGAGCTGGTTGTCCTCCAGCTGCCGGGTGTAGGCGTTGATCTGGCGGGCGCGCTTGGCGGCCTCCACGACGAGCCCGTACTTGGAGTCGACCTTCTCGAGCAGGTCGTCGATCGGCGGGTTGGTGATGCCCTCGGGCTGTGCGGAGGTTCCGAGCATGTGCTTCTCCCCGTGTGGTGGACGTTCGGTGTGCACGACTATAACCGGAACAGTTTAGACCCTGAGCCCCAGCAGGCTCTCGAGCTCGTCCGTGGCACGCGCCACGGTGTCATTGACAATGATGTGGTCGAACTCCCCTGCCGCAGCCATCTCCGTGCGCGCGGTGGCCAGGCGGCGCTCCTGCTCACTGGCGTCCTCGGTGCCGCGTCCGGCGAGCCGTGCGACGAGCTCGTCCCAGCTCGGCGGCATGATGAACACCAGCTGCGCGGAAGGCATGGACCGGCGGACCTGTCGGGCCCCCGCCAGGTCGATCTCGAGCAGGGCGGGGCGGCCGGCGTCGAGCTGGGCCTGGACGGGCCCGCGCGGCGTACCGTAGCGGTGCGCCCCGTGGACCAGCGCCCACTCCAGCATCTGCCCACCGCTGACGAGCCTGTCGAACTCGGCGTCGGACACGAAGTGGTAGTCCGCCCCGTCGACCTCGCCGGGGCGGGGCGCCCGAGTGGTCGCCGAGATCGAGACGAACAGGTCGGGGTGGCGCCGGCGCAGCTCGGCGACCAGGGTCCCCTTGCCCACCGCGGTGGGGCCGGCGAGGACGGTCAGGCGGGGGGAGGCAGACCGGAGGGGGGAGCGCGTCATGCACCGTATGATGCCGCACCGCGCTGCGCGCCCTCAGCCCCTCAGCGCCGCCTCCGCCTGCGCGGCCGCCGTCCGCGCTGCCGCGCGCAGGGCTGCCGGATCCGGTCCGGCGCCCAGCACGCCGCGGGAGGTCGAGGCCAGCACGTGGTGCCGCGCCGCGCCGAACACGGCCTCCAGCTCGGCGGCGCCGGCGCCCTGGGCGCCCACGCCCGGCGCCAGCAGCGGCGCGCCGGCCCCGAGCAGGTCGATACCGAGCTCGGCCACGGCCCCGCCGGTCGTCGCCCCGACCACCAGGCCGATACTGCCGAGCCCGCCGGCAGCGCGTGCGGCGGCGTTCGAGCGGGCCACGCCCGCCACGATGTCCGCCGCCACGGAGCTCCCCTGCCCCGTGCGCGCGTGCTGGACGCTCTCCCCCTCCGGGTTCGAGGTGAGGGCCAGGACGAAGACTCCTCGGCCCGTGCCGTGGGCGAGGTCCAGGGCAGGTGCCAGCGAGCCGTACCCGAGGTAGGGGCAGACCGTGATGGCGTCCGCCGCCAGCGGGGCCCCGTCGGCGAGGTAGGCCTGGGCGTAGCCGCCCATGGTCGAGCCGATGTCGCCGCGCTTGACGTCCAGGATGGACAGGGTGCCGCTGGCGCGCAGCGCGGCGAGGGTCTCCTCCAGGACGGCGATGCCGGCGGCTCCGTGACGCTCGAAGAAGGCCGACTGCGGCTTGACCGCCGCGACCTCGCCCTCGACGGCGTCCACGGTGCGCAGCGCGAAGTCCCTCAGGCCCCGCGGGCTGTCCGGCAGGCCCCAGGAGTCCAGCAGCGCCCGGTGCGGGTCGATGCCCACGCACAGCGGGCCGTGGGCGTCCATGGCCGCGGCGAGCGCAGTCCCGAAGGAGGCCACGCTCCCGGTGCCCCGCCCCGTGGCGGCGTCATCAAGTGGACCTGAGGCGCTCATGCCCGGGCCTCCCGCCTCGCCGCGCTCTCCCGGCGGGAGATCCTGTCGGCTCCGTGCTCCTGAAGGCTGCGGACGTGGAAGGGGCCGCGCAGCTGCGCCTCCAGGGCCTGGACGGCCGCCTGGAGCTCCTGGACGGTCGTGATGATGGGCCGGCCCGCGCTCGTCGTGGCGGCCCGGATGGAGTAGCCGTCGGCACGGGCCCCCTGTCCCTTGGGGGTGTTGACGACCATGTCGACGGCGCCGGACTCGATGAGCTCGACGATCGTCTGCTCTCCGTGCGCGCCCCGGCCCTGGCTGACCTTGCGCACCGGGGTGGCGGGAATGCCGTTGCGGCGCAGGACCTGGGCCGTGCCCGTGGTGGCCAGGACGGTGAAGCCCAGCTCGGCCAGGCGGGCCACCGGCAGGATGATGGCGCGCTTGTCCCGGTCGGCCACCGAGACGAACAGCGTCCCCTCGGCGGGCAGGCCGCCGTAGGCGCTCACCTGCGACTTGGCGAAGGCCCGCGGGAAGTCGACGTCGTAGCCCATGACCTCGCCGGTCGAGCGCATCTCCGGGCCCAGCACGGTGTCCACGATCCGTCCGGTCGGCGTGCGGAACCGCCTGAAGGGCAGGACCGCCTCCTTGACGGCGATCGGGTCGTAGGGATCGGTCACGGCGGCGTCCTCCTGCGGCAGGAGGCCCGCGGCCCTCAGGGACGCGATGGACTGGCCGGCCATGAGCAGGGCGGCGGCCTTGGCGAGCTGGACGCCCGTCGCCTTGGAGACGA
>ERZ772766.1508-NODE-1508-length-12425-cov-8.654568_pt1 | contig 12425 bp, 9 predicted proteins | sample MGYA00511379_ERZ772766 | MGnify/ENA primary metagenome ERZ772766 (study PRJEB29015, sample SAMEA2737895) | human oral metagenome | biome: human oral; feature: human-associated habitat; material: dental | place: China | collected 2116 ...
TGCAGCTCTTCAGCCATCGAAACTCCAGACTTCACGGTCACGAGGTTGTTACACAATACCGCGATCAGGGGTCACAAGTGAAACCTTCACCATATTTTTCCCACCATGCGGCGCTGTCACTTGACACAAGCTCTACGATTCCCCACGGAAGATAAACCTGTCAAAGCCCAGGGTTTCGATGTCCCGCGCGAGGGAGCGAACCTGGTCGTCCCACCCCGGCCTCGTCGCACAGAACCCATCGGGCGTGCCCATGTCGCGAGCCTGCTGGAGCGCGAAGGTCCTCGCCCCCATCTCTCTCACGCGCGCCGCAACCTCGAAGCCGTCGGAGGGGCCGTCGGGGTAGACGGTCAGGCGCACCTCGTGGTCCACCTCGGGGTGGGCCAGGACGATGCCCAGCGACTCCCACGCCCGCTCCCCGGCACCCGCGCGCCCGGCCACGGCCTCGTAGTTGCCCCGGGTCGCCTTCACGTCGATGCCCACCCAATCGACGAGGCCCGCACCCAGCAGCTCCGCCAGGCGGCGCGGGTAGGGGCCCGCGGTGTGCAGGCCGACGCCGAAGCCGAGCTCGCGCACGCGCGCCATCGCCGCGCCCAGCGCGATCTGACGCGTCGCCTCGCCGCCCGAGAACACGACGCCATCGAGGAGGCCGCGGCGGCGCGCCAGCAGATCCTCGAGCGTGCTCCACGCGACCACGCCCGGGATACGCGGGTCGATAATCGCGCTGTTGTGGCAGTACGGGCACGCCCACGGGCACCCCTGCAGGAACAGGGACGCCGCGAACTTGCCCGGCCAGTCGACGGTCGACATCGGGACGAGGCCCGCGATCTGCAGGTCGTCCGGCGTCCACTCGCGATTCGCTCGCCCCCCGACGAGGCCGGGGCCGCCCAGGCTCAGCATGCCCTCCCGGGGAGCCCCGGCCTCGTCGCAGTGGGGACGGGCGCCCACGTCAGCGGCTCCCCGCGGGAGGGAACGCGCTGACGAGCTCACCGTGCGCGTCCGCGGCGGTCTCGGAGAACATCTGGCGCTCGTGGTACTCGCCCTTCTTGCCGATGTTGAAGGACTGGACCGGGCGGAAGTATCCCATGACGCGAGTCCACACTTCGCAGGCCTGCGGCTCCGCGTGGGGGTGGGCGGCCGCGCACTTGTCGCAGGTGAAGTGCTCGCCCGCGAGGTAGCCGTGGACCGGGCAGATCGAGAAGGTCGGAGTGATCGTGATGTAGGGTACCTTGAAGGCCGTCAGCGAGCGGCGCACCATCTCCTTGCAGGCCTCGCCCGAGGAGACACGCTCACCCATGTACAGGTGCAGGACCGTGCCGCCCGTGTACTTGCCCTGTAGGATCTCCTGATCCTCGAGGGCCTGGAATGGGTCATCCGTGTACGCGACCGGCAGCTGCGAGGAGTTCGTGTAGTACGGCTCAGCGTCCGTGCCCGCCTGAATGATGTCAGGGAAGCGCTTGCGATCCTCCTTCGCGAAGCGGTACGTCGTGCCCTCCGCAGGGGTCGCCTCCAGGTTGTACATGTGGCCGGTGGCCTCCTGGAGCTGGACCATGCGCTCGCGCACGCGGTCCAGGATGCGCACGCACATGTCGAAGCCGCGCGGGTCTGTCAGGTCGTAGGCGTCGTCGCTGAAGTTGCGCACCATCTCGTTCATGCCGTTGACGCCGATCGTCGAGAAGTGGTTATCGAGCGTGCCCAGGTAGCGCTGCGAGTAGGGGAAGAGGCCGTGATCCATGTGGTACTGGATGGTCTCGCGCTTGATCTCGAGGGACTTCGAGGCCAGGTCAATGAGCTCATCCATGCGCGCGAGGAGGCCCTCCTCGTCACCCTTGTACAGGTAGCCGAGGCGCGCCATATTCAGCGTAACCACACCGATCGAGCCCGTGAGCTCCGCCGACCCAAAGAGGCCGTTGCCGCGCTTGAGGAGCTCGCGCAGGTCCAGCTGCAGGCGGCAGCACATCGAGCGGATCATGTGCGGGTCCAGGTCCGAGTTGATGAAGTTCTGGAAGTAGGGCAGGCCATACTTTGCCGTCATGTCGAAGAGGGCGTCGACATTCTCGCCCTCCCAATCAAAGTCGGGCGTGATGTTGTACGTCGGGATCGGGAACGTGAAGACGCGGCCGTCCGCGTCCCCGCCCGTCATGACCTCGATGAACGCGCGGTTAATGAGGTCCATTTCCCGCTGCAGCTCGCCGTAGGTGAAGTCGACGACCTCATCGCCGATGAGAGGATGCTCGTCGGCCAGGTCGTCCGGGCAGGTCCAGTCGAAGGTCAGGTTCGTGAACGGGCACTGGCTGCCCCAGCGCGAGGGCACGTTCAGGTTGTAGATGAGCTCCTGCATGCACTGCACGATCTCCTCGTACTCCATGTCGTCCAGGCGCACGAAGGGGGCCATGTAGGTGTCGAAGGAGGAGAACGCCTGGGCGCCCGCCCACTCGTTCTGGAGGGTGCCGAGGAAGTTGACGATCTGGCCGCAGGCCGACGAGAAATGGCGCGGCGGGGCCGAGGCGATCGCGCCGCCCACGCCGTTGAAGCCCTCCTGGATGAGGCGCTTGAGCGACCAACCCGCGCAGTATCCGGCGAACATGTCGAGGTCGTGAATGTGGTAGTCACCCTCACGGTGCGGGGCGCCGATCTCGGGGGTGTAGACGTGTTCGAGCCAGTAGTTGGCGACGATCTTGCCCGCCGAGTTCAGGATCAGGCCGCCCAGCGAATACCCCTGGTTTGCGTTGGCGTTCACTCGCCAATCGGAGCGATCGAGGTACTCCTCGACGGTTGCAATAGCGTCGACGTCGTAGCGGGGTGCGGTCATTGTTCTGCTCCTGTCTTTTCTGCGTTGCCGCGTGTCTGCGTGTTTGCGTGTCTGCACTTCTGCAGTGGGTACTTCGGCGTGGGGATCTGTGTGGTTGTGGGACTGTGTGTGCTTGTTGCTGTGTGGTTGTCACTGTGTGGATATTGGACTGTGTCGCCGTGTCGCAGCGTTGCGTTGCAAAGGCGGCCCGCCGCCGCTTCACCTGCCGCCTCCGGCGGGCGACCGTCCTGCTGTTCGGACGCGTGATCGACACGTCGTGAACACTGCGCCCTTGTGGGGCGCGGTCGTGGCACTGTGGGTGATGGAGGTTTCCTCCGCCCGGTGTGGCCTCCCCTAGATCTAGGGGTACGCGATCACGGATCACTAGATCTAGTGTTTGAGCCGAACGATGACCACAATACCTAGTGTCAATCGTGCGCCAGAAACGCGACGCGCACGGCGGGCCGTTCCCCTCATCACGTGCGCGCTTTTTCAGGATCCACCTGGGACCTACGTCCCGACGCAAGGCTGCGCGAGTCGACCGGACAGCACGCCCCACACCCGCCAACAACACAGCGAGGCCGCGACCGGAGAACCCGGCCACGACCTCGTCGAGACTGTCGAACGAATCAGATGAGGAAGGGCAGCTTCTTCACGAGCCCCAGGCCCTTCCACCACACGCCCAAGCCGAGCGTGTCACCCGCGCTGGTGAGCGGAATCAGGATGAGAACGAGCGCGTAGACCAGGTGCTCGTTGACGACCGGATTGAGGGAGCCCCACACCCACGGCGCGACGGCCGCGTACATGAAACCCAGCATGACAACGCCCGCGACGGCCGCGAGCCGCGTGCCGATACCCAGCAGGAACGCCAGCCCAATGCCCAGCAGGCCCAGCATGAACAGCCAATCCATCGCGGGCACGGCGAGGGACTCAAAGAAGGAGGCCAGAGGCTTGCCAGTCGTAGCACCCGTCAGGTAGCTTTGCGCGGGTGTGCCACCGTTGATCCACGCGCGCGACGGGCCCGTCGAATAGTGCAGGCCGAATGTCTTATCCACGAACGACCACAAGAAAATAAAGCCGACCGCGATGCGCAGCAGCGCCAGGACGAAGCGCGCAGGCTTGGAGGTGACGACGGCTGATGCGGGACGAGGCATGGCGGCCCTTTCTGGTAATCTGCGGTTGGACGGGGGCGACGGGTGACTATCTGCCGAATCGAAGGCCCAGCTCCCTCGCCTCATTATCCACTGCCCAAACCCCGCAACGCCAGGGGCGGTTCACTGAGCGAGCCCAACTGAAAGATGACAGAAGGTTGATGGGGCCTTCGAGCAAACAACTGCGCCATGCCGGGCCCATTCCGCGAAAAATCTCGCCCGGCACGGCGCCTCCAGCGGCCTTTCCGCGAAAAAACTCGCCCAGCAAGCACAAAAACGCCGAATTTGGGGTGTTTTAAGCGCGCCGGGCGAACTATTTCGCGCTTTCGCGATGACGCAGCGCCGCAGGGCGAACTTTTTCGCACCCACATGAAACCGCCACCACGAAAACCGGGCCGCAAAGGTGACAGCGGTTTCAGCCTGGCAACGCGTTACACCGAAAAGGCAAGCGATGCACTAGACACAGGACCAATGCACCAGATAGCACAGCATTGCAATGGCAACTAAGCACTGCAATGCCCCTGAGGAACAAGCACCATCGCGAAGACGAGCCCCCTCAATTTCGCACGCAATTCCAACTCAGCCCAACCCCACACCAACGCAGAATCCGCAGAATTCCAACGATCAGACTTCAAACCATGAAACACATCCGAAGGAATTGCACGCGAACCTGCTGGGACAGCACAGACAGCTCCCCCGAAATCTCGCACGTAATTCGATTGGACGAAGTTTCAACAAACTCTGAAAACGCTGCAATTCCAACGATCTGAATTCAATATTTGAAAGAGTCGCAGGGGAATTAGGTGCGAAACTACCAAGCGGCGGCGGGGCCTGGCCGGGCTTCGAAACGCGGCACCAAGCCACCGATCAGCGACCAGGCGCCGCCGGTGTGGAGGGTGCCGGAGGGCCCGGAGGGCACGGGCGGGCTTCGAGATCGACCACTCCGAGCGAAGCTCGCGTGTGGCGATCTCGCGGGCGGTCGGGCCCGACGGCGCCCGGAACACCAGCGGCGCCACAACCAACCAGGCAACCCAAGCAACGCAGCCTCAGCCACAGCCTCAGCCGCGAAATTTACTCGCCCGCGAGGCGGTCGACTTCGTGCATGATGAGGCCGCACACGGCGCTCACCCACGCGACAGCTGCGACGCCGAGGACGCGGGATCGCCAGGGCCTCACCTGCAGGAAGTCCACGAAGCCGTACCCAGATCCGGGGGATGCGGCGGACATACTGAAGCCCCACATGGCGGCGCCGGTGGCCAGCAGGGCGATCACGATGAGCCCGAGGCTTGCCCACATCATGACGCGTTGGACTTTCGCTCCGTGCCGGGGCCGTCGCTCGATGGGCGACAGGGCGAGCGCCCACACCCCCGCGATGAGGACGGCGGTGATGACGTCGGAGGGGCGGTGCCAGCCTTCCATCATGACAGACACGCCCATGAGGGATGTCCACGCCCACCCAATCCACGCCGACGGGCTGCGGAACCATTGGGGTGCGACGACGATGAGGGCGAGCGAGAGGGTGACGGCAACGGTCGTGTGCCCGGAGGGCAGCGAGTTGCCGGCACCCGTCGTGACGCCGAGGTTGGGGCGGGTGAGGATGTAGTCCTTGAGGAGTTGGGTCGTGACGTTCGCACCGACGACGGCTCCGAGGGCGCGCCCGGCGAGGGTAGGTCGGCGTCGCGCGGCGGCGACAAGGGCGACGAAGAGGCCGGCTGCGACCATGACGGGCACGGACACGATGCCCGTGATGAGCGTGGAGAAGGCTTCGTAGCGGCTCGCGGAGCGCATCGTGCCTTCCATGAGGATGGTATCGAGGACCTGCCCGGGCGCGGTTGCGAGGGCCACGTGGCTGATGAGCATCGTGAGCGCCAGACAGGTCGCGACGCCGCCAATGCGTCGGGTCAGCTTGAGCCGGTACCAGGAGTCGGAGGTTAGGCGACGAGGCCGGGGCCCGTCCGCCGCAGGCGTGTCGGCGGGTGCGGGGCTGGGGGTGCGCCCTCGGGCGCCACGCTGATTCGCGGACGCGCTGTCCTCTCGGGGCGCGCGGCCCGCGGTATCGGCGGGTGCCGACGAGCGCTTGCGGGGGCGCGCAGGGCGCGAGCCTTTGGTGTAGGACTCGTCGACGGTCGGGTCGGAGGGCAGGGCGGCGTTGGGGTCGTCCATGGTGTCCTCCGTTCGTGTCGATGGCGTATTCCGCCTCCACTGTAGTGGAGTGTGGCGCGGGCGTGTGGATTGGTTCGGGTTTGACGCTAGTCCAAGGCGATCGCACAGGGGAAGGTCGGCACGCGCGCAGGCCCGGGGCTGGCGCCATGCGGAGGAACGCCCGGCGCATCACCCCCGGAAGTTGTCAGACAAGGTGGGCGCGCGCAGGAGAGAGGCCTCGGTTACAGTGGGGGTGTCCGATCCATACGTGTCACGCGGGAGTTGTCAGTGGCTGCATCTTCACCTGTCAGCACCGATCGTATTCGGGATTTATTGCGTTCTCGCGATGTGCGTTTCGGCGACTATAACGAGGGCGAGCTGGCTTACTTGACGCCGAATGCCGCGTTTTTCTGGAATGCGACGAACCCTCAGATTCTGCAGTTGCGCGCGCAGTGGCGCGGGATTGCGCGCACGCCGGAGCAGTTCGGTGAGCTGGCCCGAGAGGTCGCGGCCTGCAATTCGACGCGCACGGGCCCGAAGGCGTACCTGGCTCCCCTGGAGGACGGCACGCAGTATGGCTTGATCGCTGAGTGCAACATCGTGGTCATGTCGGGGCTCACTCAGACGCAGTTGGATAATTTCTTTGAGACGTCGATGTCGATGATTATGGGTTTTTTCGCGGATCTTGAGGTGACGTTGCCCGGGTTCGTCGATTGGGATTCCCAGGGTCGGGAGGTGTCGCTGTGAACGTTCCATACCTGGTGCCCGAGGATGAGGTAACCCCCTACCCGGCCGATTTTGAGCGGGTTGTTGAGGCCGTGCGCGAGATGGGCTACGGGCTGGATGTGATCGAAAAGGGTCACGCGGCGGGCGCGATTTTCGACGATGTTCCGTTCCTGGTGTCCTTCGATACGGCGGGGCGTTTCCTGTCGATTCGTGCGCTATGGGAGTCGGATCTGCCGGCGGAGAGCGCGGAGCCCGCTCTGTTCGCGACCGCGGACAATTGGAATCGCGAGAAGTATTTCCCGACGGTGTACACGTCGACGTCGCCGGAGGGGACGCTGGGCGTGTACGCGGATTTCGTGGTGGACACGGAGGCTGGCCTGTCGGACGTGCAGCTACGTGACGCTATTTCGTCGGGTATTTCGACGGGTATCGCGGCGATGCAGTACGTCAAGGAGTCCGCCTCCGAGGCGCTGGGGTTGGTGAGTCCGGGCGCGGATGAGCGCTGACCGCCCTGCCTCTCCCGACTCGCACGAGGCCGGGGCGGGTTCACGCGAGGGCGCGCACTTGGCTCCGGGCGCGGGGTCGTCGGCGTCGCATCGAGGCGAGGCGGATGATCGGGCGCGACCGAACAGCACTGCCGTGCCGGACCTCGCCTCGTCGCCCTCCCCCGCCGACCTGCTGGCGGTCGTGGAGCGCCTGAGCGCCGGGAATGATCGGCTGCTCGGCCACGTGACGCTGCCGGGGAGGAAGGGGCGGATCGCGGCTTGGCCGCAGTGGGTCAGCCCCGCGGTTGTGGACGCGTGGGCGCGCCGGGGCGTGGAGCGCCCGTGGGTTCATCAGCGCGAGGCATTGGACGCGATCCGGCATGGCCGCGACATCGTGCTCGCGACGGGCACGGGGTCCGGCAAGTCGCTGGCCGCGTGGACGCCGATCCTGTCCGACCTGGTGGAGGCCGAGGATTCGTCGCGTATTTCCGCGATCCACCGCCGCCCGACGGCCCTCTACCTGGCTCCGACGAAGGCTCTGGCGGCGGATCAGATGACCTCGCTCATGGCGCTGCTCGGCCAGGACGCGACCCCCGCCGACGCGCAGGCAGAAGCAGACCCAGCAGGAAGCTCCGGCCTCGTCGATGAGAGGCTGCGTCGCGTGCGCGCGACGACGGTGGACGGGGACACGCCGCGCGAGGCGAAGGAGTGGGCGCGCGCGGGTGCTGACCTAATCCTGTCGAACCCTGATTTCCTGCACTACGTGATGCTGCCGTCGCACCAGCGGTGGTCGCGTTTCCTGGCGTCGCTGCGCCTCATCATCATTGACGAGGCCCACCATTGGCGCGGCGTGACCGGCTCGCACATTGCGCTGGTCGTGCGCCGCCTACTGCGCGTCGCCCACCACCTGGGGGCGGATCCGCGCGTCGTCATGCTGAGCGCGACCGTGCGCGACGCGGCGGCGATCGGGCGCGCACTGACGGGGCGCGACGCGGTCGCCATCACCGAGGACGGCTCACCGGCTGGCGCCCACGAGCTGGTCCTGTGGCAGGGCGCGATCATGGCCGACGAGTCCGAGGTCGACATCTCTTCTTTCTTGGAAGCCCTCGACGCGCCGCCCGGCACGGCCACGCTCACGGTCCCGATCGTGCGGCGCAGCGCCGGGGTCGAGGCCGCCAACCTGGCCGCCGCTTTCGTCGAGGAGGGGGCGCGCCTGCTCGCCTTCGTGCGTTCGCGCGCGGGGGCCGAGGCCGTGGCCGCTCAGGTGCGCGACCGGCTCTCGGCGCGTGGTTCCGCGAACGCGGGCCGGGTGGGCGCGTATCGCGGCGGTTACCTGCCCGAGGAGCGCCGAGCGCTCGAGGAGGCGATCCGCACGGGAGGAGTGCGGGCGCTCGCCACGACGTCCGCACTCGAAATGGGCCTGGACATCTCGGGCCTGGACGCGACGATCACGGTCGGCTGGCCGGGCACGCGCGCGTCCCTGCGCCAGCAGATCGGGCGCGCGGGTCGCGCGGGCGCACCGGGCACGTCCGTACTCATCGCTTCCGACAACCCTCTCGACGCGTACCTGGTGCGCCACCCGGAGCACATTCTCGACGAGGTCGAGGCCTCCGTCATCGACCCCTCCAACCCGTGGGTGCTGGCCCCACACGTCGCCGCCGCGGCTGCCGAAATACCGATCACCCCGTCCGATATCACCTACTTTGGCCCGGAACTGCGAGGCGTGACCGAGCGCCTCGTCGCCGACGGGTACCTCAAGCACAGGCCCGCCGGATACTTCTGGGACGCCACTCGTCCCGAGCGTCCCACCGACCTCACCGACCTGCGCGGAGCCGCCGGCGACGTCCAGATCGTCGACGCGGCAACCGGCACCGTCGTCGGCACCATCGACCAGGCCTCCGCCGACGCCCACGTCTTCCCCGGCGCCATCTACATCCACCAGGGGCGCACCTTCCACGTGCTGAGCCTCACCTCCCTCACCACACCCACCGCTCCCGCCACCCAGGGGTGGCCACGCGCACTCCTGCCCGAGGCCCCGGGCGGCACCCGGGGAACCGAGCGCCTCGGGGGCGGGGAGCGGGAGGGGGCCCAGGCCTCGTCGATCATCATCCCACCCGCGCGGACGGGCGACGCGCGCGTCGCCCTGGTCGAGGAGGTGCGCACTCCCCTGCGCACACGCTCGACGACCCACACGAGCGTCGAGGTCTGCGCGATCGAGGAGACCTACGTGTGCGGGGACGGCACGGTCACCTGGCATCACGGGCCGACGAACGTGTCGACGCGGGTCACCGACTATGACCTGCTGCGCCTGCCCGGGCTCGAATTCATCCGCAACATCGAGCTGTTCCTACCCACCCACACGCTGCCCACGAAGTCCACGTGGTTCACCCTCACCCCGGCGGCGCTGGCCACGATGGGGATCGAGGCCGCGGACCTGGCGGGAACCCTGCACGCCACCGAGCACGCGATGATCGGGATCCTGCCCATCGTCGCGACCTGCGACCGCTGGGACCTGGGTGGCCTGTCCACCGAGCTGCACGACGACACGGGCGCGCCCACCGTCTTTATCCACGATGCGTTCCGAGGCGGCGCCGGGCACGTGCTCGCCGGCTTTCACAGCGCACGGTCCTGGGTGGCCGCGACCCTCGAGGCCATCTCCTCCTGCGACTGCGAGTCCGGGTGCCCACGCTGCGTCCAGTCCCCCAAGTGCGGCAACGGCAACGAACCCCTGTCCAAACAGGGCGCGATCACGCTGCTTGCCTATTTGTTGCAGCGAGCACCCGGGGCGTGATGCGGTGCCGTCATATGACTTGTTTTCTTGAACGCCTGATCATATGCTGATCAGCGTCTCATTTTATTCCGCAGGACACGTGTTTGGCGGACTCGCTACGCAGGAGGTGCGCCATGGCTGACGTCACTTTCGATTCCAACAAGCACGCCCAAACTCGGCAGGACGTCGAACAAGGGGAGGCAGCAATAGCCTCCAGCTCCGAGGCAATCACTCGTCTCTCCTACGGACAATACGAGCGTTTCTGGACCGATGAGGCGGGTCCCCAGGCACTGCGGAACGCGTTTATCGCTTTCCTCGGCGCATACGACAAAATTGCCGCTACCGAGCGCGACACTCTCCGCTCCTTCGGGCACAATGTCGATCAAGCGATCGAAGACTTTGCCGCCGTTGAACAGGCTACGGGGGACGAGCTGAAGGCGCTTCGCGACTCGATGGGCGACCCATCGACGTACACCTCACCATCACCCACTTCTTCGACGAACCCTTCCTCCTCACCTGCCGGTGGATCAGCACCAAGCACCGATCCCGCAACGACGGCGGGCACCAACGGCGCGCCCACCCAGGACGCACAGACAGATTTCTAGCACGGAGAGCTCGATAGGAGACAGACATGGTGAGCAGCCCCATGTACGACCGCCTCATGAAGTTCGTTGAGGGAGTCGAGGAGTCCCACAAGCTCAGCGGCTACGATTGCGAACATTCCACGATCATTGCCGGAATGGGCATGATGAGCGCCAGCGTGTCTCACTTCAAGGAATACCAGGGATTCGAGGGACAAACGGGCGAGGCCATTAACGGCTGGATCGATCAGGCGCAGAAACGCTACAGCAGCGAACGACAGGGGTACGTGACCGGCACCGAGCACTACGTCGAGGGTCGACGCTTGCTGATGCACGCCGCCGAGGATGCAAAGCTCCTGTCCCCAACCCTCCTGGACAAGGCCACCGAATCAATGCGGGATCTTGCTCAGGTCGTCATTCCGGTCGCAAAGCACATGGGTCCATTCGGAGAGCCCATCAACACGATCGCCACGACCGGCGCCGCCTACGTGGACGCGATCGAGGCGCAGGCAAACGCGCAGCGCGAGGCCGCAGCCACGGCGATCCTGCAGCGAGTCAACGACGAGGCGCAGAAGCTTGCCGATCAGTTGCAGGCTCATACTCAGCGGGTAGAGGAATTCACCACGGGACTCACGAACGTTGAAATACCTCCCCAGAATGGCCCTTCATCTCCTTCTGTCAGCGATCAGCTGAACCAAGGCAACATGTGGGTATCTCCCCACGAAGCAGGCGTGTACGGAGCCAGCCGCGATGACGACTACGGCCGTTCCGACCTTCGGGGGCAAGGGTCGGGCCTGTACGCGGACGGATACGACGAGGGCGGTCCCATCGATTCCCGCGTCATGTCTTCGAAGCGTATTCCCAACCAATACATTTCCGAAGGAGAGATTGGATCACGCCTGAACCCCGTGACCGATCCGCAGGATCTGATGGATATCGACCTGCTGCACACGCGCGTCAACGGTGACCGTCACGCGAACGGCGTCATTGGCGGTCACACCCCGGCTTCCCCCGTCGATCGCGATCATCCTTTGTGGCGTCTCAACGGTGGCCCTGCCAGCGAATCGTCGACGGCTGGTCGCCTCGGTGGAGCAGGCATGCTCGGCGCAGGGGCGCTGGGTCTTCGCGGCTCCTCTCGCATGGGTTCTGCCACGTCCAGCATGGGGCGAGCCGGTGGAGCGGGAGTCGGAGGCTCAGCTGCTTCAGCTGCCCTGCGCACCGGTTCCTACTCCGGTGCCGGATTCGGCAAGTACACGCCCCCTGCTCCTGCCGGCGCGACGGGGGCTGGTGCCAACGGAACCTCCGGAGTGACGGGGACGTCGGGGACGCCCGGTGGCGCGAATGGCGCTGGAAGCTCCGCGGCCGGCGGTCGCTCTCAGGGCACCGGCGGCTTCATGGGCGCTGGCGGCGCTGGCGCTGGAGGCAAGAAGGACGAGAAGAAGGCCCAGCGACGCCGCTACACTCCATTCCGCTTTGAGGACGATGAGGACGAGCTGCCCGAGGGCTACGTGAACCCCCTGTCGCAGACCTACGGGTCCGACAAGGACATCGCCCCTGCACCTCGCAAGGACGACGGATGGGATCCCCGCCAATGGTGACACGCAACATCAGCACGGCGCGCCTGCTCGGCGTCGCGGCCTCAACCCTGGTGCTCGCCGCCGGGGCCACCACCCTGCCGTCCGGACCAGCGCAGGCGGCGGACACCATCACTGCTGCCGACCAGCCCTATTTCGCGTACTACCACCTCGACCAGGCGCGCGCGAAGGGCTACACCGGGCAGGG
>ERZ772766.1511-NODE-1511-length-12415-cov-6.077023_pt1 | contig 12415 bp, 10 predicted proteins | sample MGYA00511379_ERZ772766 | MGnify/ENA primary metagenome ERZ772766 (study PRJEB29015, sample SAMEA2737895) | human oral metagenome | biome: human oral; feature: human-associated habitat; material: dental | place: China | collected 2116 ...
TCGCCAACGTCGTCGTCGAGGCCGCCAAGCAGCCGCTGGGCATGTACATGACCGATCCGCGGGGGCTGCGCGCGCAGATGCTGCCCATCATCATCCTGGTGCCCATGAACCTGGCGCTGTCCTGGGCGCTCATCGCGCCCCTGGGGGCGGCCGGCCCGATCGCCGGCTCGGTGATTGCGGTGATCGTGTGCCAGCTCGTGCCCTACGCACTGTGGGTGTCGGCCGACCTGCGCCGCCGCGCCGCCCTGGCCGCGGCGGAGGACCGGGTCGCGGTGGACCGCTAGGGCCGGGTGGCCGGCCGGAGCCGGTGCGAGTCGGTTGCCGGTCGGCACGGATCGGGACGGATATCGGCGCGGAATTGTGACCGAGTCGGTACCGAATCTTTGCAGAGTCGTTGCAGAGTTGAAGCCGAATTGTTATGGAGCCGGTCGCCCGGCGCGGACGGCGCTGGTCAGTACCCGACGGCGGGCACCGCGATCTCTGCCTGCTGCCGGTTGTTGATGCGGCTCAGGATGTAGAGGTAGGAGCACACGCCCGCGCCCACGGCCGTGCCGAGGATCGAGCCGTAGAGCAGGTAGCGCGTCCTGGAGGGGCCGGAGGGGCCCGCGGGCCGGGAGGCGACGTCGATGTCGGACAGGGTGAGGGCGGCCTCCTCCTGGACCTTGACGGACATGTCGCCGACGACCTTGCGCAGCGCCTTGATCTCCGCCTGCGCGATCATCTGCGCCTTCTCGGGGCTGGAGGCCTCCGCGCTCACCTCGATGAGGAGGGTGTTGGGCGGATTCGTCACCGTGATCGCGTGGCTGACCTCGCTGGGGTCGACGCCGGTGGAGGCGGCGACGTCGTCGAGGACGGGCTGGGAGGTGCCGAGCTGGACGAGGGTGGGCATGACGGCGGAGATCAGGGTCGAGGAGGAGGACACGGACTGGGTGCCGTTGCCGTCGGCCGCGACGAGCGCGCTGGCCTTGGACGTGTAGACGGGCGGGGAGAAGTACGCGATGCTGTAGCCCACGATCGCCCCCAGCACCAGGTGCGCGAGCAGAAGAGGGGTGAAACGGCGCACGAGGGTGAGGATCTCGTGTGGTTCCATAGACTTCTCCTTGACCTGGTGACGTCCTCGAGCGGCTGAGCCGAGAACTTGATGCTACCCGATATGGTGGGGGCGACCTGCGGTCCCGTCTGGGACCCCCTTGCCGATCCTGCCCGCCCGGGCGGAGCCCAGTGGAGCCTACTACCGTGACCGAGCCGACCATTCGAGACAATATCCGCGCCCTGGCCGCGGCGCAGAAGTCCAGGGCGGGGGCGCCCCTGTACTCGCGGATCATCAATCGGCCCGTCGGGCGGGTGCTGGCCGCCGTCGCCCACCGCCTGCACCTGACCCCCGACCAGGTGACGCTCCTCTCGGCGGTCTGCACCCTGACCGGGATCGCGCTGCTCGCCGTGGCGCCTCTCATGGTTCCGGCCACGGTGGGCACCTCGCTGCTGCTCATGCTCGGCTACGCACTCGACTCCGCCGACGGGCAGCTGGCCCGGCTGCGCCACGGCGGCTCCAAGGCGGGGGAGTGGCTGGACCACGTCGCCGACGCCGTCAAGCTCGCCACCCTGCACAGCGCGGTGGCGATCGGGCTGTTCCGCTCCGGGGAGCTGGCCGACCCGGCCCCGCTGCTCCTGCCCCTGGCCTACGGGGCCGTCCAGAACGTGCACTTCTTCACCTACATCCTGACCTATCAGTTGCGCTACCACGGGGGCACGCCGCTGGCCCGGGACGAGTCGCGCCCCGGCCTGCTCAAGTCCGTGCTGTCCGTGCCCACCGACTACGGGCTGCTCTGCCTGGTCCTGGCCCTGCGCTTCGCGCCGGTGCCCTTCCTGTGGGTCTACGGCCTCATGCTGGCCGGGCACGCCGCCTACCTGGTGGCCGCGCTGCCCAAGTGGTACATGGAGATGCGCCGTCTCTAGACGACCGGTCCCGGGGGCTGGGCGCGTCGGGGCCCGGAGCGCCGCGCCCCCGCATGCTCCCGCCGACCCGGGGTCCTACCCGCGCGGCCGGTCCCGCCGAACCTGCGTCAGGACGGCGCGGGTGAGCCCCTCCCGGTAGCGCTCGGGGGAGAACCGCTCCAGCGCCTCGCTGCGCCCGGCGGCGCCGATCGCGCGGGCGCCGGCCGGATCGCGGGCGAGGGTCGCCACGGCCCCGGCCAGGGCGGCGGCGTCGCCGGGGGGCACGAGGCGGCCCGTGCGCGGGGCTCCGGACAGCACCTCGCTCAGCCCCAGGCCCGCGCCGGCCACCACCGGCCGCCCGGCGAGCATCCCCTCGACCGCGGCGTTCCCGAAGGACTCCCCGAAGGAGGGCACGAGGACGACGTCGGCCGCCTCCAGGAGGGGGCGGGTGGGACTGATGTAGCCGTGGAGGGTCACCGCCCCGGCCAGGTCGGCCCGCCCCGCCCGCTCGCGCAGCTCGGCCTCGAACCACTCGTACCCGGGGAAGACCGAGCCGCACACGTCCAGGCGGACGTCCATGCCGCGGCTGCGCAGCAGCGCCACCGCCTCCAGGGCCACCATGGTCCCCTTGCGCGGGGACAGGCGCCCCACGACGATGCAGCGCAGCGGGTCGCCGGCCGCGCGCTCGCGCGGCGGTGCCGGCGGGCCGGCGTCGGGAACGCCGTTGGGGACGACGTCGATGCGCTCGGCCAGGGCCGGCAGCGCCGTCGTGAGCACGCGCGCGGTGGCCCGCGAGTTGGCGATGACGGTCCGCGCCCCCAGCAGCGGGGCGGCGAGGGCCGTCTGGACGAGGCGGCCCCGCTGGGCCTCGGCCTCGTGGCAGTAGACGACGACGTCGGTGGCCGTCAGGCGCCCCGCCGCCACCCACCACGGCAGGGTGAGGGTGTTGACCACCAGCACGTCGGGGCGCACCCGGCGCAGCAGGCGGGCGGCGCCGGCGGCCGTCGGGCCGAGCTGCGCGGCGAAGGGCGCGATCCCGTGGGGCGAGAGCACCGAGGCGCGCAGGGCGGGGAAGGGGCGCACCAGCGTGTCCGCCCCGGCCTCCCGCAGCCGCTCGTGCAGGGGGCCGGTCTCGGGCATGACGATGCGCACGGCGGCGCCCGCCGCCGCCAGGGCGCGCACCGCCTCGACGAGCTGAAGGTCGGAGCCGTAGAGGTCGGCGGCCGGATGGGCGATGAGGACCCGGGCGCCGCTCATGTCGGGAAGGCTCCGGTCCGGCGCCCGCTGGGGCGGTCGCGACGCGGGCCGGAGCGGGCGAGGTCGCGGCACAGCTCCTCGTACCGGTCGGCGACCTCGTCCCAGTCGTACCGGGCGGCCCGCTCGCGCGAGAGCTCCCCGCGCGCCGCCTGGCCCGTCGGGTCCGCCTCGGCGGACTCGACGAGGCGGGTCACGTCCTCGGCCCGCGTCCAGTAGCGGCCGGCCGGGCCGAGGACCTCCCGGTTGAAGGAGACGTCGAAGGCGTCGACGGCGGCTCCGGCGCCGATGGCACGCAGGAGGGAGGGGTTCGTGCCGCCCACGGAGTGCCCGTGGTAGTAGACCAGGGCCCCGGTGTAGAGCTGGTCGAGGAGCTCCTGGTCCCAGATTCCTCCCAGCAGGCGGACGCGCTCGTCCGCCAGGGAGGCGATCCGCTGGGTGTAGGCGTCGGAGTAGGGGGCGGAGCCGACGACGACGAGCGGCAGGGCGGAGCGGGAGCGGACGTGGCCCTCGACGATGATGTCGACGTGGTTCTCCGGCTCGAAGCGGGCGACGACGAGGTGGAAGCCCCCGGGCTCCAGGTCCAGCTCGCCCAGGCGCCCGGTGCCCGTGCCGATGAGCGGGGCGCCGTAGGCGATGAGGGTGCTGGGCGCCCCGAACTCCTCCTGGTAGTAGTCGGCGATGCCCTGGGCGTCGGCGATGATGGCGTCCGACAGGCGCACGGCGGTGGCCTCGGCCGCCCGGTAGTAGCGCCGGCCCGCCGGGCCCCACTTGCCGCGGCGCCACTCCAGGCCGTCCACGTGCGTGGCCACCGGCACCCCCGCCGCGCGCAGCGCGGGCAGGAAGGGGGCGTTGGCGGAGTTGAAGACGAGCGCGACGTCGGGGTGGACCCGGCGCAGGAGGTGGCCCACGGACAGGGCCGTGTGGGACAGCGTCTCCAGGGAGCGGCGCTTGAGGGCCGGCAGCTCGACGACCCGCATGCCCAGGTGGAGGGGCGGCAGCGGGGTGGAGGGGTCGGGGTTGCGCGAGTAGACCAGGACCCGGTGCCCGCGCGCAGCCAGGCGCCGTCCCACCTCCTCGATGGCAGTTTCGAAGCCCCCGTAGTGAGCGGGGACGCCACGTGTGCCCAGAATCACAATCCTCAGGCGAGAGGGGTCGGCGACGGTCACAATTCAGCCTCCATTATAGTAAAGATCGGTCAAGGGCGGCGGGTCGGCGCAGGGCTGTCCGCCGTCAATGGTATGCGTTTCATCCGTTAAGCGTATGAATCTCCCCCGTCGATGACGCATACTCATCCCATTGACTCGTTCCCATACTTCCCTACTGCACATGGAGAGCACGTGAAACTGCGTCATCGTTGCCGCGGACTCTTGTCCGCGATCGCTGTACTCCCCCTCATCGCCGTGTCCTGGCTCGGCGCCGCCCCCGCGGCGGCCGCCCCCGCCCCGGCTGAGCCCGAGGCGGCCGCGCGCCCTGCCTCCACCTACTCCGCCGACGCGCTTCCCACGGCGCAGATCAACGGGGTCGTGTGGGATCAGGTCGTCGTCGGTGATGTGGTCTACGTCACCGGACAGTTCTCCCAGGCCCGCCCCGCCGGCGCCGCCGAGGGCGAGCAGGAGACGCCCCGCTCGAACATCATGGCCTACACCCTGAGCACGGGCGAGCTCGTCGAGGGCTTCGCCCCGACCCTCAACGGCCCCGGCCGCTCCCTGAGCGTGTCCGACGACGGGAGCACCCTCTACGTCTCGGGCTCCTTCAACCAGGTCGACGGGAAGTGGCACAACAACCTGGCCGCCTTCGACCTGACCAACGGCGGCGCGCTCATCGACTCCTTCAAGCCGGTCTTCAACACCACCGTGTCCACGATCGACGTCGTCGGCAGCACCGTCTACGCGGGCGGCTACTTCAAGAGCGTCAACGGGGAGTCCCGTCAGGGCCTGGCCGCCGTCGACGCCGCCACCGGGGCCACCCGGGACTGGACCGCCTCCATCAGCGGGGAGAACGCCCAGGTCTACAGCCTGCGGGTCTCGCCCGACGGCAGCAAGGTCGTCGTCGGCGGCTCCTTCGAGGCCATCAACGGCTCCTCCTCCCCGGGCTACGGCCTGGCCCTGCTCGACGCCACCACCGCCGAGATCCTGCCCACGCCGGTCAACGACCAGGTCCGCAACGCCGGGAAGTGGGGCGCCATCTACGACGTCGAGGTCGATGCCAACGGCTTCTACGGGACCGGCTACTCCCAGTCGTCCAGCTCGGCCAACATCGAGGGCGCCTTCCGCGCCGACTGGAACGGCGAGCTCGTGTGGCTCGAGCCGTGCCACGGCGACACCTACTCCCTCTACCCCACTGACTCGCAGGTCTACGTCACGAACCACGCCCACTCCTGCGAGACCATCGGGGGCTTCCCCGACATCCAGGAGCAGGGCGCGAACTACCTGCGGTTCAAGTCCGGCATGGCCTTCACCAACTCGCCCGACGTCACCATCGGGAGCCAGGGGACCGGCAACTACCACGACTGGTCGGGCTACAAGAGCCCCGACATCCTCGAGTGGTACCCCGACCTGGGCCTGGGCTCCTACACCGGCCTCTACCAGGCCGCCTGGGACGTGACCGGCACCAGTGACTACATCCTGCTCGCCGGCGAGTTCACCTCCGCGGACGGCAAGCCCCAGCAGGGCCTGGTGCGCTACCCGCGCCGCGGCACCACCGCGACCCACGCCCCCGAGGGCACCGGCGCGGACCTGTCCGTGTCCGTGACCTCCGATGAGCCGGGCAAGGTCAAGGCCTCCTTCAACCCCACCTGGGACCGTGACGACTCGACCCTGACCTACAGCCTCTACCGCGACGACGCGAGCAAGCCCGCCGCCTCGACCACCGTCTCCGACCGCTACTGGAACCGGAGCGCCCACACCGTCGAGGACACCGCGGCCCCGGGAGGCGAGCACAGCTATAAGCTCGTCGTCAGCGACCCCGGCGGCAACACGATCTCCAGCGATCCGGTGAAGGTGACCGTGGAGCCGGGCGCCGAGCCGCCGGTGGCGGTCGCGGACGGCTTCGACCGCAACGTGGAGAGCGGGTGGGGCGACGCCGATCAGGGCGGTGCCTGGACGATCTCGAAGTGGTCGCACACCTCGGTCGCGGACTCGGCCGGCATCTTCTCCCTGGACCGCAACGGGTGGACCACCTCGGCGACGCTCGAGGACGTCTCCTCCTCGCAGACGGAGGTCACCACGGACTTCACCCTGAGCGAGGCCCCGAGCAAGCGCGGCGTCTACACCACCGTCGTCCCGCGTCGCACCGCCGACGGCTACTACGGGGTCAAGATCGTCGCCGACGAGTCGGGGGCCGTCAGCGCCAGCCTCATCGCCGTCGAGTCCGGCAAGGAGACCTCCCTCGGAAGCGCCCACGTCGCCGATGGATGGACCCCCGGGACGCCGATCCACGTCGTCGCCGCCGCGTCCGGCTCCGGCAACACCTCTCTGACCGCACGGGTGTGGGCCGGTGACGGCGAGGCTCCGAAGGACCCGACGCTCACCGCGCAGGACTCCACGGCCTCCCTCCAGGCCGCCGGCAGCGTCGGCATCCAGAGCTACCTGTCCACGTCCGCGTCCTCGCTGACCGGTCAGCTGCGGGTCGGCTCCTTCTCCGCCCGCACCGCCGACAAGTGAGCCCGAGCCGATGACAATCGCCCGATTCCGACACGGCTGCCTCCGCGGCGCCTCCCTGCTGGCCGCTCTCGCCCTCCTGGGCGCATGCACCAGTCGGGGGGGCGGGGAGACGGCGGAGACGGCCACGGAGGACCCGACGAGCTCCGTCTCGGCGACGGCCCCGTCCACCACCGCGACCTCCTCCGGGTCTGCTTCGGCCTCGGAGACCGCCTCGTCCCCCTCGACCGATGACGCGGCGACCGAGTCGCCCACGCCGGACTCGCAGCCCGGCGAGGCCGGCTACGCCCAGTCCGAGGCGGACCCGCTCCCGCTGGACTCGCCGGCGACTGTTGCGGACGGCCAGGTGAAGCTAGCCGTCGAGTCGGTGAGCATCGACAAGGCCCTGCCCGGTGAGGTCGCCGGCCCCGCCGTGCGCGTGCGGGTCACCGCCACCGCCGGCTCTGCGCCCCTCGACCTGTCCGGAGCGTCCGTGACCCTGTCCTACGGCGAGGAGGGCGCTGTGGCCGCCATGGTCACCAGCGGGGAGAGCCAGTCCCTGCCCGCGTCGGTCGAGGCCGGCAGCGAGGCGACCGGGGTCTACGACTTCTCCGTCCCCGAGGGCTCCCGTGATCCCGTTGTCGTGCGGGTCTACGTGAACGCCCAGGACCCCGTTGCCGTCTTCACCGGGACGGTGTCCTGAGCGGGGGCTGTAAGGTCCTCTCCGAGCCCGGGATCGGAACGGGCCGAGCGCGCCGCCGTGCGCGGGGAGGAGGGAACAGGTGATGACTGACCTGCTGCCTCTCCTCGCCACGGCGGTCGTCGCTCTGGCCATTGTCGTCGGTGTCGTGGCGACGGTGGCCCGCCGGCCCGTCGCGGGCGCCGTGCTCGTGTTCGGCGCCCTGGCGCTGGTCGGGGTCTGGGTCTACCCGCCCACGCCCGTGTACGCGCCGCCCGCGATCCTGGTGGGTCTGCTCGTGTGCCTGGGCCTCGCGCCCCGCTTCTCCTGGCGGATGACCGGGGGCGACGCCCTGGTGCACGTGGTCTTCGCTCTGGTTCTCCTCTCCTTCCTGGGGGGGACCTCGACGACGCTGGTCCTGGGCGAGCTGGTTCTGGGCGCCTACCCCGCGTACATGGTCGGGCGGATGCTCGCCGACCGGATCGGTCTGGTCCGGGTCGCCGAGGTCCTGGCCTGCATGTGGGTCCTCGCCGCGGTCCTGGGCCTCATCGAGGCCGTCACCGGCTTCAACCCCTTCACGGCTGTTCACTTCTCGAACCGCCTGTACCAGGTGTGGGCCGTCTCCCAGGAGCGCGCCGGGATGGCCCGGATCGAGGGCGCGTTCGGCCACTCCATCGCCTTCGCCACGTCCATGGCCGCGGGCATCCCCTTCGTCGCGGTGACCAGATGGCCGTCCTGGCTGCGGTGCCTGTGCATGGTGCTTCTGCTCGGAGTGACCCTGCCGAGCCTGTCGCGCACGGGCATGCTGTGCGCACTCCTGGCGCTCGTGCTGTCGATGACCCTGCTTCGCACTGATATCGCCCGGCGGTGGCGCGTGGGCACCCTTGTGGGCATCGGTGCGCTCGGCACGGCGGGTCTGTCCCGCCTGCTGGACGTGTTCTCGCGCGCCGGGCAGGAGCAGTCCGGCAGCGCCGAGTACCGCAACACCATTCTCATCCTCGTGCGCCATCTGCGGTTCCTCGGCACCTCGCCCGTGGCGGAGAACCGGTCCGGGACGACGAGCTGGGCCGGTTTCGGCTCCATCGACAACGAGGTCCTGCTCGCCGCCCTGCGCTTCGGCTGGGCGCCGGTCCTCATCCTCCTCGCCGGGCTGGGCGTGGTGGCGGTACGGGTCGTGATGCGCCGCGGCAACGCGGCCCAGGTCTCGTTGACGGCCCTGGCGCCCGCCTACGTGACCGTCGCCTTCATCACGCAGCTGGGCACCGTCGTGTGGATCATCCTCGGCATCGCGGTCTCGGCACAGGCGGCCGCGACGGCCGATGGCCCGCAGGGCGACGAGGGCGGGGAGGCCACCAGCGAGGAGACCGGTGTGCAGAGCGAGGAGCTCCGAGCCGCCAGAGCCATGGCGGCTCTCGGGGCGCCCACGGCGTCGCGCCCGCCCACGGCGTCGAGATAGACATTGTCGGACGGGCTACCGGATGGGCGTGTGCGGTCCCGGCAGCTCGCCGCGCGCGCAGCGGCGCATCAGGCGCAGGCCGTCGCGCGTGCCCGCCCAGGCGGCTCGCAGGCCGGAGCGCGAGCGCAGCAGCTGGCGCCGCCCTCCGCGCAGGAAGATCGTGCGCGCGGCTGCGGGCGCCGTCACCGCCCACCGGCGCCGGGTCGCGGAGTCGAGCTGCAGGGCGGCGTAGAGCAGTCGGTTGCGGGCGTTGTAGTAGTAGTAGGTGTCCGACTTGGCGGGGCCCGCGTCCTCGTCGCGCTGCGTCCCGCCCTCGTCATGGACGGCGACGGCCTCGCGGGCGAGCACGAGCACGCCGCCGGAGCGCACGACCCGCTGGGAGAAGTCGACGTCCTCCCAGTAGAGGAAGTAGCGCTCGTCGAAGCCGTCGACGGTCTCGAAGAGGCGGGCCGACAGTGCCAGGCAGGCGCCCGAGAGCCACGGGTGGGTGCCGCCGGGCGGGATCGGGCGCGGCGAGCGCGGCGAGCGCATCGAGCCGTCGGCCAGGCAGACGACGGCCCGGTCGGCCACGACTCGCCCGTCGGAGTCGGTCAGCACGGGGGCCACGAGCGAGCGCGGCTCGCGCTCGGCGCGCGCCAGGAGGCTCAGGACGGTCTCACGGCCCAGGACGGCGTCGGGATTGAGCAGCAGGAGCAGCTCGGCGCCGGCGGCCGTCGCCCGGGCCGCCGCCAGGTTCATGCCGCCGCCGAAGCCCGTGTTGTCCTCGGGCTCGACCAGCATCCAGTCGTGCTCCTCGCACAGGGCCCGGGTCCGCCGGCGGACCTCCTCGGTGGAGTAGCTGTCGACGACGACGACGTTCGCCTCGGGCACCGCCTGGGCCACACGGGCCAGGTTGTGCTCCAGGAGCTCGGGGGCGCCGTAGCTGACGACGAGGATCGCGGAGCGCGCGAGCAGGCGGGCGGCGGCGTCGGAGTCTGTCGGTGTGGGGGCGCAGGGCGTGGAGCCCATGAGGCCGTTCCTTTCTTCTGGCGGGCCGGTCGAGTACGGGGCCCGGAGCCCTGAAATAGTACCGTCGGGTCCACAGGGGGACCGACAGGAGGCGACGGTGGACAGTCAGCAGGATCTCGTGGACCGGGGCGTGCCCGACGGCGCTGCGCGGGGGGTGAACCGGCTCCGCCTCACCGTCGCGGTTCTCACCTACCTGCGCAACGCCTACCTGGCCGAGCTGCTCCCCGTGCTGGCGGACCAGGCCGAGCAGACGGAGCGGGCGGCCGGGCCGGTGCGCATCCTCGTCGTCGACAACGACCCGGCCGGTGGCGCCGAGACGACCGTGAGGGACGCGGCTCGGGCCGCGCCCGCGCCGCGCGAGGAGTCGGAGCCACGGATCGTCTATGCCCACGAGCCGGAGCCCGGCATCGTCGCGGGGCGCAACCGCGCCCTGGACGAGTCCGCTCAGGCCGACCTGCTCGTCTTCATCGATGACGACGAGCTTCCGCGCCCCGGCTGGCTCGCCGCCCTGCTCGACGCCCGCGAGCGCTACGACTGCGCGGCGGTCACCGGGCCGACCCCGCCCGTCTTCGAGACGGCCCCTGACGCGTGGGTGCGGGCCAGCGGCGCCTTCGACTCCTGGGAGGCCGACGACGGTGCGCGCGTGCGCAGCGCCGACACCGGCAACCTGCTGCTGGACCTGGGGCGCGTCCGGCGCCTCGGTCTGCGCTTCGACCCCCGCTACGGGCTCACCGGCGGGGAGGACTCCCTGTTCACCCGGAGCCTGACCCTGGCGGGCGAGGAGATCCGCTTCGCAGCGCGCGCCGTTGTCGACAAGCGCGTGCCGGCGCTGCGGGCGCGCCGGGAGTGGGTGCTGAGCCGCGCCTTCCGCTCCGGCTCCTCCTGGGCGCGGGTGCGGGTCGATACCGCGGGCCGACGGCGCGCGGCCCTGCGCCTGGCCTACGCCGCCAAGGGACTGGTCCGGGCCGGGCGCGACGGGACGCGGGCCCTGGTCGCCCGGACGCGCGGCGACGTCCCCGCCCGGGCGGCTCACGAGGTCTCCGCGCGCGGCGGCCTGGGCATGGTGGCCGGGGCCTTCGGGGCGCGGGTCGCCGAGTACGGCCGGAAGGGCGGGAGGAGCCGGAGGAGGCAGAGGGACCGGAGGAGCCGGGGGCGGGCGTCATGAGTTGCAACGGGCCGCTCGTGCCCCCTGCGGGTCTCACCATCGCGATTCCGACCTATCGCCGTCCCGACTCCGTGGCGCGGGTCCTGCGCGCCGTCCTGGCCGAGGTGCGCGCCTGCAGCGAGGCCGTCCCCGCGGGCCGGGAGACGGGCGCCATCGGTTCGATCGAGGTCGTCATCATCGACAACGATCCGGCCGGCTCCGCGCGCGAGGCGGTGGCCGGGCACGAGCGCGTGCGCTACGTCGTCGAGCCGTCCCCGGGCGTGTCCGCCGTGCGCAACCGGGCCCTGGACGAGGCGGCGGGACGCGCCCTGCTCCTGTTCATCGACGACGACGAGGAGCCGGAGGCCGACTGGCTGCGGCTGCTGCTCTCCGCCCGCCGGGACACCGGGGCGGCCGCAGTCGCCGGGCTGGTCGTGCCCGACTACGAGGCCGAGCCGGGGCCCTGGCTGCGGGCCGGCGGCTTCTTCGACCGCCAGTCCTGGCCGACGGGCACCCGCCGGCCCGTGGCGGCGACGAACAACCTGCTGCTGGATCTCCGGGCGGTGCGCGCCGCCGGCCTGCGCTTCGACGAGGCCTTCGGCGCCACCGGCGGGGAGGACGCGCTGTTCACCCGCTCCCTCGTGGCGGCCGGGGGCGTCATCGTGTGGTGCGACGAGGCACGGGTGCGCGACCGCGTGCCGGCGCAGCGCCTGAGACGGTCCTGGGTCCTGCGGCGCCGGCGCTCCCACGCGGCCACCGCGGTGCGCGTCGAGCTGGCCCTGGCGGGGCCGGGAGCGCACCCGGGCATCCGGCTGCGGGCCCTGGCCGGCGGGGGCGCCCGGGTCCTGGCCGGCCTGGGGCGCGTCGCGCTCGGGGGCCTCGCGGCGGTGGCCGGGCGCGGACTGGCTCACCGGGCGAGGGGGGCCCGTCTCGCCGCCCGCGGGTCGGGAATGGTCGCCGCCGCGCTCGGTCGCGGCGCCCACCGCGAGTACGGCCGCACCTGACCCGCGGCCCCTACTCGACGACGTCGTCGTCCACCCAGTCCAGGGTGCGCCTCACGGCCTTGACCCAGTTGCGGAAGAGGCGCTCGCGCTCGGCCCGCGCCATGGCGGGCTCCCAGCGGCGGCCCTCCGCCCAGTTGGCGACGACGTCGCGCGTGCCCGACCAGAAGCCCACCGCGATGCCGGCGGCGCAGGCCGCGCCGAGCGCCGTGGTCTCGGTCACCTTCGGGCGCACCACCGGGACGCCGACCTGGTCCGCCTGGAACTGCATGAGCAGCTCGTCGCGGGTCATGCCGC
>ERZ772766.1512-NODE-1512-length-12406-cov-8.131244_pt1 | contig 12406 bp, 12 predicted proteins | sample MGYA00511379_ERZ772766 | MGnify/ENA primary metagenome ERZ772766 (study PRJEB29015, sample SAMEA2737895) | human oral metagenome | biome: human oral; feature: human-associated habitat; material: dental | place: China | collected 2116 ...
GGGCGGCCAGCAGCGCCTCGTCGGCCTCGGAGTCGAGGGCGGCCGGGTCGAAGCCGGCGTCGCGGGTGACACCATGCTCGGCGGCGTTGCGAGCGACGTTGCAGGTGCGCACGTGCGCGTACTGCACGTAGTAGACCGGGTTGTCGTTGGAGTGCTGCGAGAGCAGGTTCAGGTCGATGTCGACCTGGGTGTCCATCGACACGCGCACGAGGGCGTAACGCGCGGCATCCACGCCCACAGCATCGACAAGGTCGTCGAGGGTGACGATCGTGCCGGCGCGCTTGGACATGCGCATAGGCTCGCCGTCCTTCACCAGGTTGACGAGCTGGCCGATGAGGATCTGCAGGTTCTCGCCCGGCTTGTCGCCGAACGCGGCACACATCGCCATCATGCGGCCGATGTAGCCGTGGTGGTCGGCGCCCAGCAAGTAGATGGCAGCGTCCGCGCCACGCTCGCGCTTGTTGAGGTAGTAGGCGACGTCGCCCGCGAAGTACGCGGCCTGGCCGTCCGACTTGATGAGGACGCGGTCCTTGTCATCGCCGTAGGTGGTCGTGCGCAGCCACACCGCGCCCCCCTCGTCGAAGATCTCGCCGCGCTCACGCAGGCGCTCAATCGCATCGGCGACCGCACCGGACGTGTGCAGCGAATCCTCGTGGAAGAACACGTCAAAGTCGGCGCGGAAGGAGTGCAGGCGCTCCTTGATCTCCGCGAACATCAGCTCGACGCCGCGAGCGCGGAAGACCTCAATGGCCTCTTCCTCGGGCAGGGTGATCGGGTCAGGCTCGCCGGCCGCGCGCGCGTCGGCGCGCACCTGGTCGGCGATGTCGGCGATGTACTGGCCGCCGTAGCCGTCCTCGGGAACCTCGCGGCCCATCGCGCGGGCGTACAGAGAGTGGGAGAAGCGGTCGATCTGCGAGCCGTGATCGTTGAAGTAGTACTCGCGCGTCACGGCAGCGCCGGAGGCAGCCATGAGGCGAGCCAGGGAGTCACCGACGGCGGCCCAGCGGGCACCACCCAGGTGCACGGGGCCCGTCGGGTTCGCAGACACATACTCAAGGTTGATCGAGCGACCCGCCAGAGTCTCATTGCGCCCGTACGAGGCGCCAGCCTCGACGATCGTGCGCGCCAGCTCGCCGGCCGCACCCGCGCCCAGGCGGATGTTGATGAAGCCGGGGCCCGCGACCTCGACGGAGTCAATGCCGTCCGCAGCTGAGAGATCATCGGCGAGGATCTGCGCGAACTCGCGCGGAGCCATGCCAGCCTTCTTGCCGAGCTGCATCGCGACATTGGTCGCCCAATCGCCGTGCTCGCGCACGCGCGGACGCTCCACGGTCACGGGGTCGGGGACCAGCGAGGGATCGATCGAAATGCGACCGGCGGCGGCAGCGTCCAGCAGGGTCGCGCGGATGAGAGTAGCAAGTTCTTCTGGAGTCACCCCTTTAGACTACGGGGTCTGTGCACCTATCCGCGAACTCTCCCCGGCCTCGTGGATGAAAACCTGGCCACATACGCGTCCCATGCGCCACTCTCCCACCCCAGGTAGTGAACAACCCGAGTAATGTTTCGGGTAGCCGAAGTATTTCCGTCAGCAGTGAGGATTTCCCGTGACCAGCACGGACACCGAGCACCACCACAAGCTCATCCCCCTCCTCGGCCCCGCCTTCGTCGCGGCCGTCGCCTATGTCGACCCCGGAAACGTCGCCGCCAACATCACCGCGGGCGCACGCTACGGGTACCTGCTCGTGTGGGTCCTTGTGGCCTCGAACATCTTCGCGATGGTCATCCAATACCTCTCCGCCAAGCTCGGCCTCGTCACCGGACAATCCCTACCCTCCCTCCTCGGCGCGCGCATGCCCAAAGCCGGGCGCATCGCCTTCTGGATCCAGGCTGAAATCGTCGCCGCAGCAACCGACCTCGCTGAGGTTATCGGCGGCGCACTCGCCCTCCACCTCCTCTTCGGGATCTCACTCCTATGGGGCGGCGTCATCATCGGCATCGTCTCCATGAGCCTCCTCCTCGTCCAGGGCGGCGGACGACAGCGCCAATTCGAGACGATCATCGTCGGGCTGCTGATCATCATCACCCTCGGCTTCCTCGCGGGCCTCTTCGTCGCCCCTCCCAGCCCCTCGGGCATGCTCGGCGGACTCATCCCCCGCTTCCAGGGCACCGACTCGGTCCTCGTGGCAGCCTCCATGCTGGGCGCAACCGTCATGCCGCACGCGGTCTACCTGCACTCCTCGCTCGTCAACGACCACGACGCCGACGAACTCGGCCCCTCCACCGGCGACGCCCGCCACTCCTCGGGACACCTCTCGCGACTCCTGCGCGCGACCCGCATCGACATCTACTGGGCACTGAGCATCGCGGGCCTGGTCAACATCGGCCTACTTCTTCTGGCCGCCGCAGCCCTGGCCGGACAGAGCGGCACCGACACGATTGAGGGCGCGCACGCGGCAATCTCCTCCACGCTCGGACCCATCGTCGGCACTGTCTTCGCGGTCGGCCTGCTCGCTTCCGGCCTCGCCTCCACGTCGGTCGGCGCCTACGCAGGCTCCGAAATCATGAACGGCCTACTCCACATTCGCGTCCCCATCCTCGTGCGCCGTCTCGTCTCCCTCATCCCCGCGCTCATCATCCTGGGCGCCGGCGCCGAACCCACGTGGGCGCTCGTCGTCTCGCAGGTCGCCCTGTCATTCGGCATCCCCTTCGCGATCATCCCACTCATGCGCCTGACCGCAAACCGTGAGGTCATGGGCAACTACGTCAACAATCGCCCCCTGCGTGTCACAGGTTTCCTCATCGCAGCCGTCATCGTCGCCCTCAACCTGTTCCTGGTGTACCTCACCCTCACCGGCCAGGGGTAAGGGACTGTCGCAGCCGGGGCTGTGGGCCCACTGTGCGGGGTGGCCCGCTGTACGGGCAGGGTGCAGGTCGAACGCAGGCCGGGGCGCGGACATATCCCGCCCCCGCACGGCCCCACAGACAGGTGCGGTACAAAACTCTCCCCGTACACGGTGCGCATGGCCACAACCGGTACAAAACTCTCCCAGCACAGCCAAAAACACCCATTTCAGCCCATTCGCCGCGAGCAGGGAGAACTTTTTCCCGGTCCAGACGCAAACAACCCGAGCAGGGAGAACTTTCCCCCGCAGACCACCACCCACCAGCCACGCAGCGCACACTCCCCGGTACAAAACTCTCCGGGCAACCCCCCGCCTCAAGGCCACAACCGGTACAAAACTCCCCCAGCACTCACCCATGTGGACGCCAGCACCCAAAGTCGCATGCAATTCCATAAACACCCGGATCCGCGCGTACTCAAAAACGTTGGAATCTCAAGGATCTGTCATCACGGCCCGAAGGACTCACTGGGGAATTGCAAGCGAGACTGCCGAGCATGCAGATAAACGGCACACAAAGCGGGGCCGGTGATCATTCACCGGCCCCGCCTCGTATGTGTCAGCGCGGACGCGAGCGACTATCAGGCGCGCACGGAACGCTCGTAGTCCTTCATCAGGTCGATGCGGCGCTGGTGACGCTCGTCGCCGCTGAAGGGCGTCTCGAGGAACGCATCAATCAAAGCGATAGCCTCCTCCTCGGTGTGCTGGCGGGCGCCGACGGCAATGACGTTCGCATCGTTGTGCTCGCGGGCCAGACGCGCGGTCGCATCAGACCACACGAGGGCGGCACGCACGCCTTCGACGCAGTTGGCGGCCATCTGCTCACCATTGCCAGAGCCACCGATAACGATGCCGAGGCTACCCGGCTCATCGACGACGGCCTGGGCAGCCTCAATGCAGAACGGCGGGTAGTCATCGAGCGCATCGTACGTGTGGGCGCCGTGGTCGACAACATCGTGACCGGCCTCGCGCAGGTGCACGACGACCTTTTCCTTGAGTTCGAAACCGGCGTGATCGGTGCCGATATGAACGCGCATGGGATCCTCCTGAAGAGTTCTCAAACAAGCAACGTCCACTAGTATGGCACACATCACCGTCCCGCGTGGATGTATGAAACCCTGCTAAACTGACCGAGCTGCCCCGATAGCTCAGCGGATAGAGCGCTTGCCTCCGGTGCAAGAGGTCGCAGGTTCGAGTCCTGTTCGGGGCGCCACGCATACCCACGCATACCCACCCACACCCACATACACCCGGCGTCCAACAATGCCCGCGTTCGCCCAACGGAAACCCGCGAGCGCACACGTGCCCCGGCCTCGTCGATGAGGCCACTCCCACCTGCCGGAACACTCCACACCCCACTCCCCCACCCCATAAAATGGTGAGCGTATCTATCGTCAACCAAGGACTGGCCGATGACCTACCCCTGGTGGAGCCTGCTCCCCTTCATCGCGATGCTCGCATGTATCGCCCTTCTGCCTATCATCCCGAAAACCTCGCACTGGTGGGAAAAGGAATGCTCCCAGCTCTCCGTCGCGCTCGCTCTCGGCGTGCCGACGACGGTCTGGATGTTCATGAGGGCGGGCACCGGACCGCTGATCGCCACGGGCGTGGAGTACGTGCAGTTCATCTCGCTGCTCTTCGCGCTGTTCGTGGTGTCCGGCGGCATTCACCTGGCCGGCGACATCAAGGCGACTCCGCGCAACAACACGATCTTCCTGGCGATCGGCGGCCTGCTGGCCTCGTTCATCGGGACGACGGGCGCGGCCATGCTGCTGATCCGCCCGCTCCTGGAAACCAACAAGGAACGTAAGCACCGCGTGCACACGGTCCTGTTCACGATCTTCATCGTGGCGAACTGTGGCGGCATACTGACTCCGCTCGGAGACCCGCCGCTGTTCCTCGGATACCTGCACGGCGTCCCCTTCGCCTGGACCTTCGCACTGTGGAAGGAGTGGCTGTTCGTTCTGGCGCTGCTGCTCCTGTCGTATTACTCGATTGACCGCGTGCGTTACGCGTCCGAGGACACCACCTCCATCGAGGCCGACGATCGCGAGATCAAGCCTCTGAGGCTGCACGGCACAATCAACCTCCTGTTCTTCGCGATCATCATCCTCTCCGTCGCTTTCGCTCCGTCCTGGGACGGCGAGGCCCTGGCCGAGGGCCACGTGCACTCGTGGACCGGCTTCGTGCCGTGGCGCGAGATCATCATGTTCACGGTCGCGGGCCTGTCCTACAAGCTTTCGGATAAGAGGGTGCGCTTCGAGGAGAATGCCTTCACGTGGGCGCCGATCATGGAGGTCGCGACCCTCTTCATCGGTATCTTCTCGACGATGGCGCCGGCGCTGCGTTACCTGGAGCAGATCGCGCCGTCGCTGCCGCTGACGCGTATGACGTACTTCGTGTTCACGGGTGGCCTGTCCTCGATCCTGGATAACGCCCCGACGTACATGACATTCTTCGAGATGGCGAAGGCGTCCGGCGGCGAGGGCACCCTGGTCGCGGGCGTGCCCGAGTACTACCTGATCCCGATTTCGCTGGGCGCCGTGTTCTGTGGCGCGATCACGTACATCGGCAATGGCCCAAACTTCATGGTCAAGTCGGTCGCCGAGTCCGACGGTGTGCCCATGCCGTCGTTTGGCCGCTACATCGGCTACGCGTTCACGCTCCTGGTGCCCGTCCTGGCCGCCATGGCGATGATCTTCGTGGGCGAGTCCTGGCTGGTTCGAGGCCTGGGCATCGCTCTGGCCGCAGGCCTGGTGTTCCTCTCGCTCGTGCGTATCCGTCGCGCGGGCTTGGACGAGGCCGTGGCCGACTTCAGCGGCGACGAGTGAGCCAGCGGTCCTGACAACCGTGTCGGGGGGGGGCGGAGCCAAGCGGCTCCGCCCCCTTGTTTTGCCATTTCGACGGCACAGGTGGGATGTCCTACCCGGCGAGTAGCTCCATGATCAGAGCCCACAGCGCGGTGCGCGGCGGAACGTCGAGGGTGGGTGCGTTCTGTTCCAGCATCTCGGCGAAAGAATCCGGGTCGAGGGGGGCGTGGATGAGGGCATGCAGGTGATCGGTCACGAAACACTCAACGTGCCCGCTTTCCTTCCACCCATCGGGAGTGTTTTCTTCGCGCACGCACAGGACGACGCTCCATCGTCTGTACCAGCAGTCCTGTGAAAAGTGAGAGTCACTGGGCCCAAGAGAGACCAGTTCCATCAGCACTGATTGCGCAGCCTCAAGATTCACTGCACGTGCCGCCTGTACGAAGGCTGCGGGAATGAAGGGCGGCCCGTCGTGTATCGTCGGCCCCGCCACCAGGAGATTCTCCATGGCGAGGATATGCGGAACTTCGCAGTAGTCCACCTGCATAAAGTGCACGCCGTCAACCTCGGTACGCATGGCAACCGAGCGCGGCTGAGAGGGCCAGATCCTCACCTCGCGGACGCGCCCCCCTTCCCGCGGGGAAACGACACGAATAGTGATACGTGAATCGACCGTGCGCGCGGGACCCAGGATTGCCTGGGCGTCACCGGTCAGGCCGTTAATGCCTGCAAGGCCAGCGCCGACAAGGCCACTGGCGAGCACCACGCTCGACATGCGACTGGAGCCCTCCTCGATGCCAATGAGCTCGATGAGCGCGTTCGCCTGCTCGACGGAGACGACGAGTTCCTCTGGGGATGAGGCAGTGGTTTCTTCGACGGTCACGATACCACCTCCAGCGTGGGTGCCATTTCCATAAAGTTGTCAAGTACTGTCGCAAATACTGTGCTCGGGCACGTGCATGTCGCAGTCCACAGAACGCGCTGGGACTCGCCATTCTCCTCATGTACGCCGTCGGTGAGCCACGAAAGCTGCAAGACGGTTAGCGACAGCTCATCGAGGATGTACACGCCCGTTTGGAGTCGCGCGTTTGCAGGAACCAACGGCCACTCGAAGTCATCGATGAGAAGGAAACCGGGAAATAGCTGACCCAAGCGCTGAGCACTATCCGCGAAAATATCCTCATCTGTTTGACCATTGAGCACCTCCTCGTCAGCGACAACCAAGTTGGGGACATAGCTCGCATCATCGACGGCTGCGATCGCGATCAGGCGCATCTTCTCGTTGTCAGCGAATGCCACGAGCGCTCGAAGTTCTTCCTCCGACAGTTGCCTCCAACCGGAGGCCAGATCGATCATTACGTTCTTCTTCATAAGACTTCCTTCCCCGCTCGAATCACTATTCGGAGCGATTTAACTCATCGTGTCCTTCTCGTCGAGCAGGCCATGTCGTTTGGCATATTGCCAGTCAGCATAGAAACAATCGGGGAATTTGATGGGCAGGAAGGCACTGACAGCTGGCACCATGAGACACAGCGCCAAAAGAGCCACGCAGAACAAAAACCATTGGGGAGCACCCATCACCTCGGCCAACTGCACGATTCCACCGAGGACCATCGCGACCGAGACGAGAGGTAGGCACACCGCCTCAACGTTTCGCCAGAACCAGCCTCTTTTCGACCCGCGGCGCAACAGATCGGCGAACTGGTTGTCAACAAACATACTCGCGTACCAAACGGCGAAGCCTACTACTCCAAAAACGATAGTCCCCACAGAACCCATGATTGATTCGCTCACGATATGTGCTACCCCCAGGCCTCGGCGATCCTGTCAACGACTTGTTCATTCAAGACGTCACCGAACTTCTCTCCAGCTTCGCCCCCAATGACTCCCCCAAGTATTCCACCGAGGACCCCACCGACGGCGGCAGTGACGGGAATGATCTCCGGGCACGCAGCACCGACGGCGGCACCTGCAGCAGTACCCAATTTGCTCCCAAGAATTGCTCCACCGGCTGCTCCGACACCTGCTGCAACCGCCTTCACACCAGCACGCGCAATTTTATGGCCAGTGCCCCATTCGGGGTGCTTCACGGTATCTTCCTTGTAGGTGTCATAAGCGGTGGCGATACTACTCAGAACGATACCGACAGGGCCAGCTGCTCTCCCGATACCCTCAAGCGCATCGAGAACTCGGAGCGTTCCCGATGCACCTTTCCATTTCCCCGGGAGCTCTTCGACGAGGAATTCTTCCCACCAGCCAGCAGTGAAAAGCTTAGATACTTTCACACGCTGCCCAGTAGTTCTGTATACGTAATAGGCACGAGCGGCGGAAGCCCCGAGGTCCGTCAGATTCTCGACGTACGTCAGATCGTTGAGCCATGGATGGTTCGGATCTGGCATGACCTGCTGTTTGAGCGCGTCAAAAACGGGCTCGATCAGCGCCTCGTAGATGCCGATTTTCAGCTTGCCGAGCTCCGAGCAAAATACATCGTGTGCCCAACTCAGCTTTTCCGCCTGAACGGCTGCCCTCTGAATGAGCACCTTAAACTGATCCGTCAGATCCTCGTCATCGAGGGACGCGAGCGCGACATAACCGTCCTCAACAATGAGTCCCAACGCCCGTGCATCATCCTCGATGTACGAATATTCCTTCTTCACCGAGTCTGCCCACCACCGCAGGTCCGCTGCGGCACTGATGATCGCCTCGAGCATTCCGGCCAACCCCTCAGCGACATCCGACACTGTGTTCAGGTCTGCACCACATTCGGACATCAATGTGGCCAACTGATTGCAGAGGATGCGATGGGTACGCGTCGCATCGTCGTCAGCCCACCTCAGGGCAAGCGACGCATTCTCACAGTATGTGACACAGTTATCGAATGCTGTAAAATCAAAATCAACGGTTGTCTGGATTGACGCCGCTGCCGACGCAACATTTGCCGACACCATCAGAACCCCTTACTGTGTCGATAGTTATCGACCGCTAAGAGGTCATTCAACGCAATGTCATCAGCGCGAGCAAAGGCCTCCGATGCAGCCCCTAGGCCGTTTGCAATACCAACGGCACAAAATGATAGTGATTCCATCACTGCATTGATCCGGATGAGCTTCTCCCCGAGCGCCTCGGTACTCTCGCCAATTCCACTGGGCGGTTCAACCGTATGCTCCGCGAGACTCTGACTGGCGCCTTCCAAGATCTCGATTCCTTGCGCGATCTCGTCCGCGTCCCACTTGAGAACACCTGACATCTTTCTCCCCTTACGCCGTAGTAAGCAGTAACACATCAGAATATTGTACGTCCAGCAAGAAAGTCATAGCACCAGGGGCACGAGAAAGCGGGCGCGCGCCCGCCAATCCAAGTAATAACCTCAGTCCCTGGGGCCCGAAAAAGAACTGGGGGCCGGGGGTTGGGTCCACAGGCCGCGCGCGTCCAGGAAGTCACGCAGGAACACGGGGCGGTCGGTGATGATGCCGTCGACGCCGACCTCGAGGAGGCGCAGCACGTCGGCCACCGTGTTGATGGTCCACACGTGTACGGCGAGGCCGAGCGTGTGGGCCGTCGCCACGAAACGCTCGTCCACGACGCGCACCGGACCCTGGCGCATGGGAACCTGGGCGGCGATCGCGCCCTGGCGAGGCCCGGGCACGTGCCACCACGCGGGATTAGTCGCGCTCTTCGCCGCCCCTACCAGGCGCACGACGGCCTCGGTGCCCAGCGATGTCGCCACGGCGCGCGCCGGATCGGACGCGGCGCGGTCGCGCACGGCGCGTAGGCGCGGCTCGGAGAAGGAAGCCACCAAAACCCGATTCGCTGCCCCGTGGGCGGCGATCACGTCCAGGAGCGGCCCCTCGACGCCGGGTTCCTTGGCGTCAATGTTGACGTACATGTCGGGGAACGCCTCGAGGACCTGGGCGAGCAGCGGCATCTGCTCGCCGCTGTCGCGGTGGCGCAGCCGGGACAGGTCCCGCCAGGTCATCTGCGAGATGCGACCGGTCCCGTCGTAGCAGCGGTCCACGGTGTCGTCGTGGGAGACGACGACCTGCCCGTCGGCGGTGAGATGCGCGTCGGTCTCGACGTGGCGGATCCCGGCCTCGTAGACGCGGGTGAAGGCGCTCACCGTGTTCTCGGGGGCTTCCTCCCCTCCTCCCCTGTGTGCGAAGACGATGGGGCCGCGTCGCGTCGTTACGGGCATCATGAGCAGGACTCCTGTCCGAGGTAAACCGCTTTGTTCTCTTTCATCCACGCCTCCGGGTCGATGGGAGTGTCGGAGGAATCGTGGATCTCGAAGTGCAGGTGGGCGCCCGTCGACCAGCCGTTGTTGCCGACCGCTCCGATGACCTGTCCGGCGGTCACGGTCTCGCCGACCTTCACCTTAATTTTGTTCATGTACTGGTGCAGGTAGGCGGAGTGGAAGACGGTGCCGTCGGACTTCGTGTGCTTGATCTGCACGTAGGCGCCCGAGCGTGAGTTCTCCGCGACCTCTTCGACGACGCCGCCATACACGGCCGTGATGGGGGTGTCGAGCGGGGCTGCCATGTCGATACCCTCGTGGGCCAGGAGCTGGCCGGAGACGGGCGAGATACGCATCGTGAAGGGCGACGTGATCGTGTAGGTCCCCTCCGGCAGCGGCCAGTAGATCGTGTCGGCGACGACGCGCACGTTGCGGTTGCCGTCCGCGCCGTTGCCCGACGCGCAGCCGGTGATGGACACGGGGGCCTTCGCCTTGGCGCGGGAGTTCGCGGTGAGGGTGCCGTCCAGGGCGGTGGCCTGGGGCAGCGCGGTGGACACGGCCCAGCTGGGCCCGCCCACCGTGGCGCCGAAGGCACGCGCGGGCACGGTCAAAGACGAGTCGGAGCCGACGCGTCCCGTCATGGGCACGGCGATCGTCGTGCCCGCCAGGCCCAGGACGAGGAGGGCGCGCAGCACGTAGCCCACGGGGTGGACGTCTCGACGTCGGCCAGCGGACGAGGCCGGGGCCTCACTCCCGGGTTCGGCCTCGCTCCCGGGTTCAGCCCGGTTTTCGGGTTCGGCCACGTTTTCGGGTTCGGCCACGTTCTCGGGAGCGGCCACGGGCGAGGCCGGGGCGGCCTCGCCGGGTGCACCCGCGTCGGGCAACACGGCGGCGCGAGGGGGCGGCGGCGCAGCGGGATCCAAGTCGAGCGGAATCGGCGCGGTAATCGGGGTCTCCTGGGAGTCCTCGCCGCTCTCGGAGCGCGCGGCGCGCAGCTGCGACCGCTTCGGCAGCGGGCATTCGATGTCGCTCACGCTCTCCCCCTCATCTGTTTTCGTCGTTTGCGGGCCTCGATCTAATGTACCTTGCTAATCGCGCCGCGTCATGGGCGCTGGAGAGCATCTCGGACTTCGCCGACCAGCAGCTCCAGGATGTCTTCGAGGAAGAGGATGCCGACGACGACGCCCGCGTCGCGCACGAGGGCGCAGTGGACGCCGGTGCGCTGCATGTGGCGCAGCGCATCCTCGACCTGGTCGCCGGAGGACACGGCCTCGAGGCGACGGATACGCCAGTGCGTGATCGGCTGCTCGCGTTCCTCCCCGGTGGCGTACAGGACGTCTTTGAGGTGAACGTAGCCGACGATGGAGCCGTCGTCCCCAGCGATCGGGAAACGTGAGAAGCCGGTGTGGGCGACCTGCTCCTCGACATCGGCGGGGGTAGCCCCTTGCGGCAACACGACGAGCTTGTCGAGGGGAACCATCGCGGTCCCAGCGGTTTCCTCGGAGAACTCCAGGGTGCCGCTGAGCAGACCCAGCTCATCTGTCAGCACGCCTTCGGCCTGCGAAGCGACGACGATCGAGGCCACCTCCTCGACCGTGTAGGTGGCCGAGATTTCCGAGCGCGGCTCGTAGCCCGCCAGGCGCACGAACCAGTTCGCGAAGTGATCCATGGCCTCGATGATCGGACGCAGGACGTGGCCCAGGCGCACGAGGACGGGGGCCAGGACCAGCAGCATCCGCACGGGGGCGGCGATCGAGACATTCTTGGGGACCATCTCGCCGAACACGACGTGGCAGAAGAGGACGATGACGAGGGCCGTCGCAAATCCGACGACGTGGCTGGTTGCCTCGGGCGCGCCCAGGCGCTCAAGCGGCGCCTCAACGAGGTGCGCGATCGCGGGCTCGGCGACGACGCCCAGGGTCGTGGACGCGACCGTCACACCCAGCTGACAGATCGCCAGCATGAGGGAGACATGCCGCAGGGCGAAGAGAGCAGCGCCGGCTCCGCGGGCCCCCTCGTCAGCGAGCGGCTCGACCTGCGAACGACGCGTCGAGGTGACGGCGAACTCGCCGGCCACGAAGAACGCGTTGACGGCCAGCAGGGCCACGGTGATAGCGAGACCAACCCCGACGCTCACAGGGACACCTCCTCATCGGTATCCTCGGGGGCCGCGGGCGTGATCGCCACCTGGGCAACGCGCCTGCCCTGCATCTGGGTAACCTCGATGCCGATGCCATCGACGCTCACGCGCGAGCCGACGCAGGGGATCTCACCCAGCTCGTTCATGACGAGGCCGCCGATCGTGTCGTAGGGGCCATCCTCGGGCAGGTTGATGTCGGTGCGGCGCGCGAGCTCGTCGGGACGCAGCGTGCCGGGCACGAGGAACGTGCCGTCGGGGCGCGGGCGGATACCGAGGCGACGCTGGTCGTGCTCGTCGGAGACCTCGCCGACGATCTCCTCGACGA
>ERZ772766.1513-NODE-1513-length-12398-cov-4.782225_pt1 | contig 12398 bp, 7 predicted proteins | sample MGYA00511379_ERZ772766 | MGnify/ENA primary metagenome ERZ772766 (study PRJEB29015, sample SAMEA2737895) | human oral metagenome | biome: human oral; feature: human-associated habitat; material: dental | place: China | collected 2116 ...
GGCCTCGGGGTCCAGGTAGCGTCCGCCCTTCTTGAGCGGCTTGAGGGTCTCCTCGTCGAGCTCGTAGACCAGCGGGATGCCGGTGGGGATGTTGACGCCGGCGATGTCGGCGTCGGAGATGTCGTCCAGGTGCTTGACGATGGCGCGCAGGGAGTTGCCGTGCGCGGCGATCATAATGACCTGGCCGGTCCTGATGGCCGGGACGATGGTGCCCTCCCAGTAGGGCAGGAGGCGCTCCAGGACGTCCTTGAGGCACTCGGTGACGGGGATGGGCTCCCCGGCGTAGCGGGGGTCGGTGTCCTGGGAGAACTCGCTGCCCAGCTCGATGGCCGGCGGCGGTACGTCGTAGGAGCGGCGCCAGAGCATGAACTGCTCCTCCCCGTACTCGTCACGGATCTCCTTCTTGTTCTTGCCCTGGAGCGCCCCGTAGTGGCGCTCGTTGAGGCGCCAGCTGCGCTCGACCGGGATCCAGTGCCGGTCGGCGGCGTCCAGGGAGAGGTTGGCGGTCATAATGGCCCGGCGCAGCATCGAGGTGAAGAGCTTCTCGGGCAGGACTCCTGCCTCCTTGAGCAGCTCGCCGCCGTGGACGGCCTCGGCGCAGCCCTTGTCGGACAGGGGGACGTCGACCCAGCCGGTAAAGAGGTTCTTTGCGTTCCAGTCGCTCTCGCCGTGGCGGAGCAGCACGAGGGTGTATGCCATGGGCCTCATTGTGCCAGGTGGATCACTTCTACGCGAGGCCTATGGGGCCCGAGATCCTTGCGGACCCCGGGAGCCCCACCGGCGTCGTGCCCCCGAGACGATTCGAACGTCCGACACCCGCTTTAGGAGAGCGGTGCTCTATCCCCTGAGCTACGAGGGCTGTGCTGTGGGGCCCAGCCTAGCAGGGCCTGGGCCCCGTTCCCACTCAGGCGCGCCCCCACGGCGTGGACGTGCGCCGTGCCCGCTCCTCACCCTTGGAACGGTCGGGAACGACCAGCACCGGGCAGGAGGCGTGAGACAGGACACCCTGGCTGGTGGAGCCCAGCAGGAGGCCGGAGAACCCGCCCCGCCCACGCGATCCCACCACCACCAGGTCCACGGCGGTGGAGAACTCCGCCAGGAGCTCGGCGGCGTTGCCGTCCAGGGCGTGGCGCCGCACGGTGACCCCGGGGTGGCCGTCCAGGGCCTCGGCGATCGCCCGGTCCAGGCCGCTGCGCACGTCGGCCAGGACCTGCTCGCGGTCCACGGTGGCTGGCAGCCAGGCCAGCACCCCCGCCCCGGTGGCCATGGGGACGGCGGCGATGGCGGTGACCTCGGCGTCCCAGGCCTCTGCCTCCTCCACGGCCCAGGCCAGGGCCTTGCGGGCGGAGGAGGAGCCGTCCACGCCCACCACAATGCGTCGTACCGGGGTGAACTCAGCCCCCTCGGTGTGCCGGGGCACCACCACGGTGGGGCAGTGGGAGTGGGCGGGCAGGGCGGAGGAGACGGTGCCCAGCAGCCGGTCGGCGAAGCCCCCGCCGCCTCGGGTGCCCACGACGGTCAGGACGGACTGCCTGGACAGGTCCACCAGGACCCCGGCCGGGTCCCCGGTCTCCAGGGAGCTGGTCACCCGCACGTCCTTGTCCCGGGCCCGGGCCACGGCCTCGTCGAGCACCGCCTGGGCGCCGGAGCGGATGGCGGTGTCGTCCAGGACGGCGTAGCCGCCGTCCAGGGAGGCCGTGGTGAACGAGGGCAGGGAGTAGGCGCATAGGAGGTGGACCCGCCACCCCCTGAGTGCGGCCCGGGCCACGGCCCAGTCCACGGCCCCGAAGGACTCCGGTGACCCGTCAACCCCGACGAGGACCACCTTGTCGTCTGTCATAGTTTCGTGCCCCTTTCTGTGAGCGTGGGGCGGTGCGGGCCAGGACCCCGCGTTCGCCTGTGGTGCAAAACACTATACAGACACGGAGGAGGGCACCCGCCGCCTGGACGAGTGCCCTCCCTCTCAGCGAAAGCAGTTGTCGAGCTGGAGCCCGCAGGATCTAAAGCCGCAGGTCAGACCATCCGCAGGAAGGTCGCGCCACCGCGGACGGGCATGTAGCGCACGCCCACGCCCTCGCTCTCGGCGGAGACCATCATGCCGTCACCCACGTAGATGGCCACGTGACCGGGCCACCACATGACGTCGCCGGGCTGGGCGGAGGCGGCCGAGACCGGGGTCCCCATGCCGCGGATCGCCGAGGAGGAGTGGGGCAGGCTGACGCCGATCTGGGAGTACACGTACTGGACCAGGCCGGAGCAGTCGAAGGCACCCGGGCCGCCGGCACCGTAGACGTAGGCGGCGCCCACGTACTGCATGGCGATGGCGGCCACGGAGGAGTTCCCGGCAGCCAGGGCGGGGGCGGGGGCAGGGGTCGTGTCCTCCTCGGCCGCCGCCGGGGTGGTCGTGGGGGCAGAGGCCTCGGTCGTGGTGGTGGCAGCGGTAGTCGTCGTCTCGGCCGCCGGAGCGGCCTCCTCGACCGCGGGGGCGGGGGCAGGGGCAGGGGCCTCGGCGGTGGTCTGGACGGCCCCCTCCGCGGTCCAGGTCGCGTCAGAGGCGACGGAGATCTCAGGGTTGTTGGTGACCGCCGCACGGGCGTCCGTGGTCAGCGCCCCCGCACCGAGGGAGCCGGCTGACTCACCGACCTCGGTGCTGCCAGCGGCCACGGCCGCGCCCTGGGCGAGGACGGTCAGGGCCAGGCCGGAGGCGGCGGCGACGCTCAGACCGCGGCGTGCGGTCGGAGCAACCCCGGAAAGCGCCGCCATCGGTCGCTTTGCCTTGCGGTGGCGGGCCACAGGTCGAGTCGTCATAGTTTCTCCTTGGTAGCCGCCGAGGTGAGCTGTCGGGTTCGAGCTGGAGACGCTCGGCCCGCTGTCGCGGGCTTCACCCCAAGACCAAGCAGCCTTGTGGGCCACCTGGCCGGAAGTTGGGTCCCCCGGACCTGCCGGATTGAAGAGTCAGGGTGACGAGAACACGTGCCGACAGGACTAGGCATCACGTCCCTCGTCGCAGCCTGGAAACCGACTGCGTTCGCTACTCTAACCAGCAGACCCCGGTCGGTGCACCTCAATACCCCCTCCATCCTCCTGTGGTATTACACACAGGACTCACGGCGCGCCGGGCGGTACGAGGTCGCCAGGGACGAGGGTCACGAGGACTTGTGTGATTATCGCCTCAAAAACAGGTGTCGTGCCAGGTCACGGGGCAGGACGACGGCGTCGCCCCCGGGCCCCTCCACGCGCACCCCCCGGTAGACCGCCATCACCTGCACCTGCGCCTTCGGCACGATGCCAGCGTCCTCCATGTCCACCAGGAGCTGGTGGCTGGCCTGGACCGGCTCCCCCACCCGGGCCACGACGGCGTCAATGACCTCGTCAATATCGCCGGCCAGGCTCTCGGCGCAGATCTCGTCGGGCGCCGGGGACGGGTAGACGATCCCGGACGGGGGCACGGGGTTGCCGAAGGGGTCGGACTCGATCTCCCCCAGGAGGGCGAACAGGTGGTCCTCGACCTTCTCGCTCATGACGTGCTCCCAGCGACAGGCCTCGTCGTGGATGAGCCGGCGGTCCAGTCCGATAATGTCCAGGAGCACCCTTTCCGCAAGCCGGTGCTTGCGAATCACCTCCGTGGCGTGGCGCCGCCCCTCGTAGGTCAGCTTCAGGGAGCGGTCCTCGGCGACGTGGATGAGGCCGTCACGCTCCATACGGGACACCGTCTGGGAGACCGTGGGACCGGAGTGGTCCAGGCGCTCGACTATGCGGGCGCGCAACGGTGTAATCCCGTCCTCCTCCAGCTCGTAGACGGCCTTCAGGTACATTTCGGTGGTGTCAATGAGTTCACTCACGGCCGGTTCTCCTTCGGATCGAGGTCGTCTCCCTCGGCGTGGGCGGCACGCTCGCGGGGTCCGCTGGCGGTCGGGAACGGGTCTGGGGCATAACGAGCCGGGGAGGCGCTCCCGCGGCGTCGGGCCCACGTGCCCGCGACCACCGCAATGGTAACGGCTGCCACACCGCCGAGGAGGAGGGCGGTGCGCGGACCCCAGGTGTCCGAGACCCACCCGATGAGCGGAGAGCCCACCGGCGTGGACCCCAGGAGGCACATCATGTAGATGCTCATCACCCGTCCGCGCACCTGCGGCGCCGCGGTGAGCTGGATGGTCTGGTTGGCAGCCGTGAGCAGCGTCAGGGTGCACAGCCCCACCGGCACGGTGGCGAGGGTGAACAGCGGGTAGCCCGGGGCCAGGGCCATGAGGAGGGTGGAGGCCCCCAGGAAGAGGGCCGCCCACACCACCGTGCGCACCTGCGGCTGGCTGCGCCGGGCCGCCCACAGGGCCCCACCCAGGCTCCCGACGGCGAACACCGAGGAGACCGTGCCGTAGGCGTCGGACTCCAGGGCGAAGACGCTGCGCACCATGGCCGCCATGGTCACCTGGTAGTTGAGGGTGAACATTGAGACCACCGTAATGACCCCGATCATGACCAGCAGGTCCGTGCGGTGGCGTACGTAGCTCAGGCCCTCGCGCACCTGCCCGTGGGCCCGCGGGGCGCGGGCCACCTCGTAGAGCTCCCCCACGCGCATGAGCGCCAGGGCCGCCGTCGGGGCCAGGAAGGTGGCGGCGTTGACGGCGAAGACCAGGCCGGGGCCGACGGCGGCGGTCACCATCCCGGCGGCCGCGGGCCCCAGGAGCCGGGCGGCGTTGAAGGAGGCGGAGTTCAGCCCCACCGCGTTGGCCAGGTGGTCGGTCGGGACCATGCGGACCACGAAGATCTGGCGGGCGGGGGCGTCGTAGGCGCTGCCCACCCCGGTGAGGAAGGCCGCCAGGTAGACGTGCCACAGGGCGGCCCGTCCCATGAGGACGTCGGCGGCCAGGACCGCCGAGACCACCCCCATGAAGGCCTGGGTCACCATGAGCAGCCTGCGCTGGTCCAGGCGGTCGGCGACCAGGCCGGCGTGGGCGGACAGCAGCAGGGCGGGCAGGAACTGCAACGCCGTGGTCATGCCGGTGGCGCTGGCGGAGTCGTCGGTGAGGATGCGCAGGACCAGCCAGTCCTGGGCCACGCGCTGCATCCACGTGCCGGTGTTGGTCACCAGGGCGGCGAAGAACCAGATGCGGTAGTTGCGGATTCTCAGGGAGTCAAAGGTGCGCATGGCAGGCTCGGCGTGTCGGTCGGTAACCGCACCAGCGTACGCCTGCCGCAAGCCACGCGGGGCGCCCCTGCGCCCCTCTCCCCGCCCCGTCCTCCCCGCGAGAACGGTACTTGTTCGTCGCGAGAACGGTACTTGTTTGCCGTGAGAACGGCGGCGTCGCCCCTGGCCGTCGCTCCCTGGGCCGCTGGCACGCCCGCCTGCCGGGGCGGCCGCCGGCAGCGCTCCGGTGCGGCCGGGCACGCCATGGCGAGGCCGCTCCTGCGCAAGGTGGCCGCCGGATTCGTCCGGTTACAGGCGCCCCTCGCGCAGCCCGTACCCGTCCCCTCCCGCTCGCTCTCGCAGGAGGGGACGCAGGCGGGGCGACCCCGGCTCAGCTCACGCCCAGGATCTCCTTAATGGGAGTCAGGGTGAAGTAGACCACGAAGAGCGCGGCGGTGAACCACATAAGCGGGTGGACGCTGCGGGCCTTGCCTCGCGACACCTGCACCACGACGTAGGTCACGAACCCTGCCCCAATACCGTTGGTAATGGAGTAGGAGAAAGGCATCATTATAATGGTCATAAAGGCCGGGACGCCCAGTTCGGGACGCTTCCAGTCAATCTCAGCGACCTGGGTCATCATGAGGAAGCCCACAATGACCAGGGCGGGGGTGGCGGCCTCGTAGGGCACCATGGCCACCACCGGGGACAGGAAGACCGACAGCAGGAACAGCGTGCCGGTGACCACGTTGGCCAGGCCCGTACGCGCGCCCTCACCCACCCCCGCCGCGGACTCCACGTAGGAGGTGTTGGAGGAGACCCCACCCAGGCCGCCGGTGATGGCGCCCACGGAGTCCACCACGAGGATCTCACGGGTGCGCGGCGGGTTGCCGTCCTCGTCGAGCAGGTCGCCCTCGGCGCCAATGGCCACCATGGTGCCCATGGTGTCGAAGAAGTCGGCCAGCATGAGGGAGAAGACCAGGAGGACCACGGAGACCGTCCCCATCCTCTCAAAGGATCCCAGCAGGGAGAAGTGCCCCAGGCTGGACAGGTCGGGCACGGCCACGGGGCTGTCGGACAGCGCGGGCACGCTCAGCGCCCAGCCGGTGGGGTTGAGCGTGCCGCGACTGGCGTCGTCGTTGAAGGCGCCCAGGTGGAGGACCGCCTCAATGACCACCGCCAGGACGGTGGAGGTGACGATGCCAATGAGGATGGAGCCGCGCACCCTGCGGATGTACAGGACGATCGTGAAGAACAGGCCGAACAGGAAGACCAGCACCGGCCAGCCCTGCAGCGAGCCGCCCAGACCCAGCTCCAGGGGCGTGCCCCCGGCGCGCACCACCTTGGCGTCCACCAGCCCGATCAGGGCGATGAACAGGCCGATGCCCACGCTGATGGCGGTGCGCAGGTGCACCGGGACGGCGCGGAAGACGGCCTCACGGAACCCCGTGAGGACCAGGACCAGGATAATGACGCCCTCAATGACGATCAGGCCCATGGCGTCGGCGAAGGTCATGCCGTTGGTACCCACAATGGTGTAGGCCACCATGGCGTTAATGCCCAGTCCCGCGGCCATGGCCAGCGGGTAGTTGGCCACCACGCCCATGAGGAGCGTCATGACCCCGGCAATGAGGGCGGTCGCGGCGGCGATCTGGGCCTTGGCGGCGTCCAGGTCGCCGGCACCGGCGTCGGGGCCCGCGAAGGCGGAGCCGAGGATAATGGGGTTGAGGACCAGGATGTAGGACATCGTGAAGAAGGTGACGAGTCCGCCACGCACCTCACGGTCAATGCTCGAGCCGCGCTCAGTGATGTGGAAGAAGCGGTCCAGGGGATGGAGGGGAGGGGTGTGCGAGCCCTGGGGCACCGTCTCCTGCGTGCTCTGGGAGGAGGAAGTTCTCACGTGTCCCTATTATGGCAGAGACCGGGGTAAGCGGCATCTCATCCTTTCCTCTCAGCCATCTCACCGGGGTGCGGGCGCTCCCCGCGCCGTTCAGGCGCTGTCCACGACCCCTGTGAGGCTCGGGGGCGTCCTGCCCGGGGGCGCCTCGTGGCAGGGCCGCCGGGTCCCGCGGCACCCGGCGCCGCCTACATCAGGTGCGGGCGGCCAGAGCGGCCTCCAGGTCCGCCAGGGCGGTGGCCGCGTGCTCAGGAGCCAGGTCCAGGTGCAGGTCGGCAGTCAGATCCGGGCCCAGGTCCGCCGTGAGGTCGGCGACGGCGTCGCGGGCGGAGGCGGCCCGGCGCTCCGGGTCCGTGTCCGGCCCCGATCCCTCCCGGCCGGGCGCCTGTCCCAGGACCTCCACCAGCTGCTCGACGGCGGGGCTCGCCTTACGAGAGCGGCGCGGGCGGGCGGGACGCGACCGGGCCCCGTCATCTCCGTCGGGCTGGCTGGCGGGGGCCCGGCGTGCCTCCGCCTGGGGAGCCGTCTCCGCCTGGGGAGCCTCCGTCGGTCCCTCGGTCACGTCCTGGGACCCCTCGGCCCCCTGCGGGGCCGGGCCGCCCTGCAAGGCCTTAGCGTCCGGGGCCTGACCCCCCAGGGCCCCGGCCTGCGGGGCCCCAGTAGTCCCGTCCGGTTCAGTGGCCTGTTCCGGCTCAGGAGTCTGGTCTGGCCCAGCGGTCCGGTCTGGTTCAGTGGTCTGGTTCGGCTCAGTGGGCGTCTCAGGCCCACCAGCCCCGAGGTCCGGCCCGGCGTCCCGGGGCGCGGGAGCCTCAGCCGGGGCGTCCTGGTCCTGAGGGGCACGGGAGGCGCGAGTACGTGGAGTACGGACCCTACGCGACGCCCTGCCCCTGGACCTGGCGGACCCGGCCTGCTGCGTACTCCCGTCCCGGGTTTCCTGGACGTCGCCCTGCGAGGCCGGGTCCTCACCGTCCTGGGCGTCCTGCGAGGCCGAGCCCCCGGCGTCGGACGCCTGGGCCTCCTGGGCGTCCTGTGGGGCCGAGCCCTCACCGTCCTGGGAGGCCTGGGAGGCGCCCTCGCGCAGGAGGCGCCCGTCAGTACCCAGGACCTCCAGGTCGGCCTCGTCCACCCGGGCGGGGGTGACGGGCCACTCGGACCCCTGGTCGGGCAGGTCGGTCTCGGAGTGGGCGCCGCAGCCGTGGTCCAGGGAGACCACCCGGCCGTCGTCGGGGGCCCACTCATTGGCGCAGACCCCGAACAGCCCCCGCATGGAGCCGGGCATACGCATGAGGAAGCCGCAGGTGCCGCAGGTGGCGTCAGCCTGGCGGACGCCGTCGGCGCCCGGGCCGGCCTCGCCGTCGTACCAGCGCTGGGCGGCGCGGCTCCTGCCAGCGGGGCTGAGCACGCGGGCCCGGCCGAGGTCGAGCTCGTCCAGGGCCGCCGCGTCCCCCTCCTCACCGGTGGCCTCCCAGCCCGGCTCCAGGCGCTCGTCGGTCTCGCGGCGCGGCAGACGGTCGGAGCGCCCCACGTCCCCGGGCCGCAGGCGGTCTGCCCAGGGCACCCAGGCGGGGGCGAGCAGCGCCTCCTCACCGGGCAGGAGGCCGACCTCGCAGACCGTGGCGGTGCGTGAGCGGGGCGGACGGCTCACGGTGACCGCCCAGCGCCACCCGCGGTAGCCGGCCATGGTGGTCTCGAAGAGGTGTGTGACCAGGCGCTCGCCCTCGCTGCGCGCAGCGGTGTAGGGGCCCACGGCCTCGGGGATGGTCAGGTCGGCCAGGACGGAGCGGGCCATCTCGATAGCGGTGGGGGAGGTCAGGGTACGGTCCCGGGCCGCGGCAGTGCGCTGGGCCTTGGTGGGCAGGGAGCCGGGCCGCGCGACACCTGCGGTAGCAGGGTCGTTGACCGTACCCATGGCCTGAGCCACCTCGGAGTGAGCCGTCTTCATAGTCACGCCCCCAGTGTAGGGGCACAGGCAGACCTGCCCGGGTAACCCGGAGGACACCGCGGTCAGACACGCCCGCGGCAAGGGGTCTGCGTGCTCCGGGGCCCGGGTACCGGTGGCGCGTCATCGGGGCGTACCCTCCTGCGTGCTCCGGGGCCCGGACGGCTCGGCCTCGCGCCCGCGTGTCCACGGTAAGAGGCAGGCGGTCACGGGGCCGCCACCGGTCTCGCGCCCGCAGTGAGAGGGGCGCCGGTCCGCCGGCAGGCCAGGACACGGCCGGCACCGGGGCGCAGGCGCCGGTCAGGAGGCGGGAGTGACGGAGACAATACGGTGGACCCCGACCGTCAGCTCGGTCTGACGCCGCAGGTCCGCCAGGCGCACCCGCCCCGGCTCGACCTCCAGGACCCGCACACGCCGCTCCTGGACGGCGCCGTCGGTCCCCGCCAGGCGCAGGAGCACGGGGGTGCGGGTGGCCCGCGCCTGGCGCATGACGGCCAGGGCGTGCACCGGGTCGGTGGCGGTGTGCGCCCCGCCGCCCGCCGCCCGCCAGGCCTCCTCCCCCTTCCTCATGCGCCCCACCAGGACCATGAGGTCGCGGGCAGCCGGGCGACGGCGTCTCACGGGCACCGCCTCCAGGCGCTCCGGCTCGGGACGGGGACCATGTGCCTCCACCTGCTGCCCCAGGACCAGCTCGCCGTCGGCGTCCTCCGGGACCGGGGCCAGGCCAGCGGCCCGCAGCTCGCGCAGGACCTGCCCGACCGGGGCGCTGGCAGCGAGCACCCCGGGAGCGAGCTCACTCAGCCCCAGGTCGGACAGGCGCCTGTCCGCCAGGAGCCCGGCGGTCACGGCCGGGTCAGGCGCCCGCAGGACCGAGACCACGGCCCGGACCCGTACCGCCCCGTGGTGCCGGGCGGCGTCGTGGACGAGGGAGGTCAGCGTACTGGGCAGGGGGCCGGGGCTGAAGCGGGTCAGGCGCTCCAGGAGCTGGTCGGGCAGCTCACCGGCGTCCAGGGCGGCGCGGACCGACTCCGCCGTAAAGCGCACGGTCAGGGCCCCGCCGCGTGACTCCACCCGGGTGCAGCGCTCCAGGAGGTCGGCGAGCTCGGGCGTGGGGCGACCAGGCACGACGGCGGTGAGGTCGGACTGGACCAGCAGCACCCCCACCGGCGTGGGCAGGTCGGCCGCCAGGGCGCGGGCCAGAGAGCCCAGCAGCTCCTCCTCGTCCTCCACCTGCCCGGCCAGGGCGCGGGCCAGGACCCGTCCGCCCGCGCTCAGGGCCCCCGAGCCGGTGAGGCCCAGCAGCTCGGCCTGGGCCAGGAGCGCCTCCACCGCCGTACGCTCGGGACGACGCCGGGGCCGGGAGGTGGACAGGGTGGCGTAGGCGAAGTCGGCGGTCAGGGCCGTCCCCTCGGGCAGGCTGAGCAGCAGGCGCAGGAGCCGGTGGCGCAGCGCACTCACCCACGGGGCGGCGGTCTCAGGGTGCAGGACGGCGCGCAGGGTGTTGTCCGGTCCGCGCCGCCCCACGAGCCAGGGCGCACGGTCGCTACCGGCCCAGGCCACCACCAGGGCCGCCCAGCGCTCAGGCAGGGGGTCCCCGCTCCAGGCCGGGTCCTCACGCGAGGGGATCCAGGCGCTCCCCTCCTGGTCCAGGCCCAGCAGCCCGGCCCCGGCAGTGAGCTCGATGACGGTGGCCGCCTGGGCCAGGGAGACGTGCAGGGCCTCGGCGCTACGGTTCAGGCCACGCACCCCCACTCCCCCGGTGCGCAGGATCGGCGCGCCCTGACGACCCCACTCCTCCAGCAGCACGGACACGAGGCGGACCACCTCCTCCGCGTGGCGGCAGGCCTCGGCGGACACCGTGGCGGCGTCCAGGACGTCGAGCCCGGCAGCCTTGGGGGCACGCAGGGACACGTCCGCGGGCAGGAGGTCACCGTCACCGGCAGCCTCCACCAGGCCGGTCACGGGGCGTCCGGCCACGGTCAGGGCCAGACGCTCCAGAAAGGCCAGACGCTCGGTGACGACGTCCGCGTCCAGCTCCTCGGCCAGACGACGCACGAGGCGGTCCGCACCCGCCCCGGCGTCAGGTGCGACGGCGTCAGTGCCCGCGCCCCTGCCGGACCCGGCCGCACCGGCGGCAGGCACTTCCGCCCCAGGACCACCGCCCTGGGGGGCCTGGGAGGCACCGGGCTCGGGCCCACTGCCCTGGGGGGCATCCGCCTCAGACCCACTGCCCTGCGCGCTCTCACCGGGTCCGGTAAGAGCATCGCGCACCAGGCACTGGGCGACGGCAAGGGCGGGGGCGTCGCACTGGGTGAGCGCCGCCTCGACGCTGGACCGCCCGACCGCGCGGGCGGCTAAGGCCGTGAAGGAGGGTGAGGGAGGGGAGACGAGGTCGGGGCGCGCAGCCAGGAAGGCCGCGACCTCGCGGTCAGAGCGCGCCATGAGGGCCGCCGCGACGCTCTCCACGTCGGCGGCGGTAGGTGGGATGCGAACGTCCTGCTGACGACTCACCTTCGTCACTGTACGCCCACTCACCGCAGATCCCTAGGGGCGGCTGGGAAAACCTGCCTTGGCGCACCCGGGCCCCACCCGCTGCCACCCACCCTGTCCGCACGCTTGACCACCTACCCCTGGCGCACCCTGGCCCCACTCATTTCAGTCTGGAGGTGCCCCAGGCAATCGAACCTGCCCTATCGAACCTGCCCCTGGTGCACCCGGGCCCCGCATCAAAGTCGCCCCAGGGCCGCCAGGGCTCCCACTGGTGGTACCCAGCCATACCCCGTACCAGGCGCCCCCGGCCTCGAGCCTGCCAGGACTCGAGCAGGTCACCCTGACCGTGACCGCCACCAAAAGGCCCCAGCCCCGAGCCCGCCAGGCCCCGAGCCCGCCAGGCCCGACGGACACAAAGGTTTCCGAGGGCCTCATTAGCCCCAGGCCGGGCGCCGTACAAGACCCTCACCCACCTCTGAGCGCAGACCAACCCTCATTATCGCAGACAAAATATCTTCAAACAAGAAAGAATTATTCACCCACAATAGACAGTCATCCATATGGCGACCCACTCCTTCCACGACACGACGGACCCTCCCGAGGCAGGGACTGACCCCTGCCCCTGCGCTCCACCCGGTGCCATACTCCGGCCATGCCCGGTCCTGACCCCGCATCCACCCCGTCCGCCACGACACCCCCTGACGGCCCGCTCATTGTCCAGAGCGACAAGACGGTCCTGCTGGAGGTCGCCCACCCCGCTGCCGCCGACGCCCGCCGCGCCATTGCCCCCTTCGCCGAGCTGGAGCGGGCACCCGAGCACGTGCACACCTACCGGATCACCCCGCTGGCCCTGTGGAACGCGCGCGCCGCGGGACTGGACGCCGAGACGGTGGTCCACACCCTCATCACCTACTCGCGCTTCCCGGTGCCGCACGCCCTGCTCACCG
>ERZ772766.1516-NODE-1516-length-12394-cov-7.237296_pt1 | contig 12394 bp, 8 predicted proteins | sample MGYA00511379_ERZ772766 | MGnify/ENA primary metagenome ERZ772766 (study PRJEB29015, sample SAMEA2737895) | human oral metagenome | biome: human oral; feature: human-associated habitat; material: dental | place: China | collected 2116 ...
TGGAGCTGTTGATGGCGATTATTGGCAGCGGCAATGCTCGGGCGGATGTCGGTAAAATTGCGCGCGAGGTGCTGAAGTTGCTGCGCGTCAAGGGTGGTGAGCTATTGTATGATGATCTGCGCGGCGTGGTTGGCCTAGGCGAAGCGAAAATTCCAGTTATTCTGGCGAGTTTGGAGCTGGCGCGGCGGTATTTGCTGGATAGCGACCAGCCGATCATTGATAGTCCAGAGAAAGCGGTCGAGCTACTGGCCAACATTCGTGACAAAAAGCAGGAATATTTCGTCTGTCTGACGCTGGACGGTGCCAATCGTTTGATCGCCAAACGGGTAGTGACCATCGGCACGCTGACTGCCAGCCTGGTACACCCGCGTGAGGTCTTCGCTGATGCCATTGCCGACCGCGCCGCCAGCATCATCGTGGCGCATAATCATCCGAGCGGGAGCTTGGAGGCTAGTCAGGCTGATAAAGAAGTAACGAACAGGCTGGTGGAAGCGGGAAAACTACTTGGTATTACGCTTAATGACCATATTATTGTTACGAAAACTGATTTTGTATCGATCTGCTAATGACAAATATAAACTTAAAAGGAGTTGTATGACAACAGAAAACTGGATATCAATTATAAGTATTATCTCTGGTGGTGTATTGGCTATCTTATTAAATACTCATTAGATAAGAGAACACTATTTAGTTCTAAAAATGCTGAAATTAAAAGGGAAATATATAAAGATTATGTTAATACTATTTTGAAAACACTAAATGAATTTCAATAACAAGATGGAGCGCCTAGCAAATCCCGACAGGAAAGGTTAATTAAAGAGCTTCAGGATTTTCACAAAGAAGCTGTCCTTTACGCGTCTCCAAAGGTGCTTGATAAATTCTCGAATATGCTTCAGTATGCCTATCGTGAATATAAAGATGAGGAAAATGGTTTACGTACTATGGTTTTAATGACAGCCGTTTTTAAAGAAATGAGAAAAGACATAGGCCTGTCTAGTAGAGGATTAGGCAGCGGAGGTATTCGTTTGTTGAGACCTTTAATAAACGATTATGATAAAATCATTCGACAAAAGGAGTTTTTGCTTTACGCTAATACAAAATTGTATTTACTTAATAATAAAAAATAAACCACAACAAACCATCTATAGACCCCTTGTCTGGTATAATTAGCTATATACAGGAGGTATTCTTAGTGTGGACGGCTACAACGACAACATACATCAACAACAAATTGACAAACTCCAGCAGCTTTTCCCCGAGGTAGTCACTGAAGGCAAAATCGACTGGCAGAAGCTCCAGGCGACTTTAGGCGAGGCGGTTGATTTGGGTGAGCGCTACGGGCTTAGCTGGAAGGGCAAAGGCGACGTCTTTGCTGCCATCCAGGAGAAGACTGTCCAGACGCTCCACCCCGATCGGGCAAATTCCGTCGATTGGGATACAACGGGCAATATGTTTATTGAGGGTGATAATCTGGCGGCGCTGAAGATCTTGCACAAGGCGTATTACGGCAAGGTCAAGATGATCTATATCGACCCGCCCTACAACACCGGCAATGATTTCATTTACAACGATGATTTTAAGCAGACACGCCGTAGTTATGAGGCAGAGGTGGGTATCACCGATGATGAGGGCAACGTCGTGCGTGACGATGGCCTGCGCACCAATACTGGCGGGCATAAGCATAGCAACTGGCTGAATATGATGTACCCACGTCTCTTCTTGGCACGCAACCTGCTCCGCCAAGATGGCGTCATCTTCGTCTCTATCGACGACAACGAGGTCCACAATCTCCGTCTGATGATGAATGAGATATTTGGGGAGGAGAATTTTGTAGCGCAGATTTCCATAAAAAGTAACCCTCGAGGTAGTCAATCTAGTAATTATATTGCTAAAGTACACGAATATCTACTTATATATGTCAGGAACGAGAACGAATTTGGCATGGGTAATTTGTCTCTAGACAACGATATAATTAAAGAGTATAAAAACATAGATGGTGATGGTCGGAGGTACCGTCTCCTTGGGCTGCGTCAGAGAGGTGGTGCGTGGCGCCGCGAACAAAGACCTAAAATGTTCTTCCCCTTTTTTGTCAATCCGGAAGGCGGGTGCGTGTCGCTCAGTCAAGATGATGAACATACAATAGAGGTTCTGCCACGTCGACCTAGTGGTGAAGATAGTCGATGGTCATGGGGTAAAGAAAAATCATTGGAATATATATCTCAACTTGTAGGCAGACCAGTTAACGGTGGAGAAAAATATGATATCTTTCGTAAAGATTATCTAGAGAGTCTGGACGGGGGTGTTAGGGGAACAAAGCCAAAAAGCATATGGGAAGGTAAGGAGTTTAATTATCAGTGGGGACGTATAGAAATTAAGGATCTTTTTGGTAATTCTGAGATATTTGATTTTCCAAAACCTGCTTCACTAATAAGGACGGCGCTTGAGTTTACGACTAGTGGCGACGACATCATCCTCGACTTCTTCTCTGGCTCTGGCACAACCGCTCATTCCGTTGCCGAGCTAAACGCTGAAGACGGCGGTAATCGTCGCTGGATTTGTGTGCAGCTGCCTGAGCTGACTGACGAGAAGTCGGAGGCGTACAAAGCTGGCTACCGCACTATCGCAGACATTGCTCGTGAGCGCATCCGTCGGGCGGGCGCCAAAATCCGTGCCGACCAGGCGGATAAGCTCGCCTCTCGTGACGTCCCGCTAGACCTTGGCTTCCGGGCGTATCGGGTGGATGATAGCAACTTCAAGCAGTGGAACGAGCTGGTTTCTAACCCGGAGGAGATTCGCCAGCAGGCACTCGCCAACCTCGACCCGCTAGAGGAGGGTGTGACTGATGACGACCTGCTGACTGAGCTCCTGCTCAAGCGTGGCATTTCGCCATTGGCGAAGATTGAGCAGCACGATAACTTCTGCTCCATCCCGTCCGAAAAGCTCGTCATTTGCCTAGCGCACTCCATAACGGAGGAATCATTTACAGCCATCCTCGCCACCAAACCATCATCCATCATTATCCTCGACCGAGCCTTCGGTGACGACATAAATCTAAAAGTAAACCTACTCCTGCAAGCCGAACGGCAGGGTGTAGAGATGGAGGTGGTGTGATGCGTGATTTTCCTCGTGGATCCGAATGGCGCAGATGGGATCTGCATGTACATACTAAGGGTACGAATAAAAATGATCAGTTTAAAAGCAAAGACTTTAAAGCATTTTGTGAGGTATTGTTTCGCAAAGCCATAGATAACGATATAGCAGCAATTGGCGTAACAGACTATTTTAGTATAGATAATTATAAAAAGGTCAAAGACTACGTTAAAAATATTGATGATGAAACGAACTTTACTGAGGATGAGAAGAGGCAGATAAAAAACATCTTGATATTGCCAAATGTAGAGCTGAGAATGCTTCCAGCTACGGATAAAGGTAGGCTTGTAAATATACACTTTATTTTTAATCCGGAAGAAGATTTTATTGACTATCTTGATAATAACTTTTTTAGTAAGTTGAAATGCGGTAACTACCTAATGAACAGACGGGGTGTAATTGAGTATGGTAAGTCATTATTAGGTAATAACCAGAAGTCAGATGACGCCGCCGCTTATAAAAAAGGGATAAATGAGTTTCATCTAGAGACTAGTCAAATCAAGGATGTGCTTGAAGATAAGAAGATTGCCGACAATGCAGTAGTTGTTGTTTGTAATTCAAAAAAAGACGGAGCCTCTGCTTTTCAAGAGCATTATGATTTATTTGAAGGTGAGCCTGGTAGTCTAGATGGCATAAGAAGAGGTATCTATCATATTTCTGATATGGTATTTTCGAGCAATGAAGGTGACAGGGAATATTTTTTGGGACAGAAAAGTGATAGTCCAACGGAAGTAAGGGAAAAGTGCGGTTCATTGAAGCCTTGCATTCACGGTAGTGATGCTCATACTGAAGATAAGCTTTTTGCTCCAGATAATGATCGATATTGTTGGATTAAGGGAGATTTAACATTTGACGGGTTAAAGCAACTGAGGTGTGAGCCAGAAGATCGGGTTTATATTGGTAAAGAGCCGCCGCTATTGGAAAGAGTAGCTAGTAATAAAACAAAATACATAGAGTCATTGAATATAAGAAAGAAAGCTGGCTATAACGGTAAAAATGGTATTTGGTTTGATGGAGTGAGTCTAGAGCTTAACAAGGAACTGGTGGCTATAATAGGAAACAAGGGAAATGGAAAAAGTGCACTATCTGATATTATTGGTTTATTAGGTAATACTCATAATGCTGGCGATAAGCAGAATAATCTTTCTTTTTTAACAACAAAGAAGTTTAAGAAGAAGGGGTATGCTGAGAACTTTGAGGCAAATCTTGTATGGTCTGATGGCTCTGGTGCAGACGAGGGAATATGTCTAGCTGATGAAACTGATAAGAATGCACCAGAAAAAGTGAGGTATCTTCCTCAAAATTATTTCGAACGGTTAACTAATGACCTAGAAGCTGAGGGGTTTGAGAGCACGCTTAAGAGTGTTATTTTCGCCCACATACCAGAACAAGACAGGCTGGGCTGTGGGTCGTTTGATGAGTTGATAGAGAAGAAAACTCGGGTAATAGATTCTGACTTGAGTACGATACGAAATGACGTGAATAGTATCTCAGAAAGTATTATTAAGCTTGAAGAGAAGAAACATCCTGACTACCTGAACAAAATAAACGAACAAATTAAAGAAAAAGAAAAAGAACTCAAGTCTCATATGACTAATAAGCCGGAGGAGGTTGCAGACCCATCAAAAGATCATAGCTCTGAAACGAAAGTAAAGAAATCAAAAACATATAAGATCATTGAGCAGCTCAATCAGCAGAACGTTGAGTTAGCTGGAGAGATCGAGAAGGCAAAACAAAGATTAAATACAGTTACTCGGAATAAAGAGGAAGCTAAACAACTAACTGACAAGATATCGCAACTAGAACTAAGCCTGACTAAGTTTAAGCAGGAAAACAGAGATGTCTTTAGCAAATTCAAACTAAACATAGACGAGATTATAAAAGTTAGTTTTGATAAAAAGGCAATTAATGAGAAACTTAAAGAAATAAATAAAGAACTAGATGATTTAGGGGGGAAATTACGATCAAAAAAGGATATTGATGCAGACCAAAGCATTAAGAGTGATGTGGATAGGGAAAAGGCATATCAAAGTAGCTTTGTAGCTAGCCAAGAAATAGTCCAGCAGGAGATTAAATGCAAGTCAGATGAACTGAGTAAGCCGGAAAAAGAATACCAGGCATATATAGAAAAACTTGCGCAGTGGGAGAGACGCAAAAAAGATATTGAAGGAGACAATGGTAAAGTCGACAGTCTGAAGTATCTTAAGGCGGAGAAGCGATACATTGAAAGGAAGTTGGATAATGATTTGTCAGAAAAAAGAAAAGACAGACTGGATAAATCTTTAGAAATATTTAATAAACAGCGGGAAATTATCAATATATACAATACCCTTAAGAAGTCTGTTGACAGTGCAATTTCGCAAGGTGGTGAATTCGCTAATAAATTTAATATGATGATTGATGTTAGCTTTAAACTTGATGAGGGATTTGTAGATAATTTCCTTGGATATATTAATAAAACAAAAAAAGGTACGTTCCAGAATGCTGATACTGGGACTGTTAGTGCAATGCTTGACTCTATGAATCTATCAGAGGAAGACGGAGTAAGGCAATTGCTTGACACTTCGATAAGATGGCTGGAAGAAGACGAGCGCAATGAGAGTGATATACAAAAGCGAAACATATCTGATCAAGTAAACAAAGTGAAGGAATTCTACGATCTCTTGTTTTCGTTAGAGTATTTGACGCCAAGCTACGATTTGAAACAAGACGGAAAAAGTCTTGATCAATTGTCGCCAGGAGAAAAAGGTGCTGTACTGTTGGTATTCTACTTGATGATTGACAAAGAAGATATACCACTAATCGTGGATCAGCCTGAGGATAATCTTGATAATAAAAGTGTCTTTGAAGTCCTCACGCATTTTATACGAATTGCAAAAAAGCGTCGTCAGATAATAATGGTCACTCATAACCCAAACTTGGCTGTGGGTGCGGATGCGGAGCAGATTATATATACAAGACTAGATAAAACTAGTGGCAAGAATAAGTTCTCTGTTGAATGCGGTTCAATAGAAAATGTTAATATTAATAAGCGGATCGTGGACATTCTCGAAGGTACTAAACCGGCATTTGATAAAAGAAAGCTACGGTATAGAGAAGAGCTGTGAGGAATAGATAAAAATGAAACTAAAATTCGACCCCAACCAGCAGTACCAACTCGACGCCATCAATGCGGTGGTGAATGTATTTGCTGGGCAGCCAGCAGATAGTGACAATGCGACTCGTCATATGGATCAGGATGGGCAGTTAAGCTTGGAGGCAACGATAGCCAAGGGAAATAGCTTGACGCTAGATGTGGCGCAGATAATTGAGAATACACATAAAATTCAAGAGAAAAATGGTATTGAGAAAAGTGAAACCAACGAAGGTGGCTTTAGTTCTCCGATGACTTTCCCACTAGAAATTAGTGAAAAATCTCTGAATCACGGTATGAACTTCTCCATTGAGATGGAGACCGGCACAGGTAAAACGTATGTGTACTTGCGGACGATTCATGAGCTACACCAGCATTATGGTTGGAAGAAGTTTATCATCGTGGTGCCGAGTGTGGCGATTCGTGAGGGTGTGCTGAAGAATTTGGCGATTACCCGAGAGCACTTCGCCAATCTCTATAACAAGCCGGAGATGGACTACTACGTCTGGGACAGCAAGAAGACAGGTCAGGCTCGTGAGTTTGCGACGAACGATACCTTGCAGATCATGGTGATTACTATTGATAGCTTTGCCAAGGCACAGAATGTGATGAATCGGCAGAGCGACTATGGTCGACCGCTTGATTTCATCAGGGCTACTCACCCAGTGGTCATCCTAGACGAACCGCAGAATATGGAGACGGACATACGGCGGAATGCTATTGCTAGCCTTAATCCGCTGTGCACGTTGCGCTATAGTGCCACGCATAAGCACCTATACAATTTGCTTTATCGGCTGACTCCGGTCGATGCCTATGATAAAGGTTTGGTCAAGAAGATCGAGGTACATAGTGTCCAGAGTGAGGATAATTATAATGATGCCTACATTAGCGTGTTATCACTGGAGCGTCAGTCGAAGACTCGCTCATTCGCCAAGATAGAGGTGGATGCGAGTGATGAGTATGGCTTGCAGCGCAAGATCATCAAGGCTTTTCCGGGTGACGACTTAGAGGCAAAGACAGGGCGTTCGGTCTACGCCGGCTACTATGTCGAGTCAATCAATCACGGTGATGATTGCGTCGAGTTTAGTAATGGCAAAGTAGTTTACGTTGGTCAGCGTGATGAAAGTCTGCACGATGACATCATTAAGCGACAGATTGAACTGACGATTGACGATCACTTTGATAAACAGCGTCGGCTAGGCAGCGGCGTGAAGGTGCTGAGCCTATTTTTCATTGATAAAGTAGCTAATTATCGTGAGTATACAGCGAATGGCGCCCAGAAAGGTAAATTCGCCAAGTGGTTTGAAGAAGCCTACGCTAAGGTGGCATCTAAACCAAAATATGCCGGTGTGATGGACGGTTTGTCGGCGAGTGAGGTGCACGATGGCTACTTTGCGGCGGACAAGAGTGGTCAGTGGAAAGACTCTCGTGACACCAAGGGCGAGGGTGGTCGCACTAAGGATGATGATACGGCATATAACTTAATCATGAAAGACAAGGAAAGGCTGCTGGATGCCGGTGAGCCGCTACGGTTTATCTTTAGCCACTCAGCACTGCGTGAGGGCTGGGATAATCCTAATGTGTTTCAAATTTGTACGCTTAATGAAACGTCAAGCCAAATGAAAAAGCGCCAAGAAATCGGGCGAGGTCTGCGCTTGCCGGTGAATATTGACGGACAACGAGTCTATGATGATAGCGTCAATATACTGACAGTGATTGCCAATGAGAGTTATGCAGAGTTTAGCCGCAAGCTTCAGACGGAAATTGAGGAAGAGACGGGCATTCGCTTCGGTGGACGAATCAAAAATCATGATGATCGGCGACCTATTAGGTTTCAGAAATCACGGGCGCTTGACCCAGCCTTCAAGGAATTATGGGATAAAATTAAGCATAAGACGACCTACCAGGTGGCGATTGATACAGAAAAGTTGGTGACGGAGGCGGCCAGTGAATTAGCGCAGGTCACTATTAGTAAACCCAATATCGCTGATGTTAAAAACCTGATTGATTCCATGGGTAATGATAATGGCTTTATGGTGCGCGAGACCGGTTTCAACGCCTATGCAGCGCGCCAAACTGAGGTAAAGATACCGAATTTATTAGCGGATATTCAGCGTCAGACACAAATGACACGTCGGGTGATATTTGAAGTGCTTGATCGGGCGGGGATGTTTGAGCAGGTGGCTATTAATCCACAGCAGGTGATTGATGAAACAGCTCGGGCGATTAATCGGGTGAAACAGCGTTTGGCGGTTGACGGCGTTAAATATCACAGGACAGGCGAGTATTATGACATGACATTGTTTGAGAATAATGAACTACAGACATACCTGTATGATGCGGTGATGAAGAGCGGGGCAATTGCAGTAGGAGACCAGACAAAAACCATCTACGATTACGTGGCGGTTGATTCGGAAGTTGAGCGTGAATTCATGCAGTCGCTGGAGGACAATGTTGACGTTAAGTTTTATATTAAGCTACCAAGTTGGTTCAAGATTGATACACCGGTTGGTAAGTATAATCCAGATTGGGCGGTGGCATTTGATGGCGATGAGCGGATTTACTTTGTGGCGGAGACCAAGGGGTCGGATGATATTAACGACAATCACTTAAGCGCTAATGAAAGAAGTAAAATTACTGCGGCTCGCCAGCATTTTACAGAAATTGATGTACCATATGTGGCGCCAGTGAGAGATTGGAAAAACACAGTAACGAGGTTAAGAAATGATCAAAATACAGCTAAATCAAAAGCAAGATCAGCAACTGAAAGAAGCTCAAAAACAGGCTATTAATAACAAGAATATGCTCGATGAATCAAATCAAGATATACGAGAAGGAAGAATAGATATATTTGATCAGATTGCAAAATACTCAGGCGGTACAGCTTCAGTGATGTTCACTTTCCTTGGTGTTCTTATTGGATTAAAGAATGGCCAAGCACATATTGATGGTAGTTTTATTGTTGCAATGATGCTTTTTGTTGTCTGTATTGCTATATCGTTGTTTTTGCGTCAAGCCACAAGGCTCTATGATTATTATCAAACTAATCAGCTAAGACTGGATAGCCTACATGACATGCGTATAATTGAAAAAGATGTTCTGTATGATCATAGTTCTGAAGCTAATACAAGAAAAGATACCTAAAATGTCCATGCAGAATTAGAGAAAGTAACCAACAGGATAGACGCTGAAATAGTAAGAAACCAAAAGAAAGTTAAACTATGGAGTGTAATTTTTAAACATGGCCCATGGTTGCTCTATATAGCATTTGCTGGTGAGTATGCATTTTTGTTTTGCTTTGTTGTTAGGATCTCTAACTATTTATAAATATGAGTTAATACTGTTGAAATTAACGTCAAAAAGACGTTGGCAAAATATGGCTACCCGCCAGATCGGCAGGCGTTGGCAACTGACATGGTATTAGAACAAGCCAAGCGCTATGGTAATGAGTGGAGCCAAAAACGCGCAACGTATGACGTTGGCGGAGCAAGTTTACTGGATTGATAAATTAATTATGGTAAATCAGGGTACAATAGGTATATGAGTAAGTCTAAAAATCCTATCACCGTCGCTCGCGCCATCATCCGCATCGGTGATGCTGCTAGAAATGCCAATGATTATAGTTTGCTGGGTGCGCTGCATGAGATGGTGGAGCAATTGTCACAGTATGGCGTTAAGGATGCTGATGTTGATATGGATTTGCTGCTGGAATATGTCGAGGCGACAGATGGTTGCGACTATTGCCGGGCGGCTGATGGCAAGCCAAGTGTTGAGGAACTAACAACAAAAATCAATCAGCAACTAGCGCGTCGCGGCCAGGCGCAGGTGGAGGCGAGCGATCAATCAGTGTTGGAATTTGAGCCAGTGGTCCATCTGGTGACGGCGGCGTATGCTAAAAACGAAGATGGCGTGACATCGGGTTTGTCGATAGCGCTGGTCGTCAATCAGGATGGTTCGGTGGATCTGCCGCGCGACCATTTTTTGAACGCAGAATTGCTGGATTATTTTGACGAGAACCACCCGATCAACTGGCGCCGTGCTGAGAGTGACTTGCCGCGACAGTTGCAGAGTTACCACCTGGTGGTGGGTTCAGTCGAAGTGCAGGAGATTTTACCGCGGGAGCTGGAGGCGATGTCGTTTTAACGAATTATAATAAAGTAAAAATAATAAGTGTAGATATTTTATTGATGAGAAACTAAAGGAATTTTTATGGAGCTAAAACCTACAGATTGGGCAGAAATAATAAGTGCCATAGGTACGATGATTGCTGCAATAGTTGCTGTTATTGCAGCCTTTCAATCGTATAGATCTGCTAAGCAAAACAATGATACCAATGAACAGATGATACGGCCACGGTTGGCCGTATATGTGGAGAGTACTGAGGTGGCGAAGAGCTTTATAGATATTGTTGTTTTGAATGAAGGTGGCGGACTTGCTCGAGATATTTGTTTCTCAATAAAAGGTGAGGATTTAGAACTTAACTGTCAAAGTGAAGGTATTGATAAATTATCGAAGCTTCGGGTAATTAAACACGGCATAACTATGCTACCCTCAAAGAATAAGAGAAGATATTTTATTCTGTCCGCTGTTGGTTGTTATGAAAAATTACTTAAAAATAAGACGGAGGTAGGGGTACACTATACTGATATTACAGGTAAGAAAAAATATAGCGACAGTTTTTTGCTTGATTTTGCAAGCTTATCTGATTCTAGCTGGACGACTGACAAAGACGAAGCTTTTAAGGTAATATCTAATGAGCTGCCTAAGATTAGTAAAGGTCTTAACTCTATAAAAATAATAGGAACATTTAACTCGGAGCAAGATTCTTGACTATGAAACTCTCCATCCACCTCAAACCCAACTCCCACCACCGCGAAGAAGTGGTGGTTGGTGACGATGGCATGCTAACGATTTACACCAAGGCACCAGCCATTGAAGGTCGGGCGAATTTGGCGGCGGTAAAATTACTGGCAAAACATTTTGGTGTATCCTCGTCAAAGGTAAAATTACTACGCGGCGCGGCTTCGAAATATAAGATGTTTGAGGTAGATAAAACAGAATAGCCGCTGCAACGAGCATCTGCAACATTTAGCTACGATTCTACGGATATCCAGCCCCTGGCGCCATATTACCGAGTAGTCCTTGCACGGTCACAAACGAATAGCCCTGCTGCTTCAGTGCGCTGAGAATGCACGGTACAGCATTGACTGACGTTTGGTGAATGTCGTGCATCAAGATGATGGCTCCGGGGCGAGCGCCAGCGACAGCACGCGAACAGACGATGTCGCTGTTGCGGTCGGCCCAGTCCCGCGTGTCGACCGACCATAATATTGACGACATACCGCGCAGGCGAAGCTGCTCTAGGACAACGCCGTTGACCGCGCCGTAGGGCGGGCGCAAAATAGCCGGTGTGACGCCGGTGGCTTGCTTGATGGCGTCATTGGTACGGTCAATTTCGCCGGCAATTTGGTTAACTGGTAGCTTAGGCAGTTCTGGGTGCGACCACGAATGATTACCCAGTTGGTGGCCGCGCGCATGGATGCTGCGTACGACGTTGGCTTGGCTGGAGACTTTGCTACCGATCAAGAAGAACGTTGCTTTCGCACCATACTGATCCAAGACGTCCAGTAGGTGCGCAGTATATGGTCCCGGCCCGTCATCAAACGTCAAAGCGATCACTTTATTGCCAGTGGTTGGCGCGGGTGCTGGTACAGCAGGCGCTGGCTTTGGTGCTGGTTTTGGCTCGGGCGGCTTGGGGATGTTAACCAGTTTCCGGGCTGTTGGATTTTGCAGATATTTGGCCACGGCAGCGATCGGCACTTTGATCGTCATTTCGCCGTAGGCTGATGGCAGCAGTGACGCCTGCCCGATTGGCCAAGCTAAACTATTGCCGCCATCAGTAATAACAAAATTCGATAGCGTTTCTTGGGTAATCGTTTCACTGAGATCCAGCTCTGGCTGCTGGCGCTGCTTGATGGTCTCATTGATATTATTTCGGGCAGCCGCCACGATTTCCTCAGTCGCTTTCTCTGATTGCTCGGTCAAATCATTCAAATTAATCACCTCGCCAGATTTTTTATCAAACGTCCAAAAATGCGTCAACGACACCGG
>ERZ772766.1522-NODE-1522-length-12368-cov-3.330301_pt1 | contig 12368 bp, 13 predicted proteins | sample MGYA00511379_ERZ772766 | MGnify/ENA primary metagenome ERZ772766 (study PRJEB29015, sample SAMEA2737895) | human oral metagenome | biome: human oral; feature: human-associated habitat; material: dental | place: China | collected 2116 ...
AAAAAATGGATGAACCTAGTCTATGATATCACTGTAGATGACGGAGCATTTTGGTTAAATGTTGGCTATATGCCTGTTAAAGAAAAAGGAAAAGCCATTCCTATTTCATATTTACTTTCAAAACAAACAGATTTATGAATAGATTGAGTTTGGCTATCTTTTCCGATTACAAATATAATTATGGTAACTATTTGTATTTTAATCTATTTAAAATGAGATTGGAAAAATAAAAGTATAGTTTGACAAACAAAAGAAGAACTAGAGGAAGAAAAAGCACAAGAATCTATAGAAGAAAATATTATTTTCAGAAAATAAAATCCAAGAAATTTCTTGGATTTTTTTAATCTTTTTCAGTAAAATAATCAGTTCTTAATATTTCCATGCAAATCTTGTCAACATATTTTTTTCAATCAAAAATATCTTCTTTCCAAACTCAACATTCTTTAAATCAAGACTTCTCATAAACTTTTTTTGCTTTTATATTTGTTGACAAATATTCTAGTTTTATCTTATGTAAGCCAAGAACTTCAAATCAATATTTTAAAATAAGTTTTACAGTTTCTCTACCAAATCACTTATTTTTGTAGCTATTATCACAAATCATTATTCACATAAAAGCAACTCTATCAAAAAAAGAAATATTCATCAAAGAAACACTTCAAATAATCTCTTTTTCTTCCAAAGCCATTATTGAAAATGTTTTCTGCTGTTCAAAGTCAAGCTTATCATAATATTCATATTCTTTCTCAAGAGTCATAATTCTTCATCTTTGAGCCAAAAATATCTGATTTTCTAAATTATTTATTCATCTATACCAAACTTCTACATCTTCTCTTTCTGGCACAACTAAAGCTATTTTTTCTCCCTCTAAAACTTTTATTCTTTTCATAAAAATACTTTTAAAATATAATTTTTAATAGTCAAGAGAACTTTCTATATATTTTTCAAGTTCTTCTTTATTTTCCAAAATACTCTCATCAATTTTAAAATAAGGTAGATAAACATCTTTTCAGGACATTTTGTAAGTAAATTGTTCATCTTGCTGATTATAATAATTTTTCCTGAAATAAAAATCATCTCCATCAAAAATAGCAAAGATTTTTCAGTTTTTAAAAATTCAATACTCTCAAAACATAATTCTTGCTTGAAATTCATTATTTCATCATAAAATATCTTCCAAAAAATATTCTAAATATGAAGGTATTTTTTTCATAAATCTAAAATTAAGAAATATCTTTTTCAAAAATTACTTTCAAAGCTTCCTCTGTTTTTAAGCTATAACTAACTCAGATATAAGGAATTTCATAAACTTGAGCTAAAATCATCGAGTGCAAACGCATTGACAAACAAAAATCCATTTTCTTTTCTTTATAAAAATCGTAAACTTCCTGCATTGACTCAGCAATATCAATTCAATTTTCAGCAAATTTTTTCAAAAACTCATAATCATTTGCTTTTAAATCAGTTTTGTGAAAACTATGCGGAAGCAAAACAACTTTTGCTCAAGATTTCTGCAAATATATCAGTATTTCTCTAAGTTTTCCCTCTTCCATCCTTTCAGAAATATTTGATTTCTTTACCAAATATCCACTTCTAAAAGCAACTCAAACTGTTTTTCAATTAAAGTCAATTCAATATAAATCTGAAACAGAAAAATCATAAGATTTTATCTTTTTTATACAAAAATCTTGTTTAAATTTTTTAATTCAATCATCATAAAATACAGGATCTCTTCTGATTTCGCTTTCTACTCAAATAAAGTCTAAGATATTTTTTGAGTTTTGGTCTCTGACAATTACTTTAAAATAGCTTTTAAATATTTTTCTCAATTTTTTTAAATTTTCTTCTTTTTTTACATCAACTCAAACTCTAAAAAAATAAATCTTTTTTTTGTATTTTCTAAATATTTTTGTTCTAAAAACCCGTAAATCAAGGGGAGATTTCGTAGTTTGATTTTCTTTGTCAAAAATAATTCCTCATCATCAAACAACAATAAAATCAGACTTCTTGACAATTTTCAAAAAACTAAAATAATTTATTAAATTTTTAAAAATATTTCAAATTTTCTTCAAACCAATTGGAAAATATTCTTTGTAGACAATATTTTTATCATCAAAAAAAATATCTTTTTTGTCATAAGTAAAAACGAAAAATTTTGTATTCTCTCAAAATTCCTCTTTCAAAATCTTTATTTCATTTTTTAGAATCAATTCATCTCAGAGATTTTGGCATCAAATAGCTCAAAAAATAGATATTGTTTTATTTTTCATTTCAAAAGTAAAAATAATTATTTCTACAAAGTAAGAATAGCCAAAAAATTTTTTTTTTCAAGGTTTTTTTCTTTTTTCTAAAAATATTTGACAAAAAAGAAAATTAGTATAAACTATACTATGTATTACATAGTAATTATAAAAATTTTATGGAAAATAAAATACAATCGCAAATGCGAAAATGAATTCTTGATTTTTTAATATTAGGAATCCTAAAAAAATGAGAAACCTACTGAGCTGAAATAATAGAAACTCTCAAAGAAAGTGATTTAATCGTTGTAGAGTGAACTGTCTATCCTCTCTTGTCAAGACTCATAAAAGACTCTATGATTAGCTATTACTGGGTAGAATCAGATAGCTGACACCCAAGAAAATACTTCAAATTAACAAAATCAGGAGAAGATGCTTTTGATTTGATGTGAAAAAGTTGGTCAGAAATAAAAAACACAGTACAAAAAATTTTAGAAAAATAATTTAAAAAAATATGAAAACTTTAGATAAAAATTCTACAAAATTACTGAAATCTTATAAAAAAGATTTAAAAAAATTTATCAGAAATAATGATTTAGACTCTGAGTTTTATGAAGATATAGAGGAAAGAATAGAAGAAAAAATAAACCTTTTAGAAGATCCTAGTTTTGATGATATAAAAAATATTTTAGCTGAAATTTGAACTCCAAGCGAAATTTTCGCTGAAGAATTGTCTTCAAGATGAGAAGTTGAACTAAAATGATTTTGGTGAAAATTTAAACAAAAAACAAATAGTGTCATATTTCTTTGAGTTTTTAAGGAATTAGAGGATAAAACTTGAGTCTCTGCAAATATTTACAGAATTATATTTTTATTGTTGGTTTTTCTGTCTATTTTTAGCGGACAATGATTTTGAATAGCATTTTGGATATTTTTATATTTCTTTGGATTTTTGATTTTGAGAACTTGAATTTTTAGATTTTTCTTTTCGTTTTTAATCTGAGCTTGATGCTTTTTGTTAGTAATCCCTTCAGTTTTCCTTTTGTGAGCTTATTTTTCAAATTTCCACATAAAAAACATCTATCCATTTATGGAAATGCCCATTCTTTTCCCTATTTGAATGGTGATTTGAATATTTTCGCTAGTTATGCTTTGAATATTTTTTATGCACTATACTTTCAACAAAAGAACTCTTTGAATAAAGTTTTTCCTAACTTGAAGTATTAGTTTCATAATCGCAATAACTATGTGAGTTTCTATCTGATTTAATTTATTTTGAAAATATTATTGAAAAGAAACTGAAATAATAAATCTAGAGACTGAACTAAAAGGTGAAAAAACAGTAAGCTTTCCAGGCCTAAATGTTTGACTAGAAATAAGTTCAAATAATACAAAAGTAGAAACTCCAAATCAAAAAGAAACTTGAGACTCATCATCTACAAATTGAATTGAAACTCTTAACTGAAAGCCTCTTTTAGATGAAATCTGAGAATTAGCTTATATAAGTCCATTTTTTGTAAATTTCACAGCTTCTCCTGACAACAAAATTCGTCTAAATATAGAAAAAGAAACTATTTGAAATGACTATCTTAGAAGCAAAATAAAAAGCTATATAAAAGGTCTTTCTCTAAAAAATGAAAATTGAAATATAAACATAGAAATCGCTAGAGATACAGAAAATAAATATCCTTTTGTTCCAATAGTTTTAAAAGTCAGAAGTGTAGAGCTTCCAAAAAATGTTGAATTTAATACGTATTTTTATTGAGTAATAGAAAACTTCAAAAAATGAAATTATATTCTAGAAAATATTCATCAAAAATATGCAGAAACTATTTTTAGAAAATGTGAAAAATATTTCTTTGACAATGATTGAAAACTAAATTGTAACAAAGACGAAATTGAAAGAATAGTTAAGGAAAAAGAAAAAGAAAATTCTGATTTTAGAAATTAAAAAAGAGAAACCTCCTGTTTCTCTTTTTATTTTACCTACTTTTCTTAGCCATCCTCCCTATGGCTAGACAAATAAAGCACCAAAAAATAGTTATTACAAAGAAACCCTTGAGTCTATAAGTTGGGAACGGAATTCCCTTAAAATAACACATCAAGGACTCAATAATAAAATATGTTAGAAAAAGAATCGGCAAACTTGAGGCCAAGCTCAATACTAGAAGTACCTCATTTCGAATGAGATACTTTTCTCTCTTAATGAGAGGTTTTTCACCATTCATATTTTCTCCATCTTACTGAGCGAAATTGCTCATACTTAATGATATAACATTTTTAAAAAAAGTCAATTCTTTTTAACTATCTTCTTTTTTTCTAAAACTCAAAGCTTCCAAAATATGTTCTTTTTTGATATTTTTTTGCGAATCCAAATCCGCAATTGTTCTGGCTAGTTTCAAAATCCTGTAATAACTTCTTGCTGACAAGTTTAACATAGAAACAGCTTGTTTTAGGATTTCTTCACTTTCTTCGTCAAGTTGACAAAACTTATTTATTTCTTTTGTAGACATCTCAGAATTAAAAGTAATTTTTGTTCAAGTAAACCTTTCCAGCTGGATTTGTCTAGATTTTTCCACTCTTTGTTTTATTTCTTTTGAAGTTTCTGAGTTTTCATATTTTTCATTTATGGAAAATGCTTCTGTCTTAACTTTTGGAACTTCAATAAAAATATCAACTCTATCAATAAGCGGTCAGGAAAGCTTAGAAGAATAATTCTGAATTTGTTTTGGACTGCAAATACAATCTTTATCTGGATCTGTCAAGAATCAACAAGGACATGGATTCATAGCTCAAACAAGTATAAATTTAGCTGGATAAGTAAAGCTTGCATTTACACGATTTACTGTTATTTGTCAATCTTCAAGTGGTTGTCTAAGAACTTCTAAAACAGGCTTTTGGAACTCTAAAATCTCATCTAAAAACAAAACTCATTTATGAGCTAAAGATATTTCTCATGGCTTTGCATTCCTTCATCATCAAATAATAGACACAGAACTAGCAGTATGATGGACAGTTCTAAAAGGTCTTTTTGTAATAAGAGGCTCATCTAAACTTAAAAGTCAAGAAATACTATATATTTTACTAATTTCTATAGATTCCTCAATTGTCAAGTCTGGCAAAATAGTTGAAAATGCTTTACTAAGCATAGTTTTTCAACTTCACGGAGGTCAATTCATAATTATATTATGTCATCAGCTTGCTGCTATTTCCAAAGCTCTTTTTGCATGTTCTTGTCAGATTATGTATTTGAAATCAAATTTTGATTCTTCATTTCTTCAAATAAGAGTTTTTAAATCAAGTTTTTCAGCTAAAACTAAATCTTTTCGTCATAAAAGCATTTCAATCGCTTCTTTTAAATTTTCTACTTCAACAACTTTTATTTCTGGTACAACTGAAGCTTCCGGAGCATTTTCTTTTGGTACAAAAATATTTTTTATTCATTTTTCTTTTGCTCAAATAGTTGCAGGCAAAACACTATTTACTTTTCTTAAATCTCAATTTAAAGATAATTCTCACAAAAAAATGCTATTTTCAAGTAATTCTTGTAAAAAATCAAATTCTCAAGCAAGAATTCATACAGCAATCGGAAAGTCAAAACTAGGTCAAGATTTTCTAATATCAGCTGGAGCTAAATTTACAGTTATTCTTGAAGCGGGCAATTTTGCTCAACTAGATTTCAAAGCTGATCTAAGTCTCTCTTTACTTTCCTGAACTCATTGATCAGGAAGTCAAACTATTGTAAAACTTGGTAAACCATTATTTATATCAACCTCAACTTCTATCAAATCCGTTGTCAATCAATTTACAGCTATTGACTTCACTTTATTTACCATAAATTATTTTTAGAAAAATATTTTTTTTATTTTACAGAAAATAAAGATTATTTCAAAATTTTTTGATTTTTTTATATTTTTTGTTAAAATACTTGCACTTTAAATACTAATCAAAATCTATGAAAAAAATAATTATAGCAATTTCTGCTTTATGTACAGTGCTTCTTAGTTCATGTTTTGGAAAGACAGAAGAAAACCAAAAAAATTCAACAAATTCTTGAGTTAATGTAAAAGTAGAAACAAACACAGGAAAAACAGAAAACAATTCTTGAAAAACAGAAGACAAAACTACTTCAACTGGTAAAACAAATACTTGAGCGGAAACAAGCTCTGGTTCTGATTCTCACACAAATGAGAAAGACTCAAAAATTTCAAAATGAACAAAAACTGAAGAAAAATCAGATAAAAAAGTAGTTTGAGCAAAAGAAAAGCAACAGGCTACTGAAGAAATAGAAGATATTTTAAAAGAACTTGAAAAATTAGCAAACTAGTATGAATGAAATTTTTGAAAAAATAATTGAAAAGATTGAAAAAGGAGATGAAATTTCTCCTTTTTTGTTCATAAGCAAAAATTTAGAAATTTTAAATGAGGAAATAAAATCATTAAGTTACAAAATCTTTGAAAAATATTCTATTCCAAAGGTTTTTTTGTATGTTTTTGAAGATAAAAATGAAAAAATAAAAGTCCAAGAAATAAAAAAATTTGTAGAAATCGCAAATATTGCTTCTCCACATAAAATTCAGATTTTTTTTATTCAAAATATCCAAAATTTGACAATTGGAGCAAGTAACAATTTACTGAAATTTTTTGAAGAGCCATGAAAACAAAATCTTATTTTTCTTTCTGCAAAATCTGAAAATTTTATTTTAGACACGATTTTATCAAGAGTTCAAACTGTTTATTTCTCAGCTAAACAAAAATATAAATCAAATAATTTTTTTCAAGATTTAATAAAAAACTATTTAAAAAATGAAGATTCTGAGCTTCTTAGCTATTTTTTTAAAACAAAACTAGAAAAAGATGATTATTTAGACTTCTTGGAAAATTTGATAATTTATTCAAAGAAAAATTTAGTTTTTACTGATTATTTAGATGAAATACTAGAAGATATAACTGTAGTGAAAACAAACAATGTAAATGCAAAATTTATTGTTGACAAATGGATTTTAAAAATTTGAAATTAAAAATATGAAAAGCAAAAATGGTGTAACTCTGGTAGAACTTATAGTTTGAATTAGCATCACAATGCTACTTATGATATCAATTGGAATTTTTGTCTCTTCTTGACTTTCAAATATTTTTATTCAAGATAAAAGTTTATGAAATATGTTTTCTATAAATGATTTTTCCAACGAGATAAGAAAAACAACAGAAAATTTAGAAAAAAAAGTTTCTATTATTTCTTCTGAAAAAGTTATTTTTAAAAGAAAAAGAAATCTTGATGAATGATGATTTGCTTTTATTTGAACTTTTGAGAAAAATGATTTTTGCGAAAATTGAGAGAAAACAAAACATATTTTTATAAAAAATTTTATTCCTTTTAAAATTTGATGAAAACTAACAAATAAAGTAAAAGTTTGAGATTTTACTTCAGATCAAAAAGAAAATAAAATTTTTAAAAATGAAGATTTAATTATTTGAGCAAATTCATTTTCAAGAGAAAATATTTCTGAAGTTTCTTGAGAAAAAGTAAAACTAAATTGACCAACATGATTAGCTTTATATAGAAACGAACTTTATATTTCAGACACTTTGAACAATAGAATTTTAAAAATGAAAAAAAATTGAAAAGTTTCTGAAATAATGAATCAAAAAGCTTGACTAGAAGAGCCAACAGGATTATTATTTGATTGAGAAACCTTATATATAGCAAATTCTTGAAAATGAGAAATTCTAAAATACCAGAAAAAAAATTATACTCCTTCTTACAAAATAGAATTTGATTTAAAAACAAAAACTGATTTTAATAAAATAAAACTAACTTATATAAAAAATATTGTTGAAGATGATGAAAGTCTTTTTAAAATAGAAAAAAATGAAAAAAATAAAATTTTAGAAAAATTAAAAAAATCTGAAATTGATGATGTAGAAATAAATGAAAACTATAAAATTTTTTACAAAAATCAAAAATGAGAAGAGTATTCAGAAGTCATAAAAGAATCTGAATACAAAGAAAAAATATTAGATAAAAATTATATTCCTAAAAGAATAGAAAAAGAAATCTATTTTTACACTTCAAAATTAACAGATAATCAAGAAATAGATAAACAAGAGCTAATTTTAAGCGAATCTGAAAAAACTTTACTGGAAAAAGAAACTTTTAAATCAGGACTAGATATTGGTTTTGCAAAACAAGAAAAATCATTTTATGAAAGAGAAACTAAAAAAACTATAAATCCAGACTGAACAGAAAAAAAAGAAAAAAAATTTTTTAAAATAAAAAATTTTAAAATTCAAAAATTTTTTCTTGATTTACCTAAATTCACAGATTTTTGAGAATGAAGTTTTTCCATAAAAGTTGAATTGATAGATTGAGAAGAAAAACAAAATTTTGTTGAAGAAAAAAAGATTTTTTCAAATTTTGAAAAAGAATTAAAAGTTGCAGAAAATTGACTAAACTATCCAAATAATATAAATTCTATTTGAAATTATGAAACATTTGACTTGAGTTCACCTTTTGAAATAGATTTTGATAAAAATTATGATAAAATGCTTGAATTACCAATAAAAAGCTTAGAGATATCTAAAAATTGAGATATGTTAAACATAATTTTAAAATATTATAGGAATTATAATTGTGATGATCCAGACTGAAATGAATCTAGAATAAGCACCTTATTAATCAAAAAGAAAATAAATTAAAATCTCTTGATTTTTTCAAAAATATTTTTAAAATAAAAAAAATTTACAAAATAATAAAAATTTATGTTAGAAAAAGCAAAACAATGAATAGAAAAAGCTCTAAAGCATTTAGATGTAGAATATGCAAAACTTCAATTATGAAGAGCAAACCCCGTTATGGTTGAATGAATTTTAGTTGAACAATATGGTTCTATGCAACCAATTCAAAATATAGCTTCAGTTTCAAATCTAGATTCTCAAACTTTGTCAATAAAACCTTGGGATAGAAATGCAATTCATCCAATTGCAAAAGCAATAACAGAAAGCTGACTAGGTTTAAATCCACAAACAATGGCTGATTCAGTTTTGATAAAAGTGCCACCTCTAACAGAAGAAAGAAGAAAAGAAATAGCAAAAGTTGCTAAAAATATGGCTGAAGAGGCAAAAGTGTCAGTTAGAAATGCTAGACAAGAAAGTCTAAAAGATATCAAAAAAGCTGAAGACAATAAAGAAATATCAGAAGATGTAAAAAAAGATTATGAAACTCAACTACAAAAAATTATTGATGAAGCAAATAAAAAAATTGATGAGAAACTAAAGCTAAAAGAAGCTGATATAATGAAAATATAAAAAAAATTTGTTTTTTGACATTTTTTAAATATAATCTCTGAGTTAAAAAAAATTTATTTAATAATTTAAGCTAAAATGGCTAAAGGTAAAAGAACTTATGTTGGATTCTATTCACCTGAAACTGGAAATTTAGTTCATGTTACAAATATTCAAAAAAAGAATTTTGAAGCTGGGAAAAAAGGACCAGAATTGAGAAAATATAATCCAAAAACTAGAAAACACGAAGTGTTAAAAATGAAAGAAATCAAAAAAGGGTAATTTCTAAAAATTACTCTTTTTTTGTTTATTTTCTAAAGATATTTTTATCAAAAAAGATAATTTAAAATAGTCAAGCTAAAAAAATTTGACATTATGATATAATATCCTATACTGAAATTAGAAGTATTCTAAATAAAATATAAATATGAAAACTTATAATTTAGAAGATAAAGAGAAAAAAGAATTGTTTTTTCTCATAAGAAAAGCTGTTATAGAGTGAACTATACTTGCAGTCATTATTTGATATTTTTTGATTTGGCTTGGATGAGTTGTTTTTAGTATAATAGTTGATTTATTTACAAAATAAAAAATTATCTTTTTTAAAAAAGATAATTTTTAGAGAAACTATAAATAGTTTCTCTTTTTTTATCAGCAAAAATAAATATTTTTTAAGTTCTAAATTTATTTTTCTCTACAAATTCATCAACTTGCTTTTCCAATTCTGGAGAAATTATTTCATTTGAAGAAACAAGAGAAACATCTTCGTCTTCATCAAAAGCTTCAATCATTTTTTTAAATTTTTTTTATTATTTATTGAGGTTTTATCATTATCAGGAACAAAATCAAGTTTTGTCTCTATAAAGTCAATTCCCTTGCTTTCCAAATATTTTTCAATTTCATTAAAATCGTCAGCTGAAGTAATCACTTTTATATATGAATCCGTTTTCTCTATATCTTCAGCATTTGTTTCAAAAACTAACTCTTCTATTTTCTCATAATCATATTTTCCTGGATCAATAAAAATAACTCATTTTCTATGAAACATCCACGAAACTACTCAATTTTCTCACAAATTTCATCAATACTTTGTAAATGTATGTCTGATACTTGAAACAGTTCTGTTTTTGTTGTCTGTTAGAGTTGTAACCATAACAGCAACTCAACCTGGTGCATATCACTCATAAACAACCTCTTGGATAGCAGCAGCAGATTTATCTTCTCAAGTTCCTTTTTTTATAGCTCTTTCTATGTTGTCATTTGGGACTCATTCTTTTTTAGCTTTATGAATAGCAGCAAAAAGAGCTGGATTATCATCTGGATTTCATCATTTTGAAGCAGCAACAGCAATAAGTTTTGCATGCAAAGAAAAAATTTTTCATTTTACAGAGTTCACTGCATCTTTTCTAGCTTGTACAACTGGTCATCTTCACATAATTTTTTAATTATAAAATATTTTTTGTAGTATAAATAATAAATATTTTTTTTCAAGAAAAAATTTTTAATCTAGAAAACTTTTCAACATTTTTCTAAACCAAAGTTTTTCTCAAAATAAATAAGTCAAGTCATAGTGCGCTCTCTCAAGTGAAATTCCTCTATCTAAATATTTTTCATCAACTTTTGCAGAATTTACAACTTCTTCCAAAATAGCAAGTTTTTCATTATAATTTCTTCATCTCGTAGGAAATTTCACTGTCTCAATATTTTTAAATTTTGAAAAAAATAAATAAGTATAAAGATTCAAATTATCACTTCTCGCGTAAAATTTCGCTAATTCTTCAGCTTTTAGTTTAGCATCTCAACCAATTTTCTTCGTCTTTTCCATCAAATACTTCATTCCTGATTTTACAGAATCTTCAAGTTCCTTTTGTAAAGGCAAAAAATCATTGTTTTTTAAATTTCAAGACAAATATTTCAATCATTTCAAGTAAGAAAAAATATTTTTATTATGCTCTGAATTTATCGGTTTTAACGCATCAAAATACAAATCAACTCTATTTTGTGAAATTTTAAAAATTTGTAAAAGTTGCTTTTCTAAATTTTCTTTTTCTTCAGAAAAAATTTCTATTTTTGTCAAAATATTTTCTATTTTTTCAAAAATATTTTCATAGCTATCGTCAAGTAAATCAACTTTTTGTTCATTTGAAATATTTTTATCAAGAATAATTTTTTTAAAATTTGGCTTAAATTTCCTCTTTACAATCAAATCATTTACAACAACTGTACAAATATCTCTTTCTCAGTATTTATGCTCTGCAAAGCAAAGTCCGTTATTATAACGACAAAAATCTCATTCTCAAAAAACTTCAAATTTCGTCTCTGGAAAGCTAGAAACAAGTTTTTCTATTTCTTTCAAAGTTATTTCACGACTTAAAATTATTTTATTTATTTTATAATTTTCTAGAAAAAATCTTATACTTTCTGTGTTGTAAAGCGACATTATCGTAGAAATATTTATTTTTCATTTATAATTTATTTCTTTCAAATATTCCAAAATACTGATATTTCCGCAGATAATTCAATCAATTCAAATTTCTTCAAATTCGCTAACCATTTTTTTTATCAAATCAAAAACTTCATCAGTGTAATACCGAGCATTTAGGTTTATAAACAATTCTAAACCGTGTTTATGAACTTCCAAAACAATTTGTTTCAAAGTTTCAAAATCAGTAATTTGTTCATGTTCTGCAAATCTACCATTTGGACTGACCTCAAAGCCAAACTTTGTATGCCAGTAAGGAGGATTATAACCTGTAAAAAACTCTGTTGCTCCACCTTGCACAAGCCCAGAAATATATTTTTCTACATCTTTTGCATTTTTTCATTTTGCAGAAAATCAAAGTC
>ERZ772766.1523-NODE-1523-length-12361-cov-5.592475_pt1 | contig 12361 bp, 6 predicted proteins | sample MGYA00511379_ERZ772766 | MGnify/ENA primary metagenome ERZ772766 (study PRJEB29015, sample SAMEA2737895) | human oral metagenome | biome: human oral; feature: human-associated habitat; material: dental | place: China | collected 2116 ...
TCTTGCCGCGGTCGGAGATGAACTTCCGCAGCGTGGCGGTGTCCTTGTAGTCGATCTTGCCGACCTTAATGGCCTTGACCGGGCCGACCTTCTTCTTTGGCTTACGAAGCTGAGGCTTCGCCATGGTGGTACTCCTTGCTTCGAGCGCCTGGTATTAGCGGCGCTCACACGAGATTGAATATGGGTGGAAGCGGGTCCGACGACGTGTCTTACGCGGCCCGCACCTCACCGTGGGTATGGTGCTCGCCGGTGCCGGGTCGCCGCTGGCAGACCCTGACTGGGCGGTCCGGCCCCTATGCTGAGCGGTCCCTAGAAGGGGGGCTCGTCCCCGAAGGACGTGGTGCCGCCGGTGGCCCAGGGGTCGTCCGCCGCGCCACCGGAGGGGGCGTTGTAGCGGGGCTGGCTGGGGGCGTTGTAGCCACCGCCCTGCTGGCCCGAGTTGTTGTAGCTCCCGGAGCCGCCCTGCTGGGGCTGCCCCTGGCCTGACGCATTGCCGCCGTAGCCGCCCTGGTTCCCGGCGTTGCCGCCGAAGCCACCCTGGCCACCACTGAAGCCGCCCTGGCCGCCGCCACGGGGGTTGCGGGTGACCTGGGCCTTGGCGTAGCGCAGGGAGGGGCCGATCTCGTCGACCTGCATCTCCACCACGGTGCGCTCGGCACCCTCGCGGGTGGTGTAGGAGCGCTGGTTCAGGCGCCCGGAGACAATGACGCGGGTGCCCTTGGTGAGGGACTCGACCACGTTCTCAGCGGCGTCGCGCCAGATGGAGCAGCGCATGAACAGGGTCTCCCCGTCCTTCCACTCCCCGTTCTGACGGTCGTAGGTCCGCGGGGTGCTGGCGACAGTGAATGAGGCCACGGCCGCACCCGAGGGGGTGAAGCGCATCTCGGGATCCGCGGTGAGGTTCCCAATAAGGGTGATAATGGTTTCTCCGGCCATAATGTGTCGTCCGTTCCTGCGGGCTCAGGCCTCGGGGCGCAGCAGCTTGGTGCGCAGAACCGTCTCGTTGAGGCCCAGCTGGCGGTCGAGCTCCTGGGCGTTGGCAGGGGTCGTGGTCATGTCCACGACGACGTAGAGGCCCTCGGACTTCTTCTTAATGTCGTAGGCCAGGCGACGCTTGCCCCAGATGTCGATCTTGTCCACCGTACCCCCGTTGCTGGGGATGACCTGCAGCAGCTTCTCCAGCGTCTGAGCGATGGTGCGCTCATCGGTCTCGGGCTCGAGGATGATCATGATCTCGTAGTGACGCATGCTTGGTACCCACCTCCTCTGGTCTAGGCGGTCACGGTCTCTCCGTGACAGGAGGGTGATGCGTAGTGGCGCTTCCGACGGCGCAGGATCGCCCGACGGCGCAGCCAAGCCGTCAGCCTACCGGAGCCGGGACCTGGTTGGCCAGACCCGACGGCCGCCCCAGACGTGACCCCGCTCTCCCCAGTGCGTCCCAGGAGGATCCCGCGCGGAAGGACGATCCGGGGCCGGGACGGAAGGACGATCCGGGGCCGGGCACCATGGCGCCCGGCCCCGGATGCGACGTCACCCCGCGACCAGCTCGAGCCCAGCCGGTGGACCAGATGACCACCAGGGAAACGACCTAGGCCCGTTCTCGCGGCGAACAAGTACCGTTCTCACGACGAACAAGTACCGTTCTCGCGGAAGGGGGAGTGGCTGCTAGTTATTGACCCCGCCGCCTCCGTGGTCGCCGCCGTCCCCGCCACCGGGATTGGGGTTATCGGCACCGCCATTGCCGCCGCCGGGGTTCTGGCCGCCACCCCCGTTGCCACCGCCGCCGGGGTTCTGGCCGTTACCGCCGCCGTTGTCATTGCCGCCGGGGTTCTGGCCATTGCCACCGCCGTTGTCATTGCCGCCGGGGTTCTGGCCGTTACCGCCCCCGCCGCCGTTGTCATCACCGTTGTCGCCGCCGGGGTTCTGACGGCCGGTGCCACCGGGCTCCGGGTTCTGGAGCCTGCCGTTACCGGGCTCCGGCGCGCCGGTGGACTGGTTGCCGGGCTCGACGGGCTCCTGCGGCTGAGCGGCCGCGGTGCTCTCCTGCTGGGGGGCGAGCGCACTGCCCCCACCGAGCTTGCCCGGCTGGGAGGAGCCCGAGCTGCGGTCCGGGAAGTCCTTGACCTCCAGGTCCTTCAGGGCGGTCTTCATGTACGTGGTGAAGATGTCCGCCGGGTAGGTCGAGCCGGTGATCTCGTCGTAGTCACCCCACGGCGTAATGGACTCCTCCTCACCATTGGGGCCGCTCTGGTAGAGCGTGACCGCGGTCGCGATCTGGGGGGTAAAGCCCGCGAACTGCGCGGACTTGTTGTCCGAGGAGGAGCCCGTCTTGGCCGCCACCGGCCGTCCCAGCTCCTGGGCGGTCTTACCCGACCCGTTCTTGACCACCTGCTGCATGGCGTAGGTGGCATCCGCCATGACGTCGTCGTCGAACACCTTCTCACCGCTCGTCGGTCCGCTGTAGACCACGTCCCCGGACTTGTTCGTTGTCTTGGAGATAATGTGCGGCGTGTAGCGCGTCCCCTGTGAGGCGAAGGTGGTGTACGCCGTGGCAATGTCCAGCGTGTGCGGGGACGCGGATCCCAGCACGTTCTGGAGGTAGGTGTTCATCCCCTGGGTGTCCTGTGGGTACCCCGCCCGGACGGCGACGTCATTGGTCTTCTCCGGGCCGACGGCGTCATTGAGGTGGAGGTACGCGGTATTGATCGAGTCCTGGGTGGCCCTGACCAGGTTGACCATTCCGTAGGAGACGTTCTGGAAGTTCTGGAACTGCGTGCCGTCAATGGTCTGCGGCGAGCTGCCGTCAAACGTGTTGGCCAGGGTGGCCCCGTTCTCCAGGGCCGCCACCAGGGCAAAGGGCTTGTAGGTGGATCCTGCCTGGGCGATGGCGGAGGTTGCGGAGTTGACCTGGTTGGTCAGGAAGTCCGACCCGCCGTAGAGGGCCAGTATGCCGCCGTTCGTGGCGTCCATGGACACCAGCGCCACCTTGAGGTTGCTCGAGTAGCCCGACGGCAGGGCCTTGACGGCGGCGACCGCCGCGTCCTGGTCCTCCTTGCTGATCGTGGTGACGATCTGGTAGCCGCCGGCGTCGATCTGGTCGTCGGTCAGCTTGGCGCTGTCCCTGAGCTCGGCGCGCACCATCTGCAGCAGGTAGCCGTTGGAGCCGCCGTAGGTCTCGGTCTGGGTGTCCTCGACCGTGGTGGGGAAGACGGCGGCGGAGCGCTCCTGCTCGGTAATGTAGCCGTCCTCGGCCATGAACTGCAGCACCCGCGCCCAGCGGTCCTTGGCCGTCTGCGGGCTGACGGCGGGGTCGTAGGCGCTGGGGGCGGGCAGGATCCCGGCCAGGAGGGCGGACTCGGAGATGGTCAGGCTCGCCGCGCCCTTCCCGAAGAACGCCTGGGCGGCCGCGTCGATACCGTAGGCCCCGCGCCCGAAGTACACCGTGTTGAGGTAGGAGTCGAGAATCTCCTTCTTGGTCTTGGAGTGGTCGATCTTGATCGCCATAATGGCCTGCTCGAACTTACCAGCGTAGGATCCCGTGGTATCCACGTAGTAGTTCTTGACGTACTGCTGGGTAAGTGTCGAGGCGCCCTGCTGGGAGCCGCCGGAGAGGTTGTTCCACAGCGCCCTGACAATACCCTTGGGGTCAATGCCCTTGTTACTGTAGAAGGTGCGGTCCTCACTGGCCACGACGGCGTTGCCCACGTAGTCCGGGAGGACGGAGGTGTCGATAATGTTGCGGTTCACCTCGGCGAACCTGCCCATCTCCGTGGTGCCGTCGTTGTAGTACACGACCGAGGTGGTGGCCAGGGCGAACTGGGAGACGTTGGGGATCTCGATCACCGTGTAGGCGGTAATGAACCCGCCGAAGAGCAGGGCGATCATGAGCAGGAAGGAGCCCAGCACGAACCGCCAGCTGGGCACCCAGCGCCGGATCGGCCCCTTGCCCGCCCGCGGGTAGTTGAAGAAGCGGCGCCGCCGTCCGGCGCCGGGCCCCTTGGCGTCCTTGCCGCCCCGGGGTGGTCGCCCGGAGGCCCCGGGCTTCTTCTTGGTCTTCCTGACAGCGGGCTCGACCGCCGCCGCCTGGGCCAGCTTGCCCGGGCGCCGGGGTCCAGGCGCATTGCTTCCAGCCACGTGGTCCTCGTTTCCGTCGATTGGGGCTGCGGGGCGAGGGCCGCCCACCCCCGTTTCCACCACCAGTATCACCATAGGAACCACCGGGACCGGTAGCGGACACGTCACAGCCCCCCGGGTGCCGAGAGTCGCGTCACACTGCACGCCGGATGGCTCCCAACGGCACTAGATCGATCTAGTCTTGTCCGGCATCCACCCCTTCCCAGGATCATACCCACCTACAAGGAGCACCATGAGCACCATCCGTGTCGGGATCGTCGGCGTCGGAAACTGCGCCTCCTCCCTCGTCCAGGGCGTCACCTACTACCGTGACGCCAAGGCCACCGACACCGTCCCGGGCCTCATGCACGTGGACTTCGGCGGCTACCACGTGCGCGACCTGGACTTCGTGGCGGCCTTCGACGTCGACGCCGCCAAGGTGGGCCTCGACCTGGCCGATGCCATCAACGCCTCACAGAACAACACCATCCACATCGCCGACGTCGCCCCCACCGGGGTGGTCGTCCAGCGCGGGGTGACCCTGGACGGCCTGGGGGACTACTACCGGGCCACCATCACCGAGTCCGACGCCGAGCCGGTCGACGTCGTGGCCGCCCTGAGGCAGGCGAAGGTGGACGTGCTCGTGTCCTACCTGCCGGTGGGCAGCGAGGAGGCCGCCCGCTTCTACGCCCAGTGCGCCATCGACGCCCACTGCGCCTTCATTAACTGCATGCCGGTGTTCATCGGCTCCACCCGGGAGTGGAGCGAGAAGTTCGCCGCCGCCGGGGTGCCGATCGTGGGCGACGACATCAAGAGCCAGCTCGGCGCCACCATCACCCACCGGGTACTCGCACGCCTGTTCGAGGAGCGCGGCTGCGTGCTGGACCGCACCTACCAGCTCAATGTGGGCGGCAACATGGACTTCAAGAACATGCTCCAGAGGAGCCGCCTGGAGTCCAAGAAGATCTCCAAGACCAACGCCGTGCAGTCCAACCTGGCCCAGCGCCTGGACGACCGTGACGTGCACATCGGCCCCTCGGACCACGTGGCCTGGCTCGACGACCGCAAGTGGGCCTACGTGCGCCTGGAGGGCCGCAACTTCGGCGACGCCCCCATCTCCGTGGAGTACAAGCTGGAGGTGTGGGACTCGCCCAACTCCGCGGGCATCGTCATTGACGCCGTGCGCGCCGCCAAGATCGCCCTGGACCGGGGCATTGGCGGGGAGCTGCTGAGCGCCGCCTCCTACTTTATGAAGTCGCCCATGGAGCAGCGCCCCGACGAGGAGGCGCGCCGCAGCGTGGAGGAGTTCATCGCCGGGACCCGCGAGCGCTGAAGGCCCGGGGCGCCAGCAGCTGGGCAGCCGAGCGCCCGGCCCCGGGGGGGGGGGCCCCCCCCCCCCCCCCCCCCCCGGCTGGCCTCGTCCCGGGGCAGCTCCTGACGGCCTCGCGCCCCTGGTGAGAGCCCGGGCTCACACGTCCTGCCACGCACCTGCCCGGGCCCGCCCGCGCGGACGCGACTACTGTGAGTCCCATGGAAGCCACTTCTGCTGCCAACGAGACCACCTCGCAGAACGCGGTCAGCTCCCCCGAGCACACCGCCGCCGCGATCGCCCTGCGCCTGCGCCTCCTGGGCCTGCCGGCCCCCCAGGGCACCGGTGACGCCGAGACCGACAGCCTCGTGGGCCCGATCCTCGCCCGCCAGCGCGAGCTCTCCCGCCGCCTGGCCCACCGCCCCTGCGCCGCCGACCACCGTGTCCAGCGCTTCCTGGACTCCTACCTGGAGGACGCGCCGGTGCGCCCCAGTCTGCCGCGCTCCACCTTCGTGCTGGACCAGAGCGGCCTGGCGCGCGCCCTGGCGCTGCCCGCCGACGCCACCAGCTTCCGCAGCGAGTACGTGGAGTCCTTCGCAGTCCTCAACGGCGTCCTGCACAACCCGCGCAACGACCGCCGTACCACCGCCGGGGTCTTCCACGTGGCCACCGGGGGCCTGCCTATCCCGGACGACAAGATCGCCGTGCGCAAGGACGTGTTCGCCCGCCTGCTTGACGCCGCCCTCCGCCCCCCGCAGGACCTGCTGACCCTGCCCTGGACGGCCACCGCCCCCACCCCGGCCCACTGTTTCGTCTCCCTGCTGCTGCGCCCCGTCGTCGTCCCGGCCGTGCCCGGGTTCTGCGGTGAGCGCTCCATGGAGATCCGGTTCATCGCCCCTGGCGGCCTGGTGGCCAACCTGGACTTCGTCGAGGGCATCTTCGGCAACGGCGGCGACCCCTACCTGCCGGAGAACGACGCCTCCCTGGCACCGGAGTCCTGGACCGGGCACACCGGCTGCGTCATCCTGGCCCCGCACCTGACCCGCCTGACCAAGAAGGAGCTGGGCCTGCCGTCCTGGGAGGACGCCAGCGAGCGAGAGCGCCGCGACGGGCAGTGCTTCAAGGACGAGGCCGAGCTGTACAACAACGGCAAGGCCTTCAAGGTCTGCGCCCGTGACGAGCGGGGCGTCATCGTCACCGTCATCGCCGACAACTACTTCGGCTACTGCAAGAAGGAGGTCAAGACCCAGATCGGGTACTCGGCCAACCTCTTCGGCTGCGTGGAGGAGGAGCACTCCGGCGGGGCCCAGGCCTTCCCCCGCTACAACCTGGGCCAGGAGTACGTGGACACCCACTCCCCCGACTGGGCCAGCGTGGAGCACGTCCTGGCGCGCAACCCGGGCGTGTTCACCCCCGCGGGCGACGGCTCGGCCGTGTGCGCCGCCGACCCGAGCATTGTCATGGTGCCGGCGGGCGCCAGGTACTCCATGCGCACCCAGACGGTCAGCTGGGAGCTGGCCCAGGGGGAGGGGACCCGGAGCGTGTCCATCCCGCTGCACGTGGACACCACCTACGTGACGCCGTCGGGCTACCGCGTCCACGCCAAGCACCGTGAGGGTGACGCCACCCAGTGGCACCTGGTGGGTACCTCCCAGCGCGTCACCCAGGCGCACAAGCCCGCCACGGTCTCCGGTGGCGGCAAGTCGGAGATCTCCAAGTCGCTCCTGGACGCCTTCGTGTTCGGGGAGGCCTACGTCGCGGACGTGGACGCCGACCTCGACGCCGTGGCCGCCCTGCTGGAGCGCGACTACTCCCAGCGCTTCGCCGACCCGGACCGGCGCGGCACCGACCACCGCCCGGTCCTGTCCCAGGAGCGGAGCCTGGGCAGCGTCATTAAGCTCCTGACCCCCTCGGAGATGTACACGCAGGAGTACAACGCCTTCCTGGAGGCCATTCCCGCCCACGTCAAGGAGCTCCTGTTCTGGGTCAAGCGCTACTGGCAGCCCAGCTGGGGGCAGGACTGGCGCTCCCACTTCTCGGTGTCGGTCATTAACGGCCGCAAGGGCAATGCGCTGCGCCTGGACGGGGAGGTCCTCAAGGTCAATATGCTGCGCGTGGGCTTTGAGGACGACGGCGCCTGGCGCCTGCTGACCCTGCGTCCGGACTTCTCCCCGGCCGCCAAGGTGCAGACCGAGGACGACATCACGGCCTCCGTCGTGGTGCCCGGGGCGGCCCTGGCCGACCAGACCGGTGACGCCGCGCCCGCGGACGGGGCCGCTGGCAGCGCTCCCGCTGGCGCCTCCGCCAGCACCAGCGCCGGCGCTCCCGCCAGCAGCGCTCCCACCGGCAGCACCAGCACCCCTGCCAGCGCGACGCCCCTGTCGCGCAAGGTGGTGGCCAACTGCGAGCGCCTGCTCTTCCAGCGCCCCGACGACGCCATCGTGCGCGGCTACGACAAGCAGACCGAGGCGGACATGTCGCGCCCCGGCACCTTTATCTCCAACTTCCAGCCGCTGACCCCCGCCGACGCCCGCGCCATGGTGGACGACGCCCCCGGCCTGTCCCGGTTCACCGAGCCCATGGCCGACCTGGTGCGCCGGGCCGCCGCCCTGCCCGACGCCGTCGACCCCTCCCGGGAGACCTACTGGGTCTCCAGCGCCAACCCGCGCCTGGTCAACGGCGTCCCCTCCAGGAACCCGCGCTACCTCCAGCTGCGGCCCGACGTCGCCGACCCGCGCGAGGCCGAGCTCGCCGACATCTCCAGCCACCTGTACCACGACCTCCCCCTGGACCGGCCCCTGGCCCACACCGTGGACGTGGTGGCCGCAGGACGTCGCAACAACCCGCCCGAGGAGGGCGTGCCGGCCCTGTGCGCCTACAACCCGCTGCACTACATGGAGCTGCCCGAGCTGTTCATGGAGTTCATCTCCTCCATGACCGGCAAGTCCCCCTCCACCACGGGGGCCGGCAGCGAGGGGGCCCTGACCAAGGCGCCCTTCAACGCCCTGCCGGCCGTCTTCGACCTCAACGCCGCGCTGCTGTCCTACGCCCTGGGCGGCTACGACGGGTGGCTGTCCTCGGCGGGCTACATCGGCCCCAAGGTCAAGGTGGCCCACGACATCTCCCTGCTCGTGCCGGAGGTCTTCTCGCGCATGACGCCCCAGGAGCGCGACGCCGCCACCCTGATCCGGGACGGCTTCCTGGAGCGGATCGAGGACTTTGAGTACCAGGGCCGCACCGTCCAGGCCTCCCGTCTGGGCTACCGTATGAACGAGGCCTTCGCCTCCACGTACTTCGGTCGTATCTTCCTGCACCCGGACGTGCTGTTCACCGAGGAGATGCTGCGCCCCGAGCTGCAGGACCCGCAGGTGTTCGCCGACTCCGTGGACGTCATTGTCACCACCCACGAGGTGGTGGCCCGCAAGTACATGGCGGACGGCTCCATCGAGTGGGCGGCCCCGCCGGTGCGCGCCCTGCTGGAGATCATGGCCGAGGGCCGCTCCCGAGAGGGCTGGACCCTGACCAGCCCGGAGTTCCGCGCCCTGTTCGAGCGGGAGAACATCCTGTCCTCGTCCTGGTACGCCCAGCGGCTGGACGCCAAGGTCGCCCGGGACCTGGCCCAGGCCGACCTGGCCATTGCCGACCTCACCCGCTTCTCGACGGCGCAGGGCAACGAGGAGGTCATTGCCCGGCTGGACATTGAGGGACGCCTGGCCCGGGCGCGCGCCTGGCGCGACGAGGTCACCTCACCGGCCTACCGGGAGCAGCTGGTGGGCACCCTGGGCCTCCAGCCCAGCCTGGTGGAGCTGCGCTGAGACCGACGCCGGGCCCAGGTGCGCTGAGGGGACCCGCGCCCCTGATGCACCTGGGCCCGGCGGGGCGCACCCCCGCGTAACTGAGCCGCAGCCAGGCCCGCCGGCTCCCGGACAGACCCATGGGGTGTGTCACCTCACTGCGCACACCGTCGCAGCCTCTGGTGGGATAGCAGGTATGCCTGCAACCAGACAGACAGCCCCACCCACGGGCTCCTACCACGCCTTCGTGGCCGACTCCTACCACCGGGACGCCGCCGCCATCGCCCGTGAGCTCGGCACCGACCCCGACCGGGGCCTGAGCGGCCCCGAGGCCGCCCGTCGCCTGGAGGCCGACGGCCCCAACGAGCTGCCCTCATCCCCGCCGCCCCCCGCCTGGCGCCGCTTCCTGGAGCAGTTCGCCGACCCCCTGGTCTACCTCCTCCTGGCCGCCATCGTCATCTCCGTGATCGCCTGGATCCTGGAGGGGGCGCACGGGGTGCCCGTGGACGCCGTCGTGGTGGCCGCCGTCGTGGTCCTCAACGCGGTCCTGGGGTTCGTCCAGGAGAGCCGGGCGGCCGACGCCGTCGCCGCCCTGAGCGCCATGACCCGCGCCACATCCACGGTCCTGCGTGACGGCGCCCGCGTGGAGGTCCCCAGCGCCGACCTGGTGGTGGGCGACGTCCTGCTCCTGGGCGAGGGCGACCAGGTGGGGGCCGACGCCCGCCTGGTGAGCGCCGCCTCCCTGCGCGTCATTGAGTCCTCCCTGACCGGTGAGGCCGACGCCGTGAGCAAGTCCTCGGCCGCCGTCGCCCCCGACGCGGTCCTGGCCGAGCGCACCGGCAACGTCTACCGCGGCACCTCCGTGGCCCAGGGCACCGGCCGCGCCGTGGTCACCGCCACGGGCGCCGACACCGAGATGGGGGCCATTGCCGCCATGCTCGACGCCGCCCCGGACACCCCCACCCCGCTGAGCCGGGAGATCGCCCAGATCTCCAAGATGCTGGGAGTGGTCGTGGTGGTCATCGCGGTGGTCGTGGTGGGCACCCTGCTGGCCCTGAGCCCCACCCACGAGGCCGACACCATTATCGACGCCCTCCTGCTGGGGGTCTCCCTGGCGGTGGCGGCCGTGCCCGAGGGGCTGCCCGCGATCCTGTCGGTGGTCCTGGCCCTGGGCGTGCAGCGCATGGCCCTGCACCAGGCCGTGGTCAAGAAGCTCACCAGCGTGGAGACCCTGGGGTCGGCGTCGGTCATCTGCTCGGACAAGACCGGGACCCTGACCAAGTCGGAGATGACCATCCAGGAGGTCGTCACCGCCTCGGGCTCCATGGTGGTCACCGGTATCGGCTACGCCCCCGAGGGGGACGTGGCCCCTGACGCGGACCGGGACGGCCGCCCCGACGTCGAGCCCCTGTCCGACGCCCTGCGTGACGAGGTGACCGTGGTCCTCTCCGGGGGCGCCATGGCCTCGGACGCCCAGCTGTCCCAGGAGGACGGGGTGTGGCGGGTGCTGGGCGACCCCACCGAGGGCGCCTTCCTGGTGGCCGAGCGCAAGCTGGGGACCGAGGGCTCACGCCAGGGCCGCTTCACCCGGATCGGTGAGGTGCCCTTCACCTCCGAGCGCAAGCTCATGAGCGTGGTCTACGCCGACGCCGCCCACGACACCACCGTCATGCTCTCCAAGGGCGCCCCGGACGTGCTCCTGGAGCGCTGCACCCACGTGCGCGTGGACGGCGTCGCCCAGGAGCTGACCCCGAGCCTGCGTGAGCACTTCACGGCCGAGATCACGGGCATGTCCTCGCGGGCCCTGCGCACCCTGGCGGTGGCCTACCGGGACCTGTCGGACGACGAGGTGGCAGCCGCCCGGGCCGGGGGCGAGGGGGACGATGACCGGTTCGACCAGGTGGAGAAGGGGCTGACCCTGGCCGGTGTGGTCGGCATTATCGACCCCCCGCGCCCGGAGGCGGCCGACGCCGTCGCCGAGGCCCACCGGGCGGGCGTGCGCGTGCTCATGATCACCGGCGACCACCCCGCCACGGCCGGGCGCATTGCCACCGACCTGGGGATCGTGGGGCCGGGCGCCCGGGTGCTCACCGGCCGTGAGCTCTCCGGCATGGACGCCCCCGCCCTGCGCGCCGCCGTGCGCGAGGTGAGCGTGTACGCGCGCGTGGCCCCCGAGCACAAGATGCGGATCGTCTCAGCCCTCCAGGCCCAGGGGCACACCGTGTCCATGACGGGCGACGGCGTCAACGACGCCCCCGCCCTGCGCGCCGCCGACATCGGCGTGGCCATGGGCGTCACCGGCACCCAGGTGACCAAGGAGGCCGCCACCATGGTCCTGGCGGACGACAACTTCGCCACCATTGTGGCGGCGATCCGCGAGGGGCGCCGGATCTTCGACAACATTAAGAAGTTCCTGCGCTACCTGCTGTCGTCCAACATGGGCGAGGTCATGACCGTCTTCGGCGGGGTGGTCCTGGCCGGGGTCATCGGCCTGTCCGAGCACGCCAGCGGCTCCGGCGTCGTCCTGCCCCTGGTGGCCACCCAGATCCTGTGGATCAACCTGGTCACCGACTCCGCCCCGGCCCTGGCCATGGGCGTGGACCCCAGCGTGGAGGACGTCATGGCACGCCCGCCGCGCCGCCCCACCGACCGCGTGGTGGACGGCTCCATGTGGGGCGGCATCCTGCTGATCGGCCTGGTCATGGGCGCGGCGATGCTGGCCACCATTGACCTGTTCCTGCCCGGCGGGCTCATTGAGACGTCTCTGTCCACCGACTCCCTGGAGACGGCGCGCACGGCGGGCTTCACCACCCTGGTCCTGGCCCAGCTGTTCAACACGGTCAACTCCCGCTCGGAGAACGTCAGCGCCTTCAGGAACCTGTTCGTCAACAGGTGGCTGTGGGGGTCGATCGCCCTGGGCGTGGTGCTGCAGGTGGCGGTGGTGGAGGTGCCCCTCCTCCAGGCGGCCTTCTCCACGACGTCGCTGGACCTGACCCACTGGGTGGTCTGCGTGGCCATGGCCTCCCTGGTGCTGTGGGTCGACGAAGCGCGCAAGCTCGTCCACCGTGCCCGACGCCACTAGCTCCGCCCCGCGAGAACGGTACTTGTTTGCCGTGAGAACGGTACTTATTCGTCGCGAGAACGG
>ERZ772766.1527-NODE-1527-length-12348-cov-3.543399_pt1 | contig 12348 bp, 26 predicted proteins | sample MGYA00511379_ERZ772766 | MGnify/ENA primary metagenome ERZ772766 (study PRJEB29015, sample SAMEA2737895) | human oral metagenome | biome: human oral; feature: human-associated habitat; material: dental | place: China | collected 2116 ...
CCGATTCAAAACTGATAGATTCATTGACTGTTTCTATGGGTGCAGCATTTGCACCACCTAGTGCAAAATTTTCACCACTCGGTGGTGCAGCATTTGCACCACGGGGTGAATTATTTGCACCCTGGGGTGCAGTATTTGCACCACTCTCAATAGTCAAAACAAACACGTTTGAGCGGCTTAATCCTTCCTTGGATTTGCGATAATTGCGTCGCAGAAAACCGTTCTCTTCTAACCATTCGATGTGCGAAATCACCGTGCGGCGGCTCATCTCGCAGGCCTCTGCTATGGATTGGTAGGACGGCCAGCATTCGCCGTCATCGTTAGCTTGGTCGGCCAGCTTGACCAGCACCAGCTTGCGCAGCGGGCTGCCGACCTTGGCTTTCAGCGCCTGCACCATCAACATCATGCTCATAACAAACCTCCTAATCTATGCGCTTTGATGGTCGCCCGCGTGCCGTAACGGGTCGGCACGGACTTGTCATAACTGATGATGCTGTGCAGCTTGCGCAGGTCACTGAGGCGGCTGCGAAACGTAGAGCCAAGCCCGTACTCAACCGCGTCCAAATAGGTGACTTCCTGCGCCTCTTGCAGCATCCGCAGCAGGATGTCTTCGTGCGACGGGTATTTGCCCGTCTCCTTGTATTTGGCGCGTATCCAGCCGGTCACGCGCGCGTGTTCGCTTCTGGTCATGCTTCCCCCCAAACCTTGTAGTCATCCGGCAGTGGCAGCCAGTGGGAATAACCAAAGTCAATCAAAACATCCGCATGGGTCTCCCCATCTTCCGGTGCATAAATGCCGCCTTCCTCGGTATAAAGCATGTCGCCGCTGAAGCGGAACAGACTTGCCCCACTGCCGTCATCAAACAGCGCGACAAACTTCCCGTGTGGCGGGTCATCCGCAATACTGCGAAGGTGCTTGTAATCTTCTTTCGTGTCAGTCATAATTCACTTCCTCCTTTAACCTTTTCGGGACAGCGGCCCATCCGCTCCCCGTTTCGATAGCCGCCCGCATGGGCGGTTTTTTTCTTGCTCGCACACCGGGCAAACCCAAGACGACGCAAAGCCGTACGGCTCAATGGTGATTCGCGTGCGGTACATCAGCCGCCCGCCGCACGCGGGGCATCTGCTAACGGCCACGGTCAGGCCTCCGCTTCTGCGGACTCGGGGACAATGGGCTTGCGTGAGCGATAGGCGTCATAAACGCGGGGCTCATACACCAGCGCACCATCAGAAGCGACCGCCAAACGTGCGGCATTCTTCTCTGGCACCAGTTCGCCCCACCCGCTAATAGATGCCGGGCTAATCCCCAACACCTCTGCGATTTTGGTTCGCGTGCCGAAGTGTTTGATTGCATCAGCTTTTTTCATGGTTTACCTGCTTTTCCACCTTTAGGTTTTCCTAAAGTATAAAGTTTAGGATAACTTTGTGCAAGCCGATTTAAGATTTCTTAAACAGGAGCACACACCATGAACACAACCGGAGCCAGAATCCGCCAAGCACGCGAAAAAATCGGATTAAGCCAAGTTGCTTTGGCAAAAGCCGTAGGCGTCAGCAACGTCACCATCTCCAACTGGGAGAGCGACAACCACGCCTTAAAGGCTGATAACGCCGCGAAACTCGCCAGCGTCTTGCGGGTATCCGTTAATCACCTGCTATATGGCGAGAAAGATGAAGTAGAACTTGGAGATGGGTTTGACGTTTGGGATGACGATACGCCGCTAGATGATGACGAAATCGAAGCGGAATTTTTCAAGGATATAGGGCTTGCCGCAGGGGTAGGCGAAATAGCCCCCACTTATGAATACACCAGAAGAAAAATACGTTTTTCCAAACGTTCCCTAAAAAATTTTGGCGTAACCCCGGAAATGGTTGTAACTGCCACTATCCAGGGTACCAGCATGGAACCAACTATTGCGGATGGCGCAACTATTGGTATCGATAGAGGAGATACAACAATCAAAAGCGGAAAAATATATGCCTTCCGCCAAAACGATATGTTGCGCGTAAAATTGCTTTACCGCACGCCGCAGGGAGGATTAAGAATAGTGAGCTATAACAAGGAAGAATATCCAGAAGAAATCGTGCCACCAGAAGCCATGACCGATATTCATATTATCGGCAAAGTTTTCTGGTATGCAGTAATGCTAAGATAAAGGAGAAAACATGAAACTTTCATTTAATTACACACGCTGTCCTCAATGTAACTACCCGCTAAAGCATTATTACTACGAATGCCGTAACTGTGGAAATCAGGAAATTACAAACTGGTGGAAAACCCTGGCGATTGACGCAGGGTTTCTGCTGTTCATTGCCTTCGTTTTCTACAAGCTCATGGGCGCAATCTCCCTGTTTGGGCAGCGGTGAGACCGCATGGTTGCGCGTTTTTTAGCAGGAGATGGCGATGGTAATGTTTGGAGCGCACGGTTGCGGTATGATGACGGAGACTAACCATAATGGTTAAGTCAGCAGAAAAAAGAACTCCAGAATACTGCCTGACCACTTGCCAGCAAGCAGTAGCAGCCCGCCAGTATCGATTAAGCCGTGCTGCTGACAATTATATTGCCGACTCGGCGGATGCTTTTTCTGTACCTTTTTCTGTATTAGATTTGGAAAAATTTATATCGACACTTACGCCAGAGTGTTTTTCTAAATCTATTAAATACGACAATGTAGATAGATGGTGGGATGTTTACATTGCTGATTACAGAATCCCTTATATCAATGAAATTGGCGAACCTGCCGATATGATTATCAAGTTCTATCTAAAATTTTTCCTGCGTAACGATATCTACAAAGTGGAAATCGTTTCTTTCCATGAGAGTCGATAATGAAAACTGAAAGTCAGTTTTGTTCCTGTGGAAGTGATGCTACTGAAATCCGCACAGAAACAAGAAAAATGGAAATTTTGGGTGAAAAACATGAAATCCCAAAAGAGTATTATCATTGCGTTTCATGTGGCGAAGAATGGGTAACGCCTGAACAGAGTAAGGCGACAACCGACAAAATCACCGCTATCAAGCGCCGCGCGCAAGGATTTCTTGCGCCACAGGACATTAAGGCTTTGCGTGAGCGGCACGGCTTGACCCAAAAACAGGCGGCCATCATTTTTGGTGGTGGGGATAATGCTTTTTCCAAGTATGAGCGTGGAGAGATTTATCCATCTGCTGCGATGGATAAACTCATGTGTTTATTTGACACTATTCCTGAAGTGAAAAAACGGTTGATTCAGCAATCTGATTTGTCTGACATTGAAAAGGCAATACTGCTGCCAACGGATGGCGTCATAAAAACCACGGCTGTGGTAGTCGTCGCATTCCATCATCATCAGCCAGCCATCGCGGGCGTCCGATAACATGAAGATACAAGAAATCGTTTCTCCTTATGAAATCTATACCGGGAAAGTCGTTATTTCTCGCCATATTCCATATTTCACAGATGGAAATTCACCACCGAAATTGCTTGCCTCCCTTTCCGCGATAGTAGAAAGTAACCTTTCCATACCGGGAAAGGAAACTGGCATAAAGATATTGTTAGGGCTGCAAAATACTCTGGTACTCACTCATCAATTTACTGTCGAAGTACATAACGACCAAGATGAAGAAAAACGGTCTTTCTTTTCCGCATATAGTGAAGTCGTCCAGATATTTACCTATCAACCTGCATATTATCAGGAAATAGCAGATAATCCTTCTCTGATGAGGGAGTTCATCATGGATAGCGCTTTATTGACTGCATGGACGTATTGGCGCGCGCAAGTAGGCGCATCAATAGCTGCCTGCTCCTTACCTGTGCCGTACATTCCTCCTGTACCGCCAGAAGCCATACTGGAGCAATATCGCCCCCCCACCTGACCCGCATCGCATCCCCATCCTCCGCATCTGCCCCGCCCCGTGCGGGGCTTTTCTTGTCCGAAGATTTGACCACCGCCCATGAGGCGGTTTTTTGTTGTCTGTGCGCGCCAAGCTATACCGCTTTTAACAGAGATTAAAGATTTTTCTATTTCATAAACAGGCACTTGTTAAAATACTTTAAGTTTTCCTAAAATCCCTCTTGCCTTCATCTTTAGGTTTTCCTAAAATACCCCCATCGAAACGAAACGCCCCACGGGGCGGGGGAGAAAGATGGGACAACAACGCATCACCTTAGCCGACATCATCACGGTAGCGGACCGCCTCGGCATCTACAACAACATCCGCCGCTACGGCGAACACAGCGCCGAGTTGTGGTGTGACGAAAGCGAAAACCGCCGCGTCACCTTCACCTTCGATGGTCCGGTCATGACCATTGAGCGCACGGACATGCGCCCGGTCATCCTCGACGCCTTCCCCGATGACGGGGAAACCCCGGAAGAAGGCGCGGAATTTATCTTGCGGGAATACGCCCGCAGCCACCTGCAATTCCCGGAAGACGTTTATTGCGCAATCGGGGGATGGGTATGGGAGCCGCCGAAATGCTACGCCTGAAAAACATCCTTCTCGCGGTGGTACTTGCCGCCGCTGGCTTCCTCTTCCTTGACGCCGCCCTTGATGCGGCGGTATGGGAAATCGACCACAGCCCGCGCTTAACCCCCGAACAAATAAGGGCGGAATGCGCCGCCCACTACACCCCCGCCTGTGCGGGGAAAGGGCAGCCTAAAGCGATGCCAACGCATAGAAGAGCATGGGCCACACCATTGCCAACAGCAAAAAATCCATCCTTGAAAGTTGAGGCTTCAATATGAAAAACACCGAAAGAGAAAAGGCTTGTAGACCAAACACTGTGGGGACGCCCCAGCGTGGCAAGAAGAGTACAGCGAACGCCATGAAGAAGAGTAGCACCGTATTAACGATTATCTCGGCCTGCTCGACCCTGCTGTGTCTTTGGCTCGTTTTGACTACCCAAGTCACTATGCAAAACAGTGTGCCAACCCAAGCGGCGGCGGCAGCCCCATCCGAATGCCAATCCAGCATAACCCACCTACTCAATATCAATCACAAGCTGCATCTTACAGCAGTAGGTGCTGCGCTGACGGCGATTATTGCCCAGCTTACCTTTCTCTATACGGAATGGCGAACAGGGAGGCAGTCATGAGCATTCCCTACACCCGCGAGACAGCCGAACTGGTCGCGCTGTTCAGCCCGACGGCTGCGCAGGCAGCGCACATCGCGACAGAGCTAACCCCCTCTGGCTCACAGGTGCGAGTACAAATGCGTGGCCGGATATTCGACATCGCCATGACAAAAGCCAACCCCAAGCCATACGGCTATGGCATTGACGGCAGCACATCCAAGGTCTTCTCAACATTCCCTGAAATGAAAGAGGCCATCCGCGCAGAGGCGGAGGCCATTATCGAAGGAGCAGAACAATGATTACCCGCAAATACGACAAAGAAATTGAAGCCCTGCGCGAGCGTTTCCCCAGTGCCACCTGCTTCACGGCGCAATATCACGACACCCACGCCCACGCGACCATCACTCACGGCGACGACAGTATCACCATCTCGATGGTCGGATACGACGACGGCAGAACAGGTTACCTCCTGAACGGAGCTATGAAATTTGACACCCTCGCTGACCTGCTCGCCACCTTCGCCCCACCGGAGGCCGCATGACCCACGACCTCCTCTTTGATGATGAATTACAGGCCGCCGCTTACGACCTCTCCAACCTTATCGACATGACCGAAAACGCCCAGGAACGCGCGCAATACCGCGACGCCCTGCGGAGCATCGAAAACCGCCTCAACCAACACGGAAACTGACATGGCACTCAACATCAAGACCGCTGCTGATCCGGTAGAAATCGGCGCCCTGATTACCCTCATTTACGGCCAGCCGGGGATTGGCAAAACCTCGCTTGCCTTTAGCGCAGACGCCCCCTTGTTGCTTGACTTCGACGCGGGCGCGCACCGCAGCGGCTACCGCAAGGACTACGTCCCGGTGAAAGCGTGGGGCGAAGTGGCGGCCATCAAACCCGATGACCTCAAGGGATACAAGACAGTCATCGTGGACACCCTCGGCGCCTGCCTCGACCGCCTCGCCGAAGACATCTTGCGGCGTGACCCCAAGATGCTGAACCGCTACACCGGCGGCCTGTCCTTGCAAGGCTTTGGTGCGCTGAAGCTCCAGTTTGGCAACTGGGTGAAGGCGCTGAAACAGAGTGGTTGCGACGTCGTCCTTATCGCCCACGGCAAGGAGAAGACCGAAAACGACAACACTTTTATTCGCCCGGACATCATCGGCGGTTCCTATGACGAGGTCATGAAGATGGCCGACTTCTGCGGCTACTACTACATGAACCGCGAAGAAGGCCACGCCGCGCGGGTACTGGACTTTTCACCGACAGAACGGTGGATAGGCAAGAACAGCGCCGGTTTCCCGCCGCTGGCAGTCCCCAACCTCGCCGAAGCGCCGGACTACCTCGGCCACAAACTGGCCGAAGCGCGCGAACGCTTGGCCTCGCAAAGCGAGGCACAGAAACAGGCCGTTGACCTTATCAACACCTGGAAGGCGATGATTGACACCGCCCCGGATGCTGCGGCCATCAACAAGTTGGTGACCAATGCTAAAGAAAGCCTCAACGAAAGCCACGGCGTGACCAAGCAGATAAAAGCCATAATTGCGCGCCGGGCGAAAGAAATGGGGCTGGCATTCCAGGGAGGGCAGTACATCAACGCTGCCGACGAGGAGATACCGGAATGACCTACCGCATCAGCGCTACCACCCTAGAAGCCTACCGTCTCTTCCTGAGCGAGGACTGGATGGACTACGACCGCCTCGCCGCCCAGTTGAGTGGCGAGCGGGAAGAAACCGAAGCCATGCGGCGCGGCACCTCGCTGCACGAAATCCTCGAAGTGCCGCAGGCAGACCGGGAAGTAAAGTTTGGCTACACCGGAACAAAACTAGTTCCGCAGCTCGAACTTGCCCCAAAGGAAGAGGACGTGGGTTGGGGCTTGACCGGCGAGGAAGAAGTGCCCTGCTACCGCCACCTCGGTTTTGTGTGGGATGCGGCCAGCATCGACCGTATTCCCGCATCGGGCGGCATCAATGAAATCAAGGCAGAACTGCCCATCACGACCGGCAATGGCGACGCCGTGCTGGTGGCACGAGCCGACAAAGTGCTGGGGCTGGCCGTCATGGATTACAAAACTACCTCAAACCAATTTGAAGCAGAAAGGTACATGCAGAGTGTGCAGTGGAAAATCTACAGCCTTGCCTTCAGCGCCCACAGTTTTACCTACCGCGTCTTTGAAATCAAAGACGGCGACGTGCTGACCATCAAGGCAGCGCATACGCTGACCTGCCGCCCCTATCCCGGCATGGCAGAAGAAGTACAGAGACTGGCAGGCGATTTTATTGGCTTCTGTCTGCGTAACGGCTTTCACCGCGCTATCGGCGCCCAACCCAATAAGGAGCAATAAATATGGCAGGCGTGAACAGGGTCATCATCAGTAATGGCTATAAGAATTCATATAGGAAATAAGAAATGGCAAAGCAACATAAGTATTTACAGAATATATATGCCCGCTTCTTATCGAAAGTCGATACAAGAGGTTTTCAGCATGATGTTTGCTGGATTTGGCTAGGAGCAAGTAAAGGGAATGGATATGGCAATGTTTCATTTAATGGAGGGAAGATTCCTGCCCATAGGCTATCTTATATATTATTTGTTGGGGACATCCCCGAAGGGCTAGAAGTATGCCATAAATGCGACAATCGCCAATGCGTTAATCCAGACCACTTATTCCTTGGCACTAGGGAAGAAAATATGAAAGATGCTGTGAGAAAAGGCCGGACGGCAGGCGGTACTAGAAAACATCTGAAAGAAGGAGACATACAAGAGATTAGACAAAGACTGAATGCTGGCGTGCCTCTACACATAATAGCAGCAAAATTTAATATCACAGAGAACCGCATCAATAGCATTAAACGTGGCGATACATATGCAGAGGTAGGAAATGGCAGCAGTAAATAAATGTGTTTTTATCGGAAGACTTACCGACGCTCCCGATATACGGTATAGCCAAAACGGCGAGCAGGTTACAAATATTAATCTTGCAATAAATGAAAGAAGGAAAAATAAAAATGGCGAGACGCATGAAATTACAGAGTTCGTTCGCGTAGTGGCCTTCCGAAAACTGGCGGAAATCATCGGCCAGTACTGCAAGAAAGGCGACCAAATCTACATCGAAGGCAAGCTGCAAACACGAAAGTGGTCGGACAAAAGCGGCCAAGACCACTACACCACCGAAATCATCGCTGACCAAATGCAGATGCTTGGCAGCAAAGACAACGGCAACCGGGGACCAAGCGAGAAGCCGGGGCGGTCTCCAGACCCACAGCCGAACCCTGCCCCGCAAACCTTTAATGACAATATCCCCTTCTAGGAGCCACCCATGACCGACTGGAAATACCCGCAAGAACCCAATAATGACCCCAGAAACGCCAAATATATCGTTTACGACCCGCACGTTGACGAAACCTATTTATGCCCGACAGAAGAGGATGCGCTGGCAATCACCCAAAATGCGCTGGAAAGCAACTGGCCGGATGAAGATAAAGGTATCTACATTGCCGCCATCACCGTTACCCCCACCCACAAGGCAGTCATTGCGGACGAATGGGAAGAAGACGGCGACGAAGGCCGCGAATACCGCATAGAAAAAATCCAACCGTAGACATTACGTCTACGGTTGAAGAGAGGGAACATGAAGCTCAAAAACTTTGCCCCGCGCCCCATGCGCGAAGTTGAATACTACGGCGTGAAAATCAGCATCCCCGCAGACCATGAATGGGTGGCGACAGATGCGGCGGGTGGAATATCCAGTTGTTCCGACGAACTGGTGTACGCAGACACCGGCTATTGGTATGCAGGCAACCTCGGCGCTTCGTACCTCTGTCTCGGCGTAGTTGACCCCATCAGCGCCGAAGACGCAGCAAACAGCCTACGCCATTACCCGGTAGGAGACAACAAATGAAGAATAGGAGACAACTAATGGAGAAGTGGCAAGAACACCGATACGAAGAAAACTACAACCTGCGCGCCATCATCGAAGACTTCGCGGCGAAAGCCAAAGCCAGCGAGAACGACTATGACTACATCGTGCTGGCAGAAGTCGCGGGCATTGTGAATATAGTTTTGGGGGTACAGAAGGCAGAACCGTCGGACGTCGCAAAAAAACTCAACATCCCCTGCAACACCACCGCCATAAGCATAGGCATGGACGACGACGAATATCCATTGGACGGCCAGCCTATCAGAGGCAGCATCACACACGAACCGGAAATCAGCCTGGACATAGTCCTCGGAATGATGCGCGACCTGATGGAAGCCTACGCCTACTACGACATCCCCGCGCTGCAACTGGCGACCGGCACACTACTACCGACTCTAATTGCCGCACTGGAAAAACAAGGGGAATAACTCACACCATTTTTGCCGGCGTTTTTAGAAAATTTTTCTCGCCGGCCGGACAAGCGGTGAGTGTCCGCAACAACCACCGCAGCATCCGCCAATGCCACAATTTTCTCATTGGTGAGGACGCCGACTTGCCGCCGTTAGCGGCTACTGGATATAGCAAGAAACAGAAGAAGGAAACTATGGCCAAACTCATCAAAAACTTCTTTGGTTCCGAACTGGTCGTGACCGACGAAACCAACTACATCACGCTCGACGAAATCGGAGATGTGGAATGTTGGGATAAACGCCCTGATTATCTTCTGGGCGAATGGCGCGGCGAAGGCAGGGAGGGGAAAGCTGGTTGGCGACCAGTAAGTAGACCAGATTTAGGGTTCAACTTCGAAGAACACGACAAATTCAGCGAGTATGTCCGAACGCACTGGTGTTTCCCTATTACAAGCCTGACCGTTGAGCCTTTCCAAGAACCAGATTTCCGTGTGCCACCGGCGCGGCTAATCGAGTGGCATGGCCGGAAAGTGGAGGTGCCCCAATGGGCAGGGTATCTCGCACTGCAACCACAAATCAGGGAGGAAGGCGAAAAAGTTTATCCGCTGGTAGCGTATGAATTACAACCGGACTGGTTGGATGGGCATCGGTGCGAAGGTAGGTTGTCACTGACCGTGGCGTATGTCATCACGCCACCTGTGGAGCCGGGAAACAGTTTGATGACGCTAAGGATGATTTGAAAGAGAGGCGAGAGATGAACACAACAATACCAAACCCCGGCAGTGATGCCGCAATTAAACAGGGCTGCACCTGCCCCGTACTGGATAACGGTCATGGGAAAGGTGTCGGCGGGAACGGAGAGAAATTCGGCTGGTGGATTACTGCTGACTGCCCGCTGCATGGGAAAGGAGCGAAGCATGAAAATGATTGATACAACGAGCGCACTGCTCATCAAATACCAAACACCGACCCCACGCTTGGACATTGTGCGCGAGGACTATTTTCCCCACGTCACCGTGCAGCAACTTGCCCGCAAAGCGGCGGCGCAAGAGTTGCCGTTCCCCGTCTTCAAAATAGACCAATCCCGCAAAGCGCCGTATTTTGTCCATATCACAGCCTTGGCACGATGGATAGACAACCAACAGCGCGAAGCGGAACAGGACTACGCCAAACTGCACTCATGAGCAATATCCACCCAGTCCAGGCGTTCCCGCTTACGGCGGTGGTCGGCGTAACGTTGCAAGCTCGACCAACTGCCGTGCAAAGACACCGTTTGCATCTGCGGGACAGACCAACCATCCTCGGCGAGGCGGGTAATCCCCTCATGACGCAACGAGTGGAAACAAATATCCCTGTTAATACCCAAAGCGTCCCGCGCCTTGCGGAATCGATTGGCAACAGAACGGGGGTTAAGCGGCAACAACAAATGCTCGCTTTTCGGCATCCGTGCGCGATACGGTGACGATAACAACAAATCCACCAACGGCACGACCTGTGGCAACACCACAAACGCCTTGTGATTGCCCGCAGAACCATAGGGCGACTTCACATCACGCACCAGCCAAGACATCTCCGTGCGGTCGAAATCGCGCAAATCCAGGCGGGATAATTCCGCTTCCCGCCGTGTCGAGTAAATCGCCAACCACATAATCAGGTGCATCGGCATTACCGTCTTGCCAGCCAGCCAATCACGGAAGAAGAGCAACGACAGACGACGCAAATCATCCGGGGATGGCAGCGCTTCACGCTCGCGCGACGCGTGAACCACACGCCCTTTGCGCAGCCCCTCAACCGCGCGATCAAATTCATGTAACGGTGGCGCATAACCCCATGACAATTCCGCCTGATTTAGCACCATGCGCAACAAACGCAAGTCGTGCAAAACGGTCGAACCTGTTACCGGCTTGAACCCATTACACCCCTTGCGGCGCAAATGGGCAAAATGCGCAATATCGGCACGGGAAAACACGGTAATATCCAACGAAGCCACGACCTCCATCCGTTGCAATGACGACAAAGACTTGTTGACCGTGCGCGCATAATTGTCTCCCGCTTCTGCAAGAAAACGCACGATTGCCTCGCCGAACAACAAACGGGATTTCCTGCCGCGCATAATATCGGGGTCAGCTTCAATCTCCGCTTCACGCTTGCGCAGCCATGCTTCGGCCAATGACCGCTTGCTGAACGTCTTGCTTTCCGAGAATTTGGGGTAACCGTGTACAGCTCTGCGGATTTCCGCACGAAAACGCACCTTCCCGTCTTTCGATTTGCGTACCGACACCGTGCCCATTTACGCCATTCCTCCGTCTGAAAATATGGCGTAAATATGGCGTAACGAATACGCCGCAAAACACCACTAAATGACGTAATACTACCGCATCCGCACAGATGAAGGAAATGCTAACCCCTTCAAAACAGGTAATAAAAATGCAACCCTTTGAAACCATTGACCCGCACCGTTTCTGCGTGGCGCCGATGCTCGATTGGGTAGATATGTTGTATATCTTGTTGTTGAAAAAGGATATTTATAATATCGCTGTGTACTCTGGCGTAGTAATGGCGTAACTTCGAAGATGGATGGACGCCGAACGGATGTGTGGTTTGGTGTTGCCAAAAAAACTTTCCGCCTGGTTATTCGTCCTGCTTCATTCGTGCCTCGCAATCAACGCATCAGCGCCGAGGCCGCACAAGCCATTATTGAGGCGCTCGACTACAACGGCCAGCGGTCACAAGGATGTGAAGATTCTGCTCAATACCTACTACAACCCGCAGGGCGAAGACCTCGCGGGGCTTTTGGATTAGCGAAGTGAGATTTTTGCACTTCGTCAGACCTTGATTTCCGCCCATGTCACCGCCGGGGCTTCGCCTTCGATTTCCAGGGTGTAGGCGTTGTAGTACACGTGCTGCCCGGTTTGCCCTTGTCCGGTGAGGACGACCACGGCACCCGCAGGGGTTTCGGCGACCCA
>ERZ772766.1529-NODE-1529-length-12342-cov-2.861398_pt1 | contig 12342 bp, 7 predicted proteins | sample MGYA00511379_ERZ772766 | MGnify/ENA primary metagenome ERZ772766 (study PRJEB29015, sample SAMEA2737895) | human oral metagenome | biome: human oral; feature: human-associated habitat; material: dental | place: China | collected 2116 ...
GTAAATTAACTTTAAATATATCCTTCTTAGGATTACTTTTAGATATCATTACACCTTTATATGTTCCAAGTTCAGTTTTATGTGCTTCTTCTAAAATAGTATCAGGTGTAATATTAGTTAAAAGTACAATCTTAGAATCTTTATATACTGTATAATGAAACTTTATTTCTCCATGAACTTTTACAAATAAATCATCTGTTGGTAATTTAACTGAATAAGTTTCAATATTATCTTTCTTTTGAACAGATACTTTTTCCCCTAAGAAATTTCCATTTTTAAGTTCTGGATAAATATTAAATACTAACTTCTTATAAGCAAGCATATTATATTTCTTAAGTGTTCTTTCTCTTTTTCTAAAATCATTTTCATTTTGGTAATCAAAAATATAGTTATTCATAAAACCCCCCTTTTATTTAAACTATTCTATCTCTAAATGTATGGTTATTCTACTATAAAACTCTTATTTTGTCAAGAAAAAGCTTGCTTTTAATGTTTTCTTAATAAATTAATTAAAAATCTATACTTGATACAGTATAGATTTTATTATTTTTTTATTTAAAGAATTTTTCCCACTTATCTGTTCCAAGAGATAATGTATGAATATATTCTAAATTACTTCCTACATTTTTCTTAGTACTTGCAGTTATTGCTGGTCTTCCATCTTTATTATTCACATTAAGTCTTCTCATACCCACATTTGCTTCAGAATAATCATCTGAATCAGTAATATATATTCCTATAATTTTACCTTTTTCATCAAAATCTGCTCCCCAAACAGTTATAATATGGTTTGATTTAGTAGATCCTGTTCTATGGCTTAATCCAATAATATTTCCTTTTTGAAGTTCTTTTTTTATTGCATCACTAAATTCATTATAATCTCCCGAGAAAAGTCTATTTGTTAGAATATCAGTTCCAAAAACTTCGTTAAAGAATCCACCTCTATTATCTCTATTAAATTTTTCAGGACTATTAGTAGCACCAGTAAGAGATGCTATATATCCATTTATAAAGAAATCTACACTAGTATCCGCCCATATACCATTAGTATGTCCATAATATAATTTGAACATTTCAAATATTTTACTATCACTTTGATTTTTAAATGATGATAAATAAGTATTTAAATTTTTCCATGGACTAGCTTCACCTGGTAAAATAGCTCTTTCTGGCTTACTACTTAAATATCTATCAATATATGTTTTGTTTTGTTCAAGCCACCAATGAAGCATATTACTTGCTACTGCTCCACTACATAAAACTCTATCGTTATGACCTGATTCAGATTTATTTGTATCATACCATCCTTTATTAAACTTATATGGAGTTGTTACTATTAAATAATCATTATGTTTTTCTTCAGTAAATTCATCCATTTTTGGTGGTTGTATTCCTTTTGTCCAAAGTGTTGTTATCTTTTTACCATTCTTTTCATAAGTAGTTTTTACTGCTTGACCTGCAGGTATTTCTACTGGTTCTTCTGGTTTTGGATTTGGTTTTGGATCTGGATTTGGTTTTGGATCTGGGTTTGGTTTTGGATCCGGGTTTGGTGTTGGATCAGGATTTGGCGTTAGATCTGGGTTTGGTGTTGGTGTAACTCCAGGAGTTGGTAGTTCTGGAATGTTTGGAATAGTAGGTTTTACAGGTTTATTATTATTTTTCTTTGGTAAAACTCTTCTTTCGTTTGGAGTAGTTACAGGATTAGTTGGATTAGTTGGATTAGTTGAATTTTTTGGTTTTTCTTCTTCTGTTTTATTATCAGTTGTTTTTTTATTATCAGCTGTACTATCTTTTTTATTATCTTCTCCTGCTTTTTCTTTTTGTTTTTCTTTTTCCTTATTTTCTTCTACTACTTCATTTTGATCTTGTTTTTTAGATAAAAAAGTTACTTTACTTATACTAAATATAAGACCAAATGTTGTAACAAAAATAAGAAGAATTAACAATATTTTTTTTATTTTCATTTTATTCTCCTTTTTCGCAAGGTTCTACCTTCACTATTAGATAATATCATATTATCTATTATATTTCCATTTTTTTAAAATTTTTACAAAAATAAAAAAAGACCAAAAATCGGTCTTTTATATATTTTATTATTCGATAATTTTTGTAACGTTTCCAGCTCCAACAGTTCTTCCACCTTCACGAATAGAGAATTTTGTTCCATCTTCGATAGCGATTGGGTGAATTAAATCAACTGTCATTTCAACGTTATCACCTGGCATTACCATTTCAGTTCCTTCTGGAAGTTCGATAACACCTGTAACATCAGTAGTTCTGAAGTAGAATTGTGGACGATATTCATTCTTGAATGGTGTATGTCTTCCACCTTCTTCTTTAGTAAGTACATAAACTTGTGCTTTGAACTTGTGATGTGGAGTAACAGTTCCTGGTTTAGCTAAAACTTGTCCTCTTTCTACTTGTTCACGAGAGATTCCTCTTAAAAGAACCCCAGCATTATCTCCAGCTTCTGCACTATCTAATTGTTTTCTAAACATTTCGATTCCTGTAGCAACTGTTTTTTGAGTTGGTCTAATACCAACGATTTCAACTTCGTCGTTTACTTTTAAAGTTCCTCTTTCTACTCTACCAGTAACAACAGTTCCACGTCCTGTAATTGTAAATACATCTTCAATACTCATTAAGAATGGTTTGTCAGTATCTCTAACTGGATCTGGTATCCAACTATCTACTGCATCCATTAATTTGTCGATACTTTCAACATATTTAGGATCACCTTCAAGTGCTTTAAGAGCTGAACCTCTAATTATTGGAGTATTATCTCCATCGAAATCATATTTCTTAAGTAAATCTCTGATTTCTTCTTCAACTAAATCTAACATATCTGGATCATCTACTTGATCACATTTGTTAATGAATACTACTATTCTTGGTACACCAACTTGTTTAGCAAGTAATAAGTGTTCACTTGTTTGTGCCATTGGTCCATCAGTTGCAGCAACAACTAATATTCCTCCATCCATTTGTGCTGCACCAGTTATCATATTTTTAACATAGTCAGCATGCCCTGGACAGTCTACGTGAGCATAATGTCTTTTATCTGTTTGGTATTCAACGTGTGAGGTATTAATTGTAATACCTCTAGCTCTTTCTTCTGGAGCCTTATCTATATTAGCATAATCAACAAAGTCTCCACCGAATTTTTCAGCTTGTCTCTTTGTAATTGCTGCTGTTAAAGTTGTTTTTCCATGGTCTACGTGTCCAATTGTTCCAACGTTTACATGAACTTTTGATCTATCAAATTTTTGTTTTTCAGCCATTTTTTCCTCCTATAAATCTCTTTAATTTTACATAATTTTTTTTGTTTTATCAACATCTTTTAACTAATTACCACTTTTTTTGATAATTTCTTCTGCTATATTCTTAGGTACTTCTTCATAGTGATCAGCTATCATAGTAAAGTTACCTCTTCCTTGAGTGTTACTTCTTAAACTAGTCGCATATCCAAACATTTCAGATAATGGTACTAAAGCGTCAAGTTTAATAGCATTTCCTCTTGATTCTTGACCAACAGGTTTTCCACGTCTTGATGTTAAATCTCCCATAACACTTCCAAAATATTCATCTGGAACTGTTACTTCTACTTTCATGATTGGTTCTAATAATACTGCTTGACACTTAGTCTTAGCTTCTTTTAATGCTAATCCTGCAGCTACTTTATATGCAACTTCACTAGAGTCAACATCATGATATGATCCATCAAATAATGTAGCTTTTATATCTATTAAAGGATATCCTGCTAGAATACCAGCTTCTAAAGCTTCTTGTAATCCTTTATCTACTACTGGAATATATTCTCTAGGAACTACTCCACCTACTACTTCATCAACGAATTCATAACCTTTTTCAGGATTTGGTTCAAATCTAATCCAAACATGTCCATATTGTCCACGTCCACCAGTTTGCTTAATAAATTTACCTTCACATTCTGCAGATTTTTTAATTGTTTCACGATATGCAACTCTAGGTTTACCTACATTAGCTTCAACCTTGAATTCTCTTCTCATTCTATCAACTAAAACATCTAAATGAAGTTCTCCCATACCAGCAATAACTGTTTGTCCTGTTTCAGAATCTGTATGAACTTTAAATGTTGGATCTTCTTCTGCTAATCTTTGAAGTGCAATACCAAGTTTTTCTTGATCATCTTTTGTCTTAGGTTCAATTGCAAGTTCAATAACTGGTTCTGGAAATTTCATTGATTCAAGAATAATTGGTTTCTTTTCATCACATAATGTATCACCAGTAGTAGTATTTTTAAGACCTACTGCTGCTGCAATATCTCCTGTTGATACTTCTGATATTTCAGATCTGTTATTAGCATGCATCAATAATATACGACCTATTCTTTCTTTAGAATCTTTATTTGAATTTAAAACGTAAGATCCACTTTTTAATGTACCAGAGTATACTCTAAAGAATGTTAATCTACCTACAAATGGGTCTGCCATTACTTTAAATGCTAATGCACTAAATGGTTCACTATCACTAGGTTTTCTAGTTATTTCTTTTTCATTTAAGTCATATCCTTTTACTGCTTCTACATCAAGTGGAGAAGGTAAATAGTCTATTACTGCATCAAGTAATAATTTAATACCTTTATTTCCTAATGCTGTTCCACACATTACTGGGAAGAATTCTACAGATAATACTGCTTTTCTTATAGCTTTTTTAATATCAGCTATAGATAATTCTTCACCTTCTAGATATTTATTCATTACTTCATCATCGTATTCAGCTACTATTTCTATTAATTCACTTCTTCTTGTTTCTACTATATCTTTTAAATCTGCTGGAATTTCGACTTCTTTTGCATTTTCATCGTCTTTTCCATCATATTCATAAGCTTTCATAGTAACTAAATCGACAACTCCTCTGAATTCGTTTTCTGCTCCAATTGGCCATTCTATAGGTGCTGATTTAACTCCTAATCTATCTTTAATAGTTTTTAATGAATATTCAAAATCTGCTCCCATTTTATCCATTTTGTTAGCAAAAATAATTCTTGGAACTTTAAATTCTGTTGCTTGTCTCCAAACTGTTTCAGTTTGAGGTTCTACTCCAGCTTGAGCATCGATTAATGCTACTGCACCATCTAATACTCTTAAACTACGACTAACTTCAATAGTAAAATCTACGTGTCCTGGTGTATCTATGATGTTATAACGATATCCTTTCCAATGTGCTGTTGTTGCAGCAGATGTAATTGTAATACCTCTTTCTTTTTCTTGTTCCATCCAGTCCATTTGAGAAGCACCATCATGTGTTTCTCCTATTTTATGAATTTTCTTTGTATGAAATAAAATTCTTTCAGTTGTTGTAGTTTTACCAGCATCTATGTGAGCCATAATACCGATATTTCTTGTTTTTTCTATAGGTGTCTTTTCCATACCCTCTCCTTACCATCTATAATGTGCAAATGCTTTATTTGCTTCTGCCATACGATGTGTATCTTCTTTCTTCTTAAATGCTTGTCCTGTTTCGTTAATTGCATCATATAATTCATTTGCTAAGTTTTCAGCCATACTATGACCTTTTCTTAATCTTGAATATTTAACTAACCAACGAATAGCTAACGCTTCACTTCTTGCTTTAGTTACTTCTATTGGAACTTGATAGTTTGCTCCACCAACTCTTCTAGATTTAACTTCAAGTACAGGTTTAAGATTATCTAATGCTTTGTTAAATGATTCAAATGCATCTTCATGTGTTTTTTCTTTTAGTAAATCTAAAGCTTTATAAAAAATAGTTTGTGCTTTACCTTTTTTACCATCTAACATAATAGCATTAATAAGTTTCATTACTACTTTTGAACCATATATTGGATCTGGTAAAACATCTCTTTTAATAGCTTGTCTTTTTCTCATTATAATTCTCCTTTCTTAATTTTTAGTTTTTAGGTCTTTTTGCTCCATATAAACTACGACCTTGTTTTCTATCTTTAACTCCGGCTGTATCAAGAGTTCCTCTTATAATGTGGTATCTAACCCCAATTAAGTCCTTAACTCTTCCTCCTCTAATTAAAACAACACTATGTTCTTGTAAGTTATGTCCAATTCCTGGAATGTATGCAGTTACTTCCATACCATTACTTAATCTAACACGAGCATATTTTCTTAAGGCAGAGTTTGGTTTCTTAGGTTTAGTAGTACCAACTCTTGTACAAACTCCTCTTTTTTGTGGAGAATTTTGTAAAGTTTTCTTTTTATTAATTGTATCTAGTGAAAATGTTAAAGCTGGTGATTTACTTTTTCTTACCTTGTTACTTCTTCCTTTTTTAACTAGCTGATTAGTTGTAGGCATATATGTCCTCCTTTCTACACATACCCTGGTGTATCTTACTTGTTATAAATATATGCTCGCCAAAACGAGCAATACTTAAAAAGCATTTATATGATAACACAAATAGACTTTTTAATGCAATATAAAAATAGAAAAAAAGAAGATTTTTGTCTTCTTTTTCTATTATTCCATAAATCCTTCTTCAAAATCATCTAAAGGGTCTGAATTATCAAACGGCATTGCTGTTGTATAAGATACATGCTTATATTTTTTAGAACCTGTTCCAGCTGGAATAAGTTTACCTATAAGTACATTTTCTTTAAGACCATCAAGTTCATCAATCTTACCATTTACTGCTGCTTCTGTTAAAATTCTTGTTGTTTCTTGGAATGATGCAGCTGCTAAGAATGAATCTGTATCAAGAGATGCTTTAGTGATACCTTGTATCATAAATTCTCCTCTTGCAGGTCTCTTACCTTTCATAATTGCTTCTTTATTAATATCTTGGAATTCTTTAAAACTTACTGTTAAACCACTAAGTAATGAAGTATCTCCTGAATCATAAATCTTAATTCTAGATGCCATTCTTCTAGCTATTATTTCAATATGTTTATCAGCAATTCCTACCCCTTGACTTCTATAAGTAGATTGTACTTCTTTTAGAATATATTGTTGAACTGTTAAAGCATCTGTTGCTTTCATAAGTTCTTTTGGTGATATAGAACCTTCTGTTAATTTATCTCCTGCTTCTACTTGATCACCTACTTTAACTATAAACTTAGGATTATAGTTAGTTGTATGTTCTTTAGTTTCTAATTTATTAGAAATTATAACTTTACCTTTAGTCTTACCTTTTCCATCAATTACTTCAGTTACAGTTCCACTAATTTCTGCTATTGTAGCTTTACTTGCAGGAGTTCTTGTTTCGAATAATTCTTCTACACGAGGAAGCCCTTGAGTAATATCTGCTTCTCCTCCAACTCCTCCACCATGGAATGTTCTCATAGTAAGTTGAGTTCCCGGTTCTCCAATTGATTGAGCTGCTATTACCCCTACAGGTTCTCCAACCTCAACTGGTTGACCATTTGCAAGATTTCTACCGTAACATTTCTTACATACTCCATTGTGACTACCACAAGTAAGTACACTTCTTATTTCTACTTCTTTAATACCTGCTGCTATAATCTTTTCAGCTATATTATCTGTAATATATTCACCTTTACCAATTATTTCTTCTTTTGTTTCAGGATGAACTATCTTCTTATTAGTATATCTACCAGCTATTCTATCAAATAAGCTTTCAATAACTTCTTTAGTTGATTCATTTACAAACTCTTTAACAAGTAAACCATTTTCTGTTCCACAATCTTCTTCTCTAACAATAATATTTTGAGAAACATCAACTAATCTTCTTGTTAGGTATCCTGATTCAGCAGTTTTAAGTGATTTATCTGATTGAGTCTTACGAGAACCATGAGTAGATAAGAAAAATTCTGCTATAGACATACCATCTTTAAATGATGATGTAATAGGTATTTCAACAAATTTACCATTAGGTTTACTAGTCATACCTCTCATACCAGCGATTTGTCTAAAACTATCAAGTGATCCTCTAGCTTTAGAGAACATCATTATGAAAATTGGATTATCAGGATTAGCTTTAGCTATTTGGTTAAGTTCTTTTTGTACTTCATCATTAACTTTAAACCATACATCTACTACTTTAGTATATCTTTCTTCATCAGTTATAAGTCCACGTTTATATTGTTTTTCAATATTTTGAACTTCTTTTTCTCCTTCTGCTATTATAGCACCTTTATTTTCACATTCTAAAATATCAGTAAGAGAAATAGTTATACCTGATTTAGTAGATTCTCTAAATCCTAAATCTTTCATTTTATCTAGCATTATAGAAGTTTCAGTTGTTTGATATCTTCTAAATACTTCAGCAATAATTTTTTCAAGTGTTCCCTTTTTAAAAGGTTCAACAAGTGGCATTTTTTCTATTGCTTCTTTAATATTTACACCTTTATCTATAAAGTATTTACTAGGTGTCATACCTTGAATATTTTCTTCAGTAGGTTCATTTATATATGAAAAACTATCTGGTAATATTTCATTAAATTTAATTTTACCTGGAGTTGTTACAAGATATTTATCTTTTAAGTTATCCATTAAAATTTTATGTTTAAAAGCATCTGCTTTAATAGCAATTCTTGTTTGAAGAGTTATTTCTCTTCTTTCATAAGCCATTAATGCATCAATTGGATTTTTAAATACTCTTCCTTCACCTTCAAGCCCTGCTTTTTCCATAGTAATATAGTAATTACCTAAAACCATATCTTGAGAAGGAGTTACTATTGGTTTCCCATCTTTTAAATTCAAAATATTATTTGAACCAAGCATTAATATTCTAGCTTCTGCTTTTGCTTCTTCACTTAAAGGTACGTGAACCGGCATTTGATCTCCATCAAAGTCAGCATTAAATGCTGCACAAACTAACGGATGAAGTCTAATTGCTTTACCATCTATTAAAATAGGTTCAAATGCTTGAATACCAAGTCTATGTAAAGTCGGTGCACGATTTAATAAAACTGGATATTCTTTAATAATTTCTTCTACTACATTCCATACACAATTATCTTTTGTTTCTATTAATTTTTTAGCAGCTTTGATATTACTTGCAAGACCTTTTTCAACAAGTCCTCTTATAAGGTGAGGTTTGAATAATTCAATTGCCATATCTTTTGGTAAACCACATTGATACATTTTTAATTCTGGTCCTACAACTATAACACTACGTCCAGAATAATCAACTCTTTTACCTAATAAATTTTGTCTAAATCTTCCTTGTTTTCCTTTTAAAATACTAGCTAAAGATTTTAAAGGTCTATTTCCTGCTCCTGTAACACTTCTTCCACGTCTTCCGTTATCAAATAATGAGTCAACTGCTTCTTGAAGCATTCTCTTTTCGTTTTGAACGATAATGTTTGGTGCTGATAATTCAAGTAATTTTTTTAAACGATTGTTTCTGTTAATTACTCTTCTATATAAATCATTCAAATCACTTGTTGCAAATCTTCCACCATCTAGTTGAATCATTGGTCTAAGTTCTGGAGGTATAACAGGTAAATTTTCTATTATCATCCATTCTGGTCTTTGATTAGATTTATAAAAAGCATTTAATGCATCTAATCTTTTAACTAATCTTACTTTTCTTTGTTCAGAAGCATTTGGAAGTTCTTCTTCAATTTCATCCATGTCTTTCTTAAGATCAATCTTCTTTAAAAGTTCTTTAATTGCTTCTGCACCCATACCAACTCTAAAAGAGTTTCCATATTTTGCATAATATGCTTGATAATCATTTTCTGATAATACTTGTTTTTCCATAAGAGGTGTATTACCTTTATCTAAAACTATATAACTAACAAAATATAATACTTCTTCTAAATCTCTTGGACTTATATCTAATACTAAAGACATTCTTGAAGGAACACCTTTGAAAAACCAAATGTGTGAAACTGGAGTAGCAAGAGCAATATGACCCATTCTTTCACGTCTTGTCTTACTACTAGTAACTTCAACTCCACATCTATCACAAATTATATTTTTATATCTTACTCTCTTGTATTTTCCACAAGCACATTCATAATCTTTCTTTGGTCCAAAAATTCTTTCACAAAACAATCCATCTGGTTCTGGTTTTAATGTTCTATAATTTATTGTTTCTGGCTTAGTTACTTCACCATATGACCATTCTTTTATTTTTTCAGGAGATGCTATACCAATTTTTAAAGCATCAAAATCATTTACTGGTATCATTATTCATCCTCCTTTTCATCTTCTAAGAGTGTATCGTAATTAATATCCTCTTCTTCATCTTCGTAATCATCTTCTTGTTCTTTATCAATTACTTTTTCTTCTTCTAGACACTCAAAGTTTTCTTTATATTCATCATCTTCAATTTCTTTTAAGTTCCATTCTTTTCTCTTTTCATCAAGAATTCTAACATCAAGTCCTAATGCTTGAAGTTCTTTTAGAAGAACTCTAAATGATTCTGGAATTCCTGCTAAATCAAATGTTTCTCCCTTAACTATAGCTTCAAATACTTTTACTCTACCTACAACATCATCTGATTTAACTGTTAAAATTTCTTGTAATATGTTAGCTGCACCATAAGCTTCAAGTGCCCAAACTTCCATTTCTCCAAATCTTTGTCCACCCATATTAGCTTTTCCACCAAGTGGTTGTTGTGTAACTAATGCATATGGTCCTGTTGACCTAGCATGAAGTTTATCATCAACCATGTGGTTAAGTTTAAACATATACATAACCCCTACCGTTACACGATTATCAAATGCTTCTCCAGTTCTTCCATCATAAAGAATTGTTTTACCATCTTCATCCATCTTAGCATCTTTCATCATTTCGTATATTTCATTTACTTTAGCTCCATCAAATGCTGGAGTTGATACTAACATGTTCATTTTCTTAGCTGCCATACCAGTATGCATTTCTAGGATTTGACCTATATTCATACGAGATGGAACCCCTTGAGGATTAAGTAAAATATCTACCGGTGTACCATCTGGTAAGAAAGGCATATCTTCTTCTGGTAAAACTAAAGATATAACACCTTTGTTTCCATAACGTCCAGCCATTTTATCCCCAACTTGAATTTTTCTCTTTTGAGCTATATATACTTTTATTTGTACTGAGACACCAGCTGGCATTTCTTCATTATCTTTTCTAGTAAAGATTTTAACATCTTGAACTATACCTTCACTACCATTTGGAACTCTAAGAGATGTATCTCTAACTTCTCTTGATTTTTCACCAAATATTGCATGTAAAAGTTTTTCTTCTGAAGTAAGTTCTACCATACCTTTAGGAGTTACTTTACCTACTAATATATCTCCTGCTTTTACTTCTGTACCAATAATTATAATTCCATTTTCATCAAGATTTTTTCTTGCTGATTCCGATACATTAGGTATATCTCTAGTTATTTCTTCAGGTCCAAGTTTTGTATCACGACATTGAATTTCTTGTAATTGCAAATGAATACTAGTATATGCGTCATCTTTAACAAGTCTTTCGTTTAAGATTACAGCATCTTCAAAGTTATATCCATTAAATGTAGTATATGCTACTACTACATTTCTTCCTAAAGCAAGTTCTCCATTATCACAAGATTGTCCATCTGCTAATACGTCCCCTACTTTAACTTTTTCTCCTGCTTTTACTATAGGTCTTTGATGTTTATAGTTTCCAGAGTTTGCTAATTCAAAATTAGCTAATTTATATTCATCTGTTCCATCTATTGTTTCTACTAAAATTTTAGATCCATCAGCATATGTTACTACCCCAGCTTTTTTACATAAAACTTCAACACCACTATATTTAGCAGCTGTATATTCTACACCTGTCCCAACTATTGGTGCTTCTGTTTTAATTAAAGGTACTGCTTGTCTAGTCATATTAGCACCCATAAGTGTACGATTAGCATCATTATGTTCAAAGAAAGGTATTGAACTTGTAGTTACAGAAATAATTTGCTGTGCTGATACATCCATTAAATCTAATTTATCTGGTGTAACGATAATATTTTCTGCATTGTATCTTGCAGGTACTTTTTCATCAACAATTTTATTATTTTCATCAAAACGGAAAAAATCCATAGTAATATATTCCTTATTATCAGGCTCTCCCCAAATTTGATGAGTATGTAAAGCAACTAAATCTCCTTGGGCTATTGCACGAACAAACCTCACTTCTTTTATAGGATATTCTTTTTTCATTCTAGTAAGATATTCAATTATACCTGCTTTTCCATCTGCAACCATGGGATTATGTTGTCTATATTCATCTCCAACATATAATTCTATTGCTTTTTCAGGATTCCCATCAAACATAGTTTTATAGAATGCTAATGTCCTATTCCTTCATATTCTCCTTCAATTCCAAGAGATTTTAGAATTTCTTTTCCTTCTTCAGTTTCAAATTCTTGTCTTGCTCTATTTATCCAACAACTTCCTA